>Ga0315282_10011272_pt1 | contig 13881 bp, 13 predicted proteins | sample YL17G07_20_MG_FD_203693 | JGI IMG/M metagenome (GOLD analysis project Ga0315282, IMG submission 203693) | Sediment microbial communities from Yellowstone Lake, YNP, Wyoming, USA - YL17G07_20 | ecosystem: Environmental > Aquatic > Freshwater > Lake > Sediment | place: USA: Wyoming | collected... | reverse complement strand
TGGCGCTGTAGGCAGCGGAAATTCATACTGCCGCTCCATTAAGACCTGTTTACATACAGAGGCGTCCGTAGTGCCGATCCTGAGGTAAATTGGGTGTTTGATTCCGGAGAAATTCTTTCTGAACAAAGGCCGTGTGCCCGACAACTTAGCAAAGAGAAACGCTGCGACCCCCGGGAGGCCAAGAAGCGAATGGTAGTGCCGAATTTTTCTATGGTAGTGCTGGATTTTTCGGAGAACTTTAACCATGAACTACTTTCTCACTGTCGGCACCTATATTGTTCCACGATCTCTTTATAGACTTCCAGCAGTTTCCTTCCTGCAGCCGTCCAAGTGATTTCGTGCGCAGTTCTCAGTGACGCGGCGCGCAAACTTTCCAACAGCGCCCGATCCTCGTGTAGTAAGGCGATATGTTGTGAAAGTGCCTTTACGTCTCCGACCGGATGCACCAGCGCGTTTTCCATATGCTTGCATATAGCACCAGCAGCTTCCGAGACGAGCAGGACGCAGCCACAACCCCGTCCGTCAGAAGTCACAAGAGCGCTTCCTTCCTCGATGCTGGGTAGAACCAGGATATCACTCCTCCGCATGATTTCGGGCAGGTCTTTCCGATATCCCAGTACGCGAACACTGGGATCGGCCAGCATTAAAGAAAGTTTTTCAGCGTAACCTGGTACAAAATCTCCAACGATCAAAAACGTACCATCGTAATGGGCTGGAGATTTTAACCACGCCTCCAAAGCATAATGCAAGCCCTTCCTCGGAGCGCAGCCGCCGGCAAATAACATAGTCAGTCCAACCTTTTTGTCTCGTGGTTTACTATCGGGATAGCACATTTTTTCGTCGAATCCTAATTGATGTCGCACCAGCTTATCCTTTGGGAACCCCTTTTCGACGAAGGTACGTACGACGAAATCCGATGGGCAGAGAAGACGATAGGCCAATCGATACTCTTTCTCCTCCTTACGAAGGACATCCTCTTTATATGCATGTTCATGATTGGGCGGTAGGGTCACTCCAAGGCGCTCGCATTCCCTTTGCACCACCTCATAAGCAAAAAGGGTATGTGCGTTTTCTCTTTCTAATACGGTTGGGATCCCCAATCTCTCGCCAGTTTTGAGTGTTCGCAGCGCCCCGAGCGGCCAAGTGTGGATGATATCGATCTGCCCGACCAGCTTTTCGACTCTACGTGACACAATGTAGTCATGTAAAGCGAAGGCACGCATACTGCCCATAAGCTTATATGAAATGCGCAGCTTTCCCCAGGCAAGGGTTGGATGAACTCTTACATTCGCGGACAGCGGTTTGTGAACGACTCCAGGGAAGACCAAAACATCAGCCCCCGCAACCGCGAGACCGTTCACATGTTGCCACGCTACGTAACAGATTCTTTCAGCGCCTATCTTATGGGGAAAGCTGTATAACACCCTCACACGGTCATGTTCCTTGATCACAGGCCACCTCCCAATAGTTTCCAAAGAGGATTCGAGAATTCCATGATTCAAGAGTCCAAGTGGGAATTGATTCGTAAGTCGCAAAGCGCTGGGGGGCAAGGGGTTAAAACCACTTACGACTTACCTGCCTACCGGCAGGCAGGCACCTCACGATTTACGGAATTGATTATCAATAAACTCTCTGTGCCAAAGCTCCAAGGTTAAAAGGGAGAAAATTTCTTTTGCATAATCTCCATTATTTAAGTTTGCAGAAAGGATCTTCTCAATCCAAAGCCTTTTAAAATATCCGCGCTCAAGGGCTCTCTGACTCAAAAGTGTGCCTTCAACAAGGGCCCTCAGGTCTCTTCTAATCCAAGTCTCATAAGGAACTGGAAATCCGGTTTTCTTCCTTTTTAATATTGCTGTTGGAACTCTATCGTTGAACACTTCCTTTAAAATATATTTGGTTGTTATGCCTCTTAACTTGTAGTTAGAGGGTAATCCCGCCGCAAATTCAAGGACTGCATGATCAAGGAGTGGAACCCTAAGTTCAATGGAGTTAGCCATTGTAATCTTGTCAGCTTTAATCAAAAGGTCATCCGGCAACCACGTCTTTGTATCGATGTAAAGCATTTTGTCCAGATTGTCTTGCGATTTAATATTTTCAAACAATCTCCTTGTTGGTTGGACTGAATAACTTTTCTCAATTCTATTTCCGAATTCAGACGAGTACAGCTTTTTAAACTCTCTATTGAACAAACTATACGGGGTCGAGGTACGACTATAATAATAACCCTCTAAAGGCATAGTGAGGAGCGGAGAATACTTCCTAAATTTCTTAAAGAAACCAAAATGGCTCAATGTATTATCAAAAAGCACTGAAATAGACCTGTTAAATGGTCCTGCCATCTTCTTAAACCGCTCTAACCATACAAGATTTCGATAATTTTGATAGCCGGCGAATGCTTCATCTCCCCCTTCACCTGAGATCAAAACCTTAACATAGTCTTTTGCCAGTTTAGATACATAGTACAACGCAATGGCCGGTGGCTCGCACACCGGTTCTTCCATGTGCCAAACATATTTTGGTAGGAATTCAACGAAATCTTTGGCTTCTATGGTCATTTCATAATGTTTGGTCCCGAACCTTTCCGCAGCAAGTCTTGCATATACCCTTTCGTCGGCGAAGTTCTCTCCCTCAAAGCCTATTGTGAAAGTACTTAGGTCTTTATTTGCCTCCTCCACGGATAAACTGAGTAGAGCTGTCGAATCAACTCCCCCACTTAATAAAAAACCAACCGGCACATCACTAATCATATGAATTCTTACGGACTCCCTTAACAAATCAATCAATTGCTCCTTTGACTCTCCAAAGGTATTACCGTTATTAAAAGTTGAAAAATTAAGATCCCAATACTGCTTAACATCCAGCTTGCCATTTTTGAGAATTAAAACATATCCAGGACTTAGCTTATAAATATTCTTGATTAAAGTTTCAGCTCCGGGAGTATATTGATAAGTTAGAAATCTATCAATAATCGGATAATTAATTTCCCTCTTGAATTCCGGATCTTGCAGAATGGCCTTCATTTCTGAAGCAAAAATAAGGGAATTATTTAGCAAACAATAGTAAAGAGGTTTTATTCCAACTCTATCCCGCGCAAGTAGCAGACTCCGTTCCCTCTCGTCCCATATCGCAAAAGCAAACATTCCCCGCAATTTTGATACACACTCTTCACCATACTCTTCGTATGCATGAATAATCACTTCAGTGTCAGTCTTGGTTTTAAAAAAGTGCCCTTTCGCCAAAAGTTGATTTCGGATTTCCTGGTAATTGTAAATCTCTCCATTAAAAACTATGCACACCGTTCCATCTTCGTTATAAATTGGTTGTTTGCCAGTATTGAGGTCAATGATGGATAAGCGTCTATGGCCCAATCCAACCTGCCGTGCGATGTGCATCCCTTCATCATCAGGACCTCGGTGCCGTATAACATCCATCATGCTTTTAATAAGCACGGGGTCTACCGGGTGATCCTTGTCAATAAAAACTTTTCCGCAAATTCCACACATGTTTTTAGTTCCTGGGTATGACCGTATCTACAGATAATCGGTTTTTATTGCAGTTTAGTGCTCGCGCCCATTTTTCTTGCCCAAGGGACCATCTAAGCACTTTCTTCCATTTAATTAGCTTAGGATAAAATGAATTAGTACGATGAAGCATTATTGCGATTGGTATGAGAGGAACCATGACGCCCAGCCGAACGATCGAAACGAGTGTCATGGAAAACCTGTACAAGAAAGCCGTGTACCTGCCATTGTTCTTTTCAAGGAATTTAGCTATTGATTCTCTTTTGAGGACGTAGTTTAGATTATCCCCTTTGGTCTGTTTACTACTACTACCGCCGTGATGAACAACTGTTGCGTCATTTATATAGTAAACGTTATATCCTGCCCGTTGGATATTATAACAAAGGTCAATATCTTCAGTGTACATAAAGTAATCCGTGCTAAACATTCCAATGCTTTCAAACACATTCCTTTTTGTCATTATACAAGCGCCAGAAACAGCCTGGACTTTTTCAGGCTTACCATTATTAAAAAAAAGTGGCTTAATTCCCCACAAATTGACTTTGGGGAATCTCAATTTCAAAAACTCAATGTCCAGAATTTGGTTTAGTACAGTCGGGAATGGTTGGATACAGCTCGTTTGCACAGACAAATCTGAGTTAAGGAGTTTACAACCCACAGCCCCTGCATCGTAAAGTGATTGTAAGGATGAAAACATTATGTTGATGGCTGGGCCAATTACCTCCGTATCAGGGTTTAAAAAAAGCAGATTCCTACCTGCTGAATGATTAAAACCGAGATTATTTGCGCTTGCAAAACCGATATTTTCATCACTCTGGACAAATTTAGTATTCGGGAATTCACTGCCGAGAACCTGATCGCACCCATCATACGATGCATTGTCTACAACGATCACTTCAAAATTTAAATCTTTCGTTTGACTAAATATGCTTTCAAGGCACTTTCGAACATAATGAGCAGAGTTCCAATTGACTATTATTATTGATAAATCCATGCTATTCAGAGTTAGTCTTTAGTAATTCTATTTCCAGATACTCTCTCGAAAAAACAGTCGGTTTATTTGTTGTCTTCTCAAATAATTAATCAATTTCGGGTCGTTGACTTGCGGCATATTTCTAATATAACCGGATAAAAAACCGTAAAAAAGCCCTGTAGAACCAAGAATATATGGTTTTTGAAAAAATCTCTTAAAACACTTTAATAGCATAAAAATTGGATGATAGCCTGAAATATAATCCGCCGTTCCGTTTTTCACTGAATTACGCCACGTACCATCTGCCTTCCCCGTGTAACGATGGTGAATAAGTTTCAGATCCGGAAAGCTCTTTGTCTCCCACCCCAACATATTTGCTTTTACCTCATCGAGTGCATCCCATCCAGGTGCTTTGATAAGACCCCCTATGGCATCCCAACACTCCTTCTTATATATTTTGGTAGCCCCTCTCACATGGAAACGGGGATTTTTTTCAAGCTTATCAACCCCATTAATGACATGATAGACCATACCCCCAGTTATTCCCAGTTTAGAGTTTCCTTTAAAATATTCGAAACACCTTTCGAAATAATCGTCTCCGAATGATAGATCACCATCGAGCTTTACGATATAATCCCAGTCTTTTGATTCCAAGGAGTTATATCCGTCGTAAAATGCCTCTATAACCCCTCCACCAGATTTACGAAATCCCCTATTCTCCCTTTGTATTGTGTGTATCAAGGGATATTTCTTTGAACACCCATCAATTATTTTGCCAGTGTCGTCTGTAGAACCGTCATTCACAATCACCCACTCAACGGGCTTTATAGTTTGTGAGGCCACCGACTCTATGGTTTTCTCAATATATAATGCCTCATCCCTGGCGGGAGTAATGACAACATACTGTATGTCTTTGGACTTAGGCATGTAGTCCCTCAGCTTTGGAAATCGCTCTTTCCATTTGTTTGTCAGCAAAAGCATATAACAACCATCCGAGTTGGTATGGACGGCATTCGAAAAGAATCCTAAGATCGTTATGCTTCCTTTTGTTACCAGTGAGCCCGGTAAGCGTTAACATTTCATCATAATACATCTTATATCGTTTACTATAGATACTTCTCCAGATCACATTCTGCGAAGTATCAATCAAATCAAAACCTAGTTCATTGTTTCCAGTAATCCATTTTAATCCTTTGTATATGTGTGTATCAAAGTTCAGCCCACTAACCTCACTTAGTGCGAATAAAGCCATGGGAGCCATACCATCTTGGTGTACAGAATATACAGGACACCTCCCGATCACCTTACCCGTTAACGAATCATAGTGCCACCACCACTGACCCAAATCGCCCTGAAGACGGCAAATCGCCTCAGCACACTCGTTGGCTATCTTCAAGGCCTCCTTATTTTCATATGCTTTTGCAAACATCGACAACGCATAGATGGGATATACCTGGTCAGCAAAGCATCCGATTCGCCCCCTTAAAATTCCGGCAAGTGATGATTTATTCATATGCCCAAAGATCCCTTTGGCACCGAAATTCCTCTTAAGCATACTAAATGCCTGCATCGACAAATCTTCCTGGCCGTTGGCCTTTTGATTAGAAGCTAAAGCGCTATGAGATAGACCGGCCAAAAACCATGCTAATTCTGTTGTTTTTCCCTGCCGGCCATCAGAATATTTCTCCAATGATCGCTTTATGTCCAGGTTGTGGAAAATCTTATTTAACTGCTTTGGAGAAACCAATGCGCAAAGCCAGAGTAACAATCCCAAATCACCAATATTATCTATTTGTTCCGTATCCTCAAGAAGAACTGCTAATGTAGCTTGGATGTCGATGGGAGATTGTCCACCTTGGGCCTCATATCGATGTAGTCCAATAAGCGATATAATTGTATATCTACGAGAAACCCCTTCTCTAACTATTCCATCGGAAGTCTGCCGCATCCTGTAGCAAAAGAGCCTCTTCTCTTCATCAAACATATTTGCAAGGCCTTTCACTGCTAAGTCAATTATTCGCTTCAGCATGACCTCCCGTTCGCTCTCATGGGTTAGAATATTACTTTGAACAGTAATCATCTCTCTCGAATAAGTAATATTCATTTAATGGATCGCTGAATTAACTTGGAATCTTAAGAAGGAGGTTTCTAATATGATTGCTAATGTTAGTCTATTGCTGTTTTAGTTATTTGCTTGCTCGGATAATATTTCTATAATTCTCTCTCCAGTCTTTCCATCCCATAATTCCGGTATTTGCCCTATACGGGAATAGCCATTAAGCACATTTTCGATATCGTTGTCTAAGGTTTCGAGGGAAGTCAGCTTGCTTGTCCCCAATTTGATAGTGATAGGTCTTTCGGTATTAGGCCGAAGGGTTAAGCACGGAATTTTCAAAAATGTCGTTTCCTCTTGGAGTCCTCCCGAGTCTGTGAGAACAAAACGAGCTTTATCAACAAGGCCAATAGTATCATGGTACCCTAAGGGTTCAGATAACATTAAATCTTTATGACTATTCAATTTTTCCAAAACCCCAAATTGAATAAAATTCTTTCTTGTACGAGGATGCACAGGAAAAATTACTGGTAATTTTTTGGATAGCCTGATCAGGCAATCCATAATCCGGAAAATAGGTCCTTCATCATCTACATTCGATGGTCTATGGAGGGTTACGAAAACGTAATTCTTTTCTCTTAATTCAAACCGATTGTATGGCCTACCTTGGCGAGCTCTTTCTAAGTGGGCTATCAGAGCATCAATCATAATGTTTCCGACACGTTTTATCTTGATAGCTGGGATTCCTTCTCTCAATAGGTTTTGATCCGCGTCCTCAGAAGGTGTAAACAATAGATCCGATAGGGCATCGGTTACCAATCGGTTAATCTCCTCAGGCATTGTTCGATCAAAGCTTCTAAGGCCAGCTTCGACGTGGCCAACCTTAATACCCAATTTGGCTGCGACGAGGCTACAAGCCATGGTTGAATTTACATCGCCGACGACCATTACCCAATCGGGTTTTTCTTTTAAACATACTTCTTCAAATCGCATCATTATGTTTGCAGTCTGAACAGCATGCGAGGCAGAGCCTACTTCCAAATTTATATCAGGCTTGGGGAGTTCCAATTCATGGAAAAAAGTTTCTGACATTGCCATGTCGTAATGTTGACCGGTATGAACAAGCAAATAGTTTATTGGATTAATTGGGTCTTTTTGGTCTATTTCGTTTATCTGGTCTATCTCGTTTAAAGCTTGCGCTCTTGCGACTCGCGACTTACCTTCATTACGGGTGGTTGAGTTATTGAATTTTTTAATAGCTGAGATCAAGGGAGCTATTTTCATGAAGTTTGGTCTGGCCCCAGCGACAAGCATAAGTTTTAAATTAGTTTTCATAAATATAGGGTCCAAGGATTCAAGGGTTCAAGAAGATTATTGTTCTATAATATCAACAATATGTGATACGATTTTTTGGAGAGCGAAGTTATTGGAATTTGGAGAATTATATGCTTTATCCCGATGTGCCAAAACAATTTTCGAATGTAATTGGTCCTTATTTTCTATCAAGATTAGCCGACCCTTTTCCGATAAATAACGGTCAACCGCGCCAATCTTACCCCTGAAAATGCTGTAAACCGGCACCCCCAAAGCGGCGGCTTCCCGATTCATTGTTCCGCCGCCACTTATAACCAGATCTGAATGCCAAATCAGGTTCAGACCATCCACTGCATGCTTTGGAATAATAATTTTATCATTAGCAATCCAGGGAGCCAACTTTCTAAAGACAAACTCCTTCTGTTTTTCACTCCGAGGTAGCAAAACTATTTGAGTATTCGGTAGCGGGCACAAAAAGTCCATTGTTGATTCAAAAAGCTTTTCGCTTTCAACCCTAAAATAGTGTGCTTCAGTAGCTGGTGGGCGGATAGTGATGATTAAGTTATCCCTGTTTAGTCCCAACTCATTAATAATGTTAGGATCTGGCTTGAAATAAGGCACATAGACATCTTCTTTGATGCCCGGATACCTTAATAATCGAGTCCCCCCACTATTTATCGTATTGTTAGGAATTATTTCTGGCATAATGGCCCACGTTGTATAAATAAGCGGTATTCTCTTTGTATATTCGTAATCTAATATAATGACTGAAGGTATTCCTAAGATTTTAGCCAGTAATATTTGAGAACGAGATCCATGCGACAACGCTAACTTTGGTCGTTCCTTGATTACTATAGGGAGCAGCTGGAAGGCTCTAAATGTTAACCAAAACATTTTGATAAGTTTATTTTTCCCGTAGTATTTTCCTATGCTTTTATATTTCATCTGGAAGCGTTCAGCAAGATCGCAAACCTGAAAACGATTTCGTGCCGTAATTAATACGGGGTAACCACGTTTCTCAAGTTTGCCTACAATCGGATTAAAAAAAGGCACATGGGGAGAGTTGTCCAAATCAATCCAAATTTTTTTCCTATTTATTGAACCAGTCATTTACGCCTCATGAAGAATGGCATTATTCATAACAAAAATAACTCAGAATTCATTCGGTCCCCACTTCTCGGCCTTTACAATTAGCGTCGGACTCAACAAAACCTTTCCTTTTGAAATTTGTTTAGCCATTTTAAACAACAATGAACAGTAATATTTAAATATCTTTTTTTCAAGATAATTCCCACTTTCTTCTGGAACAATCCACATCTTGTCACATTCAATTTCAATATTAATAAACTCAACTTTCTGTAAGTATTGGAACATGGTTTTTTTCCAAATGCATATAATGGGATTGTTGAAATATCTATCTTTTTAACAGCTTTAATTAAATCTTATTCTAATGGTTTGATCCCTCTTATTATTAAAGACGGAGCTATTGAACAACGACCCATGGTGATCATTTTCGAAATCTTGATTGAACACTTCACTGGGAACTCAAATATTTCTGTGACAGGAAGTATTCGGAAATTCTTAGACAGCCTTCTAAGTTGCCAATTCTGTACCTCATAAAATCGAAATCCAGCATTTTTAAGGTATTTTGATATGGTTGAAAGGCTGAAAGAATATGAGTGAATGACTGAATAATGGAAGCGCTTTATTCCCTTCCAAAACTTATATGCATTTACAAATAGGCGCCGACAATTTACATGAAAGGTTGCATTAGGGAATCGTACCAGAATACAGCCACCAGGGCGGAGAATGCGATAAGTTTCTCTTAAAATAGTATCTGGTGCAGATAAATGTTCAAGGACATTCCAAAAAGTTACAACATCGAAGTGATTTTCAGGGAAACGAGCATCTTCTAAAGTTCCTTTAAAGACCTTGATACCAAACTTCTCTTCAGTAAACTTAATCAGTTCGGAATTTACTTCAACCCCAAAAACTTCCCACCCATTCGCCAAACAAAGGCTGAGAAAAAACCCCTCGCCTGACCCAACGTCAAGGATACGGTTCAACTTCCTAGAACCCGATGCAATCTTCACTCCTTGATTAAATATTGACAGCCTCCGCATATTCCACTTGTCAGGATAATCTCTTCTAATGTTGGAGGGGGAAATTTCGCTTGCTGGTGGGTCAATATTTTCTCTAAAGTCTCTAAAAACCAATCCACACTGTCGACACCGCAAGACATCATTCTTATAACCGTCAGGATAGTCATCTTGATGAAAAAGCACTTTAACATTTGAAGAACCGCACAAATTACACGGTGATAATAGCATATATTTGTTAGACTTTTTTAAGCCAATCTTTATGCCAAAAAAAGAAACAATTTCTATCACAGGTCACCTTGTACAGTCTTTGCCGACCGCTGCACACTACCCCTTCGAGTAACACGGTGTCTCTGGCTTTGCACATTTTTTGTTTAGCCTCGTCAAAAAAATAATTGGCCGTCTTTAACACCCTGTAAGTGTTGCCACAATGCCCATACATTTCATCGATGAACAAACACCCCTTATATTTTTCATGATCGTCTAACATGCCTCGTATTTCTTTTTTTGAACGGACCTTGACCTTATCTCCAGGATTAATAATGGACTGATCAATAGGCACAATATTTTCTGTCTTCCTTTCAGGTGATAAAATATTGAACAATTTATTCCTTAAGAAAATCGCCTTCCTTTTACCTGGCCTCAGAATTTTCACACGGGCTTGCAGCAGATCGCCAATCCACGAATTCTTTTGTTTGATCTCATCGATATTTGTCAGTTGACAGGTCATCCTATTCCCCTTCTTTTGCCTTCGATTTCGCTAATTGTCTGTCCACTTCATTGAGGGTATCTGCAATGTAATTCAACTCCTTGACTGAAAGGGTATAATGGTGCGGGATCACAAGAACGGTCTTCGAAGCTAACTCTGCACTCGGGCAATCTCCTGAGTATCCGTAGCGATCCCTGGCCAAATCTACAACCTCATCCAAGTATTTCGCGTTGTCGATCCCGCTTCTCAGGAGGTATTCGGCCACGAAATCTCTCTGGTCACAATCTCGAAACCTGATCGCAAATTGATAGTAATTACTGAGACAACCCTCCTTTTCGATGGGGAGAACAGTTTCTTCGATTCTAATTTTGTTAAGGAGAACCAAAGCGTTCTCTCTCTGCCTGTTAACCTTTTCGATAAAGCCGACTATTCTCCCTCCTATGATTGCTGAATCGCCTTTTGAGATTTGCCTACACTCGAACCCGTTCTTAGCAGTAAGATTCAGCCTCTTGTCAAGCATTCTGCCGAGTGGACTCCCGAATAGCCCATACCACGGTTTTTGATAGAAGAAGGACTTCATGAATGTGGCTGAACAGTGGGATATCTCCTGTAATAGACTCCATTCTTCAAAATCTTTCACCAAGTCCTTGATGGCGGACTGCAATGAAGAATCGCTGCAAAAAATAGCACTGCCCTCCCCGGCAGAAATGTATTTTCCTGAACGAAAAGAGTAAAACGAAGCCGTTGATTCAAAACCAGTGTATCTTCCTTTATACTTACTGAACAATGACTGGGCGCAATCCTCTATTATGGGTATCTCTTGACAGACTTTAGAAATCGAATCCATATCAGCAGGATGCCCGAACATATGTACCGCTATGACTGCAGATAGGGAGGCTTTTTTCTCATTTAAATCAGAGGTTGATATATTATAATCATCCAATTCAATGTCAATAAATTTTGGAATGAGATTGGCTTGCCTGACGGCATCAAATACAACAGGGCAGCAAAAAAGAGGAACCCCGACATGAGATCCCTTAGGAAGATCCAAACCCTTCAAAATCACATATAGGGAAGCCCTTCCCGAAGTGGTGAGAATTGGTTTTTGCCCATAAATCTTTTCCAAAATTCCTTCGGAATGTACACCGTTTACGATGATACCTCCCAATGCCCGGATAAAGTCACCCAATCTATAATCCCAGTTATATCTTGGGATCAAGCCAATCTTCTCTCGGATCATATCTGAACCTCAAGTCTTCTCAAGCCAATTCTCATGCCAAAGCAGATAACAGCTACGGTCGCACTTATGCTCAAACGAGTTAACCGTCCCACTGCAGATCAAACCCTCCAATATGTAAAGTGGTGAACGGACTTTATACATTTTATATTGGTACTCATCAAAGAAGTTATTCACAACTTTTAGTATTTTGAATCCCTGTCCGCAGAATTCCCACATTTGATCCATTATTAAACAACCTTCAAGTTTATTTAACGGACTAAGACTTCTTAAAATTTCTTCCTTGGATCGCACCCTGACATTGTCACCAATACTATATTTAGGTAACTTAACCTGCTTGTCTTTCCTGAACATTCCTATTCCTCTAAAATAATCCTCTTCTATTGGAAGGTTACTCGCTTCTTTTACGCTACGTACCTATAAACCCATGGGCCAATAATTTCAATAACGGGAGACGGGAGTTTTCGCCACACCCCAGTAAGAATCTTATAGAGTTTAGTGTCTTCTTGCATCGAGCTTGCCCCATTAATCTCCGGATAATAGTAGTAGTTTGCATCCAAAACCACGCTGCCCCACATCGCTTTGAACCGCATAAGGCCTTCATTGTACGGCGAGGTTCGCCCAAAATCCAAGGAATGATAGCCTTCTTCACACCCTTTCTTAATGGCATGCCAGGTCAGCGCATGGTTTGGGGTTATTTTGCCGAGGACATCTGGGTTAGATGCGTTATACTTGTAATGCATTCTTTTTCCACTGGTTAAGAAAAGAGAGCCTGCAACCACTTGCGACCTGTCATAAGATAGCAAAAGATATCCGTGACCTTTAAGAATCACATGCTTGAGCAAGTTTTTGAAAAACCTCCTGGGTTGCGAGGGAACCCCATGCTTTTTTCTTGTTAAGATATTAAGCTTGTAAAACTCCTCCATTCCCCGTTCATCGTTTACCTCCTTTATCTCCAAACCTGCTTTTTCAGCCTTCCTGATGGAATACTGGATTGTCCTCTTGTCTATTTTTTTCATCAATACCGATAAGCCTTGCTTCAAATCCAAAATGTGGGATTTGTAGTAGGTCAAAGAAACTAAACTCGAACCATCCGGCACATTCCCCCTTATTTCAATAAGTTTAGCTTTACCCTTATGCTCTTCTATTATTTGGTGCAAAGCCTCTTGTGCCACGCTTTCATCTGAAAAAAGAGGACCGCCGTAATCCGAAAAAGGAAGCGAGATAAGTCGAGATCCTGACATGAAATTCTTCACTAAAAAAGCAGGAAAAACACCTGTTATTGCGCCCTTATTTCGCCAAACATATAAGGCGGGTTTGAACGAGTACGTCTCTTCTATGGCTCTTAACCATCCTGACATGTGATATGGCGTCCCTTTAGGATGAGCTTCTACAAATGCATCCCACTGCATCATTTCGTCTTCATTATATAGTGAAAATTTATCAAGCATAGCATAAACCTACAGCGGATTTTTTTCGTCATTCCCGTGAAACTTGTCCTCGACAACGATCGGGGAACGGGAATCCAGGATGTCTATGAGCTTCAAAACCCCAACTGGATACCCGCTTTCGCGGGTATGACGGACGGGGCGGCAACTTTCCAAAATCGAGCCAGACTCTTAGGCAGTACATGCCAATACTTCCCTTCATATTTTGATCTAACAAATTCGAGAAATTCCTCATAATATTCTGCTGGATATTCTTCGATACTCAGTTTCTTCCCGTCAAAATTCATGTAATCGGGATGTGTAATCAATAAGGCCATTCCTCCTTGCTCAACAATCCAGTCAAGTTTCTTTTTCCAGATATCGATATTCTTTTCCTTCATGATTACAAAAAGAGCATGGTCCTGCGGGAGGGTGTAAGGAAGTTCTACGTAACCACGGGATAAACCAGTTTCGAGTTCCGAGTTGCGAGTTCCGAGTTCAGGGTTACGAGTTACGAGTTCAGGGTTGTGGGTTGCGGGTTTCGGGTT
>Ga0315282_10011271_pt1 | contig 13882 bp, 5 predicted proteins | sample YL17G07_20_MG_FD_203693 | JGI IMG/M metagenome (GOLD analysis project Ga0315282, IMG submission 203693) | Sediment microbial communities from Yellowstone Lake, YNP, Wyoming, USA - YL17G07_20 | ecosystem: Environmental > Aquatic > Freshwater > Lake > Sediment | place: USA: Wyoming | collected... | reverse complement strand
CAGCTTCCAGCGTCATCCGGGCGATCACGTCCCCGGCCACCTGCTCCGCGGGGAGCCGCTCCCACTTCCGCTTGGCCGCGTCGAACCGCTGAAACCCCTCCGGCTCGCCCTGGAGGTGCAGTACCGCCCGACGCGCATGCTGCACATCGCCGTTCACGACCAGCGCCGCCTCCTCGCCGCCGGGCCCCCCGAACTGGCCGATCACGAGGCGCGACGTCTTGCTGGTCACCCAGGGCTCGGCAGGCGGGACCGACCCCTGGTCTCCCAGGCCTGGGCCGAGGGTCACACCGACCGACCGCAGTGGCAGCAGCTCCGGCCCCAGCGCCGCCAGCTCCGCGTTGATCGCCTTGATGTCCTCGCCCGCCTGCGTCAGCTTCGGCAGCAGCACGCCGCCCTCGCCTGTCTCGAAGACCAGCGGCCCCACGAACCACTGGATGCCCTTGACCCCATACGCCAGCGCGGTGTAGACGCTCTGTCGCAGCTTCGCGGCGTTGTCCGGGAGGTAGGTCGCCCCCGGCTTGCCCCACTCCCACCGCGGGTCGGCATTGGCTTCCACCCAGCAGATGAGGGGGATGCCCGCCCCCAGCGCGGCCTCGCGATGGGCTGCCAGCCGACCGAAGTGGTTCTGCGTGCCCCACCACCACTGGTAGTAGTCGTAGCTGAGGAACCGCGGGTGGACGGTGTTCAGGTACTGGTCCAGCGGCATGTAGGCCATCAGGTTCACGTAGGCCGGCCGGTTCGGCGCGGCCGCGTGGAACGCTGCCACGGGTTCGGCGACCTGCGCGAACTCCTCGGGCTTCGGCTCGTCCCGCACGAAGAAGCCCCAGACGGCCGGGGCGTTGCCGAGGGTCTTCGCCTGCTCCGGGGTCGCGTCCATCACGAGCGCCTTCAGCCCATGCCGCCGGCACGCGTCGAGCTGGTCCTGGTTGCACATCACCGTGTTGAAGCCGGCGTCGGCGAAGGCCGCTGCGGTCGCCTCGTCGTGCGGCCCGCCCCACACAGAGATCATCAGCTCCGGAAGCTGCCAGTCGGCGCGCGCGGCTGGCGCGCCGCAGGCCACGAGAGCCGCCACTGTGATCACTGCCATCGTGTGCCTCCTTCTCGTCCCATCGTCGCGGCCGACGGCCGCGCCTACCAGCAGAAGAACCGGTACGGGTCGTCCCACGCCTCGGGCTGGTCCACGTAGAGACCGCGTGACCAACGGCCCTCGGTCGGCGGCGCCGCGATCGGCTGCATGGCGATGTCGGCCAGCCACAGCGTCCCGAGGTTCTCGTGCCAGATCTGGAAGCGCGTGTTGTCGGTGGCCGTTCCGGTGCCTTGCACGAGGAACCGGAAGGTGGACCAGTCCGCCTCCGGGGCGAAGCGCTGGTACTCGAAGAGCGAGTTCCAGGTGTCGGTGTTCTGGATCGTCAGGGTGACCGCCTTGCCCACCATCCCCTCCGCCTTGGCCCGAAGGGTCACGCGGTACCACTGGCCCTGCTGCACGGGCACGCCCTGCTGGGCCAGCATGACGTCCGTCCGGTCCTTGCCTCCGTACCCGGGCAGCGCCAGGCGCAGCGACCACGCGCCGTCGGGGAGCTGCTCTCGCGTGCAGGTAGCCTCGGCGGACTCCGAGCTGAACTGCCAGTCGTCGCCTGCCGCGCCCGCCTGGGCGTTCGCGCGGAAGTCGCCGTTGCGGATGACCGACGGCCCGGGGGCCGCCTGGTCCTCACCGACCGCCGTCGCGAAGCGGCTCAGCAGCGGCGTCTGCCCAGCCACCCCCATGTTCGCGAGCAGCCGTGCCAGCGTGAAGGAGCTGCGACGGAACGTCCGCCGCAGGTTGTACTGCTCGGTGTACTGGAAGAAGTAGGGGTCGGTGCCCTCCTCGAAGCTCGCGTTCTTGTACAGGTTCTCCGGCTGCTGCGCGCCGGCCGCCCAGGGAACGTAGTCACCTTCGTACAGCCGGAAGAGGTCCGCCCGGAAGCGCCCGCCCTCCTGCGAGCAACCGATGTACGCTTGCCAGCCCTCGGGGAAGGGGGTCTCGCAGCCGAAGGTGACGTGCAGATCGGTCCACTGGCCGGCGGGTACCGTCACGGTCTCGCCCTTCACGGCCCGGTCCCAGGGACGGCCCGCGCGCTCTACCTCAAGGTGCATCGCCACAGGGCCGCCGAGCCCCTTCGCGAACACGGCGAAGGTGTAGGTCTTGCCGACCTCCGGGGCCGCCTTCACCGCCTGCCCGAACTGCCCGCCGAACTGCGTCGTCGTGCCCATCGTCACGAGGGCGCTCTGCTTCCCCTCGACGGCGTCCTTGGCATCCACGACGAACGAGGCGACGGCGCCCTCGGCGCTCGTCACCGCATAGGGCGGCAGTTGGTAGAGGACCACGTTCGCGTCCGGGGCTATCCCCAGCACGCCGTCACCGACCGCGGTGGCGCCGCCCGATACGAGGGGCAGCTCCCGCGGCGCGCGGTTATGCACGTCGGCCGGGCCGATGCCAACCAGCGGCGAACCGAGGCCGAACGGCTCGAAGTACGCGGCGATGTGTTCGGCCTTCGTCAAGCTGACCTTGGCGGGCAGGAACGCGTTGGCTTCCTGCTCGTCCAGGCCGAGGGCTAGCAGGTGGCCGCCCGCCTTCAGGAAGTCCGCCACCGCAGCCTTGTTCGCCGCGAGCTGGTTCCCGCCGCCCACGCCCACCACCAGCACCTGATCTGCCGCCAGGGCCCCGCCCTCGTACGGGGCCGCGGTGATGCCCGCTAGCTCCAGATGGCGCCGTCCGGCCGGGTCTCCCACATAGAGCACCTGCCGCGCGGGCGCCGGCTGCCACGCTGAGACGTAGGCCACGATGTTGCGGGCCAGCGTCTCCGCTGCCGGGTCGCTCTCCGTCCGCCCGGTCACGTCCATCTGGCAGAACAGGATCATCCCCCGCCCCTCGCGGTACTCCATGAGCGGGCTGTACTGCAGGCTGTACCCACCGTCGCAGATCGGCAGGAAGTCGCCGCACGGCGGCTTCTCGATGAGCACCGAGGCGACGTTGCCGCGGCAGCCGCACCGCCAGATGCGGGTCACGTCAATGCCGCACCACTTCACCGTCGGTGCCGTGTACTGGTAGGCCGGGCCGATCTCGCTCTTGAGGCGCGGCGGCAGGATCGTGGCCTCGCCGCGCCAGTTGCGCAGGTTCTCGGGGGAGAGCCCGGCCAGCAGCGGGTGGTTGGGAATGCGCGCGAACACATTGCGGAGGCCGTACTGGGCCACACGGAACCCCAGTCGCTGCTCCAGCACCTCCGGCGTCTGCTCGAAGACGACTACCTTCAGCCCCTCGCGCACGCGGTCGAGCCTAGGCCCCGGGCCATCCGTCGTGAGCGCGCCCTTGCCGATCACCAGCACGTCGTATGGGGCGAGGTCGGTCGCGGCCTCCACCGCTTGGCCCTGCACGCCCATCCCCGCCAGGACCTTCGTAGTCTCCCCCTTGGGGTCGAAGAGGGCGATGCGCCCCTTCGCGCCGGCCGCCGGCGGCCGCGGCAGCACATGGATCGCGAGCGAGTCGTCCTGGCTCCCGCCGGTGCTGAACGCCACGGTCGCGGTGAGGTCGTAGGTCCCGGCGGCCAGCGTCGCCGGCAGGTCGAACCGCAGCGGGATGCGCTCCTGCTCGCCCGTGGCGATCGTGACGGTACGGGTGCCCGTGAGGGACTGCGGCAGCCCGAGGGACCAGCGGCAGTCACACGTCACGGGGACCCGGGAGTTGTTGATGATGATGAGCTGCTTCTCCACCGTCTCGCCGGGGATGAAGTTGTGGTCCTTGCTGGTGAAGGCCGCCGGCTTGCCGGCGATGTACGCCAGCAGCGGCATGTTGTTCCGCAGCAGCGCCTTGGCGGCCGGCCCGGGCGTCCAGTCGCCGCGCTCGAACGCCATGTCCATCCGCTCGTAGCGCTCGCTGATGTAGTCTGCGCTGAACCCGGGCCGCTGCAGGTTGTCCCAGTCCGTCGGCAGCTCGACCCGCTGCCGATCTACGCCCTCGCGCGGCATCCAGAACGACTCCTGCTCCCAGGAGTTGATCGCCGAGACGCCCCACGTCCGCAGCGCGCGCCAGTTGCTGGTGAGGTAGTCGGCCATCACCGGGAACTGCTCCGCGATCTCCCGCGACCCGACTTGATGGGGGTAGTCCCACCGATGCCAGAGGTCCCCCGCTCGGAACCGCTCGGCCTCCCACCGGAGGTTCTCCTTCTCCATGTCGCTGATGCCGTAGGCCGTGTCACCGTAGAACTGTGCGTTCCACTCGGCGAGGCAGTACTCCCACGGCACGACGGCGCTGCCGAACGTGCGCCCGCCCCGGTACCAGCCGCGGTACATCGTGAAGTCCCACGTGCACGGCGCCCCGAACTCGCACAGGAACTCCGGCTTCACCCCGGCCGTCGCCCAGTGCTCGAACCAGTCATCCATCTCCTGGACCGGCACGAAGTTGGGGTAGAAGTTGTTCGTGTGCATGGACCCGAGGTTGCCCGACGAGTGGTGGTACACGATGCGGCTCGGGTCGAACCCCTTCACAATCGCCTCGGCCCGTAGGGCCCTCTGGGCGCCGTTGCGCGCCCAGTCCGCCCGCGGGTCCTGGAGGCCGTCCATCTCGTCCGGGTCCATGTCCTCCACGTACCCGGTCGCGTTGTGGCTCATGGAGTACAGCACCACCGATGGGTGGTTCTGCGCCATGCGCACGTACGGCTCGGCGTGTCGCGCGTAGCCGTTGGTCTGGTCGGCATCGGGCGCGTCCCAGTTGTACTGCCCGAAGTGCGGCTGCGAGAAGCAGACCAACATGCCCACATCGTCCGCGGCCTGGAGGATCTGCGCGAAGCTCAGGTGCGTCCCCGGCTCGCAGCCGTAGTTGTGGGTGTAGACGGAGTTGATCCCGCAGCTCTGGAGCCGCTGCATGGTCTCCTTGGCGCCCTCGTAGGTGGCCCACGCGGCCCCGACCGCCGCGTTGTCGAAGGGCACGACCGAGAGGAAGATGCGGGTGCCGTTCAGGTAGAAGTCTCGGCCGTCAATCCAGAACTCGCGGAATCCGAAGCGCTCCGGTTGGGCCACATCCACTGCCGGCCCGTTCGCCTCCTGCAGCGACAGGCTGACCTGGTACATGTTCTGCGGCGTGACCGTGTCCCACAGCTTCTCGGGATGCCACTGCGTCGTGAATGTGAAGCGCCCGCCCTGCAGGTCGCCCGCGCCGAACGCCGGGCTGGTGAACTGAGTCACCGGGCGCCCGCCGTCCGTGATCTCTGCCTGCAGCGTGTACTGCGTCCCGGCGTTGAGGTCCGCCAGCGCCGCATCGAACGTGATCTCCCACTGGCGCACCGAGGTGGCGACCCGTAGGTCGGTCACCCGCGCTCCGGCCGGCGTGCTCTCCAGATAGACGTCGCCACAGAGGCCCCGCCGCGCCACCGACCCGGCCACTTGCTTCGCCCCGAAGGTGTCGTTGTACGACATCATGACGCCTTCCAGCGGGAGCGCCACCACCAGCACGCTCAGCACGTGGGTCTGGCCGGGGCGACAGGCCGCGGTGAGGTCCACCTCGCCACCAGGGAACCGCAGCTCCCCAGCCTTGGCGCCGTCCACGTACACGGCGGCATACGAGTTGAGGCAGTCGGCGCGCAGAGCGATGCGGCGCCCGGTCCACTCGCCCGGCACGGTGATCTCGCGCTGGTACCAGGCCGCCGTGACGGAGCCGAGGTCCTTGTCTTGCCAGGCCGGGTGGGTGTGGACGGTCTGGCAGTCCTTCTGCATGTAGTCGGTGATGCCGGGCCAGCAGCCGGGCACCTTGAAGTACCCCCAGTTGCCCGCCGGCACCGCCTCCGCGGCCGGCTCCGCCGGCTGCCAGCGCCACAGTCCGTTGATGCAGACGCGCTCGCGGGTCGGTGTCGCCTCGCGAAAGGCTCGCGCCAGGTCCCACACCGCTCGCACCCCGTTCGGTAGCTGGGCTGCCTCCTGCGCCTGACCACAACCCAGACTGCTAGCGATCACTGCCGACGCCCAGACCCCGCATAACAGCATCCCAGATAGCCTCATGCCGTTCTCCTCCATCGGAAGCTGCGGCTTCCTGTCCCTCCGACGTGCCGGCGCCACCATGACGACTGCCCACTTCGCGCCCAGGCCTTGTCGTCCTCCCCTGGGGCCCCGACGCGGGTCGGAGGGGGCAGCAGTGAGCCAGAAGCGCAGCCGGGCCAGTCCTCCGCCGGTGGGGCAGGCCGCTAGACCTGCCCTCCTTCCGCGTAGGACGGGCATTCCTGCCCGTCCCTCCGGGGGCGGCGGGTTCCAGGCCGCCACCCCGTCAGCACGGGTGTCGTGCTGAGCGCAGCGAAGCATGTCAGTGGGACCGGTCGCCAGGCCGGTCCTCCGGTCCGAGTGGGGCGTGCCTGCAGCGGGCCCTGCCACGCGCGGATTCGGCGCTCCGGGGCACATAGGGGCAATTCTCGGGTTCGTTTCGGGGGAGGACACCGGCTCGGGTTGGTTCCGCGGGGAGCGGTGGCGCAGCCATCGCGCCATAGGGGCTATTCCCATCGTTTTGTCCGCTTCGCGCTGAGGTGCCCTCGCCTTGCGGCTCGCCCCTCGTGCCCAGCCCAAGGCTGCCAGTGGGACAGACAATCCTGTCTGTCTCCGACGTCGTTGCCCGGCCGTGCCCGCGGGCGTCCAAGGCCGCATTCCGCCAGTCCGCCAGCGCCCCGGGCGCCCGCCGGGCCGGGGAGGACGCCCCCTGCCATGGGCCGAAGGTGAGCCCCTGCGGCCAGCCCGCCAAGCGCAGAGCGCCCATTCGCGCCCACTGGCCCGCCGCCCCTCCACTGCCCATGAACCCCTATGCCCAACTCATCGAGCTGACCGGCCTGGGCCACCCGTTCTGCGCGGCCGTGGTCCTCGAGACTGAGGGGTCTACGCCGCGGGAGGCAGGCACGCGGGCCGCCATCACTGGCGACGGCCGCATCTACGGGACCATCGGCGGCGGGCTAGTCGAGGCCGAGGCTCAGCGCCAAGCGCCTGAGGCCTGCCGGTTGCAGCAGCCCACCGTCCTCCAGTTCGACCTCACCAACGAGGTGGCTGCGGGGGAGGGGGCCATCTGCGGCGGCCGCGTGTGGGTTCTTCTCGACCCGACAGCAGCGAAGGACCGTGCGTCCTACGTCTCCGCGGCAGAGGCCCTTCGCGACCGGCGCCGCGGCGTCCTGATCACCAGCGTGGGCGTGGGCGCCGGGCGCGAGACCCAGGTGACCTGGCTGTCCGAGGCGGATGCGGCCGAGGCCTGGCGGTCGCCCGTGCCGGTGGCCCCTGAGGCCGTGCAGGCCAGCCTGGGGGACGGCAGGTCACGGCTCATGCGCGGTGGGGAGGATGCGGCGGCCCGCGAGGCGGAGGTCCTCATCGAGCCTGTCGTCCCGCAGCCCCTGCTGGTGATCGCTGGTGGCGGGCATGTGGGCCAGGCTCTCGCCGCCCAGGCAGTGCTGGTCGGCTTCGAGGTCATCGTCGTGGATGACCGTCCGGCGTTCACCGCCGCCGACTTGTTCCCAGACGGAGTGCAGACCCGGTGCGGTGACATCGCGGCCCTGGTGGCCGCGCATGCCACCGGCAGCGGCGTGTACGTGGTCATCGTGACCCGCGGCCACGAGCACGACGCTGCGGCCCTACGGGCCTGCATCGGCCGGCCGCTCGCGTACCTCGGCATGATCGGCAGCCGGCGCAAGATCGCGCTGCTGCGGGAGAGCTTCCTGCAGGGCGGCGTCGCTACCGCCGAGCAGTTCGACGCGGTCCATGCCCCAATCGGCCTCGACATCGGCGCCGAGACCGTCCCGGAGATCGCCGCCAGCATCGCCGCCGAGCTGGTGGCGGTGCGGCGCGGGCGGTGGCAGCGCCGGCAAGTGGGGCGGGCTCTCTAGCCAATGGTAACTCACAAACGCCGTGTGCCGCGGGGCCGGGCCGACCGGCGGGCACTGCTGGCGGAGACACCGCCTGGACCGACAGGAGGCCCGACAATCCTGTCGGGCCGGGGTGGAGGTGCGGTGATCCGAGACTTCGGCGACGGCCAGACCACGCGGCCACAGCGGCCCGACATGATTGTCGGGCCTCCTGGTGCGCCACGGGGGGCGTCGCGGCTGCAGGTGGCGTCCGGTTCGGAGGGTGCCCGGGACCGGCTCCACTTAGTGAGTCACCATTGGCTTTGTAGCCCGCCTTCCGTGACGCGAGGGGCGCCATGATCCGCGCGGTGGTGCTGGCGGCCGGCCGGTCGCGCCGGATGGGGACAGACAAGCTCCTGCTCCCCTGGGCGGGCTCCACCGTCATCGCGCACATCGTGGACCAGGTCCTGGGGAGCGTCGCCGACCGCGTCGCTGTCGTGGTCGGGCCCGAGGCGGCCGCCGTGCGGGAGGCCCTGGACGGACGGGCTTGCACCTTCGTCACCAGTCCCGAGCCCGAGTCCGAGATGCTGGAGTCGCTGCGCTGCGCGCTGCGCACGCTGCCCTCCGGCTGCACGGCAGTGCTGGTGGTGCTGGGCGATCAGCCGGGCGTGACGGCCGAGCTGGTGGACCGCCTCGTCAGCGCCGGAACGCAGTCGGGCAAGGGGATCGTCGTGCCGGTCTACGACGGCCGGCGGGGGCACCCGCTGCTCTTCTCGGCGAAGTACCGGGAGCGAGTCCTGGCCGCCTACGACGATACCGGCCTGCGCGGGCTGCTGCAGGAGTTCCCGGACGATGTGCTGGAGGTGCCGGTGCCGTCGCCGGACGTGCTGACCGACCTGGATACCCCGGAGGACTACCGCCGGGCCGGGGGCCGACCCTAGGCCGGCGCCCCAGGAGGCGCCGGTGCTAGCGACATCCCGATAACAACATAAACAGGGGCATATGTCCGTAATCTGCCCCGGTGCCCTCGGCTGGCTCGTGGCCAGACCAACCCGAGGCCGTCCCCCTCCCCCAAACGAACCCGAGAATTGCCCCTATGTGCCCCGCAGCGCGGAATCCGCTCGGGCTGCCGCCCGGATGGCGGGCAAGGATGCCCGCCCCACTAGGCCTCCAGGTCTGGCGACCGGTCCCACTCGAGAAGGGTGCCAGGGCGCGCCCTACTGGGCCGCCGGCGCCTCCTGCACCTCCCGCCAGATGGCGGCGATGCGCTGCTTGCCCGCGTCCTCCGACGTCCCATACGTCGCCAGCGTCGCCTCCAGGCCCGCGCAGACCTTCTCGGCGGTCTGCGCATAGAGCCCCTCGACGGCCTCCTCCCGCGCCGCGTCCGGAAGGGGCTGAAGGGTGCCTGCCGCTACTAGCCGCCGGCGCTCCTGGGCGGCCGCCAGGCACTCCGCCGCAAGCTGCGCGTGGGCCGCCTCGTAGCTGTGCCGCAGCCCGCACCCGATGAGCCGATCCTCCAAGGCCTGCAGGCGCGCTACCCGTTGGGCCAGCGGCGCGAGGTCGGGTGCAAGGTCGCTCGTCGGAGCGCCCACTGGGCGCGACGGGCTGGGTAGCGGGGGCGCGGCGGCCGCGTCTGCCCCGCCCAGAGCGATCACGATCCGCGCCCGGTCCGGGGTCTCACCATACGGCAGCAGCACCGAGTGGCTGTCGAACGAGGGCCAGGCGACGCCATTGACGGTCACCGCGGTGATCTCGCCAGTGCCGACCGTGGATAGGTAGAGCCGCTTGGTGCCGAACCGGATCGGATCGAGCTGGTCCAGCTGCGTGATGCCTGGCGGGATGTGTGGCACCAGCGTCAGGCCCTCGGCCCGGTACAGGTACTCGAAGAGCCCTCGCACCAGGGCGGCGGGCGGACCAAACGCGTCGTAGGTCACGTTGTACGGCTGGTTCGGCTGGTAGACGCTGTTGCCGAAGTCGGTCAGCGGGTTGTCCATCCGGCAGTCGTTCGCGAAGCGCAGCAACTGGTGCATCGAGGCGCGCACATCCTCATACCGCCCCAGTCGGTAGTAGGCCATGATCATGCGCGCCTCGCAGGTGGACCAGTGGCCGCCGTTGACCCACGTTCCGAACCCCCAGAGCCCCTCGGGCGCCGTGTACATGTCGTCGTACGACGGGCAGTTGGGGATGATGAAGCTGTGCGGGCGAAGTCCGGGGATGGAAGCGATCTTCGCATAGATGCGCTCCGCCTGCGCATCATCCACCACGCGGAAGGCGATGGCATCGTGGTTGGGTGACGCCTCGAAGTAGCCGTGCTGCGGGGCGCCGTAGACGCCGTGCTTCACACCATCGGGGTCGAGGGAGCGGATGAGGTAGCCCTCGTCGGTCGTGACGAGCGCCAGCCCCTCACGCGCGCGATCGCGCCGGTCGGCATACTGCGCCGCCTGGTCGTCGCGGCCGGCGAGGCGCTCCAGCTCGATCAGCCGATCCAGCCCCGCGATGTAGGTCACCGAGAGGCCGGTGAGGTAGGCCTTGTCATACGTGCCATCGGGCCGCGCCCACCCGGCATAGCTGGGAGCCAGGAGGTTGCCGGCGGGACCGGCCAGGAGGAGGTTGTTCGCCGGGTCGCGGCGTGACTCGATGAAGTTCGCGCTGCGCTCCAGCCGTGGCAGGTAGTGCGCGATGGCCGCCGCGTCGCGACTGATCAGCAGCAGCTCCGCCTGCAGCACGACGCCCGCCGCGGTGAACTCCATTCCCCAGTCGTGGATGTCCGTGCGCCCATCGCCCTGTCGGTACACGATCCAGCCGGGCGCCGCCGCATCGCAGAGGCACCCGTCAGGCGCGACCCAGTCGTTCACTCCCGCGCGCTGCCCATCACCCATCTGGTCGAACCACAGGTCCTGCGCGTTCTGCAGGAACGTGACGAACGGCTCCTGGTAGAAGGGCAGGGCGCAGTACGAGGTGCCGTAGCTGTTCTGGATCCACCACGCGCCCCAGGTGGGGCCCTCCACGAGGCCGTTCCAGGCCGGCGTGTACAACATGGGCATGTTCAGGTACTCGGAATCAGGCTCGAACATGCGCCGCGACAGCTCCAGGAGCTGCAGGTACTCCACATCGCCGGTCCCGCGGTAGTGGCGCCCCGCGAACCGCGCCGCCTCCGCCGCCGCGGAGTGTCCCCCGGTGACACCAGCCATCACGATCACCATCCCGCACAGAATGCCGCCGAGCCGCCGCTGCCCGGCTGATTGCCGCCCCGGCCTGCTTCTCGCCTGCATGTGGGTTCCCCCCGGACGCGTCCGTCCCGGCAGCTTCGTTCGTTGCGCCGGCGGCGAGGGCCTTGTGCGCCGCTCACAACCGGCGGCATGGGCCGCAGGTCGCCCAGCCGACGCCGCGAACTGTACCGCCCGTGCCTCTCCCCGATGACGCAACCCTGAGCCCCGCCGATGGTGCGGAACCGTCTGACCGGCGCACGCTCGGCGTTACGCCGCGCGTCCTGCTGTTGGCCGCCGTGCTGCTGCCCGTCAACCAGCTCTTCGTCCTCTTCATGTCGTACGAGCGCAACATCTACGACCCCACCCTCGTGGCCCTCTTCTGGAATGTGCTCTTCCTGCTGGTCGTGCTGCGGACGATCAACCAGGCGCTGCTACGCTGGCGACCGGCGGCGGCCTTCAGCCCGGCGGAGCTGCTCTGTGTGTGGGTGCTGATGGCGGCGGCCACCAGCGGCGCCGGCATGGACAGCATGCAGTGTACGTTCATGACCATGCAGGGCGCGTTCCGCTTCGCCTCGCCCGAGAACCGCTGGGAGACCCTCTTCCTGCGCTATGTGCCGCACGCGCTGACGGTGGACAACCCCGGCGCGCTGGAGCGCATCTGGGCGGGCGGCGGCAGCATCCTCGATCCAGCCAACCTGCGCGTCTGGATCGGGCCGGCAGTGCGGTGGTGGGCGCTGATGACGGTGCTGTGGACCGCGCCGATCGGGCTGATCCAGATGCTCCGCAAGCGCTGGGTCGAGCAGGAGAAGATGGGCTTCCCCATTGTGCACCTGCCGCTGGAGCTGGCCCGGCCGCAGGTGCCGTGGCTGCGCAGCAGTGTGTTCTGGTCTGCCGCGGCGGTGCCGGCGGTCATCAACCTGCTGGGCGGGCTGCACACGTACTACCCGGCGGTGCCCTCGTTCCCGACCGCGATGTGGGACGCGCGCCTGGACATGGGCCGCTACCTGCTGGGAGTGGGCCGGCCGTGGAATGCCGCGGCCAACATGTTCTACACGTGCCTCTACCCGTTCATCATCGGGCTGGGGCTGCTGCTGCCTGGGGAGCTGTGTCTGTCGCTGTGGTTCTTCTTCCTGTTCTGGCGGGCGGAGATGGTGGTGGCGGCGTGGCTCGGCTTCCAGCAGGTGTGGGATGCCCCGTACACGGTCGCCACCGGCGGCTACCTGGCGCTGGTCGGATTCCCGCTGTGGGCGGCCCGCAGGCACCTGCAGACACTGCTGAGGACAGCGCTGCGCACGGGGCAGCGCGAGGCCGGTGAGCCCCTGAGTGCCCGGTCGGCACTGCTGCTCCTCGGCGGAGGCCTCGCTGCCCTGGTGGCCGCCGGCATGGGGGTGGGGCTGAGCTTCCCGGTGGCGGTGGCGTTCTTCGCGCAGTACTTCCTGATGGTGGTCGTCATCGGCCGCATCCGGGCGGAGATGGGCCTGCCGACGCACGAGCTGGAGCGCTGGGGCCCCACGGTGCTGCAAGCGACGATCCTGGGCCCGCGGGTGCTGGGGCTGAAGAACCTCACCACGCTTTCGGTCTTCTTCGGCTTCACGCGAGGGATGCGGAACATCCCGTTCCCGCACCAGTTCGAGGGCCAGTACTTCGCCTCGCGAACGGGGCTCAACGGCCGCAGGCTGCTGCTGGCGACGGTGCCGGCGGTCTCCGCAGGTCTGGCGTGGGCGTGGTTCTGGACGCTGTTCCTGTCGTACTACCGGGGCCTCAGTACCTACCGCGGCCCGTTCCATACGTGGTTCGCGGGGGAGTCGTGGTACCAGCTTGCGGGCTGGATCGCCGCCGACACGCCGGTGGCGTGGCGCCGCATCGGCGCCGGGGTGGTCGGCTTTGTGGGGTACTGGGGACTGATGGCCGTGCGGAGCCGGTGGATCGGGTGGCCGCTGCACCCGGCGGGCTTCGCGCTCTCCACGACCTGGTACATGGCGCACATGTGGTTCCCGATGCTCCTGGCGTGGATGGCCAAGATGGTGACGGCGAGGTGGGTGGGCTTGCCCGGCGTGCGCGCGCTGCCCACCGTGGCGTACGGCCTCATCCTGGGGGACGTCGGGACGGGGGCGTTGTGGATCATCTACGCGATGGTTCGGCACGTCCCGGCGTATGCGTTCTGGCAGTGAGGCCGGCCCTCAGCAGTGTCACCCTGAGCGTCAGCGAAGGGTCTCGCCGTGCTTTCCTGCCGGAGGCGTCGGCCGCCGCGCAGATGCTTCGCTGCGCTCAGCATGACACCCGTAGTAGGGGCATGGCGGGCTGGAAGCCCGCCCCACGCGGACGGAGGCCAGGCCTAGCGGCCCGTGGCCCCGGGCAGCGCGGGCTTAGTGCGGCGCCTCCTGCTGGTAGGTAGCGCTGTCCACGCCCGCCCCCAGGAACTGCGCCCGTGTGGCCTGCTCCGCCGCCTCGTCCGGGAGGCGGCCCTCGGGGGTGAGGATGTGCGGCGTGATGAGGATGACCAGCTCGGAGTCGCTCTCGGTGACCCGCTTGGAGCGGAACAGCGCGCCGATGATCGGCAGGTCACCCAGAATGGGGATCTTGCGCTTGGTCACGTACTGCTGCTCTTGGATGAGGCCCCCCAGGACGATCGTCTCGCCATCCCGAGCGCGTACGGTGGTCGAGGCCTCGCGTTGGCTGAGGAGCGGCAGGCCGTTCTCGGGGTCCAGCTCCTGAACGTTCGAGACCTCTGAGTTGACGGTGGTCGTGATCTCCCCGTTGCCCCCGGTCCAGGCGATGATGCTGAGCTTCACCCCGACATCTACTGCCTGGATCTGCTCCTGCAGGTTGCCGTAGCGG
>Ga0315282_10011270_pt1 | contig 13882 bp, 17 predicted proteins | sample YL17G07_20_MG_FD_203693 | JGI IMG/M metagenome (GOLD analysis project Ga0315282, IMG submission 203693) | Sediment microbial communities from Yellowstone Lake, YNP, Wyoming, USA - YL17G07_20 | ecosystem: Environmental > Aquatic > Freshwater > Lake > Sediment | place: USA: Wyoming | collected... | reverse complement strand
AGGATAATCAGGGTGGCCGCGAAGGTCACCAGGAAGACCCTGTTTCCCTTGTTCACCATCGCTAAACCGCCATGTTCGGTCGCTTTATAGCACCTTTAAAGGGCCGCCTTGGCATTAAAGTTGCCGTTGGTCAGCCTCTCGGAGCTGAGGCGGGTCGCAAGGATCGTTGCCTACCTAGACTCTCTAGCCCTCGCCTCTGGAGTAACCCTCTGCTGGTACTACAAGGGGGGCATTATCCTCTCGGGGATCACTGAGTATTTCGGCGACATGGTCCTCATCGAGGTAATGCTCCTCTTCCTAGGCGGTGGTGCCGCCAGCTTCACTCACTCCAAGGGCTGGCATGAGGCCATGCGGCTTCTCGCCTTCCTGCGGCGACAAGGCCCCCCGCTTCCTGAGGATAAGGAGTGGAGCCCCGATAGGCAGCGCGCCGCGGAGAAGAACGCAGTGGTCTACATTACGGCAGGCGTCATCATGGCTGCCGAGCTCATTGCATTGGCCCTAGCAATTGGGTAGATCCTACTAATGTTAGGGAAGTAAAAAAAAGTCGGAAAATGGGATTGACCGTCAGTGCTTTCTGACGACGGCTACAATAGCGATTATAATCGCTATGACCGCCACGCCAAGAGCGGCGTAAAGGTACGTCGTCAGGGAGCTGACGCTGGCGTTTAACGCCGTTATCTGCGTGGTCAGGCCGGAGATGTCGGTCTTGGTGGCTACAGTCGACTGCAGCTGAGTCACGGAGGTAGCCGTAGCGTAGGGTTGGAGCGCGCCTGTCAGGATGTCCTTCAGCGTCTTTGTGGTGAACTGTTGGACTGGTCCGACGTTTGGTGGCAGCACCAGCTGGACCTTACCTGCGGCCACCAACTGGTCGTAGTAGTTGCCCGCCTGAATGGGCCACGTGCCGGAAACGGAGGTGGGAACTACTGCCCCGGTGAAGTTGGCCCTGAAATAGGTGGTCTGGTAGCTAGGAACCACCATGGCGTGATAGTTGCCTGCGCTGTCGGTGATCGGGGCGTACCCCGTGTCCACCCAGTTGGTCTGGTCTTTGCTCTCCTGTATCCTGACCACGAAGTTGACGTAGGGTGCCCCCGTCACCGGGTTCTTGAAGGTTCCTTCGATTGGTACCGCCTGGCCGTAAATGAAGTCCGCTGCCACTTCTGGCGGAGGAGGCGTGGGTGTGATTGGGTTGACCCCTGTCTGGTAGCCCGCGGCTGCCAGCTCGGCCTTGGCTAGGTTGGGGTCGTAGGGGTCGGGCTTAACGGAGGGGTCCTGGAAGCCTGAGCCGAAGGCCGCCAGCACTGTCGTGCCCGGAGTGCCCGAGCCGCTGAGTAGCTGCTTGACTACGAGGTCCCTGGGGGTTAGGTAGCTTATCGCCTGCCTCACGTGGCGGGCTGCCTCAGCTGTGCCTTTCGGGGTGCCCTTCCCAGTCCCAACGATTGGGTGCTGCATGTTGAAACCGAACTCCTGCCAGCCAATCTCGGGCTTTATGAAGACGTTAGCCCCCAGGCCGCGCAGAATGTCTTGGTCTGATGCGAGTTGGTAGTTGACGTCGAGTGCATTGACCTCGCCGTTCCTGTAGGAAGCTATGGCGGCGTCCTTCTCGACGATGGTGAGGACGTTGTAGTTCGTGACGGTGAAGTAGCCCAAAGCCTCGAGCCTTGCCCTGTCGAAGTAGTCGTTGAACTTTACGAGCTTAGCGAGCCTTGCCACGGGGTCGAATCCCATGTAGACATATGGACCTGTACCTATGGGGCCGTAGCCCGTATAGGAGCGAGCCGCCGTACTTTGCGGTGTCCCACGTGTAAGTCTCGGCACCCTTGAGGCCAGTGGCGAACCCTAACTGGTTCCAGTTAGCGAACGGGAACTTTTCCAGAATGTGCTTTGGTAGCGGAGCGATGGCGCACTCCGTCTGGTTTAGGAAGGCGTAGACATCAACTGTTGGGCCTATGTTGAACTTGTAGGTGTACTTGTCGATCACCGTGAAAGTGGAGGATGGGGTCGTCAGCTTCCCCTCGGAGTTATCGACAGTCGTAGTGGTGCCGTCGAGCCATGTGAAAGAGACTCGGTTGCCGAAGCGGCCCAGTTTGTCGGAGAGCCCCACTGAAGCTACTGTGGGGGTCATGAGGGCCATCTCCATGAAGAGGTAGTCGTCAGCAGTCGCCTCGACGCCATCGTGGAACTTGATGCCCGGCTTGAGGGTTATCGTCCATTCGCGTCCGTCGGCAGACACCTTGATGCTCTTTGCCTCGTTGATGAACATCGTCTGGGTTCTGGGATCCACGAGCTGGAGGCCGCCCTGGGTTACGCCGTAGACGAAGAGCGCATAGAAGCTGTTCGAGTCCGCGTTGGTCCATGGGGCGAGGCTCGTCCAATCGCCAGCCTCCGCGAAATTGTAAGTCGTCACGCCGCTAAAGTACTGGAGGTCGTTGAAAGGCGTGGCCATCGTGCTGAAGATGCTCGCCGACCCAAAGTCCTTGATTTCGGGCCTCCGCGCGACCACGTCAGAGGTCACATACACTGGCAAGTAGGGCTTGTCAGTCCACAGGACCTTGGAGAGCTGCTGGAAAAGCTGCTGCTGCTTTGCGGAGTCGAGGGTCGTGTATATTTGGTTGAGGAGGGCGTTTGCCTGGGAGCTGTTGTAGAGTGCGTAGTTGTTGCCTGTGGGCGGGAAGGCGTCCTTGGAGCCGAGGTACTGGCTCTTAATATCGGGAACCGGGGACGTGAATCCCCAGCCTATGAAGCCTATGTCGAACCCGCCTTGGTCGAAGGTCTTACCGATGTTAGCCTCCTCGGGGAAGAGCCTCCCCGTTAGGTCGGAGAAAGTGACGTAGACCACTCTAGCGTTCACACCCACCGCCTGGAGGGCGTTGGCGATGAGCGCTGAGTGCTGTCGGCGCACGGGGTTGGTCGTGGGCGCCAGAAGTGTGATAGAGAAGAGCGGTGCCTGTTCCGCCTTAGCCACCGGAGTGATGCTTAAGCTGCTGAAGAGAAGTACGAAGACAATGGAACCAAGTATTATCCCTTCGAATGCTTTCTTGAACGAATTTCTATCATCAAACATATTACAAATACACTTCTCCGGGTTTAGAGTCGATCATCCCCGCTATTTTAAATGTATGGAAGCGTTTAAGACTGACAAATACGGGTGAAAAATGATGGCCGGAATCACCACCTACGTGGTCAGGCGACTTCTGTTCATGATCCCCGTCTTCTTGGGGGTCTCGATACTTACCTTCGCAATAGCTAACGCGTCCGGTGACCCGATCTCGCTGATCAGGCAGGGGCTGAAATCAGTTTCACCGGAGGCCCTGGCTGCCCTTAGAGCTTACTACCACATTGACCAGCCCCTCTACGTGCGTTACCTCTGGTGGCTCTGGGATCTTCTCCACCTCGACCTCGGCATAAGCCTCTCGGGTACTCCGGTTTTGGAGAGGATAGGGCCATGGGTGCTCCCCACCCTTGAGCTCCAGATCCCTGCACTGCTTCTCGCAGTGAGCATCGGGATCCCTCTAGGCATCTACTCGGCCCAGCACCAGTACTCGAAGCGCGACGTGACCGTGACTACCTTCGCGCTCTTCGGTTATTCGATGCCCACCTTCTGGCTTGGGTTGATGATGATTATAGTCTTCTCCCTCTATCTCGGTTGGTTGCCGTCTGCTGGTGCGGCTGGTGTTACCCGAATATGGTGGGGTGGGGTCATACAGGACAGGATCGCCCACCTTATCATGCCTCTCCTTGTCCTCACCTACGTCGAGCTCGCGACCTTCGTTCGTCTGATGAGGGGGAATATGCTCCAGGTGCTCAGGGAGGACTATGTGCTCTCCGCACGTGCCTCCGGCCTCAAGGAGAGGACTGTGGTTTACAAACATGCGATGCGGAATGCCATCACACCGATAGTTACGATCGTTGGGCTCAGCTTCGGTTCCGCCCTTGCTGGCGCCCCTGCCCTCGAGACGACGTTTAGCTGGCCCGGGCTCGGGTACCTGTTCGTGAACGTGACCTTCGGCTTAGACATACCCATGATAGTGGGGATCACAGTGGTAATCACAATCATGCTGATGATAGCGAACCTGATCACCGATCTGGTGTATGGCCTTATCGACCCCAGGGTTAGGCTCGGGTAGTGATCTGCCATGAGCACAAACGACGATAGCCAGGGCGTGTCACAGAGCGCTAAGCCATCCACACAGAGGGGAGCCAGCCAGTGGGCCGTAGCGTGGAGGAGGTTCAAGAGGAACAAGGCGGGTCTCGCAGGCTTATTCATAGTCCTCTTTTTCGTTTTTATTGCGCTGACGAGCCCGTTCCTGGCACCCTATCCACCTAGGAGCTTCGAGAGCCTCTATCAGGGGGAGGCGGGGGAAGCACCTTCTTTCAAGCATCCCTTCGGGACCAGTAAGGCGGGCCTCGACGTCTACAGCGAGGTGCTCCACGGAACTGCGGGAGACATGTACGTTGGCGTGGGGGCCACCGCCCTCGCTGTTGCGATAGGGCTGGTGATAGGAGCACTCGCAGGCTACTCCCGTGGCGGAATGAGCGACATCCTCCTCATGGTCTCCCAGATATTCTACACCATACCCCTGCTGCCTATCATTCTCCTCGCCGCGAGAGTCTTCCTCATCATCGTGGCCCAGGGCTTCGGCCTTACCCTCATCCTTATACTTCTGGGCGTTTTCGGTTGGGCGACCATATCCTTCATAGTGAGGGGGGAGATACTTAGGGTCAGGGAGCTGGAGTTCGTCCAGGCCTCGAGGTCCCTAGGGGCGAGCAGGAACAGGCTCATCTTCCGCCACATCGTCCCTAACATTCTCACACCCGTCATAGTCACCTCAACCCTGATGATAGCTGGAAACATCCTCACCGAGGTCGTGATCAGCTTTCTCGGATTCGGCGACGTGAATACCTCAACATGGGGCATCACGATTCAGGAGGGCATCACCTACATGAGGACCGAGTGGTGGACAACCCTGTTCCCGGGACTCGCTACCCTCTTCGCCGTATTAGGTTTCAACCTTTTAGGGGACGGCCTCTCGGACGCCCTGAATCCAAGGCTGAGGGACTAAGATGACCACCAGGGAACGGTTACTGGACGTCAAGGGGCTGAAGACCTACTTCTTTACCGAGGCGGGGGTAGTCAAAGCCGTTGACGGGATTGACTTCCACATTGGGAGGGACGAGGCTGTTGGGCTGGTCGGGGAGTCCGGCTCCGGAAAGACTGTGATGAGCCTGTCTGTCATGCGCATAGTGCCTAAGCCCGGCAGGATAGTCGGGGGCTCTATCACCTTCGAGGGGGAGGACCTCCTGAAGAAGTCTGACGAGGAGATGAGGAGGATAAGGGGCAGGAAGATAGGGATGACCTTCCAGGACCCGACCTCCTCCCTCGACCCCCTCTTTACAATCGGAGACCAACTATCAGAGGTCATACGTGAGCACAATAGGGCGATTTCGAAGAGCGAGGCGCTGGAGCAGACGACGAAGCTCCTGGAGATGGTGCGCATCTCGGAGCCCGGGCTCCGCGTTAAGAATTACCCTCACGAGCTGAGTGGGGGAATGAAGCAGCGCATCGCGATAGCCAAGGCTCTCGCAGCCGGCCCGTCCCTTCTCTTCGCGGACGAGCCCACCACCAACCTAGACGTGACCGTCCAGGCCCAGGTTCTGGAGCTGATCAAGGATCTGAGAGAGAAGAACAGGATGTCCCTCGTGATGATAACCCACGACATGGGTATCGTCGCCGAAATGACCCAGCTCGTCCAGGTCCTCTACGCCGGTATGGTCGCGGAGGTCGCAGAGACTCATTCTCTGTTTAAGAAACCCCAGCATCCCTACACTGAGGCGCTCCTCCAGGCCGTTCCAAGGATCGACCAAAGGAGGGACCTTAGGGTTATCCCAGGTAACATCCCCAACCTTATCAACCCGCCGAGTGGCTGCCGATTCCACCCACGTTGCCCGTACGCTAAACAGATATGCATCGACAAAGTTCCTCCCCTCGAGGAAACTGACAGAGGCCACCTCTCCTCCTGTCACTTCTGGCGGACCCTCGACCTGCAGGGGGCATGACTATGACAGAGAACGCGAAGCCGCTGCTTGAGATAAGGAACCTGGTGAAGCACTTCCCCATATACTCAAGGGGAATACTCCTCAAGAAACAGGTGGGGTTTGTCCATGCCATCGACGACGTGTCCCTTCACATAGATGCGGGGGAGAACCTCGGCCTAGTCGGGGAGAGCGGCTGTGGGAAAACGACACTGGGGAAGACCCTGATGTACCTCGAGGAGCCCGACTCTGGGGAGGAGGTCTTCAGCGGGCTGAACATCTTCGAGGCTTTCAGGAAGAGTGATGCCAAGGTAATGCACGATGTCCGCCACGGCATCCAGATGGTCTTCCAGAACCCATACACCTCCCTCGACCCGCGGATGACGGTCTTCGACATCCTCAGCGAGCCTTACCAGATCCACAAACATGTCCCCCGGAACGAGTGGAAGCGGAGGGTCTATGAGCTCCTGAGGATGGTCAACCTGGAGGAGTACCACGCGGAGAGGTACCCCCACGAGTTCAGCGGCGGGCAACGCCAGAGGATTGCGATAGCCCGCGCTCTCGCCGTCGACCCTAAGCTTATAGTGGCCGACGAACCTGTCTCCTCCTTAGATGTCTCTATCAGGGCTCAGATACTCAATCTACTTACGGACCTCCAGAAGAAGAAGGGGATCAGTTACCTCTACATATCCCACGACCTCAGCTCGGTGAGACAGATCACCAACCGTGTCGCCGTTATGTACCTCGGTAAGATCTTCGAAACGGCTAAAACAGACTCCCTCTTCGAGAAGCCGTTGAACCCCTACACCATCGCTCTCCTCTCCGCGATCCCCGTTCCCGACCCGGAGCACCAAAGGGAGAGGATCATCCTCCCCGGCGAGGTCCCGAGCGCGGTCAACCCGCCTTCCGGCTGCCGCTTCCACCCGAGGTGCCCGTACGCCACCGAGCTTTGTGCACGGGAGGAGCCAAAGCTCCGGGAGATCGTCTCTGGTCATCTCTCCGCCTGCCACTACAGCGAGAAGTTCCTTTGACGGGGGGATGGTTTGAGAAAGCTGAGGACGTACGGGTCGACCTTTGTCGTCGCAGGCATACTCCTCATACTGGTTTCCACAGTCCTCCCGCAGGTCAAATCCCAGCAGACACTGGTTAAGAAGGGGCCCGATGTCAAGCTCGAGGGCATCAACTACTGGATCGATACTTTAATCCTCCCTCCCATAGACGAGGGCTCACAGTTCTACATCAACCTCCAGAGCGAGAAACCCGGGAACGAGAGCATTACCATCATGCCTTACAGGAATGGAGAGATAGTAGGCGACAAACCCCTGGTCGTCAAGAGCTTCGGCAGGGACGAGAGCAGCTTCATGGTCTCCACCGTCGTTAGAATCTCATCCTCCTACTTCGTTTCCGTGATCAGCGTGATGAATAATTACACCCTCACCATCAGGTCTACGTGGTCGCCCTACGACAGCCTGAGAGTCTACCTATACTGGGGGCTCGCCGCCCTCCCAGCCGGCTTCCTCATCCTTTATTACGACGGGATAAGGGAAAGGCAGGAGAAGATGTTCCGAGAGTCGATAGCACCCCAGGGCCCAGCGGGCGGGGACCAGCCAGTCTGATTTATTAAGACTAGCTCCCTGAAGCTCTCTGGTGGGCACAGCTTGAGGAGCTACATCAAGGTCATGGGTCCTCCCATCCTCGATGCCATGAGGAAGTTGGAGGAGCTGGCGGTCAGTATGCCGGAAGTTTGCATCATGGACCAAGCACTAGTTCAGGGTTCTTCCCCTTCCGTCGCAGCAGGCACCGACACGGGGAGCATCGCTCAGCAAGCCAGGGGCTACTTCACAGCAAGACGCATAGCTATCCCTCTGGAGCGTTGTGGCACCATAATAAGCAATCACGGGGAGAGGCTAGGTGACTACGACTTTTTCTTCGAGTGGTCGAGTAAGCCTACCGCCGAACAGATAGAGGACCTCATCGGCAGGATCGATGTGGCGCTGAAGCCGCTCGGTTGCCTCTACACGATAACGAGCAAGTGAGGCTTGGGGGTATACCCTTTTCCGGAGGCGAGGCCACCTCTAATCGATGGCTCCCGAGAGGTTGATTCTGACGCCAGAGGAGATGGCCTACTACTCTCGTCAGCTCGTCCTTGCCGATATTGGCCCTAGTGGGCAGGCTAGGCTCAAAAAGGCAAAGGTCCTCGTCGCGGGCGTCGGAGGACTGGGCTGCCAGTCCTCTGCCCAGCTCACCTCGATGGGTGTCGGCTTCCTCCGCCTAGTCGACAAGGATGTCGTGGAAACAAGTAACCTCCAGAGGCAGCACCTCTACGACTTCGGGGTCGTAGGTTACCCGAAGGCAGAGGCGGCGGCTCTCCGGCTCCGGAGGATGAACCCTTACGTTGAGGTGGAGCCACTGCCCATGGCGATAAACCCATGGACCGCGGGGGGCTTGCTTGACGGGATCGACCTCGTATTGGACGGGCTCGACCGCCTGACCCCACGACTTGCCCTCAATCGTGCCTGCGTAGAGCGTGGTATACCCTACATATTCGGTGCGGCGATCACCCACGTCGGGAACACCACGACAGTTGTCCCTGGTGAGTCGCCCTGCCTCGAGTGCTGGCAGGGTAGCATTGACGAGTCGGCGATCCCGACCTGTGCCACAGTGGGTGTCACCCCCTCAGTGATCAGCGTTGTGGCGAGCATCCAGGTATCCGAGGCGGTTAGGATCCTTCTAGGGAAGAAGCCACTGCTTTCCGGCAAGCTTTTTTACGTGGACATGGCGGAGCTCGACTTCCAATCCGTGAGCCTCGCGAAAGTGCCATCGTGCCATGCTTGTGGCTCCGGGCAGACTGAGCCTCCTCCGTTCGAGCCGGTTAGCGAGGTGTGTGGTAGAGACGGAAGAAGAGTCTTCACCATCTCCCCGAAGGAGCCCGCAAGGCTGCAGATGGCGACGCTGAGTTCAAGGGTGAAGGCAGCCGGGCTCAATGTCGACCTTGCCTCTGGCCTGGGTGTGACTGCTTCTCGCGACGGGCTGAGGGTGAGCTTCTTCTCGACTGGGTGCGCAGTTGTGGAAGGAGCCGAGTCAAGGGACGAGGCGGTGTCACTCTACGCCCGTGTAGTCCGGATCCCACTAGGGTGATCCTTTGGACCAACCAAGACTACGCAATGAACTGAAAACCTTCCTCGGCCCACAGGAGGGTAGGAGGGTCACCGTGGTCGGGATAGGCAGCACAATCAGGAGGGACGACGCAGCGGGACTCTGCGTTATCGAGCTCCTCGAGGGTAAGAGGCTGAGGGATGTCCAGCTACTGAAGACGGAAACCGTGCCGGAGAGTTACACTGGGGTGATAAGGGACTTTGCGCCGACGCATGTCATCCTTATAGACGCGGCCTCGTTCAACGGTTCCCCTGGGGATGCCCGCACGATATCTCCTGAAAAGATTGCCAATGCCACGGTCTCCACCCACAGTCTACCCCTAAGCGTCTTCATCGGCTACGTGGCTAAGACCATCTGCCCCAATGTCGTCCTCCTCGGCATCCAGGGGCAAGACAACGGCATGGGGGAGGGCCTCACGCTCGAGGTCGAAAAGGGCACGAGGAGGGTCGCTGCCCTCCTAAAAGAGTTGCTAGAGTAAAAAAGTACGCTAGTTCGTCTACGTAGCCGCAACTGCAGCTGGTTTAGCAGCAGGAGCTGCCATTGGTTTCGGTGTCCTCTTGAAGTCTAGGATCTCATCGGCCTTGTTGACGACGGCAAGCTCGTACTCAGTGGTGAGCTTGAGGGCACCCGCGGGGCAGACCTCCTCGCATTGCTGGCAGAAGAGACAGGCACCAAGGTTGATCTTCAGTCCCTCACACTTCGGACCGACGCCGCCCTTGAGCTCTATCGCGAAGCTTGGGCAGACCCTGGAGCAGAGGCCACAGCCTGTGCACTTGTCCCCGTCATAGGCGTGCTTTCCGCGGCTGCCCTTGGGCATCTCCCTCTTCTCGAAGGGATAGCAAAGGGTGCACGGCTTGCTCATCGCATTCTTCAGCAGTTCTCTCTCCATCGCCATCTTAGATCACTCCCGAGAGCGCGACCATTGCCATCACCTGGAGAACGGCTAAGGGGGCGAGGTACTGCCAAGCCCACCTCACCATCTGGTCGATCCTAAAGCGAGCGAAAGCGGCGCTTAAATTGCTTAGCACCATGACGCAGATGGTTGTCTTAAGAACGAACCAGACTATCGGAGGGACGGGCCAAGGCCCCGCTGCCCCTCCTAGGAATAGGGAGGTGAGCAGAGCGGAGGCCAGCACTATTTTGACATCCCTGCCGAGGGTGAGGAGGGCGAGCTTCTTCCCACTGTACTCGACCTGCCAGCCGTGGACGATCTCTGTTTCGGCCTCGGCCATGTCGAAGGGGCGGAGCTCAAGCTCAGCGAGTAAGCAGAGGGTATAAACCGCTGCACCGATGAGCATCACCACAGCGACGGCGATCCCCCAGACGCTGGGAGCCGCCAGGAAATCGGTGATGCTCCTCGCTTCCCAGTTCACGATATTATAGATGCTAAGGGAACCCGCCAATATCGCGGGGCCTATGGCCAAAAGGACGAGTGGTATCTCGTAGGCGAGAGTCGCCAGTGCGACCCTTGTCGCGCCCACAGCCCCGAAGAGGTTGCAGCTACTCCACCCCGCCAGGAAGACGCTGAGGACGACGAGGCTGAGGAGAAAGAGGACGACGATAAGGTCGCCTTCGAAATTGGCGATAGGGGCGTAGGAGAAGAGGCTTGTTATCGACTGTATAGGGATGAGGAAGATGGCCGCCAGAGGCAAGGCGAAGATCAGGACGGGTGCGAGGTTGAAGACTGGCCTGTCTGCCGCTGCGGGGGTGATATCCTCCTTCGCGAGGAGCTTTACTATATCCGCGAAGGGCTGCAGGATCCCGTGGGGGCCTGTGTGGAGGGGACCCCTCCTGTTCTGGAGGCGAGCTACCGTCTTCCTGCTAACCCAGTTGCACCAGAGAGCGTACACGATTATGAAAAGGGCCCCTGGGAAGACGACCAGGCTAACTACATCACTTATTGTTGCCATTTTGGTACCACCTTATGCCGTATCTCCTGAGCTCCTCGTCGTTCATGTCCCAGACCTTGTCCTTGGACTCGTCGACGAAGACCATCCTGTCCGTGCAGCTGAAGCACGGGTCGATCCCTGCGAGGACAATGGGGATATCTGCAATGTAGCCTCCCTTGAGTTTCACCATTAGGCTCGGGATGTTCGCCATTGTGGGGGCCCTTATCTTGTAGCGGTAGGGCTTGTTGTCTCCCTTACTGAGAATGTAGTGGATGTCCTCCCCACGCTGAGCCTCAACCATATTCGTCGCTTCTCCTTCCGGGATCTTTGCAAGTGGCGAGTACTTCTCCCTGATCGGGCCGTCCGGGAGGTGATCTAGAACGTACTTGCATATCCCGACGCTCTCGTATAATTCCCCAATGCGGACCAGGACGTTGGCGAGTACGTCGCCTCCGTCGTTTGTTATCACGTTGAAGGGAACCTCATCGTAGGCTAGGTATGGATGGTCATGCCGGGTGTCTTTCGCTACTCCACTCGCCCTCGCATGTGGGCCCACTCCGCAGAGCCTGAGCATGTCAGCCTTGCTACAGTAGCCAACTCCCGAGGCCCTCTCTAGGATCGTGCTTTCCGAAGCAGCGATTCCGTGGTAGTACTTCGTCCTCTCCGCGAGGACATCGAGGGCCTTTTGGAATTTGGGGATCTTTTCGCTGGGTACGTCCCTACGGACGCCGCCTATTGCGTTGAAGGCGTAGTTGACCCTGTTTCCGCTGATCTCCTCCAGGAGGTCGAGGACGACCTCACGGTCCCTCCAGACATAGTAGAAGAGTGTGTCGAAGCCTATCTCGTGGGCGGCTACGCCTACCCAGAGGAGGTGGCTGTGGATCCTCTCCAGCTCGTGGACGAAGGTCCTGAGGTACTTGGCTCTCGGTGGTATGGTTATCCCAGCGACCTCCTCGACGTTCATGGCGTAGAGGGTCTGATGGGCATTACTACAGATCCCGCAGATGCGCTCCACTAAGTATAGGTCCTGTATGTAGGTGCGAGCCTCCATCGCCTTCTCTATGCCCCTGTGGTTGTACCCAAGGCGGGGCTCAACATCGACGACTACTTCGCCGTCGACCTTGAAGAGGAAGCTGGCTGGCTCCTTTAATGCCGGGTGCTGTGGGCCTACCGGTATGGTGAACTCTCTGTCAGATGCTTCTACGTCCATTCCTGTCCATCAACCTCCTTTCTGAGGGACTTTATGTCCCACTTCTTAAGCAGTGGGTGGACTCCCTCGGGCCATTCCTCGGGGAGGTTCAGTCTCTTGGGGTTTGGGTGCCCCTCTGGGAAGACCCCGAGAAGGTCGTTGATCTCTCTCTCGTAGAGGGTCGCCCCGTTGATGATGTCGGTTATTGAGGGAACAATAGGCTTGTCTCCGGGGACCCTCACCTTGATGGTGAGGATCAGGTTCGGCCGGTTGAAGTGATAGTTCAGCTCCCTCTCCTCGCCTAGGTCCGTGCCTGTAATAGTGGCGAGGTGGGTTATTCCCTCCTTCTCCTTGAGGTATGTTACCGCTTCTCTGAGCTTCTCCGTCTTGATCGTAACGTAGATGCGCCTGTCCTTTGGCATTTTGACCTCTATCACATTCTCGGCGCCTATTGCGGCGGTGAGTCCCTCGACAGTCCTTTTGTTGTCATCGTTATAACTCATTCAGTCACCTCAGTATCCCGCGCTCACGAGGAGCTTCACCACACCATCGAGGATAGCCTCTGGTTTAGGAGGGCACCCGACGATGTAAGCGCTGACGGGGATCACCTTGTCGACTCCCTCAAGCACATTGTAGCAATCCTGGAAGACCCCTCCCGTGCTGGCGCAGCTGCCCACAGCCACCACGAACTTGGGCTCCGGCATCTGCTCGTATATCCTCCTGAGCCTGGACCTTAGCTTCCTCGAAATGGAACCGGAGACGACGAGGACGTCCGCGTGCCTCGGCGTCCCTTTGAGCACGCCGCCAAACCTCTCCACGTCGAAACGTGGGGCGAGGGCAGCAAGAATCTCTATGTCGCAGGCGTTGCAGGCGGCCCCGTTGAAGTGTATCAGCCACGGGGACCGGGTCCTGGCCCATGTTACTAGACCCATTTTACTTCCTCCACTTCGCTGTCAGTATCGCGATTGAGACTAGGGACGCAGCGGCGTACCCCAGAGGGAGTATGATGTTGGTCGGTCTCGCGAGCGTCGTCGCGAGGACGAAGCCGAGGACGTCGAAGACCATGAAGTAGACGGCGTAAATGAAGAAATTCTCGATGTTTACGTTCACGTGGGCTGCGGGTATGTCCTCGCCGCACGCGTAGGGTGCCAGTTTTCCAGGGGTATCCGGAGCCTTAGGTGCTATATCGTTGCCTATGGCAAGGAGTATGAGCGCCAGAGCGACGGCTACCGCTAGAACGACTGCGAAACCCGATAGACCCTCTAGCAAGTCGCTTCCCCAATTTTCGCTTTTCTGGAATATAAAGATTGGTAGCTTACGAATTATTCTGATAAATCCGTCTTTTCTTTCCAAAATGGAAAGATGATAACGATATTTTTACAGAATATAGCTACTAGTCGCAGATGACTAACGAATTGTTAAAACATTGCTGCTAAATACAAACACCTTGTATGTAGAAGAATTTTTAAGGATAGTAAACCGCAATAGGTGAAACGGGACGTGACATCTGAACTACTTCAGTTTGGAATCGTTGTCGCGGCCATCGCCTTCGCCCTCGGAGCAGCTGGGCTGAAGAACCTCCTATACGCGGCGCTGAGCCTCGGGGCCATGTGTATAG
>Ga0315282_10011268_pt1 | contig 13884 bp, 10 predicted proteins | sample YL17G07_20_MG_FD_203693 | JGI IMG/M metagenome (GOLD analysis project Ga0315282, IMG submission 203693) | Sediment microbial communities from Yellowstone Lake, YNP, Wyoming, USA - YL17G07_20 | ecosystem: Environmental > Aquatic > Freshwater > Lake > Sediment | place: USA: Wyoming | collected... | reverse complement strand
TGAATAGGTTGCGGAAGAACTCGCCAGCACTGTCATTCTGAGGAGCCGTAGGCAACGAAGAATCTCGCACTGCCTTGAAAATACTCAGAGCGAGATCCTTCGCGTAGTTTACCCTGAGCGGCAGAGCGAGATTCTTCGCTGCGCTCAGAATGACAGCGAACGGGTTCAGGATGACAGCAGTGGAGGGTTCTCCGCAGCCTGTGAAGCCCCGCCGAAATCGCCGCTCCCTTCTGTTCGTCCCAAACCTTCAACGGTCCATCGCCGCCTGTTTACCGCCCGGGGAAACTAATCCTTAGACCGGTGAGGAAATTGAACGGCAGCGACGGGTACCCGAAAACTTCCTCGTACTTCTGATCCAACATGTTATCGAGCCGGCCGTATATTTCCACACCCGCCGGCAGGCGATAAGAGAACCCGCCGTCGACGCGGACGTAACCCTTATTCGTGAACAGGCAGGGCATGCCGAGAGTGCAGGCATAGGTTCCATAGTTCGGCTCGATGTCCAGAACCGGCCCGCGAATGTAGGCATTGGTATTGAGCATCAGGTTGCCATGCCGCCAGGTGACGTTGTACGCACCCGAATTACGCGGCCGCCGGAACAACTGCTGCCCCACTTGCAGCGGCGCCAGCACCTGCGATGATCCGTTGAGAGCGAGGATCACCGTGTTGTTCAGGGTATACTCCGCCGACATTTGCAACGACCTTGTGGGATGGATCTGGAAAGAGATTTCCGCCCCCTGCGCGCGCGAATTGCCAAGATTATCGGAGGCAAACGAACTCAGGTTGGTCAACGAACCCCCCAGCGTCACAATCTGGTCTTTGAAATGGTTATTGAAGTAGGTGAGGTCCAATACGGCTTTGCCTTGGAAGAATCGCTGCTCGATTCCGGTATCGAAGCTGATGCTCTTTTCCGGTTTCAGGTGAGGGTTGTTGGTGAAGGCCAGGTTGAACCCGTCCGGCGCGCGGATGCCCGTGCCGAAGCTTGCGTGCAAGCGGGTTCCATCCATCGAGCCGCCGTGCGATTCTCGCAGCATATACGCCGCGGACGCACGCGGATTCACTTTGACAATCGTGCTGGGAGGAAGCAGCGGGCGTTCAGCAGAATCGCCAGGCGGCAGCGAGTGCGTACGCAAATCATCCACGCGAAACCCCGTGGTGAGGTAGAGACGGTGCGTAGGGCTCCAACGATTTTCCGCGAAAAGAGCCAAACTGGTGCGGGGAAGCACAAAGGGCGCTCCGTTCGTGTCTGATATGTAAGTGTCTTCCACCTGTTCGCGATTGTATTCAAACCCCGCCACGAAAAAATCTTGGTTGGAGACCGCCACTTCGCTGCGCGTGTTCAGAACACCGCGCAAATTGTTGGAATAGGAATCCCCATAGGGTGAACGGAAATAATAATCATTGGTGGACACGCTGGCGGTGGTGACCTGCTGGAATTTAGAGGTGAATTGCTCGTAGTAACTGCCTCCCCATCCAAACAGGTTTTGCTTGTCACGGGAGATGAGGTCGATTCCAGCGAAGAGGCTATCCGGGTCGGACCCGTAGGGCCCGGGCGCCCCGGCGTCATTGGCGTTGCCGAAGAAGTGGAAATCCAACCGCCGGCGCGGGCTGCGGTGATAGCCGAGGCTCAGGAAAGCCGTTTGGTTGCGGTATTGGTCGTTCGGAACGAGTCCTCCTGAGTCCAGCCGGGAAACATCGAAGCCCCAGTTCAGGCCGTGGGTTAGGCCACTTCCGTCCACAACAAAACGGCGAGTGGTAAAACTTCCGCCCTCCGCCTGCACGGTAAAATGCGGAGTGCCCTCGCCCTGGAGGGTCACAATGTTGATAACACTGGTGACGGCGTTGGGGCCATAGAGCGCGCTTTCCGGACCGCGGGTCACCTCGACGCGCTCCACGCCCTCGGCCGGGAGCGGGGCGAAATCAAAGCTGCCGCCGAATTCGTTCAACTCCATGCCGTCCACCATCACCAGATTGTAATTGGACTCACCACCGCGAACGTAGACACCTGTCACACCTCCGCGGCGGCCGGCCTGGCTCACCTCGACGCCGGGGATTCCGCTCAGGACATCCAGTACATTTTGCGCAGCGCGATCGTTGATGTCCTGCCTGGAGACCACGGAGACTGAGGAGCCCATTTCCGATACCAACGAGTCTCCCAGCGAGGCTGAAACCACCACTTGCTGCTGCACGGCGCTCAATTGCAAGTGCAGATCCAGGGTGTGGACTTCCGCCCCGCGAATTTCCACTTCCGCCTGTGGGGAAGCAAGCCCGGGGGCACTCGCGGCCAATTCGTACTTTCCATCGGCGAGGCCGGCAAACTTGAAGGTTCCGTGGGAATCGGTTTGCCGTTGGTCCATGACGACCAGGGATCTAAGCAGGGTCACGTGTGCTTGTGGAACCGGGCGGCCGCTGGGGTCGAGGACGGTTCCCGCCAGCGTTCCTGCCTGCGCGGCGGTTGCTGAAAGGAGCACGAAAAGCGCGCCCACCAGAAGGGGTGGCCAAGCGGCCAGGTGGGAAGAGATTTTGCTATTAATAGGAATGGCCAGGGCTCGCAAGCGCGCGTCCCGGGGCTTGAAATCATGCTGCATCACAGAAGACTCCTTCTCCCCGTTCTCACGGCGGGGCAGGCGGAAGGAATCCCAAGGAGGAGGCGAAAATGAAAAAGCCTTCCTATTCCTCAAGGCGGAATCGGAAGGCTTCGCAGTCTTCCCCAGGACTCTTTCCGTCGAAGAGTTAGGCTGAATGAAAGTTCCCGGGCAGGTTTCCTGGCTTTCGGGTCATCACCGCATCCTCAGCCTTCCCCTTCTGCGCAGGGCAGAACAGTGGCCGGCAACAATGCCTGGCAGGATACGGCTCGCCGATCACAGTGGCGGGACCGCGGCCGATTTTAACGGCCTTTCCTTTTTCCCGTTGTTCAAACGGGACACCGCAGGAACACAAGTTGTCAAAACACCAACAACGTACTGCAAATTAGCACTAGCGGAGCAGCGCTGTCAATGGGGGTTAATTCCATGAGGTGGGGGAATTTGTTGTAGAGGCGGCTTTACGCCGCCATTTGGCGAGGTAAACTCGCCGCTACGATCGTTTTAGTTTACCCAGCGCCCGTGTTTGTCTTTTTTCTCCTGGTCGCGCATGTACACTTCGAATTTCCTGCGCAACTGGGCACGCCGCCACTCGTGGTACTGAAGTTGCCAACGATGAAGAGACCAGCCACGCAGGTAAAGGTACCCAAAGAGCATACCGCCCAGGTGCGCAAAATGGCTGACGCCGGAGCCGGGGCCGCCCAAGGAGCTTACGAATTCGATTGCTCCCATAATGACCACGAACCACTTGGCCTTGATGGGGATAATCATGTAGAGATAAATGAGACGTTCGGGGAAGAGCATCCCATACGCCAGCAGTAGTCCGTACACCGCGCCGGAACAACCGATGGTGGCCGACGGCATTTCCGGCCGGAAAAGCGTGTTCAGACCCACATCCAGAATTCCAGCGCCGGCGCCCGTAACGAAATAGTAGTACAGAAATTTCTTTCCCCCCCACAGGCTTTCGAGGTCTGACCCAAACATCCACAATGCGAACATGTTGAAGATGATGTGGAACCATCCTCCATGGAGGAACAAATACGTCACCAACTGCCAAACGTAAAACTTGTGAATGACCAGGTCCGCCTGGAGCGCGAACAATGCAAAGGGATAGGCAAAGAATTCCGAGTGGAAAATTTGGAGGGGGATGTAAGTGAGAACAAAAGCCGCACTCGTTATGATGATCAGCCACTTCACCATTCGCGTGAGCGGCGGGCCGAACGAGTAGGCGACTTGCCGATAGCGGGGCATCAGTAAAAGCGTACCATAAGAACTGGGGCGTGTGGGAAATGGTGGGAGAAGCCAATCGTGAACAGTTGACCGTAAGGGACCGCGAGCAAGCGTCACATAATCGCCGTTGGCGGCGCGGGCTCATTGGGGCTGCCGGCGTTGGCCAGCGGCACGCGGATCATGACAATAAGCAGCAAGCATAGCGCAATCAGCGCGGCCCAAAACGGCGGCGCCCACGACAAGAGAGTTACATTCTTGCCCGACCCCACCAGTCCAGCGATAACCAACCCACACAGAGCCTCGCCGGCGATAAGTCCCGAAGCCGTGAGCACGCCGGCATTATCCACCCGGGCTTTTTGGGCATCATTCAGTCCCCTCCCATCCCGCAGCTTGTCGGTTACCCAGCGGATAACACCACCGACGAAGATCGCGAAGGTGGTCCCCAGTGGGAGATACATGCCGACCGCGAATAGCATCACGCTTTTTACTTCGATCATAATCATCGCCAAGCCCATCAGGATTCCGACAATCACCAGCGGCCACGCCATGTCACCGCCCACGATGCCCTTGGCCAGCATCGCCATCAGTCCGGCTTGTGGGGCGGGCAATGCGGTGCTGCCGAAGTGGTAGGCCTTATCCAGAATCGCCAGCGGGAAGAAGAGGACCAGGGAGGCCACCACGATGCCGAGCAGGTCGCCGGCCTGCATCTTGGCGGGGGTGCCGCCAAGAATGTGCCCTACTTTGAGGTCCTGCAACATTTCCCCCGCCACGGCGGAAGAGACGCAGACCACCGCCGCGACGCCGAGCACCGCAGCAACGCCGCCGGTGCCGGAGACGCCCAGGGCCACCATCAGCAGGGCCGCCACCACCAGGGTGCAAAGCGTCAACCCCGACACGGGATTATTCGACGAGCCGATCATACCCACCAGATTTCCGGAGACGGCAGCGAAGAAGAAGCCGAGCACGATCATCACCAGCGCCGCCACCACCGCGCCAGCTACGACTTTCGAGCTGGTGAGGCTCCCCGCGCCGCCGATGAAGAAGTAATACAGCGCGATCATCGCCAGGAACACCACGCCCACGCCCGCAAATACCGCCTTCGATCTCAAGTCGCGATCGGTGCGGCTGCTGGCTGCATGGGCAGCGGCGGATTTCTTCAGATCCGTGATGGCACGCCCCATGCCGGCGCCCAGTTGTTTGCGCATCTTGAACAAGGTGTAGGAGGCGCCCACCAGCATTCCTCCCACCGCGATCGGGCGCACCACCGAGAAATAGATTGCTTGCGATAGCAGCGTCCAGGAGAGGGCTTCGCCGCCCGCATGGGAAGCCTGAAGGGTCGGCCCGAGGACGAAGGTGAGGAGCGGAACGAGCAGTCCCCAAGCCAGCACACCGCCGGCAAAATTCAAGGATGCGAGGCGCGGGCCGATGATGTAACCGACCCCCAGGTAAGCGGGGCTCACATCCGGCGCGGTGAAGATGGTCGCGCCTCCGGTCACCGTGGTCGCGACGTTGGGATTGGTGCCGGTGCGCAGCAATAGTTTCTTGCCCAGAGCGCTGATGCTGACGGGAAAGGTGTTGTTCGCTGAAAAAACGTTAACCGCACCCAGAAGGTACATCAATCCGCCAAAGCCCATATTGGCAAAGAGAATCTTGGCCGCCTTGGAGCCTTGCTGGCCGGCCTTGTGGATTTCCGAAGCGGCGACGGACTCCGGGAACGGAAGTTCCTGATCTTCCACCATGACGCGGCGGAGAAGCGTGACGAAGAGAATCCCCAGCGTGCCGCCGATCACCATGAGGGCAACGGTGGTCCAGTACTTCTCGCGGCTCAGTCCTGGCCACAGGCCCGCCATGACGAAGGCAGGGATAGTAAAGACGGCGCCTGCCGCGACCGACTCACCGATTGAACCCACAGTTCGTGCAATGTTCTCCTCCAGCAGGGAACCCTTCATCAGTCGCAGCAGTGCCATCCCGATCACGGCAGCGGGATAGGTGGCCGCGATGGTCATCCCGGCTTTCAAACCGAGATAAGCATTGGCGGAGCCAAGGATTCCCGTCATCACCAGTCCGATCAACAACGCGCGGACGGTAAACTCCCTCATCTCCATGGTTTCGGGCACGTACGGGGTGTGCTTCTTGGGGGTGCTTCCGGTATCAGTAGTGATTTCGGTGCTCATAGGCTCGTTCCTAAATAAGGGCTGTTTTTGGTCGCCCACCGTTTAGAAAACGTGTCAGGCGCCCAACTTGGCCCGCACCTTCTCGTTCACGCGCTTGCCGTCGGCGTTCTTGCCGGCCAGTTTGGCCATGGCCACTTTCATGGCCTTGCCGAGATCCTTCGCTGTGCTGGCGCCGGTCTCCGCAATGGCGGCCGCTACCGCCGCATCGATTTCGTCTTCACTCGCCGCAGTCGGGAGATAGGCTTCCACAATCTTGATCTCGGCCTGTTCCTTGTCCGCTAAGTCGTCTCTTCCGCCTTTGCGAAAGGCCTCGACGGACTCGCGGCGCTGCTTGGCAAGCGTCCGCAGCACCGCCAGCGCTTGTGGGTCGTCCACGGCTTTCCCCAGTTCGACCTTTTTGTTCATTAGAGCGGCTTTTATCATGCGCAGCACGGAAAGCTTGAGCGTGTCCTGCGCCTTGAGGGCCGCCACCAGATCCTTCTCGACTTTCTCAACGATAGGCATAGATGCTTTCCCTTCTGGATTTCCCCGCGACTATACCATAAAGACCACGCCAGGGGGCCGGGGGAAGAGTCTCGGGAGCGGCATAGTTTGCTGGAGAGGCAGTCTCTGGCTGCCGGAGGGCCTTGAGGCTTCAGCTCAGGAGGTCAGGGAGCGCCGCTGCAAGAATCAAACTGCATCGTTACCGGAGTACGCACCGGGTAGTGGTGCAGTTTGATGTAGAGGCGGCTTTACGCCGCCATTTGGCGAGGTAAACTCGCCGCCACAACTTCAAACTGCACCACTACCACGCACCGTCTTGACTTAACTCCGTCGCCCAAGGTATCTTAGCTGTTGGACTGTATCGCAGGAAATCCAAGCGGGGAGCATTGCGTCTTGAAACGTACCTTTCAACCGAACCGCCGGCACCAGGCAAAAACGCACGGCTTTCGCATTCGTATGAGAACTCCGGGGGGGCGCAATGTGTTGCGGCGCCGCCGTCAGAAGAGCCGCCATCGCTTGACTCCTTAAAGAGATCGTTTGACCTCTCAAGCTTTCCCCAAGACTTTTCGGCTGCTACGCCGAAGCGAGTTTCGGCGGGTTTACGACGAAGGGCAGCGCCGCAGCGCGTCAATATGCACGGTCTTTTTCCGGCCCAACGGGTTACCACACTCACGCTGGGGGATCACCACGCCGGTGCGTCTGGGGAATGCTGTCCGGCGCAATCGCCTGCGGCGGCGAGTGCGCGAAGTCTTCCGGCTGAATCGGGGAGACCTTCCGGGCGGCTGGGACATCCTGGTCAATCCCCGCGAGGCGGTGGGGAGAGTCTCCTTCGCCATGCTCGAACGGGAACTGCTGCGTTTGTTTCCCCATCAGCCTCCGTCGCCGCCGCCGCAGGGGGGCTCGTGAAGCTTCTGGTTTTGGGGTTGATCCGCTTTTACCAAGCGTGTTTTTCGCCCGCGCTGCCCTCGGCTTGCCGTTTCTACCCTTCTTGCTCAGCTTACGCCTTCGAAGCGGTTGAAAAATGGGGAGTGTGGAGGGGCGGGCGCCTGGCTTTGGGGCGACTACTTCGCTGTCGGCCTTGGGGCAGTTACGGCTACGATCCGGTGCCGGAAAGAGAAGGAGTCAGGAGTTAGAAGTTAGAAGTCAGGAGAAAGACGGTCGTATTCAGATTCCTGGCTCGCGACTCCTGGATTCTAGCTCCTAACTTCTAGCTCCTGACTTCTTATTCCTATGAACCTTGACCAAGAAAAACGCGTGATGCTCGCCTTCGCGCTCTCCATTGTGATGCTTATCCTGTATCGCGTCTACTTCGTCAAGGAGCCGCCTCCGGAGCCGAAGAAGGCCACGCCGGCGGCCGTGACCACTCCCGCCGGCCAGCCCGGAGCGCCCAAAGCGACGACCAGCGCTGCGCCCGCCGCACCGCCCGCACGCGTGGTACTACCCGTATTGCAAGGCACGAAGCCCGAAGACATCATGGTGGAAAGCAAGCTCTACCGCGTGACCTTTTCCACCCAGGGGGCAGTGGTCAGGAGTTGGGTGCTGAAGAATTACCGCGATGCGAAGAACCAACTGCTCGATACCGTCAACGGTCCGGCCTGTGAAAGCCTGGGCTACCCCATGAGCTTGAGCCTGCCGAATTCCGCGCTCAAGGCGCAAGTCAACGAGGGGATTTACGTCACCACGGCCGATGATGGGCGCCCTGTCCCCTCGGGGCAGGAACCCGCGGCGCACTCCGGGACACTCTACTCCCCTCCCGTCACGCTGACCTTCACTTACAGCGATGGCAAGGTTCAAGTGAAGAAGCAATTCTCTTTCGGTGCGGATTACGTGGCCAAGGTTGCGGTTAGCGTCTTCGACGGCCAACATAATTTACCGGTCGAGGTCACTTGGCCGGCCGGATTCGGCGACCACTCCTTGGCGCCGGCGATTATCGAATCCACCAGCCAGGCGGTTTATGGTTCGATTGGCGACCTCACCACCATCGCTCAGGGCAAAGTGAAGGAGGATCGCACGGTTCCCGGCCCGCTGCAACTGGCCGGACTCGAGGATAAATTTTTCGCCGACGTTTTCCTTCCCGATGCACCCGATCAGGTCTCCTTCCGCCTGGCGCGGCAAGAGTGGTCGCCGCCCGATTGGACGGAGAAGGAAAAGCCCAAGCCTCTTTTCGCCGCGTTGGCGGAAACGCAACTCAAAGCTTTGGCCTTCCGCCTGTTCGTCGGCCCCAAAGCCTTGGACGTGCTCAAGTCCGTGAATCCTCCCCTGGATTCTCTGGTGGACTTTGGGTGGTTCAGCATCGTCGCCAAGCCTCTGTTCATCGCCTTGCGATATATCGACGAACACTGGATTCACAATTATGGCTGGGCCATTGTCCTGCTGACCGTCATCATTACAATGGCGATGTTCCCGCTAAAGCTCAAGAGTCTTCGTTCCGCGCAGGAGATGCAGAAGGTTGCGCCGATCATCAAGGGCATACAGGACAAGTACAAGAATTACAAGTTCAACGATCCCCGCAAACAGAAGATGAACGAAGAAGTCATGAAGGTCTACAGCGAGCACGGCATCAATCCGTTGGGCGGCTGCCTGCCGATGCTCTTACAGATGCCTCTGCTCTACGGCTTCTATCGTGTGCTCGACCTTGCCATCGAACTACGCCACGCGCCATGGATCTGGTGGATCAAGGACCTCTCCGCGCCTGACCGGCTTGTGATTATGGGCGTTCCCATTCCGGTTTTAGTAATCCTGATGACCATTGCTTCGTATTTCTCGATGCAGATGACGCCCATGACGACCGCCGACCCTAGCCAGCAGCGCATGATGAAGTTAATGCCGATCCTTTTCGCCTTCATGTTCTTCCGTCTTGCCAGCGGCATGGTCCTCTACTGGCTGACCAGTAGTGTGGTGCAAATTCTCCAGCAGGTCTTCATTAATCGCCGCATGCCGCCTCCAATCCCTCTTCCCGTTACGCGCAAGCCCGCTGAGGTCAAGGGGTGAAACATGGACACCGACAACTCCCCTGCTGAACATGCCATCGAAAAACACTTGAGCTTGATGGAATCCTTGCTCCACGAGGTCATTGAGCACAGCCCCTTTGAGCTGAATTTTTCAATTCAGAAGGCTGCTGCCCAGGCGGAAGACCCGGAGGCGCCGGAATACGTCGTGGATTTTTCCGGGACGGACGCCGATCTGCTGCTGGAAAAAAATGCCCTCCTTTTGCATGCCATCGAACACGTGGTGCTGAAGGCCATTCGACTGGATGAGGACCATTTCCGGAGAATCGCCTTCGATTGCCAGGATTGGCGGCGAACGCGGATGGAGGAGTTGCGCCTGATGGCGCAGGTGGCGGCGGAACGGGTGATCGATACGGGTGACCCCTTTACGCTAAACCCCATGAGCCCACGCGAGCGCCGCATCGTCCACTTGGCCTTGAAAGACCGGCCTCAGGTCCGGACCCAGAGTGAAGGAACGGGACCCGAGCGCAAAGTGGTGATTTTCCCCGCCAAGTAATCGGGTGATCGGGTGATCCGATGATCGGGTGAGCAGTAGAAGCACGAAACTCGAAAATCGGAGCTAAGCTCGTCCGATTTTCGAGTTTCGTCCTTTCCTGACACCTGACACCTGGCACCTGAAACCTAATGTCCAGCGAAGACACCATCGTCGCCATCTCCACTCCCCCGGGCCGAGGCGGTTTGGGAGTGGTGCGGCTCTCGGGCGCCCGCGCCATCGAGATCGCCACCCGCCTGGTCAAACTGCCCAAGCTGCCGCTTGAAACTCAACGCGCGACGCGCGGCGCCTTTGCGCAAGTGGAATCGGGCCGGGTGCTCGATCAGGTGGTAGTGACTTGCTTTCGCGCGCCGCATTCCTACACGGCGGAAGACGTGGTGGAAATCTCCTGCCACGGCGCCCCGGTTATCCTGCGGTATTTCGTGGAGTGCTGCCTTGCTCAGGGGGCGCGCGCGGCGGAGCCGGGTGAGTTCACGATGCGCGCCTTCCTGAACGGGCGCATCGACCTGACCCAGGCGGAAGCAGTTCGCGACTTGATCGAGTCGCAGACGCTCTACCAAGCCCGCGTCGCCGCGCAACAACTTGAGGGCTCCGTCTCCACGCGGCTGAAACCGCACAAGCGCGTCTTGCTTGACCTGATCGCGCGCCTCGAAGCCGGCATCGACTTCGCGGAAGACGACGTGGCGGTGATCGGGTGGCAGGAAATTCTCACCCGTCTCGACCAGATCAGCGCTGATCTCCAAAAGCTTGTGGAGGGTTACGAGTACGGCCGCATCGTGCGCGAAGGGCTGACGCTCGCCATTGTGGGGCGGCCCAACGTCGGCAAGTCGAGCCTGTTCAATCGCCTCCTGAATGAAGAGCGCGCCATCGTGACCCCCATCCCCGGAACCACGCGCGATCTGGTGGCCGAGACCGCCAACCTTGGGGGCATCCCACTGCGCTTTGTGGACACGGCGGGCGTCCGCGAGGCCCTGGACGAAGTTGAGAAAATCGGTGTGGCGCGTACCTTATCCGCTATCGCTGATTCTGATTTGCGGCTCATGGTGGTTGATGCCTCAGAACCGTGGGTGAAGGAGGATGGCCTCCTGCTGGCGAAGTTGCACCCTCTGGGCACCCTGCTCGTTGCCCTGAACAAGTCGGACCTGCCACCGCATCACTCGTTTGCGGAAGCCGCAAAGTTTGTGCAAAGGGATTGGGATGCGGGAGTCACCCCGCCACAGATCGTCCGCACGTCGGCGCTGACGGGGGAGGGAATTCACGAACTCAAGGAAAAGATTCTCGCCCTGGCGGCTCCGACGCGCGACCTCGGGCCGGAAGGCGAATTCATTACCAACCTGCGCCACCAGCAGCTCATTAAGATGTCACTCGCGGGTTTGGCCAAGGCCCGGCAAGCTGCCGAGCAGCAAACGCCGCACGAAATGCTCCTGCTGGACCTCTACGACGCGCTGCGCCCCCTCGATCACATCACCGGCGCCACCTACGCCGACGACGTCCTGGATATCATCTTCAAAACCTTTTGCGTGGGCAAGTAGCCGGAGCCTGTGATCGGGAGATTTCGCCCTTCTCGTTCTTAACGAACTCAATACTCTTGCCGTTACGCGAGTTGGAGATGGTGTGGAAGAAGCATGGGCCTCTGGCTTATTCGTCCGTTGAAGCGGAATCCTCCACCGGTCGATTCACACGACTTCTGACCTCTGCCCGCCGGGCCAGCCTGAACTTCAAGATGCGCCAAGAAACCTCATGGACTTCGACGAACGAGGACGGCACATCAAATCATTTCGTGAACGACCAAGTGCTGGGCGATGTGCGACGGGCCGAAGACGGGTTGCCCGCACACCGGAATCTCCGTAGCGCGGTGGCCTTCACCTCGCGCTCTACCCCGCCACGGCACGGCCAACAGGCTGGCCTGGCCGAAAGCGGCAGCAAACTGCCACACTCCAAAGAGCTTCGCGCATTTTCATGCACCGTGACGGGGCAGCGGCTTACTGAAAACGGACGGCTGAAAACTGAGCACGGAGGGCTAAGAGAGGGAAGATTCCAACTTTCGTCAAGGTTGGCGAACCACGAACATGCTCCTGAAGCTAAAACGGCAAACGCTGGGGCGGGAAAACTGACCCACTACCCAGCCCCGCCGGAATTTGACAGGCCCGCAAGCATGGTTTAATCTGGTATTTCACGACCCCACTGTCCGGGCTGTATTGAGAGACATTCCAAACTTTGCCGAAGGCGACGCTGCCCACCGGCGGTGGTTTCTCTTCCCAAGGGAAGATTAAGGTAGCGTACCTTCGATACTTTCAGGACGAGAGGAGAACTTATGCCGTTCACACTACCCGCGCTGCCCTACGCTCCCGATGCACTGGAGCCTTCCATCGACAAGATGACGATGGAAATCCACCACGGGAAACACCACAACGCCTATGTGACCAACCTGAATAAAGCCCTTGAATCCGCGCCCGATCTGGCGAACAAGAGTCTTGAGCAGTTGCTCGCCAATAACTGCGCGATTGTACCAGAATCGATCCGGACCGCCGTCCGCAATAACGCCGGTGGGCACATTAACCACTCCATGTTCTGGCAAATCATGGGCCCCAACGCTGGCGGGCAACCCAGCGGAGCGCTTGCCTCGGGCATCAAAAGCGCCTTCGGTGACTTCCACAACTTTAAAGAGAAAATGACTGCTGCCGCCATGGGCCGCTTTGGCTCCGGATGGGCCTGGCTCGTCGCCCACAGCGGCAAGCTCGACATCTACTCGACCGCCAACCAGGACAGCCCGGTTATAGAAGGCAAATTCCCCGTTCTGGGCATCGATGTGTGGGAGCACGCTTACTACTTGAAGTATCAGAATCGGCGGAATGAGTACATTGGCGCTTGGTGGAATGTCGTGAATTGGGCTGAGATCGAAAAGCGATTTCACTCTGTAAAGTAAAGACGCGAAGCGTAACTTCGGCGCCTTTTCGGAAGCGCGCGTCATCGGAACGACGGGGCTAAGGTAGAAATTCCAGTCTAGGCGCCGAGAGTTACCAGGGCAAAACTGGAGGCGGCACGGTACCCTGCCCGCCAACTCACCAAGGAGAATCACATGGCACAGAAGAAGATCATAGCTGTTGTAGGAGCCACCGGAGCGCAGGGCGGCGGTTTGGTCCGCGCCATTTTGAATGACCCGGCGGGTGATTTCACCGCACGCGCACTCACCCGCGACCCCAACTCCGACAAGGCGAAAGAGTTGGCCCGTCTGGGCGCCGAGGTGGTGGCGGCGGACGTCGACGATGTCGAGAGCCTGAAGCGCGCTTTCCAAGGGGCCTACGGGGCATATTGCGTAACCTTTTTCTGGGCCCATTTTTCGCCCGAGAGGGAATTAGCTAATGCCACCGCCATGGCCGAGGCTGCAAAGCACGCTGGTCTGCGACACGTTGTTTGGTCCACCCTCGAAGACACCCGCCGCTGGGTACCGCTGAGCGACAGTCGCATGCCCACCCTCATGGGCAAATACAAGGTGCCGCATTTCGACGCCAAGGGCGAAGCCAACCACATCTTCACCGACCTCGGCGTTCCCACCACCTTCCTGCTGACTTCGTTCTTCTGGGACAACTTCATTTACTTCGGCATGGGCCCCAAGAAGGGACCGGATGGGAAGCTGGCGATCACTTTTCCCATGGGCGACAAGAAACTCCCCGGGATCGCGGCCGAGGACATCGGCCGGTGCAGTTACGCCATTTTCAAGAAGGGCCGTGAATTGATCGGCAAGACGGTCGGCATCGCCGGCGAGCATTTGACGGGTTCCGCGATGGCCGCGGCGTTCAGTGCGGCGCTGGGCAAGAAAGTGGGTTACAACGCGGTTTCCCCGGAGGTTTACCGCGGGTTTGGTTTCCCCGGCGCCGAAGACCTCGGCAACATGTTCCAGTTTAAACGTGATT
>Ga0315282_10011267_pt1 | contig 13886 bp, 15 predicted proteins | sample YL17G07_20_MG_FD_203693 | JGI IMG/M metagenome (GOLD analysis project Ga0315282, IMG submission 203693) | Sediment microbial communities from Yellowstone Lake, YNP, Wyoming, USA - YL17G07_20 | ecosystem: Environmental > Aquatic > Freshwater > Lake > Sediment | place: USA: Wyoming | collected... | reverse complement strand
CACATATGGTCAATTGATTCATCCGATGTCTTTCTCTCCTGCCATGTCTGCACGGAAGAAAGTGACGGAAAATTAGATACGGACAAGATGATTCAGAACATCAACGAGGTGCTTGAGCGGAACCATCGTATTCATCACACAGTTATCCAAGTGGAAACCCAAAATCTCTGCAAGATGGATGTGCTGTGTAACAAATGAAGGCGCTGTTGAATTTATCGAAGAAGCGATCTGATTATGCTTTTGTCATGGGGATATTGATGGATTGGGTCGCTGAGAGACCGACGAAACCTATGTGAGTGCAACATGGAAAAAGAGATTGCCAAGCGCTTCTTAAAAGGAATTCCCTCATCGCCGGGAATCGTCATTGGAAAGGCTTGTGTCTTTCAAGATATTCTCTATCTTGTGGAAAGACGCAGTGTCGAAGAGGGACACGCTGAACAGGAAATCGTCCGCCTCAAGCAAGCCATCCGACAGGTGACTGACGAACTGATTCAGGATAATCTTCGGGTTTCCCGAGAAATCGGCAAGAGAGAGGCCGAGATCTTTCTTGCCCATGCGGCCATTCTCGAAGACCCTTACTTTATCTCGAAAATCTTTCAGGATATTCGTGAAAACGGTATTAATGCGGAGGCTTCGGTCCTGAGGCAGATTGATGAGTTTAAAAAAGTTTTTGAGAAAATGGACGATCCCTATATCAAAACAAGATCTCAGGACCTCGGTGATATCGGAAGAAGGGTAATTCAAAAACTGATGCCTTCCGAGGACAGCATCTGCGATTTGGAAGAACCGATCATCGTCGTGGCCTCAGAATTGACCCCCTCGGACACAATTAGGCTCGATAGGGAGAAGGTCCTTGCCTTTGCCACAGAGTCAGGAGGCAAAGAGTCCCATGCCGCAATCCTCGCCCGCTCTTTCGGAATCCCGGCGGTCGTTGGCCTTGAAGGATTGGTTTCGAAAGTCAAGAAAGGAGACCTCCTCGTGGTGGATGGCGATATGGGCGTGGTGATGATTAACCCACCCGAAGAGGTTATTCAAAATTATCGCGATCTTCAGAAAAAACGAGAAATTTATCGCACAGAACTCAAAAAGATCATTTCCCTTCCGTCAGAGACAATGGATGGCCATAAAGTCCGTCTGTGGGCCAATATCGGAAGTCTGGTCGATCTTGAATACGCCATGCATTTTGGCGCTTTTGGGATTGGATTATTCCGCACGGAATTGCCCTTTCTCGTATGGAGACGATTTCTTTCGGAAGACGAGCAGTTTTCTCTTTACCAGAAAGTAGTAACTCAGGCCGATGGCAGGGAGGTAACGATTCGGACTCTCGATTTCGGAGGGGATAAGTTTTTTGAGGATGGGAGAAGCCAGAGGGAGAAAAATCCCTTTTTGGGTTATCGTTCGATAAGGGTTTTCTTGAGGGAGAACTATCTCTTCAAAGAGCAACTTCGGGCAATATTGAGGGCAAGCGCCTATGGCCATGTGAAGGTCCTTTTCCCGATGATTTCAAGCATTGAGGAGATCCGCCAGGTTCGTGAGTTATTCGAGTCAACTAAAATGGAGCTTAGAATGGAAGGAATCTCATTTGACGAAAGAATCCCTTTCGGGATTATGATCGAGGTTCCTTCAGTGGCGATTATCGTGGATCAGCTTGTTGAAGAAGTGGACTTTCTAAGCATTGGAACCAATGATTTGATCCAATATACTTTGGCTGTAGATCGTGACAATGATCTTGTGAATCCTCTTTATCAGCCTCTGAATCCGGCAGTTTTGCGACTGATTCAGACTGTCACCGAAGTGGCCAAGAAAGCCAATAAGCCAGTCACGTTATGCGGTGAAATGGCAGGGAATCCAGAGTATATTCCTCTTCTCGTTGGATTGGGACTTGTGGATTTAAGTATGAACCCCGCTTCCCTTCTGGAAGCAAAGAAACTCGTTCGCTCTGTCGAATATAAACATTGTGAGCAAATCGCTCGAGCGGCATTGAACCTCACCTCGGTTGAGGAGATTAGTCAACTCCTCTCAGAGGAATATGAACGGATCGGCTTCCCTTCTTCTGAAGTTGGAAGATTTCAGGAACTTTCGGGATGAAGACCATCGAAACCAATAATAAGCAGATTGTAATCCAGAAGATCATTCAGGAACTCGAAAAAATCCTTGATGATCTGGTATTCGAGATCCTGAAAAAAAGGAATTTGAATATAGGGAAAAAGATTGGAAAGAGGAAAAAAGAAAATATTTTTTCTTAATGAAAGGGACAATGAGTGATGTGTAATGGATTTACAAGAAGGGACTTTTAAAGAAATTCTTTAATCGGTGGTCTCCTCTGGAAAATGGGTAGCGGAATTAGAGGTAAAGGGTTTACTGGGAAAGGAGGTGGTGAGAATATACAATTCAATGCGAAAAGAGGGGTGTTAAGTGCGTTGCCTTCCCCCCTGAATGGGCATAGATCCAACAATAAATGAGTCGCTATAGAATGAGGATTCTTATTTTAACAACTAACCACATTAAACAAGGAGGAAAAAGAGATGAATAAGGAAAGAAGAAATTTATTAAAAATGTTTGCAGCGGCTGCGGGAGGAGCCGCCCTAACCCCGTTATTTGCAAAAAATATCTATGCCGCAAAAGAGCAAGAGAAAATTCCTGAGGTCCCATGGCTTTACAAGAAACTGGATCCCGTTGCTGTCGCTGAAAGGGCCTATCCCGGGTACTACAAGGGGGGCTGTTCTTATGGTGTCTTTGAGGGGATCATCGGGGAACTCAAAAAGGAAGCAGGTTACCCCTATATTCTAATTCCAACAGAAATGTTTATCTTCGGTGAAGGTGGTGTTGCTGGTATATCATCCTTGTGTGGCGCATTAAATGGCGCTGCTGCAGCCATGTTCCTGGTCACAGGAGCAGTGGACAGGAAAATGAGGGGAGAGGCTTTTGACATGATCCGTGAACTCTTCAACTGGTACGAACAGGAGGCCCTCCCCAATTACAGACCGAAGAATCCGAAGTACGAAATAAAGGGATCGGTTTCTAAATCGCCTCTCTGCCACGTTTCCGTGACGAAGTGGTGTAAGGCTACAGGATTCAAGTCCTATTCAAAAGAGAGAGATGAGAGGTGCGGATGGGTCACGGCCTCTACGGCAAAATATGCGGTGGAGTTGCTTAATAAAAATGCTGATGTTGGCTTTAAACCCGTTCATGTTCTCTCTTCCCAGGTCAATACATGCAGAAGCTGTCACGATAAGGGAGGCGAGCTTGAGAACAGCCGTACCATGATGGATTGCGGTGGATGCCATTTCACAGGGAAAACAAAACATCCCTAAGTAAACTATCATGGGTAAGGGGGTAAGGGCGATCCTTGTGACCTGCTCTTACCCATCCTTTCATTCTTTCCGGGAGTGGGTGGTGCGCTATTCCAACTTGCGGAGGCTGTCCCGGGGCGTAACGGCTTATTCAGTGCCTTTAAGTGATTGGCCGAAATCAGCATCGACGACAGGATAGGAGGTATTGAAATGTCTTCAAAAGTGATGATTTTCGGCACGGTGGGTTGACCCTATACGAAAAAGGCTCGGGAAGCCTATGGGGACAAGGCGGTCTTCGTCGATGTAGAGGCAAACAATACAAAGCTTGAGGAGATGCTGAATTATTCGGGTGGTCGAAGACAGGTGCCTGTCATTGTCGAGGAAGGCAAGGTAACGGTCGGTTTCGGAGGGGCGTGAGGGGTCTGATTTGCCGGTAGTTTACCGACCCCACGAGTGATGATGAACTCGGAAAGAGTCGAAAAGAGCTGATGGCCGTCATTCCGGCCTCGATCTGTATCGGGATCAACTCCAGCCGGAATCCAGTGATCTCAGATAATTATGAAAGCACTCGACACTGGTTTTCACCCCCGGATTAAGACATTCCGGGGCAGGCTTTGAGACGACTTTTTACGAGACCATCAAGGACTACTTTCACCCGTAATGCCTCACTCTCCGGTGGATTGGGTAACTTTACCTTCCCCGTGTAACGGGGGTCGCCCTATTTTTACCGGCTAAAGCCTCGATTCCACGTGTAAGTGAGGGGATTACTTTTAGCCAAATTTTTCTCTTGACAACTAAAACTTTTTTATGTATATATCTGTATATCCGGATTTAAATGTAAAGGAGTTCAATTATATGGAAAGGATAGCACAGTTCTTTAAGGCCCTTTCAGATGAGACGAGGCTGAGAATCATGATGTTGCTCACGCAAGGTGAGCTCTGCGTTTGCGACCTGATGTTCGTCCTGGACGAACCGCAGTCCAAGGTATCAAGACATCTTGCCTACCTGAAGCACTCTGACCTGACGAATAGCAAACGGGCAGGGGTATGGATGCACTATTGGCTGAAGGAACCAGTAGATGATGTCCACAGGGCTCAGCTCGATTTTCTGAAAAAACAATTATCTCTTCTCCCCCAATTTCGCATGGACAGGGAGAAGCTGTTACAACTGAAAAAGCAGGGGGGCTGCAAAGCCATGATGAAATTCAAGACCGCCCGTTGGTTCAAGGCTCGTGGGGCGAAAACGGAACATGCCAGTCTCACTTAATAGAAATCGACAAAGAAGGAGGATTTGAAGAATGGCTGAAGAACGGATTAGCAAAAAACTTTCTTTTCTGGACCGCTTTCTGACGTTGTGGATCTTTCTGGCGATGTTCGTGGGTGTGGGCTGGGGCTATCTCTTCCCGAGTATCGTTGACTTCTGGAATCAATTTCAGGTGGATACCACCAATATCCCTATCGCTATCGGTCTTATCCTTATGATGTATCCCCCTTTAGCGAAAGTGAAATATGAGGAGATGGGAGAAGTCTTTCGAAATTACAAGGTGCTCGGTCTCTCCTTGGTCCAGAACTGGGTTGTCGGACCGATCCTGATGTTCATTCTGGCCATCATCTTCTTACGAGGATATCCGGAATACATGGTGGGACTCATCATGATTGGTCTGGCCCGATGCATCGCTATGGTCATTGTCTGGAATGATCTCGCCAAGGGAGATACGGAGTACTGCGCCGGTCTGGTGGCATTCAACTCGGTCTTCCAGGTGATTTTCTATTCCATTTATGCGTATATCTTTGTTACGATTCTCCCTCCTTTTTTGGGACTCAAAGGGGTGGTGGTCAATATCACCATTGGCCAAATTGCTGAGAGCGTCTTTATTTATCTCGGTATTCCCTTCATTGCCGGCATCCTCTCTCGGTTCATTGGTTTAAAGACAAAGGGCAAGCAATGGTACGAACAGAAATTCATCCCCAAGATCAGCCCCATAACACTAATCGCCCTTCTTTTCACCATCTTGGTTATGTTCTCCCTTAAAGGCGAATTCATTGTTAAAATTCCTTTGGATGTGGTGAGAGTGGCTATCCCATTGCTCATCTACTTTGTGCTGATGTTTCTCGTTTCCTTCTACATGAGCAAGAAGGTGGGGGCCAATTATGCTCAGAGTGCAACGCTTTCATTTACCGCTGCCTCAAATAATTTTGAACTCGCCATTGCGGTAGCGGTGGCTGTATTTGGAATTAACTCCGGCCAGGCATTTGCAGCGGTCATAGGGCCGCTGGTGGAAGTGCCGGTGCTCATCAGTCTTGTCAATGTTGCTTTGAAGTTCCGCCAAAAGTATTTTAAAGTAAATGAGGTAGCGCTTGCTTCTTTAAAACCGGCAGTGGCGATTGCAGATGATCCCAGGGGCGGCAAATCTGGAAAAGAGGACACGTGAGAGCAATGGAGGATATTGGGAAAATTCTATTAGGAGGTTGTAAAAATAAGTTGACCCTTGACATTTTTTGACTAGCCATTCGTGGCGAGCTTGTGGTTCGACAGGTTCACCACGATCGGTTTTTTTCCCGAATGTCCTGAGCGAAGTCGAAGGACAGGCTCAGTGCGAACGGGCTAAATGCTCATGTTATTTTTACTAGCATCCTTAGTATTCTCTTAAGGAGGAGGTGATAGAATGGCGAAAATATCGAGTAAGAAGCAGAAGGTCAAAAAAACCGAGTTCAGTTTGTTAGCTCCTTCCGCACAAAGTGTGTTCTTAGCCGGAGATTTTAACCAGTGGGACCTCTCTTCACACCCCTTGAAGCGCGATAAGAATGGGATATGGAGGGTATCGCTGAATCTCAGTCCAGGCCAATATGAATACCGGTTCTTCGTGGACGGCGAATGGCAGAGTGACCCCAGTTGTCGTGATTTTGTAGAGAACCCTTTTGGTACATCAAATTGCTTGAAGATAGTGGGATAGGATCAGAGCGTCTAAGGGAAGTTATGGAGGAGGAACCGCAAAAAATTTTAGTCAATATAGCTGTTTATGCGGATGCACCGATATTATCCTAAATGGCGAAGAGTTTCGCCAAGAGGGAAGGAGGGGTTTCAAATGGACTTCAAAACGAAGATCGAAGGATTTGCAACCCACCAGGTGATCTCTCTGATTCTGGATCTTCTGGGGAGAAGTTCTGACGAAAATCTGATTCGGCTGACCTTTCTGGGGGAGAAGCTCACTTCAGATGAGGAGGTTCTTTCCGGTATCGCTGGAGGACGCCGCTATTTCCATTTGAATGCCAAAGGAGATGTGGAGCCTTGTGTTTATACCCACATCGCAACGGACAATATTCGTAGCACCACACTTGCCAAGGCCCTGGACAGTCCTCTTTTCAGATCGATTCGGGCAAGACAGCCTCATAATGCCAATCACCTCAGGCCTTGTATGATCATTGACAATCCCCATGTGATGCGCGAATTGATCGATGAAACGAAGCCCTACTTTACTCATCCGGGCGCCGAAGAAATTTATACCACAAAAAGCCACGAAATGGATGCCTATGCCAACCGTTTTGCTCAATTTGCTGACTGGGTTTGGCAGAATGGGTATATCAAAGAGCAGTCGAAGCGGAATATTCGAGAAGCGGAAGAGCATTTGGCTGAAAGTATCACCAGGGCACAACGGGATTCGATTGGAGCAACAACTATGCAATTAAGCGCGAAGAGAGAAAATCCATAGGAAGGGATGGAATGGAAACGAACCGCTGGAGTCTGTCTGATTATCTGCAAATCGGATTCGGTGGTTTTCCGTACGGAGGTCTAATGTCCATTGACGTGACCTACCGGTGTAATCTCCACTGCCTCCACTGCTACTTCAGCCGTCAGGATTATACTTCAGAACTATCCGTGGATAAGTGGATTGCCCTATTGGAGAAGATGAAATCAAGAGGTAAACCCCTCTTCATCTGCGGCTGGCTTGGGGGAGAGCCACTTTTGCGCCCTGATGTGGTTGAAGCAGGCAGAAAATTTTTTAAATCCAACATCATATTTACAAATGGCACCATGGAACTTCCTTCATGGCCTGATTGTACCTTTGTTGTCTCTGTCCCGGGCACAAAGATTCATTATCAAGAGATTACCGGAGCTGATGAGAAGGTCTACGATTTGGTAAAAGACCATGCAAACCGACTCGATCTGGATGTGATCGTCTCTTTCTGCATCATGCGTAAGAATGTCTCTTCAATATTAAGTTTTCTCCTGGAATGGCAAAACGATACAAACATTCGAGGAATTTTCTTCGAATTCCATACTCCACGTATGGGCGAAGGAAAGGAACTCTATCTCGACTGGCCCGAACGTGATTACGTGCTGGATACCCTCCTGGCACTGAAAAAGACCTATGGGGATTTTATCTATAACACCTTCCAGATGCTGGAGCTTATGAGATCTCAACCCCTTCAAAAAATTATTTCCGATTGCCCTTTTGACTATGTGGGGTTAAGCCATGATCCCATGGGCCATCCTAAGTATCCATGCACCCTTGGCCCGGAAGCGGATTGTGACCGGTGCGGGTGCATCCTGCCGATCTTTTCCTCGATTCTCTACAAAAGGGCATGGCTGATTCGGGCCTTTGTCGAAGGGATCAAGAGAGACTTCCGTGAGAGGCGAAAAATGAGGAGGAAGCCATGTTAAGACAGAGTAATGAATCCCCGAATAAATCCGATGATGGATTGACCTCTCGGCTTCAAGAGGCCGTGGCCTTAAGAAATACAGGGTTCTTTCTCACAGAAGGTCTTCTCTTTATTTCCGTTCCAGAATGGGAAGGCTGGCAATACATTAGCCATGAGAAATACGAATCCCTGGATCACTTCGCTCGCTGGCAGGTCTTCTTCTATCCAAGGGCTGAGCGGTTCTGGATTTTTCTGAGAATCACGTGGCCTTCGGTCACCGAAATCGTTCTTGGTTTTGTCTATCCTGACGAAGGCAAACTCTTGGAGGAGATTGTCCTGCACCGCCGCTTGGCATTGTTGGATCATCCCCTACTCGAAGGCCGACCTCATCCTCTATCAAGTGGTATTTTAGTGGAGGATATTCCTACAGATCTTCCTGAGGTCTTTGGAATAGGTTTTAGATATGGCAGGAATGCAATCCAGTAACTCGATAAGCGAAAAAGAACTATTCAAGCGTTACGAGGATCTCCTTGAGATTGCTCGTTTAGTGAGCTGGCGTATGAACGGCGATGTAACTGCTTAGCCAAAAACAATCTGAAAAACAATTGTAGTGTAGCCCCTTGTGGGCAATCGGGTTCTTGGGTTCTTGGGTTATTGAGTTTAAGGTTTAACCCAATAACACAAGTAACGCTCAACCCAAGTAACAGCTTTTGGGTCTACGGGCATAAAGCCCTACACTACAGGTCTTTTTGTGGACCTTCAGAGGTGGCTAAACAGTTACACAGGGATTATCTTATCAGGACCTGGTTTGATCACATAATCCAGAGGTTTGGAATACGAGCACGTTGTGTTCTAAAAGCAGGAAATGAGCTTAAGCTTCACTGCTGGCTTCCCAAATAGGAGTGTCGGATGGAACGAGTTCCGGCTTGCGAAGTCGGGGCCTTGATTGTTGATTCCGGCAAAGAAGGCCTTCCTATCTCAGGTGAAGATTTTGAGTATCTGAAGGTGGTGGGGAAGAGGTGAGTACCTATGGCGAGAGCCTTATTTAGATCGCCCTTAGAAAAGGTGGTCCAGGATCCAAAGCTCTCTCAGATTTTGGAAGAGATGAGAAAAAGGGTTCACCGCCAGGGCGAATTCAGGATTCCGAAAGAGGATGTCTGCCACGTGCGGGAAGTGTTTTGCGATGCCATCGAAAAAGGCGAAAGAGGGCTTTATTTTTTCGCCCAGGAGTTGGTTGACCATGTCATAGGGTGCCCGGTCTCTCTCTTTTTAGAAGTTTGGGGAAGGTGTCCTCAAAAGAAACACGGAGGAATTCAAAAGACGAAAATCGGACTTTTAGCGAACTTCAACGATTTGACAAATCAAGGGGATTCTCATCTCGCCCTTCTCAACGCTCCCACGTGCTGGTGCGGTGAAAAGACACTGAGTATTGCTTCCTTCGTCAAAGGGGTGCCGGAGAGAGAAAATCCTCTGGGGATCTGTCTGATTTCAACCCGGATCAAAACCCCATCAAACCTTGCCTACAAGGTAGCGGATATCCTCTTCGATATTGATAAGATGTTCAGACGGGATAAAATCGTTAACCGCTACAGTCAGGTCGTCAAAGATGTTTATGGAATAAAAGTTATTACAAAGGATTTGACAGCATTACAGAAGACGATTCAGTGGTTTCACGGGCGCCATCGCCATGAACTTTTGGAGGTGAAAGATTATCTGGGCCCGAGGAAGAAGAAGAGCGGATTTGAGGCGTATAAGATTGCGATTCAACAGAACCATCAGGTCTTCGAGGTCCAGTTGCAAACAGACGCTATGCTGGAGCGGGAAAACCTTGGCTTTCAGGAGAACCATCTCACTTACAAGGAGAGGCAGATGCGCCTGAGAACCGGGCTGGGCAAGCGATATGAAGAGGTTTATAAAGCCCTTGAGATCCTCCTTTGCTCTAATGGTACCAACTGCCAGGAAGTGTCCTTTGAAAATGGATTGGATTCTCACAACATTAAAACTGCTGATCCCTTGACTTTATTCAAATAATATGTGAATATGTGCATATCCATGAAGAGTGAGATCGAATTATTTAAAGCCCTATCCAATGAGACCCGACTTCGTATCATGAAGCTCCTGGCAGGCTTCAAAAAACCTATCTGTGTTTGTGAAATTGTCGATTCTTTGGGATTACCTCAATACTTAATCTCCAGACATCTCAATATCCTTCGAAGAGCAGGGTTGGTTGAAGACATTCGAGATGGGATATGGGTGAGCTATTCGATTCCAGATCGACCAACACCTTTAGTTCACCAAGTGTTAGAGGCTATAAACCACCATTTGAATGGGTCATTGTTTGATGAAGATCACCAAAGGCTAAGATTAAGGTTTCGTTTGAGGCAAGGGGGGCGATGTGTCGTAGGTTATGATAACAATAAGTTTTCAAAATTAGTGGCGAAGCTAGAGAAAACGAAAAAAATAAGATGGCCAGGGGCAGATTCTCTTCGAAATACGAGGGAGTAAGACCGTCATCTTCTAAAGACCTTAATAATGGACGCTGAAAATTTAAAAAATGCTTAAAAATTAGAAACATCGAGAATCTGTCGAAACGCAGATTCGCATCCATTATTAAGAAAGAGAGGAGGTGATTAAAGATGGAAAACGAGAAGAAAAAGAAGAAGGGACTGTTTTCGGCGATACGGGAATCTCTGAACAAAACTGGTGGATGCTGCGGTTCGGGCGAAACCTGCGGGGGTCCTTCAAAAGAAGACGATAAAACAACCGCTAAGGAGAAAGAATCTGACAAGGCTGAGAAGAGGTAGAATGTGAAGGGGGTACTGCGGCTGCTTTTGTCCGTGGAATCCCCCTCCGCTTCCACGGAGGACTTTTATCATGGGCGAAGATGGAAAGGGGAAATTCACCCGATACGGAGAAATAGCTGTGTTGGGTATTGTTCCTGGTGTTGTCGGGATTCTTATTCTGGCAAGCTGGGCACTCGCTCATTGGGAAATTGGCCCGTATTTCCTGAACGCAGGGCTGGCGCTCGTTGCTACCCTCTTTGGAGGCTACGAGCGGTTTATCACAGGGTTCAAAGATATCTATAACCGAAAAATAACGGTCAATGTCTTTGTTACGGTTGCCCTGATTGCTACAGTTGGAGTGGGTGAGTTTCGGCCAGCAGCGATTATTGTGTTTATCATGGCGGTAACCGGCGCCCTTGAGTCCTATACCCTTGACAAAAACCGCATGAGCATCAGGAACCTGCTGGATCTTACTCCCCGGATGGCGATGATTCGGCGAGGGGAGGAGGAAGTTGTTGTTCCCGTAGGCGACGTGCAGTTTGGGAATGTGGTGATCGTGGGACCTGGGGAACGTATTCCTGTGGACGGGGTTGTTGTAGCCGGGGTAAGCAGCGTCAACCAAGCGCCTATCACCGGAGAATCGATGCCGGTTGAAAAGTTCAAAGGGAGTGAGGTATTCGGCGGGACCTTGAATGAGACGGGGCGATTAGAGATTCGGACCAGCAAGACCGGTGAGGACACCACTCTCGCAAGAATCGTTCATCTGGTGGAAGAGGCGCAAGAGACAAAGGCGCCTATCCAAAACATTGCCGACCGGTTTACGGTTTGGTTTCTGCCTACTGTGTTGGTGTTGGCAATCATAGGCTTTTTCACATCGGGCGACATTAAGGTTGCAGTGTCCATTCTTCTGGTGGCGTGTCCTTGTGCCTTCGCCATCGCCACCCCGACAGCTGTGACTGCGGGCATCTCTAATATGGCCCGCCAGGCTGTGCTTGTCAAAGGGGGCATATTCTTTGAGTTGGCCGGAAGGATCGACACACTTCTGGTAGACAAAACCGGTACCTTTACCCTTGGGAGGCCAAGGGTGGTCGAGGTCGTCCCTTTGGATGGTAAATCCGAAGACGAGGTCCTGCGTTTGGCCGCAATCGCAGAGAAATATTCCGAACATCCGCTGGCAAGATCGGTCATGGCCCTCGCCAGGGAACGCGACATCGTGGTGTCTGATCCAGACGAATTCAGAATTGAGATCGGAATGGGAATAACCGCCAAATCGGGCAACAGACAAATCCTGGTCGGCAAAGAGGATTTCCTGCGCTATAAAGGGGTTTCCATTACCGAAGAGACAAGGCGACCGATTTCAGATCTGGCCGAGCGGGGAAGAACGGTCATCCTTGTCGCGAACGATATGAAGGCGGTTGGTTTGATCGCTATTGCTGATGAGATTCGTCCAGAAACCTCTCTGGCCATCTCGTCATTGAGGCACAGCATGGGCCTTCAGAAGATTGTTATGCTCACCGGAGATAATGACAAGGTGGCCAAGGCGGTTGCAGAGGAGATTGGCGTAGATGATTACCAGGCGGGACTGCTCCCGGGACAGAAACAAGAGTTTGTCAAGAGGCTACAAAATGAAGGGCGCATTGTGGGAATGATCGGTGACGGCATTAACGATGCTCCGGCTCTCGCCCAGGCGGATATAGGCATTGCTATGGGCAAGGCAGGGACGGATGTGGCTATCGAAACCGCCGATGTGACCCTCATGAATGACGATCTCTCGCGAGTCGTCGATTTTATGTGGATGTCAAGGAAGGTGCTTCGTCGTATCAAACTCAACATATTCTTTTCTATCATATACAACGCGGCCGGGCTTATCTTAGGCAGCCTGGCTATGCTTACACCCGTTTTGGCGGTCATTTTTCAGGAGGCGGGTTGCATCACAGTGGTTTTCAGTTCGACGTTATTGTTGTGGCAAAAGCGGGGACAAAGTTAATCGTGAAGATGCCCTACGTCAGAGGTATGACGGCCCGCCGATTTAGGGACATCATCCGGGTGCTCAGAGATAAAAATCGTACCGTCTTCGGCATCGTCCTCTATCCCGAATATACTCCGATCATGGAATCGTACCGGGCCATGCTCGATTTGAAGAAGGCAGGAATTGAAACACAAGTTGTGGTCGCAAATATTGTCCTCCCGGAGGAAGTTTGTGTGAATGACTTTTTCAAAAATAGAAGAAAGATGCAGATGAAATACCTGAAGGAGATTAAAGAAAGGTTCAACCTCCCTGTTCTTCAGTTTCCGCTGATGGAGGCAGAATTAAAGGGACTTCAGCGATTAGGCGTTGCCGTTCAAGGGATATTAAAATTTTGACAATCAGGATTTTACCTGACCGACGCTATCACTGAATTGAAAAAAGAGGAGATGAAATGATGGTAAAGGATCAGAAGAGAGCTTTCGTAGATTTCTATAATTGAGGAGGTGTAATATGTCACTGTTTGAAAAGATAGGTTGAATAACATGAGGAGACGATTCCGACCGACCAACAGTTAGTTGGCGCATGCTGAGGTTTCCTGATGATACACGGGTCCGTGTTAATGGTTTGAACGAGATATTGGCCGATCTTTACTCTGAAGGCAGACAGGCGAATCAGGAGACCGCCGAAGAGATCATCAATAGGTTGGAAGCCAAGAAGAACTATATCCCCTCGTCGGACCGTACCCGTAAAGAGTTCTCTTATGTCCTGCTTAAAGAATATAAAAAATATACTGCCGAAAGAAAAAAATAAAGAGCCCCGCTTACCTTTATCCTCTCCCCCGTAGTCGGGGGAGAGGGGAGGGTGAGGGGGAGGTAATAAAATGGATAATGTTCCATTACTTTTGCGAAGCTCAATAAAACAAATTTAAAGGGGAGGTTAAGATGTGCCAAGAAAAAAAGGTAAACGATTTTGTGAGCAGTTTTAAGAGCCTATCCAGAGATGAGCAAAAAGAAGTGATGAAGAAATTGATTCCTCAATTTTGCGAGATCGCAATGCAGGATAAATCTTTTATTCAGGAGATGATGCCTCAATGTATGGAGATGATGAAGGGAATGGATTTCCCTATGAAAGAGATGATGTCCAAGATGATGGGTAAGACCTAACCAAACATATTTGAAATTTCCCGGACCTGTCATCCTGA
>Ga0315282_10011266_pt1 | contig 13886 bp, 10 predicted proteins | sample YL17G07_20_MG_FD_203693 | JGI IMG/M metagenome (GOLD analysis project Ga0315282, IMG submission 203693) | Sediment microbial communities from Yellowstone Lake, YNP, Wyoming, USA - YL17G07_20 | ecosystem: Environmental > Aquatic > Freshwater > Lake > Sediment | place: USA: Wyoming | collected... | reverse complement strand
GGGCGTTGTGATGGAGGCGACGTTTAATTGGCCTTGGATAGTGGATATGGCCATTGAGGCCGGGCTTCAGCCGCACTTGGCGCATTCGCTTCGGGCCAGGGAGATGGCCAAGGAGTATTCCAAGACCGACCGCAAGGACGCTCTATGGCTGGGGAAGCTTTTTCTGGCGGGGGAGATATTTCCTGCCTCATATGTGGCGCCAAGGGATGTAAGGGATATGAGGAGCCTGTTCAGGCAGAGGCTTTTGTTGGTGGGGATGCGGGTAAAGATGAAGAACAACGTCCACGGGCAGCTTTTGAGGCTGGGGATAGTCACTGACGAGGAGGCAAGCGATCTATTTAACCTCAAGGGCAGGAAGTTTCTCTCTTGTCTCAAGCTGAGCGATCACGAGAGGCGGTTGCTCGACGAGAAGCTTGTGACGGTAGACCATCTTAGCGTGCAGATAAGTGTTCTTGCCAGAAGGATCCGCTATGCGCTCAAGGAGGATAGCCGGGCGGCGATCATGAGGAGCATGCCTGGTATTGGGGAGATAACGGCGTATACGGTTCTGGCGGAGATAGGGGATATAGACAGGTTTGCCAATGGGAGGGCGTTGGCGGGATATGCGGGGCTATTGCCTTTGGACAAGGAGAGCGCGGGGCATGAGAGTCCCGAGCACACAGCAACGCGAAGTAACCGGAATCTCAAGACGGCGTATGTGGAGGCGGCCAGCGGGGCGATAAAGGCAAGCCCGCGGATGAGGCAGTTATATGAGCGCGTGAAGAGTCGCAACCAGAGGAGAGGAGGCAAGGCGAGAGTTGCGGTGGCCAGGGAGCTGGCGGAGCTGACTTGGATATTGCTTAAGCGCAACGAGGAGTATAAAGAAGTAGTGGCGCAGATGGCGCCCAAGGGAACAAATCCTAATCAGGCGAGTCAGATCGCCCCTTGCGTCGGCTCCAAGTAGTTAGGAGTCAGACAGATACGTAATTGCGACCGCCTGAGCAGGATCAAATAGTCCGGCAGTAGAGAGAGGATGGATAGGTGCGCTTAAATAGCGCTAATGGGGGTCGGGAGGAGACACTGTGTCTGAAGGACCGACACCACCAACACCACGAGGGCGCAAGGTGAAACCCGACTCAACGGTGAGTTCGAGGCTGAAACAAAAGGACAAGATTGCGGCAGAGAATCCCCTTGCGTCGCGGCAGCCTTTCATGGATAGGGGCGACGCATGCGTCGCCCGCAAAGTACGACAGGTCCGCCTCTGGCGGATCCACGTTACAAGCGCGCATGGCGCGCTTGAGTCCCCTCTCCTTCCGGGAGAGGGGCAGGGGTGAGGGCCGTGACGCTTTGCGTCCTCGCGACCAGTATGGGACGGGGCTCTGAACAAAGGCCCCGCCAGTGAGCGTAGGGGCGCTCTCGGCGAGTCGCCCACTGATACGATCCCGACTGTCGGGATCGACTTTTGGTCTTTCTGGTTCTGCAGAGGTTGCTAAGTAATGCCAGCTGCAATCATGAGCCTCTTTTCGATCCTCATCTTCCCGGGAATGCTGTTTCTGATGGTCTTCGGCCTCGCGGCGGAGTACATCGACCGCAAGCTCCACGCGCGGCTGCAGAACCGCGTGGGACCGCCATGGTTCCAGCCGCTGGCGGACTTCATCAAGCTCGCTTCCAAGGAGGAAATACTCCCCTCCCAGGCGAGCGCAGTCGTGTTCAAGCTCATGCCGGTCGTCGCGTTTACGGCGATCCTGACGGCCGTGCTCTATATCCCGATGTGGGGCGCCGAGGGGCTCTACTCCTTCCAGGGCGACCTTGTCGTGGTCCTCTATCTCCTGACCATCCCGACGCTCACGTTCTTCATGGCAGGATGGTACTCGGGGTCAACGTATTCCATGCTCGGGGCCGCGCGGTCGATAATGCAGCTCTTCGCATATGAAGTGCCCCTCTTTCTGGGCATCCTCGGCCCGTCGATACTCGCCAACACGTGGCAGCTATCCGGCGTGATCGCGTACTACACCCAGCATCCCGAGCGTACGCTCTTCAACGTCATCGGCCTCTTCGTATCGCTCATCGCGCTTCTCGGCAAGCTCGAGAAGGTCCCCTTCGACATCCCCGAGGCCGAGACCGAGATCGTGGCAGGAAGCTTCACCGAATACAGCGGCCGGCTCCTCGCGATGTTCAGGATGGCCCTCGACGTGGAGATGGTCGTAGGCGCCACGCTCCTCGCCGCGGTGTTCCTGCCGTTCGGCATGAACCTGCCCTTCGCCGCCGCGTTTGTGGTCTACATCCTGCGCGTCCTCGTGATCATCGTCGCGCTCTCCATACTGCGCACGATCTTCGCGAGGCTCAGGATCGACCAGATGATAGATTTCTGCTGGAAGTATATTGCGCCGCTGGCGTTCGTCCAGGTGCTTATCGACCTCGCTTTGAAAGGGGCGCTCGGCAGATGAAGATGCCCGGCAAGATGATTGGCGAAGTCCTCCGCTCGATCTGGCGAAAGCCCGCGACGGTGCTGTACCCCTTCACGAAGATCCGGATGCCCGAGCATTTCCGCGGCAAGCTCAAGTTCGACGCCACCAAATGCATCGGCTGCAAGATGTGCATGCGCGATTGCCCCTCCGGCGCGATTGAGATCGTCAAGGTGGGGGAGAAACAGTTCGAAGCGCACATCGACCTCAGCCGCTGCATCTATTGCGCGCAGTGCGTCGATTCCTGCCCCAAGGGAGCGCTCGAGGCGACGGCCGACTTCGAACTGGCCGGCCTGCGCCGCGACCAACTGAAAGTGGTGTTTCATGCCCCGAAGAAAGAGGCAGCCCCGGACCAGAAGCCTGGCGGCAACGGCGCCAAGCCTGAAAACGGCTCTGAGGACAAGGCTTAAGGGCGCAAAGAAACCCGCCTTGCTCGCCGTCGGCTCAGACCTCCGCGGCGACGACGCGGCCGGTCTCCTCGTAGCCAAACACCTCAAAACCCTTGCGCCCCTCTCCGGCAAGCGCCTCAAGCTCTTCGTCGGCGAAACCGCCCCCGAGAACCTCACCGGTCAGATCAAGAAGTACGCGCCCACGCATCTCATCGTCGTCGACTCCGCCGAGTCCGGCGCCCGCGCCGGCGCGATCTCGCTCATGACCCTCTCCGACGCCATCGGCGGCACAACCTTCTCGACCCACACGCTGCCTCTGACCGTGATGCTCCGCTATCTCCAGGAATTCATCACCTGCGACTTCACCATCATCGGCATCCAGCCCGCCCGCCTCAACTTCGGCGCCGTCCCCTCCCCGCCCGTCTCCCGCAGCGCCGCCCGCGTCGCCGCGGCAATCCACGCTGCCCTGAAATAACATCCACGCGCTCTTGCGCGCCCTTATGTTTGCGTAGGGGCGGGGCTCCGTACCCGCCCTGGCCGCGCCGCGAAGAACACCCCGCTTAGCCCAACTTTCGCACTTTGTGAGTTGGGAAGACTTTTTTCACGCGTGAGAGGGCGATATTGTGTGTGATTAATGGGGTTAGCCCAACCCGTCTCTCGCCCCCATTCATCAGCGTGCCACTGGCGGCTCACCCGCCAGTGATCTGTTCCTGTTGCCCGGCGTCTTTCCTCAACGAAACGCCCTCCCTCGCCCGATTAAGTTCCGGGGGGAACATCGCGCGTCGCGCTGTTCCGCGCCCATAGGGGACATGGGGTTCTTGGGAGGAAATCGCAAATGAAGCGCATCGTAGGATCTGTGATTGTGTGCCTGCTCGTAATACCTTACGCATACGGGCAGGAACCGGGAGATGACTGCGTTCTCGTAAAGGTCGTCGATTGCGGCCAGGGGCTTTGCTGCGTCGTGCAAGCCCCTGGCGAAAAGTACATGATCTACGACTGTGGCGTCAATTCGGAAAACGCCATGCGCGGGATCAGGGAACTAATCGGCGACGAAGGGACGGTGGACCTTCTCGTAATCAGCCACACCGACAAAGACCACATAATGGCTGCGAAGGCGATCTGTGACGACTACGATGTGACTGAGGTGGTTAGACTTGGCGACAGGACCAAAGGGAAGTTCATCGACCCGCTCGAGAAGGCAATCAGAGACGAACGCAAAGAGAACAAGTGCAAGGACATAGACCTGGCCAGGCGCAAGGGTGCCAATATCGATGGCACGCAGTTCCCGTTGGGGCCTGCGACTGTCACAGTGCTCAGTGGGTACGGCAAGCTGCCCAAAGACTGGCTCGAGAAGATCAAGGGTAATGACTCTGAGCTGCGTAACGCGGGAAGCATAGTCGTTCGCCTGACATACAAGGGGCACTCTGTTCTCTTCTGCGGCGACGAGATGGGCAGGCACCTCGGCGAGGATGACGGTGACCCCATACTCGCGGAGAAACATATGATCGAGAGTAGTGACAAGGAGGGGCGACGACTGGAGTCCGACGTCATGATCGCACCCCATCACGGTAGCGACAGCGGGAGTACCACCGCCTTTATAAAGGCTGTTAAGCCCAAGTATGTCATATTCTCGGCAGGCCACAGCAGCAACTATCACCATCCCAGCGCAGTGGCCGCCAAGCGCTACGAAGACGCCGGCATCAAGGTGACAAATATGTTTCGAACTGATCTCGGCGATAACGAAGGGGCGAAAGAGTGGTCCTTCGGTCGAGCCGTGATCAAGAAGGATACCATAGGAGACGATGACATCGACATAATCCTCCCTGCGCATGGCGATGTACAAGTCGGGTACGCTCAGGAAAAGAGTCAGGACCAGCACGACAAAGCAGCCGCGATATGGCGCAATTGAAGTCATGAAGAGAACTCGGACAGCGGGACGCGCGAAAGCTCGAACACGCCTTCGCCTCCCGCTGTCCCGCCGTCCTGGTATGGTCTTGACTCTGCCTACGGTTTCCGGCTTGTCTTCCTGAGTCTTGACGAAGGAGAGCTCCGTCTGGTTTCGGCATTCCTCCAGCCTCTTGCCTCCAGCCTGATCGCTTCAGCCTTCCTTCGGACTTCGGACTTCAGACTTCGGACTGGTTTACATGCACCACCTTCGCCGGCGGGAAGCCGTTGAAGCTTGTCGCCGACGCGCGGCTGTACGCGCCGATGTTTTCGCTGTAGACGAGGTCGCCGATGGAGAGCTCGGGAAGATGCTCGGTCTGGGAAATGATGTCGAGGGCGTCGCACGTGGGGCCGAAGACGGCGGAGATCTCCTTCGGGCCCCTTCTCATCGCCTTGATGGGATACTGGCAGTGGTCGAAGAAGATGCCTGAGAAGGTGCTGTAGATCCCGTCGTTGATGTAGTAACAGCGCCGGCCGTCGCGGTAGGCCTTGCCGATAACCTCCGCGACGAGGGTGCACGTCGAAGCGACGATTGCGCGGCCCGGCTCCGCGAGAATCTCAATATCCTTGGGAAAGAGCCGGTCCAATTCGGCGTTGAGGATGCGCGTCAAGTCCCGAAGCGGGCGCACGGACTTGTCGTAGTGCGCGGGGAATCCGCCGCCGATGTCGAGGAGCTTCATGTGGAATCCACGCGTTTCGGCCTCCGCCATGATCGCCGCGGATATCTCCAGGGCCTGCACGTAGTTCTCGAAGTTGGTGCACTGGCTGCCGACGTGAAAGCACAGCCCCTCCACCGTGAGCCCCGCGTCGTGCGCAGCTGCGATGAGGTCCACGGCCTCGCCGGGCGCGGCGCCGAACTTGCTCGATAGCTCCACCATCGAGCCGGTATTGGGCACGCGGATGCGAAGCGCAAGCCCCGCGTTTGGAGCGTGGCGTTTGGTCTTCGCGATCTCGTCCACGTTGTCATAGGTGACGAGCGGGCGGTACTTGTCGAGGTATTCCAGGGTGTGCTTGTCTTTTATCGGATTGGCGTAGATGATCTTATCCCAGATGAAGGCCTGGCGTTCCTTCGCCGGCAGATGCTTGATGTTCTCATGGACAAGCGCGAACTCCTGCATCGATGCCACGTCGAAACTTGCGCCGAGTTTGTAGAGCGTGCGCACTATCTCGGGGTCGGGATTGGCCTTGACCGCATAATACGCCTGCACGCGCGGCAGCGCGCGGCGGAACTGGATGTAGTTGCGCCGCAGCGCCTCGTGGTCTATCACGAATAGCGGCGTCCCGTGTTCGCGCGCGAGTTTCGCAAGCATCGATGCGGTAGGCATGCAGTACCCTCGACGGAACTCTATCTGGAATCCAGCGAGGGCGGGTACGGAGCCCCGCCCCTACAAGTCTGCTTCAGCCTTCAGCCTTCGGTCTTCAGCCTTTTCTTGCTTCAGACTTCGGACTTCAGACTTCGGACTTCTCTTCAGAGTTTCTTGTTATGCTTCCAGTATTCCTTCTCTTCCAGCTTCATGAGCTCGCCGAGCTTATTGTAGAGGCCCTTGAGCTTGCGGGGCTTGTGGCTCGCGAGCGCGTAGTGAGCGAGGACCGGCAGCGCCACGGTCGAGTCGAGATAGCAGACAACCGCGTCGGGGAGTTTCATGGGATCGACCTTGCCCCAGCTTACCGCTTCGTGCGGCGTAGCGCCGGAGAGCCCGCCCGTGTCGGGGCGCGCGTCGGTGAACTGGATGAAGTAGTCGTGCCCCTCTTCCTTCACGCGCAGCACCTCCTGTATCTGCGGCTCTGTCTGGAGCGTGAAGTTCTTCGGCGAGCCGCCGCCGACGAGCAGTACCGCCGTCTTCTTCTTGGCCTTCTTCGCGCCGAGGACGATTGCGGTCGTCTCGTTGACGTCTCGCGAGGGGTTGATGCGGAGTTTGTTCCCCCGGAACTCGAGTCCCGCGACGTTCATGCCGATGGTCGAATCCCCCGGCGACGGGCAGAAGCACGGCACGCCCGCCCTGTACGCCGCCGCAAGTACCGACGAATCCCTGAGGCCCGTCTGCCTCTCGAACTCCGCGCAGTACTTGCCGAGGAGATGATGAAGCTCCGCCGTCCCCATCTCCTTCTGGAACTCCGGCTGCTGCAGTATCTGCCTCAGCACATGGTCGGTCGCCATCAGCACGTCGTTGTAATCAAGCAGAATATCATAGATGCGTACCACCCCCACCTTCCTCAACTCAGGATCCCTCACAAACGGCGTCCCTTTGAACAGTGGCATGTTCATCGGAAAATGAAGGTCGTGATAAAGGTTGGCGCCGGTGGAGACGATCCAGTCGACGAAGCCGGCCTTGATGAGGGGGATGACGGCGGAGGCGCCGAGGCCGGCGGGGGTAAGGGCGCCGGCGAGGCTCATGCCGACGGTGACGTCGGCGCCGAGCATCTTCTCGGTGAAGAGCCGGCAGGCTTCGCCGAGGCGGCCGGCGTTGTATGCGAGGAAAGTCTTCTCGATAAGCTCGGGCAGCGGCTCCTTGCCGGTGATGGGCTTGGGCAGGATGCGCCGGCCGGAGAGGAAGCGCTGCTTACCTTTCGAGAACTTGTGCGGGTACTTGCTGACGAACTTCTTAGGCAATTCGACTTTGCTCATTACCTTTCTCCAATCTATCGGACGAGTTTCTTGCGCGCGAGTATATACGAGAAGATCTTGTAGACGAGTTGGGCTGAGAGGAAATCAGGGGCGCGAAGGCCGGGGATGGGGGCGAGCTCTACGACGTCGAAGACGGGAACGCTCTTGGCGTTTCCGGTAACAACGCGAACGACTTCGAGCGTGCGCTCCCAGGATATGCCGCCGGGCTCGGGCGTGCCGACGGCGGGCATGATCGAGGGATCGAGGCCGTCGAGGTCGATAGTCAGAAAGACGGACTTGCCCTTCACGAAGCGCGCCAGGTCCTTGAGCCATGGGGCCTTCGCGGCTGTGGCCTCTTCGGCGAAAACCGTCTTGACCCTCTTTGACGACCGGCGGAAGGGCTCTTCGCCGCCGGAGATGTTGCGGATGGCGATCTGGAACAAGGGGCACGAGTCGAGGATGCGGCGCGCCGCGCAGGCGTGGCTGTAGGGCGAGCCTTCGTATTCGTCTCGCAGGTCGGCGTGCGCGTCGATCTGGACGGCGACAAGAGAGTTTTTCGGAAGGCGCCGCGCAAGGGCGCGGGCGGTTCCGGCCGAGATCGAGTGCTCGCCGCCGAGGATGCAGAGGGTTTCAGGCTTCGGACGGCCGCACAGAATCGATGAGACGGCTTCATCGACCGCTTCAACCATGGCGTCGGGCGAGCTCACGACGAGGCCCAAGGGGCTCATCGTGTGGACGCCATAGTCCATGGCGGGCTCGCAAGCGAATTCACGGTCGTAGAGCTCGACTTGGCGCGAGGCTGCGATGATCGCGGCTGGGCCTTCGCGCGTGCCGGCGCCGTAGGAGGTCGTCGCTTCGTAGGGGATCGAAAGCACCCAGCCGCGGGCGCGGCCGGGAGTCGAAACATCCTCCGGCAGGCCGAGGAAGTTCCAGGGCGATTGAAACAGCTCGTGAGCGCTCAAAGTGCCAGATTCTCCTTCCCCTCGTGAGACTTGGACATCAGCATGTCGCACAAAGGATGATAGGGAAAGGGCGCGGGAATTCAAGCATTTTGCTGCGCCGTGTGGAAACGGCAGGTGCCGCAATTTCTTTGACTTGCCGGAAATGGCGGGTACTATCTGGAGCGTACAGTCATGCGTCGTTGCGGCCGGTGTGAAAGGGGGTAGTTGCCATGCACGAAATCAACAAGGATCTGAGCGCGACTATGTGCCTGCGGTAGGCTTCGTAGCGGCAAGGCTTCCCCAAGACAGGCGCGGCTTCAACCGCCGCGATCAGGCATAGAGGGTTCTCATTTCCCAACTGCGGGCTCAGTGCGTCTCCCAGATCAACTGCAGACAGTACAGCGTATATTGGCCCAGTGTATTTCCCGAGACAACTCTGCAAGGGAGAGGCAATATGTCTGAGAGTTTCGCAGTACGCGACTCAGCAGTTGATAGTGAAGCGCTCGCGCGCTTCATCGAACACGAGTGGGGTTTTGGCAGCCCCGTGGAGTGCTATTTCATAAAGCGCGGCGTCAAGGACACCTACCTCGTTCGCGGTCGCCAGCACAAGGCGATCTTGAGCCTCTGGCCGCGCGGGCTGAGGTCGCGCGAGGAGATTCAGGACGAAGTAACATTTCTCGAACTGCTGAAAGCCGCCGGCGCAAATGTCATGACGGCGATTGCGGACAAGCGAGGCGAATCTGTCCGCAGCATACAGGCTCCTGAAGGCGTGCGTCATCTGGTGCTCTTTGCTGAGGCCGAAGGCGGCTTTGGTGACTTTGGTGAAGGCCACGTTCGCGAATTGGGAAGGAGCCTGGCGCTGCTGCACTTGAGGTCCAACGGCATACGCGTGCCGACGTGCAGGCCGGAGTTGGATATCAGAGGGCTTATCGACCGGCCCATGGAAGTTCTCAAGCCGGCCTTGGAAGGCACGCCTGAGGGAGACTCTCTGCATCGTGTCGCGAGCGCTTGCAGGGATGCTCTGGCCGGCTTGACTCAGACGCGCCCCGAGTACGGCTTCTGCCACGGAGACTATGGCGGCTTCAACACGTTTGTCGATCAGTCAGGGACATGCTCTCACTTCGATTTCGATTTCTGCGGCTATGGCTGGCGTGCCTATGATATGGCTGTGTTTCTCTGGTCTCGCTACTGGAACTGCGAGTGGCGTACGGCGCTGGCCCAATGGAAAGCCTTCATCGAGGGGTATTCGCAGATCCGGCATGTCAGCAGCGCGGAACTGCATTCGATCCCATACTTCGTGGCGTGTCGGGAGATATGGCTGCTTGCTCATAACGAAGCACAGAGTTACAGGCATCCAAGGAGACCGGGGTTCGGGCACGTGAAGGATTCCGTCCGCTTCCTCATTGAGTGGCTGGAGAATCCGGGCCTGGCATGGCGGGTGCCCGGCGCAAAGGCGGAAGGCAGGAGCGAAGGACAGGAGGATGATCCGCCGCATTGCTCGTGCCTCATCGGTCATCCCCAAGAGCGCAAGATATTGCTTCTTGAGGATGAGGGACTGTGGAGGCTCCCCGGAGCGGTGACCGGGGGTTCAGCGCAGAGGAATCCCACGCCCGCCTGTAAGGGAGCGCTCGCGAAATCCGGGCTTCCTGAATTCGAGGTGTGGCCGATGCGCTTTGCTCGATTGTCCGACAAGGAAATCATCTTCGAATGCGAGGCGTCGGACGAGAGCCTGCCTGACCGCAAGCACGCGCGGTGGATCGGCGAAGACGAATTGACAGGTATACGCTTAGCGGACCCCTCCATCATCAAAGAGGTGTCGGAATGGTTCAAGGACGCCGAGGCCGCCCCTGCCGGAAGGGCACCGTGGGAGAAAAGAGGCTGGTGGCGCGAGGCCATCGGCTGGATTGGCCGCCAGCTCCCGGACGACGCGGCCTTTTCCGTCGACCTGGCTGAGCACGGGAAGGTGTACTCGCCGTGGAACGCAGCCTTCAGGGTTTCTTCGACAGAGGGGCGATTCTTCTTCAAGGCGGTGCGTTCATGGAACGCTTACGAACCGGCTCTGACCAAAGTATTATGCCGCCTCTTCCCGCAGGACACACCCAGGGTGATCGCCGTTGATGAGGCGCGCGGATGGATTCTCATGGAGGAATTCGGGAGGCATCTCAAAGAGACCGGCGAAGACAATGCCGTCCTTTGCGGCGCGGTCAGGCGGTTCGCGCAGTTGCAGATCGAGAGCGTGAACCATCTTGGTGAGATAGCTGCAACCGGCATTGTTGATCTGAGGGCTTGTGACGCGGATGAAGTTACGGAATTGATCGACAGAGTCGGAAAGATGCCGATGGGAGCTCAGGGCACAAGAGCTGCGGTGGGCCACCATGAAGTGCTCGCGGCTCGCCGGACAGCCCTGCGAGCTCTGAAGCACGCCGGGGATTCAGGGGTACCCAAGGCTCTCGTACACGGGGACTTCTCGTGGATCAATATCGGCGTCAAGGCCGATGGTAGAGGGTATGTGTTCTTCGACTGGGGAGAGAGCTGCATCTGGCACCCCTTCATAAGCATCGCTCACTTCGCCGAGCACTGCAGCGACTGTGAGGAGGTGATTGAGAGCTATCTCGACGCGTGGTCCGCGTATGGAAGCACGAAGGCACTCATGGCGGCCTTCGAGGCTGCTCGGACCCTGAAAAAGCTCCACGCAATCCGCGTGCATGAGCAGGTCTATCGATCAGGCGAAGGCCGGGCGGCCGGCTATGCGTTCGCGGAGATGACTGAGGCCATACGGGAACTGGCCGCAGTGGAATGAAAACGGGGCGCATCGCCAGACATTCGAGTGAGCGTCGCGCATAGCCCTGACCGTAAGTAACTGCGGCTCTATGATGACAGGGGGCTCGTGACGCCGCTACCGGTAGGGCGGAGAAGCGAGATATACGACCGCGTCAGGGAGATAGCGGGACGGCGGGGGATCAAGACTCGCGTGTGCGCGTGCAAGAACTCCGATATACCATCCGTGGCGTGCAATATCGCGGCGAGATGGAGACAGGCGCATGGCGAAGCGATGCTGTTTCCAATCTAATCCACGGCCGTTGTTGCGCTTCTGGAATTGGGGTGTCGCGCCAACAATTAAGTTGTGCGTCCCTCGATTAGCCCCCTCGATTAGCCCGTAGGAATAGAGGGTGTTGGTACCGTTAAGGGTGCGCTTGGTGCGGTTGCCGGCCGAGTCATAATACCAACTCTCGCTGTAGGCATCGCCGCCCGTCTCCACGGCGCTTGTAAGCTGGTAGGCATTGTCGTACTGATACGCGACGCTCGCGGCGGTGTAAACGTAGCCGGAGATGTCCATCTTCGTTACCACATTGCCGTCGTCGTAGAAGTAGTCGAAGCGTGAGGCAGGGGTATCGGGGATAACGGTAGTCTGGTTCTTTACAAGCGTCAAGCGGCCCACGTCATCGTAGGCATATTCAGTGTATGCGCCGCTGCCGTGCGTCAACTTGGTGACGAATCCTCTGGGGTCGTATTCCCACGCCCCCCGCGCGGCACCTCCTTCGGTTACGGATACAAGCCTCGAAGCGCTGTCGTAGGAGTATTCCACGGTGGTCGAGTCGGGCTTTGTCATTGTAATGCGCCGGCAGAGGCCATCGTATGAGTAGCCGATATCGATTATGTCGTGCGTCCCCACAGTCGCTCTCAACATCCAACGCCCCAAGGTCCCCGGCCGGCGCAACCTTGATGCTCCGGTCAAGAGCTTCAACTATCATCCCGTGAAACGTGTCGGGTGGGAAGAAGATACATGTCCGAAGTAATGGCACCTGGAAGGTCGTGACGGGGACGACCGACTCTGCGTCGTCAAGAGAGCCTGCGATCAATTATGTTGTGTCCCCCGAAAGCCCCCCCAAAGGGCCGCCCCGAAAGGCCCGGAGACCTACCACAGATTCTCGGTTGCGTGGTAAAACCGCAACCATGTGGCGTCCGTCGGGTCAGCAGCCGACATGACGGATGACTGTGTTCGGTACTTTCTGACTTCGGGCCCTTGCTTTATGAATATGAAGTACTCGTGATCATCTATTGTGGGCATATCCTCTTTGGGAAGCCTGTCGAGGTCTTTGGCTAGGCCGAATAGGCGGTCAAGTGTGCCGCTGTCAGCCGGCTGCCCATCTGAGATGTCCAGCGCGGTGGTCTCGTCCCAGCCAAATGGCTCGTTTCTAATGTGGTAATGCGCCGTAACACCGCGTGCGTTGCGCCATATCACAAAGCCCTGTCTCCCGCCCCCATAGCCGCCACGCCTGAACATCGCCACAATGTCGTCCGCAGTAGCGGACTCGGGCAATAAGACATGCCAACTGGCTATCGACCTCTTGCCACCATTTATGGTGTAGGTATCAGTATTAGAGACGCATTGCACGCGAGGGCTACCAGCGGAGGTTCTCAGACAGCAGCCGAGAACCGCAAGTATGCCAATCAGGATGAGGCACGGAAGCATGAATGCCTTCCTTGAAGCGCTCTGGAGGTTAATGGCTTGAGCGCGCACACCATCAGTAGTACTGATACCACCTGAGGTGTGTATGCAGGACTTGCCGCGCCTCGTTTTCAATGCGTACGATTGGGTCATAGTATCCGTTCCTGGGGTTGCCAATGTGATTAGCGGGAACGTCTGGGTGGCTGTACGGCCTCCCGTGTATTGCCTCGTTAGCATGGCCCATTGCCTCATGCCAAAGCCTGGCAGCAAAGGGAGCGCGCTCGCCCTGGGGCAAGCTGTTCTCCGGATTGTCTGGATCGACGGTTGGAGAGGTTTCATCGGCGGATGGATCTGCGAGTACGTCTGCATTCGATCCCCAACAGGTTGTTTGATTCTTTCCCCCGGCATACCATATTCTGATTTCTCCTGGTGCGTCAATAGCGTCCTGGAGTCGCTTGAGATTCCGCAAGGCGCCCTCTGCCTGGCACTTCGCGTTGGGCTCTACAGAAATCACGTCGTCTTTCGCCGAGACTTTTCCGGCATCCCCGATGTCGGCCTGAAATGCGGCCAAGACATCATTACCAAAATCCTTGGGCTCAAACTCGGGATGGTGATATATGACGACCTTCAGGCCCGCATTGTCCGTACGCGTGGTCGGCATGTTCCAAACGTACGACCAGCCCCTTGTGGCATCCGCCCAGAGCACGTCGCGCGCTGAGAATACGCCTGCGGACTGCATGTATTGCCTGTTTCTCATGTAGTATGGCGCGGGCTGCCAGTTTTCGTAGAACGCTCCGGCATAGAGGAAGGGGCTTGAGACACTCGGATTGTAACTGCCGAGGCCTTCACCGTAGGCGCGGTAGTTATACGTGCTGAGCGTGTTCTGGCTTGTGTCGCTGACATTACGGACGCTGCCGAGACCGTCCTCGTAGAAGTAGTATCTATTGCTCCAGTTGGTTGCGGCGAGGTGGTTATCGAGGCCGGGTGTCAGGAACGTCCACGCGGCGCCGCCGTTCTGGTCGTAGAGACCCTGCAGGTCCGACTCGTCCCACACAAAGTACCTTGTGATAGGGGTGGTCGGGCTTACGCCCTGCACGCGTTTGGCGCGCTGCC
>Ga0315282_10011265_pt1 | contig 13886 bp, 9 predicted proteins | sample YL17G07_20_MG_FD_203693 | JGI IMG/M metagenome (GOLD analysis project Ga0315282, IMG submission 203693) | Sediment microbial communities from Yellowstone Lake, YNP, Wyoming, USA - YL17G07_20 | ecosystem: Environmental > Aquatic > Freshwater > Lake > Sediment | place: USA: Wyoming | collected... | reverse complement strand
TCGCGTGCCCAGCTTGGGCTCGCGTGCTGCCTACGCGAAACAGTTCATTCGCGACAAACTCATTGACCACAAGGACTACATCCACAGGCACGGCGAAGACATGCCCGAAATTCGGGGTTGGAGATGGAAATTGGGAGGAAATCGGAGAGGGAGGGCGACGCGGACCTAAGCGAGATTCGGTTGGAATGACTCGATGACAATGAGATCTGTCTTCTGACGAAGAACTTGGTCTACACTGCAGGAGGTGATGGATGAGCGGCAAGCAATGGGCTTCGTTCACAGTTTAAGATTCTCACCCGGAGTTGCTGGCGTTTGCTCTCTCGTTTGAGATTTCATGCGGTTCTGGAAGTTCCCTTGTGTTTTCGGTGGGTGTTTGGTATATTCGATTGGTAGCTCTCAAATTGTTTTGGGCACGCTTTCCCAGCCTGATGAGGATTATTTGGCGGCGGAAATTTCCTTCACATCCTTCTCAAGACTTTTGAGACTCGTGGGAAGGATTTTGAAGATGGGCATCTTCATAGCTTAGGGGTGAAATCATGGGAGACATTGGGATACCCGAGCTTCTGATAATCTTTCTCTTCATCTTGATTTTCTTTGGGGGTAAGAGAATCCCAGAGATCGCTAAGAATCTTGGAAAGGGAATCCGAGAGTTTCGCAAGGCCACGCACGGGGTGCAGGATGAATTGAACGATGACGCGAAGAAGAGGGACGAGAAAAGTACAACGTCGAAAACCGAGGTGAGAAGCTAGCGGAGAGTGCTTTTGTACGTTATGAAACTGCAATTGGCCAAGACAGTTGCTGCCAATACTATCAGGTAGGCCATAAAGACTCAGCACCTTCCGTGAAGAGCGGAAGAGTGTCAGTGACCAAATAGCCTCCGCACTTGTCACGATGAATATGATTCGGTGCGGAGGTTTTTGTTGTGTGGGCGTAGAACCGGGAATGAATACCGGTTTTCCTTTTGCACGTCAGATGCACTTGGATCTTCAAGCTTCGTAAGAACTGAGCAGAAATCTAGCAGGATGTTGAAAAACTCTTTCTGCTACGAATTGCCACGACCTTCAGGTCGTGGTTTAGGGTATCAACAGAACCGAAGGGGCTTCAGCCCCGGCAAAATAGGCTGCTTTTGATGGAATGGGTTTGAGCCAGAGGCTCATGCGCCTTTGGCGCAAAAACCCATCTTCGTTTTTCTCGGATTTCTTACACACGAGCTGAAGCTCGTGGCTATAATTCTCCTTTTTCAACAGCCTGCTAGTCGGACTCTTCGTTCTCGGATATCTTTGAGGAAAGCGGAACCATGGCACTTGAATTGAGTGAGGGGTAGGATCCCTGTGATTTTTGAAGGGGAAGAATTTTCTTTCCAGCGGCAAGCCATCAGGCGGAACAAATGCCATGAGCTCAGATGTTAATAGAGAGACTAGCGCAGGTGTGGCTATTTCAGCGAAGAACTCAAGGAATGGGCATAGCCTTGATATGCCCCCTCACAGGGCGATAAGACAGTCGTTACAACACCTTTACCTTACAGACCTGGAGCAGGAGAAGTTGTTCACGTGAAAAGGTGGGTAAGATATGGCAAAGGCGTGGCTTCTGTTTTTGACTGCACTGATTATTGGTGCTCGAGTGCAAACAAAGACCATGAACCCATCGCAGCTTTCTATGCTTCCGAAGCTTGAACCCGAAGCTGCACTGTACTCGATGCGCGGAATCGCTTCATACTATGCCGATGCGTTTGACGGAAGGACGACGTCGAACGGCGAAGTATATGATATGAACGGGCTGACGGCGGCGCACCAGAGTTTTCCCTTTAACACAATCGCGCGAGTGGCGGACATAGTGAGTGGTCGAAGTGTGAAGGTACGAATCAACGACAGAGGTCCGTTTTTGGGAAAATCGACTCATAGATTTGTCTCGCGGTGCGGCTGAAGAAATCGGGATTCTTGATCGCGGGATTGCGCTCGTGAAGATCGAAGTAATCAAGTGGGGTAGCTAGAAAAGAGTATCAGCTCAGGGTATCTTTCGTAGCCCATGTTTCTAAAGCGTTGGTATCCAGACGAACGCACTCTTCTTTTGTGAACATATCTAGAATGAGACGATGCCTGTGTCTTTGTCAATGGTAGGATGACTCTCGTGTAGGGCAATCCTTCCCCAATTAGCGGTGCCCTCCTCAGCTGCTGTCTGTCGGTAGTGAGTACCGCCGATGTTTCTCTCTTGATTCCAAAGATAACACTTCCTATGAATTCGCTCCAATCCGTATTTTCCGAGGGCGAGATCTACCTCCACCGCCGTGCCAGTCATCCTCGACGGTCTCGGCCCCCAATGAGCAGCAAACCAATCATCTTCCATGCTTATGCATTCGTTCTAACTCCTTGCTTATCAAAAGCAGGGAGCGTATATTGGCGACAAGATGAATTATCCTGCGCGTGTTTCTCTCCTCTTCTTCATCCTGTTATCTCTCGTTGATGCTCAGACATTTTTGGGTGGCTTTACCGGATACACGGTAACGGGGAAGGCCATCACAGTGCGGGCTGATCCGGCCTCAGTGCGATTCATTTTCTACAAGCCTGATGTTCTGCGGGTGGACTTCCTGCCATCCCTGACAACAGTTCTGGATTCATCACTCGTCGTCATTCAGGACACAGTGGAAAATGTCAAGGTCTCGATGCTTGAGTCAGATTCGACGTTTCAGCTCTCATCGAGTGCCATCAGGATTCTTTGTCAGAAGAACCCGCTGCGCATTTCATTCTATAATGGCTCCGGTCAGCTCTTGTTGGCCGAACCAGCCTCTGGTGGACTGGCAACCAATCAGGCAGAGCGGTGGGCTGTCTTCTCGCTTACTTCTGATGACCACCTTTATGGCACGGGCGAACGGGGTACAAGCCTCGATAAACGGGGGGAGGCCTTTGACAGTTACAATACTCAAATCGGTGGCTATACTTCTCCGCTGCCTACAATGAATATCAACGTTCCATTGTTGGCTTCCACGAAAGGGTATGCTCTTTACTTCGAAAACAGTTACAGAGGTCGGTTTGATCTAGGCGCCTCCGATCCAACCAGGTTCGTTTACAAGGCGGTTGGCGGAGAGTTGTCCTACTATTTGATTGCCACTCAGGGAATTCCAGATCAGCTCGAGAAGTATACTTGGCTTACCGGGCGTCAACCGCTTCCTCCTCGATGGGCTCTCGGCTTCATTCAATCGAAGTATGGGTACCACAACGAAACTGAAGCGCGTGCGCTTGTACAGAGTGTGCGCCAGAAACAAATCCCGTGTGACGCCGTTGTACTGGACCTCTATTGGTTCAACCAGATGGGAGATATTATCTGGAATCCATCAGCGTTCCCCAATCCATTCCAGATGATGACTGATTTCCTAACGCAGGGCATAAAGACCATCGTTATCACAGAGCCATATATCACTTCAAGGTCGATCAATTATCCTACAGCCTCCTCCAGCGGCTATCTCGGTCGGAATCAACAGGGTCAACCTTACGTCCTCCAGAACTGGTGGTCCTGCGGTTGTGATGCTGGTCTCTTAGACTTAACTAACCCAGAAGCTCAGGATTGGTGGTGGAGCAAGCACCCTTCATTCTTTGGCAGCCAACTTGCCGGAATCTGGACTGACCTTGGTGAGCCCGAAAGACATCCCGATGACATGCTCCACTACCTCGGTCCCACGGTAAAGGTGCACAACATCTTCAACCTGCTTTGGGCAAAGAAGCTCTTTAATGGATTCGCACAGCTTCGGCCGAACCAGCGGATTTTCAATCTAACTCGCTCTGGATATGCGGGCATCCAGCGATACGGTGTGATACCATGGTCATCTGATGTCGGGAAAGCGTTTGGCGGTTTAGCAGTGCAACTTCCGATGCTGCTTAACATGGGAATGTCTGGACTAGCGTATCACAACTCAGACATTGGAGGTTTTTGCTGTGGCACGACCACGCCGGAACTCTATGTCCGATGGATGCAATATGGCACGTTTTGCCCGATTACACGGGCACATGGGACCGGGCAGCCGACTGAGCCTTGGGGCTATGGGGATCAGGCGGAGAGTATTTGCAGGAGCTTTATCCAGCTTCGTTACCGATTGCTGCCCTATATCTATACGATGGCATATAAGAATTTCACAACTGGGCTCCCACTTGCTCGTCCGCTGTTCTTCGATTACCCCGGTGACGAGAATCTTTTCAATGAGAGCTCGTCGTATCTCTGGGGTGACGCGTTTCTGGTTTCACCCGTCGTTCAGGCAAGTCAGGCAAGCAAAAGGATCTACTTGCCACAAGGCGTCTGGATCGATTATTGGACAGATTCAGTTTTTCAAGGCGGTCAGAACCTTGTTGTCACAACTCCTCTCGAAACCATGCCCCTCTTTGTGAAAGCAGGGAGTATCATCCCAATGGCTCCGGTAATGAATTACTCCGATGAAAGGCCACTTGACACGTTGATGCTTGCGATGTATCCTCTGCTCGGAAAGGAGTCACGGTTCACATTGTATGAGGACGACGGAAAGACACTCGCCTATCAATCCGGCAGTTTCGCTCAGACACTCATCGTTCAGAATTCAGGAGGTCGAGGTAGCTCCTCTCTGACGATTGATATCTATCGAACTGTTGGAGTATACACGGGCCAACCCGAACGCAGGGTGTACCTCTCAGAAATCCACGGCATCCCTAGCAACCCAACCGTTGTTCGAAAAAATAACCAGCTTGTCCCGCGACGATCTTCCTATGAAAACTTAAGGGGAAACGGGGATGGATTCTACTATGACGCTTCGATGCAACGGTTGTTGATTCACACGCCGAGTGTTCCGGACAGTTCCTATAGACTCGAAGCTGAGAATGCTTTCTTGATGGGCGTCAACAGCGAACCGTCGACTCTAGCCAGCGCATACGGACTGGAACAGAATTATCCGAATCCACTCAATCCGAGCACGATAATCGGATTCTCACTGCCTCGTCCGGAATACGTGACAATCACTGTGTTCAGTTTGTTGGGGCAGGAGGTGGCGACGCTGGTAGCTGAAAAGCTTGATGTAGGAAAACACAAAGTCAAGTGGAGCTCAAATGGTGTACCGAGTGGTGTTTACTTCTATCGGTTCCAAGCTGGGTCGTTTTTAGAAACCAAGAAAATGATGGTGATAAGATGAGCGCCAAGGTAAGGTGCTGATGTTCTTGTTCTATGAAATGTTAGGACTACGGTAATACCCTATCAACCGTATAGCAGGAGGTGGTCGTTAGCAGAGATGCGAAGCGATAAGCCACCCGACAATGTAGCCTGAAATAGGGTGCTGTGCGAAGGAGCGGGTTGCAACGTGAGTGAACTCAGACGCAGCCTCGTAAAGATCATGATGAGAGAGACGAGCCCCTATTTTATGGGCGAAGTCAGTACCGATGATACGATAGGTAGGGAAAAGAGTATCGTCCGCCTCTCCGGGGTATCAGAGGTAACACGCTCCGAAAGACATCAGCGCAACTTGGGAGACCCCTCCTCTCGGCTGGGCGTAAAAGTTCAGCAGGAGGCGAGGTTGATAAGGAAACGAAACAACATTGACGAGAGAGGGAGTCGGACACGATCATACTACTGATGATGGAGATGAAGAAACCATCTCCAGAAGGAAGGGTCGTGACTTGAGTAATGTCAGCAAAGAATGCAAGGGTGAGGTGATTGCCTCTGTGAGGCTACCAACACCGATGTGAATGCCCAGAAAGTTCGGTGCTGACTATGCTGATGAACGAAGGCAAAGGTCATCAGAGGAATCCTCAAGGAAAGCCGTATGAGGGAAAACCTCACGTACGGTTTGATGAGGGGACGGTGGAAACCTAATGGAGTCACTATAGACACTGGTTCATCCTGATGCATGCGACGAATTGAGGAGATGGTCACAAAGTCAAGGCGCCACTGTCCTGCTCTACGAAAATCAAAAGAGTGTTCAAAGCAAAAAGCCAGATCTGGCATCATCAGTTCTGGCTTTCATGTTCTTGCGCCGTTGAGGACTGAGATCGTGGTGTCGACAGACTAAGCGGAAACAAAAGCGAGAAAACCCGGCGAGCTCTCACCATGCAGGGTTTTTCTAGCGTTGCTGCAACGCTTTTAGGGAACACCTTCAGCACTCTGGGAACCAGATAATTGCTAACGGGCTTGTGCGTGATTGAGTAGTGTGTGTGACACACTTGTACTGAAGCTTCCGGTTGGCACAGTGACTGAGGACTCTTGATTCTGAGAATTTCTTTCTGTATAGTGCGTGTGTCGTCAGGTTTTACTGTCACTGAAGCCGTAGAGACCAATTCCCGTCCTACGAGCTGGCGTTGGGAGCCCTAACTGCACAGCAGGAAACAGTCAGCTGCTTGACACCTTCGAGCAGTACGTTGTTCTTAGTCAGCCCTCTGCAGAGAATTCATCCACCGTTTTCTTTCAGTTCGTAACGGCTGTTGCTTGACGAGGCGACCTGCCGCTCTGGACACCAACTCTCTGAGATCACAGGTGTCGTTGGAACACACGAGAATAAGCTGTCCATGAACTTTGCCCAGAAGTAAAACCATCCAAGCTCATTCAACATACGAAAGCAAAAAGTCTTCTGAGGTTGACGAAAACATCGCTATGGCTCGCTTGAGTTCATCCTTCATTGTGGCCTTCATGCTCTTGGTTACAAGCTCTGTAGCTGTGGCACAGACGACGCACTTTACGTTCACCTCTCGCACGGGGAACAACGCTATAGTAGCGGTTCTCACCTCTGCTACCCCCAACGTTGCGGGAGCTCCGTTGGTGTCCGGAGATGAAATCGGAGTTTTTACGCCTGCCGGTCTCTGCGTTGGTGGAGTCGTTTGGACCGGTTCTAATACCGCTATAACCGTTTGGGGTAATGACAGTCAGCCTCCGGCAATTGATGGGATTCGACCGGGTGAACAAATATATTACCGTGTGTGGCGTCAGTCCACGAACACGGAGTACCCGAACGTAAGCGTGACCTATTCACGGGGGAATGGCATCTACGCGGCTGATTCGATATACATCCTTTCTTCCCTGAGTGCTGCCCCGTTGCCACCGTTAGCTCGTACACTACTCTCACCAGCAAATGGTGCTACGGGGGTTTCAACAAGCCCAACCTTAAGTTGGAACGCCTCCGCTGGAGCGACCTCGTATCGGTTACAGGTATCGACAAGCTCGATTTTCTCAACAACAGTCGTAGATCAGAGTGGGATCACGACCACGTCATACGTGGTGAGTGGGCTTGCGAACAGCGCGCTGCACTACTGGCGAGTGAACGCGACGAATGCAGGGGGGACGAGTGCATACTCAGCAGTTTGGAATTTCGGGACTGTTGCGGTTCCACCGGCTGCACCGGCACTTGTGGCGCCGCCCAATGGAGCAAATGACGTTTCGACGAGCCCGGTGTTAAGTTGGAACACCTCCGCTGGAGCAACCTCTTACGAGTTGCAGGTGTCAGCGAACTCGAGCTTTTCGACAACATTGGTAAATCAAAGTGGGATCACCGGCACGTCATACTCGATGAGCGGACTTGCGAACAACATGGTGTACTACTGGCGGGTGAATGCAACGAATGCGGCAGGAATGAGCGACTGGTCAACGGTGTGGGGTTTCACAACTATCATAGCCGCACCGTCAGCGCCTACACTACTCTCACCTGCAAATGGTGCTGCAGGGGTTCCGACAAGCCCGACGTTAAGTTGGAACGCCTCCGCCGGAGCCACCTCGTATCGGTTGCAGGTCTCTACCAACGCGGCCTTCTCGACAGCGGTTCTGGATCAGGGTGGAATTTCCGGCACCTCATACGCTGTGACTGGGTTGGCAAATGAAACGACCTACTACTGGCGAGTGAGTGCATCGAATGCTGGAGGGACGAGTGACTATTCACTTCCGGGAAGTTTTACGACCATTGTCGGAGCTCTCACAGTCCCAACGCTGTTATCTCCACCGAACTTGGCAACCACAGTTTCGGCCAGTCCAATCCTAAGGTGGAGTGCTTTTAGCGGTGCATACTCATATCGATTGCAGGTGTCCACAAGCAGGGCCTTCTCGGCGATTCTAATCGATCAGAGCGGAATTGTCGACACTTTCTATTCAGTAACAGGACTTCTGAGCAATACGACCTACTACTGGCGTGTGAACGTCACAAGCATTTACGGTACAAGCGACCACTCAACTGCCTGGAGTTTCACCACCGGCGGGCGAACTGCTGCGAGTATCACTCGATCTGTCACTGGACCCGGCCTGGTCAGCTTCAACGAAGCGGCTATTGAGACGTTCGTGAGCATTGATTTCACATCTGTTACTGGTACAGGCTCAGTCACAGTCAATCGCTATGCCGATGCTCCGAACAATCCAGCATTCGCAGGGCCGCCTCCGGCTAACATCAGTCAGTACCGATGGGTCATTTCGCAATTTGGGCTCACCTCGTTGTCTGCCGAAGTAAGGATCAATGTCTCACAGTTTCCCTCCGGAACTCCTGATCCAAGTAGTGTGATAGTCTTTAGCAGGCCAGCAGATGGGAGTGGGCCATTTAATGCTTTGGCAACTACATATGACAGCAGCAGTGGCGAGTTACGAGCGGCCGTTTCAGAGTTCAGTGAATTTGTGCTTGGCTCCAATAGCAATCCACTGACGTCCGCGAAGCAGGTGGACAACTTACCGCAAGGATATCACCTGGAGCAGAACTATCCTAATCCGTTCAATCCCACAACCACAATTCGGTTCTTTATCGCCAATTCTGGTTACGTCACATTGAAAGTTTTCAATCTTCTCGGTGTAGAGGTGCAGACGCTATTGAGTGAGAACCTTACACCGGGAAAGTACAGCGTCGAATGGAATGGACTCAACGCATCAAGTGGCGTTTACTTCTACCGGCTCATGTCTGGCTCATTTGTGGAGACGAAGAAAATGCTACTCTTGCGCTGAGTGCTCCCATCCTCTTCCGGCGGGGAAAAGCCAGTCCGCAATTTGTTGGGTCCGGCTTTCTTGTTTCTGCTTTGTTAGACACTGGGACTGTAATCTCGAGAGATTGAGCAGGAACATGCGAAGAAAATTCCAACCAGCTCGTCAGTTAGAATCTTCCCGTTTTCGCCGTCCAGATTGAGCCACATGTGGTTGAAGTTCAAACCGAGCGTGTGTATTTTTAAGGAGTTGAATCATAAGTGGAGCTGAGCAACCAAAGAGTGCTATCATGAAACCTCAAAAGAGAAAATCCCACATGAGAACAAAGAGTTTCTACTTGGCCCTACTCCTGGCATTGAATTGTCAGGCTATCCTCGGACAATTGCCAGACGTTAGGAAATCTCCTGTCTTCACAAGGGCTGACACGTTAAGAGGAATGCTCACGCCGTTACGAACCTGCTACGATGTCAAGTATTATCATCTGGACGTCAGAGTGGACCCAGGAACTCAGTCGATTACAGGCTCAAATACAATTCGGTTCACTGCTGTCACAGCATTCGATAAGATGCAGGTAGATCTCTTCAACAATATGAACATCGAAAAGATCGTTCTTGAAGGAGGAGAAGCGCTGCCCTACACACGCGAATTCAACGCTGTCTTCATCCAACTTCCCAAGACTCTGGAAAAGGATAGCGATCATGAGCTGACGGTTTACTACTCGGGGAAGCCGACGGAGGCGAAGAGACCTCCGTGGGAGGGTGGGTTCACGTGGACTCATGACTCCACAGGAAATCCGTGGGTCGTCGTGACGTGCCAGGGCACTGGAGCGAGCCTCTGGTGGCCAAACAAAGATCACCAATCGGACAAACCAGATAGCATGCTGATCAGCATAACTGTTCCAGCAGGGCTTATGGATGTATCAAACGGTCGGGTCCGTGCCAAGACTGAACTACGCGATGGCTGGACCCGCTATGACTGGTTTGTTAGTTACCCAATCAACAATTATAACGTGACCGTGAACATCGGCAAGTATTCGCATTTCAGTGACAGGTACATCAATGGGGATACACTCACGTTGGATTATTTCGTCATGCCAGAAAATCTGGAGAAGGCAAAAACACAGTTCCAGCAGGCGAAATCCATGCTGTCATGTTTCGAGAATTACTTCGGGAAATACCCGTTCAAAAACGATGGCTACAAACTCATTGAATGCCCTCACACCGGGATGGAGCATCAGAGTGCCGTTGCCTATGGAAATCACTACATCCAGGGATATCGCGGTCGTGCCTCCTCGCCAGTGGGATTGGAGTTTGATTTCATCATCGTCCACGAGAGCGCGCACGAGTGGTGGGGGAACAGCGTCACCTCAAAGGATCTCGCCGATATGTGGATTCACGAAAGCTTTGGAGCGTACGCCGAAGCTCTCTACGTCGAATGCCAGTACGGTCATGCTATGGCGTTAAGATACATCAACGGAAAAAAGCAGGGAGTTCGGAACACAGAGCCGATCATTGGTGTCTATAATGTGAACCATGCGGGTTCGGGCGATATGTACGACAAGGGGCAGCTTGTGTTGAATACGCTTCGCAGCGTGATGAATAATGATTCATTGTGGTTTGCGATTCTACGAGGTCTGGCCGAAACCTTCAAGTACCAAACAATCACTGCTGATGACGTCATTCGTTATGTGAATGGTAAAGCGGGAACCGATTACGCTTACTTCTTTGACCAGTACTTGAAATACTCCAAGATCCCACAACTGCAGGTGCTCATGAGCCAGAAAGGATCAGACATCACTGCCAGATATAAGTGGAATGCGGACGTATCGGATTTTAGGATGCCGGTCAAAGTCACAACATCGGAGAATACGTATGAGTTTATTCATCCAACGACTTCGTGGCAGACGATGAAGCTCGGAGATCTTCATCTGGAAGATTTCAAAGTGGCTGCGGATTTGTTCTACGTCGATCTAAAATTGAACTGGGTTTATCTTGATCCTAGGATAGGGAATTAACGGCGACTGAGCTGGTGCTGGGCTTTCGCACAATATTATTGCGGCGGGGTTTCGCTCTCTAACGAAGAAGCCACGATACTCATAGGTACAACATCAGGATATCGGCTTTTGAATTTGTTTGATTCTTGATCTTCGATTTAGTATCTTGGTTTTCGAAATGGCGAGATATTCGTAGAGCCGAGTTGCAGGAGTTGAAATCACAACTCTTATCTTTGCACAATGTCAGATAGTCCCCCTGTCCATTGTTTTCGGAAGGCCCAAAACCTCCTCCTAGCAGGACTCATTTGTTTCCTTCTTCTCATTTCTATTGCGAGCGCCCAGAGAGAACTTCTTCCGGCAGATCACCCAGTCTATAAGTTTCTCCTTCGTCAGCAGATGCACGGCCTCATCAAAGACTTTCATTGGGGTATGCTTCCACTCACACGTGCAGAGGTCGCGAGCTTTCTCCATGGGTTAAAGACGCGCAGCGTTGAGCTCTCAAACGTTGATTCTAGGAAGCTGGATGATTTCGAGATTGAGTTCGAGTATGACATCAGTAAGACACTTCTCAGAACGAGTCCCTTCTTGCCAGGTCCTTCATTTTCTCATCTCTTTGACAACGAACAGCAGAAATATCTAGCGGCATACAAGGATTCCGTCGCTTCTCTTTTCATTGATGGCTTCGGCTTCTATAGCTACCGGACGGCAAAAGGCGATTCTGTGGGCTCCCCATTCATTTCACTTGGACAACTCGGTCTCCGGTTTCGAGGAACTCTCTTTGACCGCCTGGGCTTCTACCTGCAGGCCTCCAACGGCGAACGCTTTGCTGGCGATCCCAATTTTGGGAGACTCGATTACCAGCTAATGGCAAACACCAAATTCCAAGAGAGAGGGAAGTACTTTGATTTCACGACTGGGTATTTGAGTTATGATGTCGATTGGCTGCGATTGACGATCGGCAGAGAACAGGTTCTCTGGGGCACGGGGTACAGTGATAGGCTGATTCTCTCGAACAACACAATTCCTTTCGACTTTGGGAAAATCGATCTTCACTACAAGTCTTTGCACTATTCATTCCTCCATGGGAGCCTCACCGGGAAGGATAGTCTGGGCAATCAACTATCTTCAAAGTATATCGGGGCCCACCGATTGGAGCTTGATCTTTCCACTAAACTCCGAATCGGTTTCAGTGAGATGGTTCTCTATAGCAACCGATCGGTGAATTTCGCTTATCTCAACCCTCTTTCTTTCATAGCAAGCGCTGATCGGTCAGCTGACCCATCGGGTTCGAGTAACACGCTTCTTGGGATTGATTTTGAACTGCTGCCGATCAAGGACGTGCGGGTAACGGGGACGCTTTTGATAGATGACATCAACTTCGAGAGCCTCGGATCGGTTGGAAAAGACGTCCGAGGGAATGACAACAAGTTCGGATGGCAAGGGGGCATTACCTGGACTGACGCCTTCAGTTTTCCCAATCTATCGTTGACGACGGAGTACACCCGGATCAATCCCTTCGTGTATTCACACCGAACGGTTGCCAATTCTTATTCTCACGAAGGCCTTCCACTCGGGCCTCTCCTGCAGCCGAATTCTGATGAATGGCTTTTTGGCTTCGACCTTGACGTCACTTATCGTATCTCACTCAGTGGCCAGATACGTCTTCAACGGACTGGAGAAAACATTGTTGACTCGAGAGGAGTCTTGCTTTACAATGCAGGCTCTGATATCTTACGCGGCGACAGAGATTTTGTTCATCCCAATGTTTTCTTAGAAGGTCAGCGTGTCGACAGGACGCTTGTGTCTTTCATGATTCAGTGGCAACCCATCAAGCAATACTTTCTTGAAATCCAATACTTCTCTCGTTCTTTCAAATTCCTTTCCAGTGGAAGGACCCTGTCAGATTCGATCCTCTGGACTACCATTCGCTTGGACTACTGAGAGGGTGCCAGTACACTCAAAATGAGATTCTGCCTCGGCTTGATGGGTGGAACCCTCCTGTTCCTCGTTTCTCCTGTGGGATCCAACGCGCAAGGTGATTTTTCCTCCACTGTCCCGCTAGACTTTCTGGCGCCAAAGACACTAGGTCATCGTGCGTCCCTATCATCGACCCCAAGTGCTGACAAACGGCAAAGTTCTGGAATTCTGAGAGAGTCTGACTCACTCCGACTCGTCTCATCCGCTCCAAAGGATATCTCCGGATTGCAGGACGATGTCAACTACGGCCGACTGGCGATCCTCGGCGGCGGTCTTCTAACCGTTGGTGTGATTCATCAGTTCTATGTCCAAAACGCTTGGTGGAAAGGTTATCGTGGGCCATTTCACTTCAAAGAAGACCTCCACTACGCACGAAATGTTGACAAGGTTGGCCATTTCTATGCAGGGATGCTGACTTCCTTTCTCGGTGGCAGAGCGATGGAATGGTCAGGGTTTCGACCAGAGAAAGCAGTCTGGTACGGTGCGCTGATAGGAACCGCGTTCGAGTTGTACGTAGAAGTTCAGGATGGATTCTCGACCTTGTGGGGATTCGATCGTGTCGATGCTGCGGCAGACATTGCGGGTGCTTTCTTTCCGGTTGCAAAGCATTATGCTCCATTTCTCGAAAACGTTGATGTCAAATTCAGTTATCTCCCATCGAACGCCGAGCCTCCTCGCGGTGGACCTTTTCAAAATCAAAAGCGCCTTGTTGTCGATGACTACGAGGGGCAACGGTTTTGGCTTAGCTTCAAGGCGAAAAATCTTCTTCCCAATCCTCTCAAATCCGTATGGCCGGACTTTCTTGGAATTGCACTAGGTCTGGGTGTTCGGGATCTGCAGCACAATGGAGGCCAGCTGGAGTGGTACGTTGCATTGGACTATGATCTGACAAAACTTCCAGGAGAGAGCGGATTCCTGAAGGCTGTGAAGGAAGGGTTGAACTTCATTCATTTGCCCAGTCCCGCCATCCGGATTTCTCCAGGCATGATTCTTTATGGGTTATATTTTTCCCGATAATCCAGGTCGATGA
>Ga0315282_10011264_pt1 | contig 13887 bp, 9 predicted proteins | sample YL17G07_20_MG_FD_203693 | JGI IMG/M metagenome (GOLD analysis project Ga0315282, IMG submission 203693) | Sediment microbial communities from Yellowstone Lake, YNP, Wyoming, USA - YL17G07_20 | ecosystem: Environmental > Aquatic > Freshwater > Lake > Sediment | place: USA: Wyoming | collected... | reverse complement strand
ACCCGTTGCGCCGATTCACCCCCTCTGGCCTGCTGAAAACCTCTACCTCATCCGCCCGGTGGAAGAATTCCGGGTGATTTCCGCCTCCACCGGTGCTATTCTGCTCTATATAGGAAAAAGCAAACTACCATCGCCCGCGTCGCGACGCCTTGCATCTGCCCGCCCGGCGCTCGCGCCAAAGTGTAAACGTTATTCTTTGACAGGCCCTAAGGGCAAATTCGACCCACACCCTGCAATACTGGACGTGACGACCCGGGACCCGAGAGCCCGACCAAGGCCGGGCTCCCTGTCCGTCTCTTGATGGGGCCGATCATTTCGTCAAGGCATGTCTCACACCTTGAGCATACGACGGATCGACCTTTTCGAAATGTGCGAGCTGGCGTTCGATGATCTCGCGGGGTACTCCCTGCATGGATCCTGCGATGGCCTGGTGGAGTCTTTGCCGCTCGCCATCGGGAAGCAGGCGATAGAGCTTTCCCGGCTGGCTGTAGTCGTCATTTCCTGGGACAGTCGTACAGACTTCCCTTCAAAGTAGGTTTCACCGCACCGCCCGCAGACCCGACTGCGTCACTTCCGAAAGGTCCAGCGCAGCTTCACCGCAAACAGTTCGCTGTCCGGAACTATGGACAGGTCGTCGCGCGTCAGGATCAGCCTTTTCCACCCGCGATTCCAGACGATGAACAGGTCGCTGCCGGGCTTGATCGTCCAGCGGAGGCGCATGTTGTTCCCGACGTTTTGCGATTCGTTGTCATACTGAAGGAAGCTCGTCAGAACCAGGTTCGGATTGAACGCATAGGCCAGGTTTAGTTGCCAGAGGCGCTGCACGAATCTCCCTTCCTTCAGCGTGCCGAAATTCTGGTTGATGGTTATACCGGCCTGCCATTTCCCGCTGAGGGAGGTGAAACGAAGATAGTTGCTCTGCTGTAAAAGCCGGCCGTTGTAGAAAGTTCCGAACCAACTCGTGGTCCCAAACTCCCACGGTCGGTGTCGGCTCGACTGGTATTCCAGCCGGAACCGGTTGAACCGATATCCCCCAACCGGCAGGGTAATACCATTGGCGATCTCGAACGGCTCGGGGAGGTATTCGTACCAGGGAACCCAGTTGAATTCGAGATGGTCTCCCGATTCCAGTCGGATGTTGATAGGCGCCCAGAAAAAGCGCCACGACTCGGTGATGCCCAGGTGGTTTGTGACGCGGTAAAACTCGTGTTCCGCAAATTCCTGGCGTATCCAGCCCAGAGGGCCGCTCTTGCTCGGTCGAGGTTGCCATACGCAGTTGAGGTCCAGCCGTCGCGTCCCCGGGCGCGGCATGTAGCCGAGCGCGGGATCCATCGCTTCCCCGAACTGATTGAGCGCGGCGGAACACTTCCAGAGGTCGTTCGGGTAATCGATCTTGAAGCCCCACGCCTTGTTGTCGCCGGGAGCCAGGTCTCCCGAACTGAAAGCCGTCCACCCGCCGACCTCAAGATTCTTGTTTCCGAGAAACTCGGACGTGCGCCACACGGCATCGAATCCGGCCAGCCTGTTGCGGTGGATGCCGTCAGGATTTCCGTTGGTGAAGATAGTCCCAAGGCGCAGCCTGGAGTTGACGTCGTAGGATGCGCGCCCTGCGAAGAGGTTTGTGCCGCGAATAGTTTGATCGGTGCCCGTGAGCACGGAGTCCCGAGTCTGGACATCAAGAAAACCCAGATTCCACGGACCGGCGCGCCCATTGAGCTTGAAACCCGAATTGACAGGGATCTGCTGTTCCTCGTACAAACCGACGCGGCGACTGAAAAATGGAATGAATTGCTCGTCGAGTCCCAGACCGAATACATACTGATTCGCCCCTTCCAGGAAAAAGGAGCGCCGTTCAGGGAAGAACAAAGGGAACCGCGTCACGTTCAACTGCCGCGAATCCACTTCTGTTTCGGCGAAATCAGTGTTGGCGGTAAAAACCGCCGCCATTTGGGACGTGACCCGATATGTCGCATCCAGCCCGAATGCGCCCAGCCAGTGCCTGCCGTCCTGTTGAAACACATTCGACGTGCGCCCCGCCATATAGGGGCTGACCTCGATTCCGAGCCCCTGTTTCAGGCCTTCAACCCCGCCCAGATTGCCCGCACGGCTGAAGTCGTAGAAGATGGAATCCAATGTGTGTGATGTCCAGCGCAGAATCGTCCGATCCCGGGCGACGGACCGCTCAAAATTGAGGCCCCATTGCGAGAGCCCGCGCTTGAAGCTGAGCGTTCGGGCGGGAATTACGATTTCTGCCGACCATCCGTCATCTGATTGAGCTGTGGCTGCATCCCAGATCCCGTCCCAGTCGAGTTTTGGATCACCCAGTCCTGAAATGAGGCCGTCAACGCGCGCGCCAGCAGCGTTGATCCGAAAATAGTAACCAGTGCGCCGGTCGCCGTAGGGATCGAGCACAATCGCCACGCTGTCATCTCCGCCCAGGTCCCCATCGCGCTTCATGGTGTGAGTGGCGATCCTCGAAGGCTCTGGATCGGTGCATTGAAAACCAAAATATATGCTGTCCACCGTGACAAGGACTTTGACGCTCGTCTTGTAGGGCGAGGGTTCGCCGGGCTTGGGCGATTGCTGCACCAACTCAGCTGTCATCTCGGCTTGACGCCAGGCTTCGTCGTCCAGCCTGCCGTCAAGCTTGATGGAACCGGTCGAGTGAGTTGCCGTGATGGTCGAAACAGCCGGGAGGGGGGTATTCTGCGGTGCTCCGCGGCACAGCATTGCAGAGCCAATGATCAGCCAGACAAACGAAACGCGCCGGAGTCCCCCGTGAGCGACAACTCGCCCTCGAAACAGATGCGACAACGAATTCACAACAGGCATTATCAGTCCCATGAATATTCAGAATTCCGGAAGACATACATTACTTTTGGTGCGCGAAGCTCAGAAATTGAGCCTCATTTGCAGCTCCAACCGCCGGTTGTTCGCGGCCTCGGAAAACCCGCCGCCGCCGCTGCCTGCCGGCTGGTTGGCATGCCCGAACAAAGGCGAGGTGATGTTGCCGATGATCGGACCAGGGTTGTTGTGGTTCAGCAGGTTGCGGATGGACATCATGATGCTCAGGCTGTAGCGGCGATTCCGCGCCGTGGAGGACATCCCGGGCGTGCTGAAGATGCTGCCACTCGGGCGGCCGTATTCTCCGCCGCCAGGACCGGATGACGGCGCCGTGGACCGCTCTCCGGCCGAGCCGAATGCAATAGTCTTGGTTATGTTCAAATTCACCATGACTGAGCCGGGACCCCGGCCGTAATTGCGAGGGAGGATTTTCTCATCGCTCGTTGGGTTGGGATCAAGCAATCCGTACGCGGTGGCAATCAGGCCGGGCTTTTTCGGGTCCGCCGCGATTCCGGGGCGGCCGTTGAACAGCGTCGTTCCATAGAGATCCCGCCCGACGGTGATGTCAAAAGGAGGACCTGATTCCACGACCAGGAACGGGCTCAGGCGCACATTCCACTTCGTATTGATCGAGCCGTTCAGCGATACCCGATGACGTACGTCCGTAGCTGCAGGCCCATACTCTCCCGTGAAGTCATACGGTTTCGCCGGATAGGTGCCCAGTCCGTCCGTGTTGCTCATCGCATGGTTGAGCACATAGGAGCCTGATAGCGAAAAACTGGTGTTGATCCTGGCGTTCACATTGACGTTCAGTTGATTCTGGTTGTACAGACCGGAAGATTCCATCAGCAGAACGGGGTTGGGGTTGCGCAGCGGGAACACGCCGCTGCCCGGCACAGCCGAATCATAGGTGCCCGGCAGAGGTGCATTGATGTTTTCAGAGCGCAGCATGTGCAGACCATGCGAATTCGCATACGTGACCGCAATGGTGGTGTTGAACGGCAACTCGCGCTCGAAACCGGCGGCGGACTGCATGATGTATGGTGCGCGCAGCGTGGAGCCGATTGCGCGGATGGCCGACGCTGTTTGAAAGGCCGCCAATGAAGCGATTGAGGGAATCGTCGGGAAGAAGTCGGGGTTCGCGATCACATATTGTTGCTGAACGACGCCGTTATAACGCAATGCAGTGAGTGTATTCGACAGGCTGAACCGGTCGTAGAAAACGCCGAATCCGGCGCGCAATACGGTCTTCGGGCGCGGCCCCTTCCTCGCACTCCCTGGCGCCCATGCAATCCCGATGCGGGGCGCGAAATCGCGCCAGTCGTGGATATTGTTCTGTGTCTCGTACCGCAGCCCGAGGCTCATCGTAAAATTGGGGCGCATGCGCCAGTCGTCGCTCGCGAAGGCCCCGATATCGACTTGGCCGGCCGAAAGTGCCGGATTTCCGGCATTCATGCTGAATTGCGTGGCGCCCCCGCCCAATGCGCGAATCTGCAATGCGGTGAACCCCAGTTGCTGAAACAGCAGAGTCCGCCGGTACCGCTCGATGGAGGTGATCTGTGCCAGTACCGGCTGGCCGGTTGAGTCTAGCACGGCCTGATTGCTGGAATTCAGGACCGGGGCTAATCCGCCTCCAAAGGTGAAGGTTCCGCCGAAGTTCTGCGGCGAGGTATTGTCGACCGCGTCCCCACGAACCCGGATGCCGAACTTCCAGGCGTGGTTTCCCCGGAGCATGGATGAGTAGTTCTGAAACTCATAGCTGTTTCTCAGCTCGAGCGAGTGGCCGACCTGCGCTCCGCCTCCATTGAACGATCCGAGCACCTGGATCGAGGGGCTGAAGCTATTGGCAAGCGTGTCGTTATCGGCCCTCAGGTACTGGAAGCGAGTCTCGTTGATGAGTCTCGCGGACAACACGGCAGTCTCCGTGAGTTGCACCGAATGATTCCAGGTCTGAGTGTGATACCCACGAGAAACCAGATTAAAGCTGCCGATTCCGGAATCGCGAATGTCTGTGCGCGTGAAACCATAGCGCACGGTCAGGCTGTTCTTGGGGCTGAGCTGGTAGTCGACCCGCGGATTGGCGCCTACGCGCCGCTGCGGCACTCGCGGAACGGCCGTGAACGGATCGATGATTGCGAGTGTGCTGGGATCGAGGATGATTGCGTTGATGACGTAGCCGTTGTCGATCGAATCCCGCCGCACATCCACGAAAAAGGAAGATCGCTTGTTGATGGGGCCGGCAAGGTTTCCCCCGTACTCCTTCAGAAAGAATGGCGCCTTTTGTTGGGCGTAGGGATTCCGCGAGTTCCAGAAATCGTCGGCAAAATTGTAATAGCCGGACCCTCGAAACTTGTCAGTCCCCGGTTTGGTGAAGATCTCTATGCGCCCCAAACCCAGCCGGTCATACTCGGCCGAGAATGGGTTCTGGTTGATCCGGATTTCGCGAATGGAATCCTTGGATGGGAGCTGGCCTCCGCTAAATCCGTCGATGAAAATGGTCCCGCCGCCAGGTCCGGCGCCTGGCCCGGCAAGTGCCTGCAGGTCCGATTGCAGATCTTCGGGATTGTCGGCCAGCGCATTCAGGTCGTCTCCTTTTAAGACGACCGCGCTGGCATTGGCGGTGGCCTCGGTGGTGACGCGTGAGGCGTTTTCTTCCACGGTCACGTTTTGTGCCGGCAGCGCCACTTTCAGTTTCAGATTCAGGGTTTGGTCTCCCGGATTCAGTCTGATCTTCGCCGGTTGCAGGAGCGCGAGTGATGGCGCCGATGCCTGGACGACGTAATCCCCAGGCAGCAGGTCGGCAAACAAATATATTCCGCTGCCGTCGGTTGCAGTGGTCCGTACGAGCCCTGACGGCCCGTTGAGCGTCACCTGCGCAGCCGGAATGACAGCGCCGGTTTCGTCAGTGACCTGGCCGCGAAGAGAGGCGGTCTGGGCAAGAAGCGCAGACGGATTCAGCAGGAATGCAATTACAAGAATCGACTGGTTGAACTTCATGAAACCTGCTCCATATAAATGCAATCCTGCAAATGCGAAGTATGCGATCGGCGGAACGCGCCTGTCTGACTCTACGCGGTCTTCATTAAAATGCGCTGAAAACTACATTAAATTGGTGGTTTGGCGTTCGCCACTATTTACGTCCAACAGCAGACGACCTTTCACAATTTTGCGGATGCGACAAACGCAGTATAATCCCGGGCCATGATAATCTTCGCACTGTATTGCGCTTCGGTTCTTCTGGTCCAGGGAGTGCCGTCTGTTCAGGGGCAAAACGTTCGGCCCATCGGAAACATTCTGAGTATCGACTCCGCCGCCAGGCGGATCGCGATCAAGACGGATGCCGGACCCGAAATGATCATTTCGTTCGAGGACGCCACTCGCTTCCTCAGGGTGGCCCCGGGAGCACAAGACCTCCAGAACGCCGCATCGATCTCGGTGTCGGATCTCGCGGTGGCCGATCGCATCCTCGCGCGCGGTCGTGCCGTCAATCCCGGTTTGTTCGCCGCAACCAGCATTATCGTGATGAGCAAGGGGGACATCGCCAGAAAGCAGGCTGCGGAACGGGCAGACTGGGAAAAACGCGGCGTGGGCGGCGTGATCACAGTACTTGATCTGGCATCCAACGAAATTACAATCAGCGCCGCCGGGTCAAAACCGATGGTGATTGCGTTCACGCCAGGAGCCGTTCTCCGACGATATGCATCCAACTCGGTCAAATTCAGTGACGCGCTTCCGAGCCGTTTCGATGAGTTGAGGGTGGGTGACCAGGTCAAGGCACGAGGGACGAGTAATGAAGACCGGTCCAGGTTCGTGGCAGAAGAGCTTGTTTCCGGGTCGTTTCGCACCATCGCGGCCACTGTGGTGGCCTCGGATCCCGGACAAGGTACTATCCAGATCACGGACCTCGCGACCAACAAGCGCATGCAGACTACTGTAACTGCTGATTCCACCGTGCGCAGGTTGTCTGCCGAGGTTGCGCAAATGCTGGCCTCGCGCATCCAGGGGGCCAAGACGTCTTCTTCATCCAGCGAGCTGCAGTCTGCGATCGAGAAGCTGCCGCACTTGAGTATTGCAGACCTGAAGCCCGGTGAGGCCATCATCCTTGCATGCACAAGCGGCGACGACCCATCTCATGCGACAGCCATAACGCTGCTGGCCGGCGCCGAGCCGCTGTTCAAATCGAAAGGCGGGAAGGCACTGGATCTGGGATCCTGGAATCTCGATCTGAACATGAATGTCGGCGTGCCGTGAGCGTTCCGCTTACTGTTTCTTTCTGAACGGTATTTCATTTGGCATTCATCTGTTTTTAATCTGGATGTGTGAGTCTGGACGAGTGCCATCCCAAACATGAGGATTGCCGGGCTACGAGAACGCTTCACAAAACCGTCATGAAAGGAGTCACAGCCATGAAATACGGGGGGAATGCGGTCGCTCTTTGTATCCTGATTGCCGCGGCGGCTCTTGCTGCGCAAGTCGTAACCATCGATTTCAACAATGATAAAATCGGGCAGCTTCCCGCCGACTTCTCCGCGGCGTTGACAGGCGCAGGACAAACCGGGAAATGGGTGGTCATGAAAGACGAAACGTCCCCCGATCGCGGGAATGTCCTTGCCCAGACGGATGCCGACTCGACGGATTATCGCTTTCCCGTTTGCGTATACGACGGTTTGACCGCAAAGGATGTAGATGTCAGCGTGAGATTCAAGCCGATCTCAGGGCGCGGTGATCAGGGCGCGGGGATTGTGTGGCGCTACAAGGACAAGGACAACTATTACATAGTCCGCGCCAATGCGCTCGAAGGGAACGTCGTGCTCTACAAGGTCCAGAACGGCAAGCGCACGGATCTTCCTCTGAAGGGAGTGGGCCGCACTTACGGGATGAACGAGAAGGTTCCTTCGAAACAGTGGGGGATCTTGCGGGTGGTAGCGAAGGGGAACCTCTTCGAGGTCTATCATGACGGCAAAAAGCTCTACGAAGTAGAAGACGACACTTTCAAAGAGGCGGGCAAGATCGGGGTATGGACCAAGGCCGACTCGATCATCTATTTTGACGACCTGCAGATCAGGGTCTTCTGAAAAAGACAGACTCTTAATGCCGTTGAGAGGTGGAGATGAGAAAATGCATCCTTGTGTGGTTGCTCATTGGCACCGGTGCTATCCTTCCGAGCATTTACAGCCAGAACAATGCTCCTTTGCGCCTCATCCAGACAATTCCAATGCCGAACGTGCAAGGGCGCATCGATCACATGGCTCTGGATATTGAGCACCAGCGGCTCTATCTGGCCGCGTTGGGCAACAATACCCTGGAGGTGCTGGACCTGCGGGCAGCCAAAGTCACTCAAACCATTACCGGGCTGATGGAGCCCCAGGGCGTCGTCTATGTCCATGAATTGGGAAAGCTTTTCGTAACTACCGGCGGAGACGGCAAGTGCTACGCCTTTGCCGGGGATCCCTTGCGCCAGCTTTCAGTCCTTGACGTTGGGGAGGATGCCGACAACATCCGCTATGATGTAGCCGGAAAGAGACTGTATGTGGGATACGGAAACGGCGCGCTTGGCGCGATTGACGCCACTACCTTAAAGCGGTTGGGAGACATTAAACTCGCGGGCCATCCGGAATCTTTCCAGCTCGAGAAGGCCGGGCCGAAGATATACGTCAACGTGCCTGATGCCCGCCAGGTGGCGGTAGTGGATCGGCTGAAGCAAAACGTCCTATCCAGGTGGCCCCTGGAAAACCTGCAGGCGAACTTCCCGATGGTGTTGAATGAAACCAATCATCGCATCCTGGTGGCGACCCGCAAGCCTGCGAAACTGGTTGCCTTGGATGCCGCATCCGGCAAGACCGTCGCGGAGATGGAGTGCGCGGGAGACGCCGACGACCTGTTTTATGATGCTGCGAAGAAACTTGTTTACGTGTCGTGCGGCGAAGGGGTGATCGACGTTTTTGCCGAACGCGACCCTGATCATTACCAGGAAGTCGTTCGCATCCCAACCGCACCTGGTGCCCGCACGTCCTTGTGGGTGCCGGAACTGAATCAGCTTTTCCTCGCCGCTCCGAGCAGGGGAGGACAACAGGCAGCCGTACGCATCTTTCGACGCGAGTAAAGGGTCTCACGATGCGCATCTTACTTGTGGAAGACGAAGAAAAGGTCTTGCGGTTCATAGTTCGCGGTCTGGTCGCGGAGCGTTTCGCCGTTGACGCGGCGAAGGACGGGAATACCGGCCTTCAGTTTGCTACCGAGTATCAGTACGATCTGATCATTCTCGATCTCATGCTGCCGGGAATTGGAGGCACCGAGATCCTGCGCCGCGTCCGGCGCATCAATGCGAACGTGCCCATTCTGGTGCTGACCGCGCAGGATGCTCTGGCAAGCAAGGTGGAAAATTTTGAGGCGGGCACGGATGATTACCTCACGAAACCTTTCGCATTCACTGAGCTTCTGCTGCGGGTCAAGGCTCTCTTGCGGCGTGGGCCGGTGAGCCGGGCCAACGTTCTGCGTGTCGGCGATCTGGAACTGGACCGGCTCTCACAGAGGGTGAAACGGGCCGGCCGGCGAATCGAGCTTACGTCGAAGGAATACGCGTTGCTGGAATATCTCCTGGTGAACGCAGGACGCGTGCTCTCCCGCACCATGATCATCGAACACGTTTGGGACCAGAGCTTCGACGGCGCCACCAACATCGTGGATGTCTACGTACGCCATCTCAGAAACAAAGTGGACGAGCCTTTTGAAAACAATCTGATCCACACCGTTCGCGGTGTCGGATACATGATCAGCAGCGAGTCTGACCCGTGAACACCCGCTCCATCCGCTTTCGCATGACGGTCTGGTACGCAGGTCTGCTTGCCGGCCTGCTGATCCTGTTCGGCGCCTTTGCATACCTGGGACTCGAGCACTATCTGCACCGGACGATGATCGAATCTCTCGGCACACAGGCGCAGCAGATAGGCGCGCTTTTGAAGAATATCGATGCCAGCGGAGAGACATACGTTATCGACGAGGTGGAGGAACACCTGGCGCCGGAATCCAGATCGCGCTTCATACGGATAACCCGACCTGGCGGTGGATCTCTTTTTGAGTCGGGACCGCCCAAGGACAGAAGCTTCGATCCGTCGCAACTGCCTCCTGTCCAGTTGCCGGCGAGAGAAACGTCGCGCGAAGTTCCGATTCCCGGCGGCTATGACCTGATAATCTACGAATCGCCGTACCCTTCGCCGACCGGAGGCCAGTTTGTGATTGAGACCGGAGCCCCTGACCGCGAAATTGACGAGGTCCTCCACGGGCTGCTCATTGCACTGTCTCTGGCTTTGCCTCTGGTCGTGGGAACCTCAATCGGAGGAGGATACCTCCTGATGAGGCGGGCGCTGTCACCGCTTCAGGAAATCGCGCGCAGCGCCGAACAGATCAGCTCCCGCAATCTCAACGAACGGTTGCCGCTCGCCCGGACGGGCGACGAGATGGAACGACTCTCAATTTCGCTCAACCGGATGATCGCGCGGCTGGATACTGCTTTTCAGCACATCAGCCGCTTTACCGCCGATGCTTCCCACGAACTCCGGACGCCTTTGACGGTCCTGAGAGGCGAGTTGGAGGCGACTGCCCAATACTCTCAACTTCCCGGGGAGGTGCGCGAAACGATCGGGAGCGCGCTCGAGGAGACGGAACGGCTTTCGAAGATCGTCCAGGGACTGCTTGCCGTGTCGCGGCTCGATGCCGGCGAGGCCGAAATGGAAAGGGTGCGCCTCGACCTCGCGGAACTTGCCGTATCGACGAGCGAGCAAATGCGCCTTCTGGCGGAGGACAAAAACATTTCGTTGTCCTGTAATGCGCCGGCAGGAGTGTTCGTGGAAGGGGACCGTTCCCGGCTGAAGCAGATTGTCGTCAATCTGTTGGATAATGCCATCAACTACACGGCTCCCGGTGGGAAGGTCCAGTTAAATGTCCGGGCCAGCGAGGGCCGCGCTGTGCTGGAAGTCAAAGACAACGGCGCGGGCATTCCCGAAGATGCGCTTCCACATATTTTCGAGCGATTCTTCAGGACGGACAAGGCACGATCCCGCGAGATGGGTGGCGCCGGCCTCGGGTTGTCAATCGTGCAGGCCATTTGCATAGCGCATGGCGGAGAGGTCAAGGTCGAGAGTACCGAGGGCCGGGGAAGCCGATTTAGCGTCAGGTTGCCGATGGCCGAGCAGGAAAAGCTTTGACGACCTTTTATCTGGTAATGAGAAATCTTCCCAGCTTGTTGCAAAGCTGTCGCACTTCAACTTCAAGGCGTGTTCGCACAATGACCAAGAGGAAAAGCTGATCTGGACAAAGCTGATAACAGGTGAAATCGCAGGTCTTGGGTCTGACTGTTCTGGGCTGATTCTATACTTACTGGAGTCTTACGATTGTGAGCAAGAAGCATCCTGCCCGTCTCGGATGTGTCGTTGTAACGCTATTCATCCTCGCGCTATGCGTCTCGTCCACTTATGGACAGGAAAGACCTCCGGAAGCCCTTCGGAGAATTCGCGTCACCCGCGCCTCCGCTGCCATCAGGATTGACGGCCGTATGGATGAAGGCGCGTGGGCTCACGCCGAGCCGGCCACCGACTTTCTTCAGCAGAATCCAAATGAGGGTGCTCCTTGCTCGGAAAAGACCGAGGTCAGGGTTCTGTACGATGGCAGGTATATCTATTTCGGAATTCGCGCCCTCGATTCTGAAGCCTCAAGAATAAATGCGCGAGAACTGAGGAGGGATGCGGATTTTGCGAATGACGATATCGTGGAAATCATCCTCGATACAAACCACGATCGGCGCAATGCCTTCCGTTTTGCAGTTAACCCGCTGGGAACCCAACAAGACGCTCTCATAACCGATGAAGGGCATACCGTAAATCTCTCCTGGGATGCGCCATGGCTTTCCGCCGGCACCATCGATTCCGAGGGTTTCACAGTTGAAATTGCGATCCCTTTGACGTCTCTCCGGTTCAATGACGGCGCAAAGGTATGGGGCTTCAACGTCGCGCGCACCATTCGCCGCAAGAACGAACTGTCTCTATGGACATCCTGGCAGAGAACCTTCGGACTACAACGCGTGTCCCAGGCGGGGGAGTTGACCGGCGTTGAGGGGATTCATCGCCCGCGTCTGGTGGAATTCAAACCGTACCTCACGGCAGGCTGGCGACAGAACGCTTCCATTGTTGGGACCCAAGGACTTGTCACAGGAGTCCATGGTACGGGAGGACTCGAGGTCGGCAAAATCGGCATAACCCCGTCGTTGACCGCCGAGTTTACAGTGAATCCTGATTTCGGCCAGGTTGAAGTCGATCAGCAGGTCGTGAACCTCTCGCGCTTCTCGGTTTTCTTCCCGGAGAAGCGTGATTTTTTTCTCGAGAATGCCGGGATATTCCTCATGGGGCGTGAGGGGTCCAACCAACTGTTTTTTACGCGGCGCATCGGCCTTACCGAGGACGGCAAACCGCTGCCAATCGATTACGGGGCCAAGATGACGGGAAAGGTCGGCCCATACAGTGTCGGATTCCTGCAGGTGCAATCCCGGGAAGCCGGAGATCCGGAGACGGAATCTTTTGTTCCGCGCCAGCAATTCACTGTGGCACGGATTAAACGCGACGTATTTGGAAGGTCTTCGATCGGCGCCATGGTTGTGAATCGACAGGGAGGCCTCGACAGCAGATACAACCGCGCGGCGGGTATCGATGCGCTCATCAACCTATCGGACCACTGGCAGATTATTAGCTTCCTTATGGGGACCTCAACTCCAGGCATGCGCTCGAGCTTTGTCTCGGGCCGCGTGGGATCCTATTTCGAGAACGACCGCTTCCGGATCGCCACCGTGTACGAAGACATCGGCTCCAACTTCAATCCTGAAGTCGGATTTGTGGAACGCAACGGCGTCCGCCAGTACTTCGGCCAGTTTGCTTATAAACCGCGTCCTCGCTTCCTCCCTTTCGTTCGGCAAATGCAGTTCGAGACTCAGAATGAATACTACGAAAATCGGGCAGGAAAGCTTGAAACCCGGCAGACGGAGGTGACATGGGAAACGGAATTCCAGAACAGCAGCCAGCTTAATACGCGCTTTCTCGAGAAAGTCACCGACGTGCTCCGGCAGCCCTTCGAGATTCGCCCCGGCAGCACAATCCCGCCAGGGACTTACGGTTTCAATCGCCCATGGATTTCGTTCAGCAGTAACAAAAGCAAGAAGATCGGCTTCAGCGTTCGGGAAAAATGGGGAGATTTTTATTCCGGACGGCGGTTCGAATCCTCGGCAAGCGCGATTGCAAGGCCGAGCGAACATTTCATTCTCGAACTGAGCGAAAGCTACAACCGCGTCCACCTGCCACAGGGCAGTTTTTCCACAAACCTGTTTGGCGGACGAGCCAGCTACAATTTCTCCCGCAAGTTGCTCAGCGCAGTTTTTGTCCAGTTGAACCAGGCCGCGCGCCTCTCCAGTGTAAACTTGCGGTTGCGCTATATCTTTCGTCCAAACAGTGACCTGTTTGTCATCTATAACCAGACGACCGGTCGCGGCCTCGAGCGACCATCCTATCAGTTTCAGGTAAAGCTGACCTATAACCTGACCTGGAACCAGCAACTTGAAAACTAGCAAGCTCGCTCGCGGCTTGCGCGCGGCGTTGGATGAGATAAACTCCGCCCTATACCAGGGTGCCGACCAGAGGCGAATGAGGGCCGAACTGCATGAATACTCGGGCGAGAAAGAATCATGAAATGGATAACGCGTGAAAAGGTGAAAGTAGACAGGGTTGCCTGTCCATGGCTGATCCGCAGGTTTATTGATCCGCAGGCCGAATTCCTGTTTGTGCCCGCAGACAGGGTGATTGAGCTTGCGCAAAAGGGGAATGCCATCCCCTATGACGTGGGCGGCGTAGAATTGGGGCACCATGGCAGGGAATGCTCACCCCCGCGAACTCGGCCTGCTGTGTAAGTCCGCCTGGCAGGCACTCAGGCAGATGTTTCAGGAGGTTTCCTCGGATTCATCCGCCGTCCCGGGCGTCGTCCTTTCCGTGCAGAGCTACGGCGATC
>Ga0315282_10011263_pt1 | contig 13889 bp, 12 predicted proteins | sample YL17G07_20_MG_FD_203693 | JGI IMG/M metagenome (GOLD analysis project Ga0315282, IMG submission 203693) | Sediment microbial communities from Yellowstone Lake, YNP, Wyoming, USA - YL17G07_20 | ecosystem: Environmental > Aquatic > Freshwater > Lake > Sediment | place: USA: Wyoming | collected... | reverse complement strand
GGCCAGAAATACCGAAGCCACCTGCACGTGGCCCAGCCGACCGGATTGACGTTGTAGAAAACCGCTTGCATGGGGATACAGAGTACCCAATCGGGATAGAATGGGAAACCGATTTCACTGTTGAAGCATGGAGAGGGACATGACAAGTGCCGGCAAGTGCGGTTTGTTGGCGGCCCTGGCTGCCGTCGGGCTCGCGGCGTCGGCCGGGTGCCGCGGCCCGGCCCGCCCGACGTGATCGTCTCGCCGGCCGACAACTACTACTGCGGCTCGCGCGGCCTGGACGGATTCGTAAAGGTCGCCGGCACGCACGGCGGGCTCAGCCGCGCCGACTCCACGACCTTCATAATGTCCACCGCCGGGCCGCTGCCTCCGCTGATGCGCAGCCGGGAAATCCCCGCCAACATGACGGGCCTGACCGGCCTGGACTGGCCGCGGCGGCGGCAGGCCCCCGCCCGCCGACCCGTGAGGAAATCGACATTTCGCCGGAGGATTTGGCCAAATGGGGACTTGCGGACCGTGACGGGCCTCTGGTAAATTGCTTGCGATTCGGGCCGCGCCTGTTGGCCGGGCTGTTCGCATCCGTCCGGCAGCGGACCGCACTTCGCGGAAGTTTTGCACGTGAATGGGCGGTCCCGGAGCGGCCTGAGCGCGATTCAGGATCATGTGATGGCTTGCCGCCGCGCGGCGCCAAGCCGGTATTGGTGGCCCAGGAGCGACTGGCCGAGCGACCAGTCGTTGTAGGAAGCCTTGAATTAAGGAGAACACACATGGCTTCGGACTTGCCGGATTATGTCGCGTCGGCCAAACCCTTGCCTATGACTGCCAGGGTGCCGTGGTACAAGAGCACGGCCCAGACCTACGCGGGCATCATGCTGTGGTTCGTGTTCTGGCAGCAGGTTCCCTTCGGTAGCAGTTCGGCGCCCGGCGGCTTCCTGGCCCACGGGCTGGGCACGGCGATTTTGGCCCTCGTCGCCGCGGCGCTGATCTGCCACTTCCTGTTCTACCTGGTGCCCGGCACGCTTGGCATGAAGACCGGCCTGCCGCTGTACATCGTCGGCACAAGCACCTACGGCGTGCAGGGCGGCTTCCTGATGCCTGGGTTCCTAATGGGCGTGCTCCAGTTCGGCTGGCTCGCCGTCAACGCGTACTTCTCCTCCTGGTTCCTGGTCAGCCCCTTCTTCGAAAGCATGACAGCAGCCAAGGACACCCCCGTGCACATGGTCGTAGCGGCCTTGTGGGCGATTCTGGGCGCCTTCATGGGCCTCAAGGGCATCAAGTACGTCGCCCGCGTGGCCACGTTCCTGCCGCTGATCCCGCTGGTCATCCTGATTGTGCTCTTCGTCGCGACGGTCGGCGGGCTGGGCAAGTTCGACGCCAACGCCCTGGTGACCTCGGGGCGGGCGACCGCGGCGGCATCGCCGCTGTCGACGTTCGCCATCTTCGCCCTGATGATCTCTTACGTCGTCGGCTTCTTCGCGACGGCAGGAGCGGCGGGCGTTGACATCGCCATGAACAACCGCGACGGAAAGGACGTCCAACTCGGCGGGATCTTCGGCGTGGGAATCTCCACCATCTTCGCCGGCGGCCTGGCCCTGCTGATCGTCGCGGGCGCCTATGGAATGAACCTGACCGGCCTCAAGGGCCTCAATCCCGCCGAAATGTTGGGCGCGATCATGGGCACCAAAGTCGGGGCCGTGTTCATGTACCTGCTGGTGATAGCCGCCTTCCCGGCCGCGTGCTTCTCGGCCTTCATCGCCGCCAACAGCTTCAAGACCACCCTGCCGAAGGTCAACCCGCTGATCTCCTGCGGCATAGGCACGGCCGTCGCCATCGCCTTGGTTATCAGCGGCTGGGCCGGCAAGGCGGCCGAAAACGTCTTCCCGATCATCGGCGCATCGTTCGGGCCGGTCTGCGGGGCGATGATGGCCGATTACCTCCTGGCCGGCCGCAAGTGGCCGGGCCCACGAGCGGGCTTCAACATCGCCGGATGGATCTCCTGGTTGCTCGGCCTGGCCGTCGGGGCCGTCGACTTCATCGCCAAGATCCCTGGCCTGGAAAAGCTGCACGACACCATCCCCTGCCCGCCGGTGGCGGCCTTCGTGGTCGGCTTCGTGCTTTACGTCATCCTGGCCAAGATCGGCCTCCAGGGCAAGACGCTCGAGATGCCGGCCCAAACCCAGGGCTAAGGCCCCCCGGCCAAGGCCGGATAGAGTTGAACAACGCAGCAATCACGGGCCGCGGCTCCACGTGGGGTCGCGGCCCTTGCATTGGGATGCGGCCTGCGGCCATGAGGACCAGGGAGTTTGCCTTGTCCGTTTAGTCTTGATTCCGGGCGCTTTTGCGGTTACCTGTGCTTGTCGGAGACTCAGGCATGAGCGTCAAGATATCGATACCGAAAGAGAAGCTTGAAAAGTTCTGCCGCCGTAACCGAATTCGCCGGCTGGCGTTTTTCGGGTCGGTCGTGCGGGATGATTTTTCACCGGATAGCGATGTGGACGTGCTGGTGGAGTTCGATCCGGGTTGCGGGGTAGGGATGATCGCTCTGGCGGGAATGGAGACTGAACTAAGCCGAATCCTGGAACGCAAGGCGGAAATACACACGTACAGGGGGCTTAATCCGCTTTTCCGGGACCGGGTGCTGGGCGAAGCGGAGGTGTTGTATGACGCTGCATGACGACCGGGTGAGCCTGACAGACATGCTCAATCACTCCCGCGAAGCGGCGGAGTTGTTGGGGGGGTTGAGCCTGGAAGATTTGGGGCGGAATCGCGTGATTCAGTTGGCGCTGACACGGCTGGTGGAAATAGTTGGGGAGGCGGCAAATCGTATCTCGCCTGAGACTCGGCAGAGAAACCCTGGTATTCCGTGGCCTCAGATTATCAGCATGCGGAACCGTCTCGTTCACGGCTATGACGTCGTCGACCTGGACTTGCTCCGGCGCACGGTGAAAGAGGACCTGCCGCCTTTGATCGCCTCGCTGCAAGGAATCCTGGGCACAGCCTAGCGATTTAGAGGGCTTCGGCCGCTATCGGGCCTGCTTCACCCGCCCCACCCGCCAGCGGATCCTTGCCAGGGCGATGAGCATGCCCAGCGAGTCCCGCACCGGCCGGACCCGGCTGTCGGGGTCGTTGCACCACAGCACGCCGACTTCCTTGATCCGGCAGCCCATCTGCCGGGCCAGCAGAAGCGCCTCGCAGTCGAACGCGAATCCGCGCTCGCGCACGCGCGGGAAGATCGCCTTCGCCGCGCGCCGGGTGAAAAGCTTGAAGCCGCACTGCGTGTCCTTGATGTCCCACAGCATCAGCATCCGCCGCAGGCCTCGCATTATCAGGCCCATGCCGTGGCGATAGCCCGGCTGGCGCCTGGTGATGACCGAGTCCTCCTGGTCGCGCGAGCCGATGACCACGTCGTACCCGTCGGCCAGGTGCGGCAGGACCTTTGCCAGTTCGTAGATCGGCGTGGACTGGTCGGCGTCGGTCATGAGCATCATCACGCCGGCGGCCTTGCGCATCGCCCGCCGCACGCTGAAGCCCTTGCCCCGGTTGGTGCGGTTGCGGATAAGCCGAAGCGCAAGCGGGCCGGGCTCGAATGCCGAAGCCACCGCCGCCGTGTCGTCCGACGAGCCGTCGTCGACGACAATCACCTCGGCCGACATGTCCGACGACTCGAAGTGCCTCCTGATCTGCTCCAGGGCCGGACCCAGCCTGCGGCCCTCGTTGTAGGCCGGAATGATGATGGAAAGCCGCGGGGTTTCGTTGTCGGATTTCGTCATTTCCGCCTGTCACAAATCGAGGGCCCGCCGCACGGGCCGCCCGAGCGGCCCAGCCGCGGAACAGATCAAACAGCCCGACCGCAATGCCGGCCTGGACATCGCGAAACACAATCCGCTCGCCCGCCGTAACCTGTTGGCCTGCCGGACTGTTCAAACCTTGTTGGCGCGGCGCTGTTGCAGTATGCCGCCTCTTGATGGAACCCGCAAGCGAATGATCCGCGCCGCGCGGATTACGAAACGCCCGGACCATTGTGCCGGCGGGCCGGCCGCTGATATGATGGCCTTGACCTACATACCGTCACAGGAGAATGAAAGATGAGCAAGAGCAGATTCGCAGTCGTCGCCGTCTTGGCCGCGGCATTGTGGCTTATCGGCGCAGGCGTCGTAAATGGGGCGAACGATGCGCCCGGGCCGGTTCAGGCCGCGGGTTCCCCGAACGCCGAGAAGCTCGGCTGGCGCCTGGCCACACAGGCATACACGTTCCGCGGCGGAACGTTTTTCGACGCGATAGACCAGACGGCCGCCATCGGCGTGAAGTACATCGAGGCCTACCCCGGCCAGAAGGTCAGCAAGGACATCAATGAGAAGATGGGCCAGGGCATTAGCAAGGAGACCATCGCCGCCGTCAAGGCCAAGCTCAAGGAAAAGGGCGTCACGCTGGTGAACTTCGGCGTCACGCCGATCCCGGGCAACGAGGCCGACGCCCGCAAGTTCTTCGACTGGGCAAAGGAGATGGGCATCGAGACCATCGTGACCGAGTCGACGCCCGAGTTCCTCGACAAGCTCTTGAACGAATACGGAATGAGCGCCGCCCTGCACAACCACCCGTCGTCCTGGCCGCCGGAGAAGGTCCTGGCCGCCTGCGAGGGCAAGAGCACACGTATCGGCTCATGCTCCGACACCGGCCATTGGATGCGCCGCAACATCAAGCCCATTGACGGCATCAAGATGCTCAAGGGCCGGATCGTCAGCCTGCACCTCAAGGACCTCAACCAGTTCGGCAACGGCCACGACGTGCCCTGGGGCACCGGCAAGGGCGACGTCAAGGCCGTGCTGGCGGAACTTCACGCCCAGGGCTTCAAGGGCGTGTTCTCCATCGAGTACGAGTCCAAGTTCACCCTGGCCGACCTGGCCGCGTGCGTGAAGTTCTTCAACGACACCGCCAAGGAAATCGCCGCCGAAAAAGGCAAGTGATAACGCGCGGGCGCCTGGAATCGCCGATCTGGCTGATCGGCTCTTATATCGCCAATCGGGAGACTGGCGTTCCCGGCCGTCATCACTCGAACTTGAGGGTCTTGACCCAGGCAATGAAGGCGGGTTCGATCTCCGCGATCTTGCGGCCGAAGACGTGCTCGATCGCGCGGACGTCCGGCTGGTCGCCGTCGGCGTGGTCGCGGAAGTGGCGGTAGAACTCGCGCAGCAGCCCCTTGTGCTGCATGTACAGCACGAAGTAGCGGGCCTGGGCGTAGTTGACGCCCTGGGCGGGCCCGTAGAAATCCCGCCTGGTGACAAGCTCGGCCAGCGGGCGAAGCTTGCCGTCGCGGATGGCGGCCTGGAGGCCCGGCAGGCGCCAGTTGGGCAGGCCCTTGATACCGTCTTCCTCGACGTTGCACTGTTCGTGCAGGCTGGCCAGACCCTCGTTGAACCACGTCGGCTGGTTCGGGAAGTCGTAGACCACCAGCGCGTGCGTAAGCTCGTGGACCAACGTGCCGCTGCCGGTGTTGATGTTCATCACCATCGTCCGCGCGGCCGGGTTGTAGTAACCGTAATACGGCGAGCCGCCGTCGGGATAGTCCTTGCGGGCGTGGAGCTTGTAGTTGTCCTGGCCGGCGTAGAGGAAAGTGGTTATCACCTGGTCGGGCTTCTTGTCGAAGTAGGCCGCCCACATCGCCCTGGCCGGGCGGACCACGGACTGCCCGGCGTAGGATTCAAGCTGCGAGACGCCCATGTCGCCGGCGACCACGAACGGCGGATGAGCGACCACGTTGAGCTTGTCGCCGTATTGGTCGCGGATTTCCGCCGCCTTTCGCCCGCAAGCGGCGACCAGTTCGGCCGGGGGATATTCCGCCGCCGCGGCCGCGGCGTGCGGCGCGTTGACGGCGGCCGCACTCTTGGCCGACGCCTCGGGCTCGCGGGTGGCCCGAACCGGCGTCTGAACTGCCTGCCGGCGGGCGGCGGCTGCCTGGGCCGACTGCCGGCGCTCGGCGGCTGCCTGGCCCTGCGGATTTGCCGCCTGGGCCGCCGCGTCGGCGCCGCCGGACATGGCGGGTCTGTCTTTGGCGGTTGTCGCGGCCGCACCGCCCGCACCGGCCCGCGCCGGTCTGGCAAAGGGATTGCCCATCGCCAACGCCAAGGCCAGTCCCGCCGCCACAATCCCGCCAGCGCATAGAATCCATCGTTTCATCGCATGCACCTCTGGTCGTATGACGCACGGCACGGGAGGTTGGTTCCCCGCTTTCGCAGATCTCGGGGCGGAAAGACCGGCAACCAGGGATTGCCATCCCTGGGCTTCAGAACCATTTCCCATTACGGGTCACGTTGAGAACCCGGGCTTGCTCCGGGGACAATCCGCAATCCTCGATACGCATATTCATCCAGTTCACCACATAAGGTCCGCCTTCTTGGGGCGAAGTATGCCGCGGAGTTTCTTCAGGGCCTGGATCTCGATCTGGCGGACTCGCTCCTTGGAGATGCCCATGTGGCGCCCGAGCTGGTCGAACGTGACCGGCTGGCCCCGCTCGTCCAGGCCGTAATGCTCGATAAGTATTGCCCGTTCCCGCGGATTCAGTTGAGCCAGGACGGCGTCGATGCTCTCTCGCAGTTCCGACGGGTTGACGTCGTTAGGGTCGTAAGTCCGCATGCCGGCGGCGACGTCGAGGATCCCGTCGTGGCCTGTGGCGAAACGGTCGAGTTGATAGCGTTCCCGCGGCACGGATCGGGCGAAATTGCGGATGATCGCCCACGAGGCGTAGGTCGAGAAGCGGTTGCCCCGTGAGTAGTCGAACTTCTCGGCCGCCAACATCAGCGAGACGTTGCCGTCGCTTATGAGCTCGAAGAGGTTCTGCGCGCCGCCAACGTGCTTCTTGGCGATAGAGACGACCAGCCTGAGGTTGGCGCGGACGATCTTGTTCTTGGCCACGTTGGCCTGGAGCAGAAGTTGCTCTATCTCGCGAAGCTGGGAGGTGCGTATTCGGTTCAGGTCCAGCTTGCCGCGGAGTCTGTCGGCCTTGTATTTGAGGTAGTTGTACAGCCGAAACAGGTCGCTTTCCCGCGCCGCCGACAGCAGCGGGACCTCGTAGAGCGCCTTTAGGTAAGGCGGCAGGTTCCTGGGCATATCGCCGTGGGCGAGTTCATCTGATGCCTGCTCGCCGGCGGGGCCGTCGCCCGCGGCCTGGCTTATGATCTGCTCGTCGGCATTAGGCAGGTCGAACTGCGGGTTGTGGACGTACCGTATCGGGCGCTCGAGCAGGCGCTGGGCCCGCATATCGTTGATGACCCGATAGACGCTGCCCCTGGTGCGGAGATACCGTCCGGCAAGGGCCAGGGCCGGCACGCCTCGCAGGAAACCGCGGTAGATGGCGAGCTTCTCCTGCTGGCCAAGCCTGCTGGCAAGCCGCGGGAAGATCGCCTGCTCCGGGTGCTCGGCGTCGTGCTTGCGTATGGTGTAGCGGATGGTCTCCTTGGCCCTGCCGGTCCACGCGGCGATCCGCCGCACCACGTCGCTGAGGCTGCACGAGCAGAAGTCCGCCATCCGCCGGGCGCGGCGGATAATGGCCTGCCGCTGGTTCTCCGTCATCTGCGAGAACCGCCCCGACCGCGCGACCTGCCCTCGCCGGTCGTGCGCGAAGCGGCGCACGGAGCTATCAAGGAACGCCACGCGCCGCCGGCCGTCAGGAAAGACAAGCCGCCTGGCCACCAGCCCGCCCCGACACCAGCGCTGGATCGTCTTGGCCGAGACGTTGAACCTCCGCGCCAGCGCCGGCGTGTCGTAGACGCTCTCGGGGTAGTCCTCCGCGGACAGGCTCGTGCTGTCACAGATGTCCAGGATGAGCAGAAGCAGGTCCCCGCGCAGCGACTTGCACGACATCGGCTCGCCCCCGGCCCCTGAAGGCGGACGATAGCCGGTCAAACGATAGACGACGAACTCGTAAGGATACTCCCGGTCCGGGTCGAGAATTTCAAGCAGCCCCTCGGCCGCGTCCACATAGCCCTTGCGGAGCCTCTTGAGACCCGCGGTCAACTCCGCGGCCAGCGCCTCCATGGACTTATTGGCATACTTACGCATTCGGCGCCGCCATTATCCGACGGCCACGGCCGGACCCAATCGAGCCGACGACGCCGCCGGTCATCTATCCAGTATGACCCATAACGCCGAAACTGACAAGGGGTTCTCTGATGGGTTCTCTGATGGAATAGGCGCCGCCGGGCAAACCATCCCAGGCAAGTCGTCATGGTTCGGCCGGCCAGTTCAACTCGCAGCCGGAGCGGACGCGGGGGCCGAGGTCGCGGCCGGGGCTTCCGCGGGGGACGACGAGGGCGCCTCGGAGCCAAGCAGCAGTGCGGGGCCGCTCAGCAGCCTGCGGAAATCGCCGGCCGTGGGAGCGATCAGGGGCGAGGCCTCCTGTGTGTCCAGGGAGTCCAGCGCCTCAGTCGCCTTCTTCTTGGCCTCGGCATCGCCGGACAGGCGGTAGAGGCCCACGCCGGCGGCCGACTGCTGAAGCACGTAAGCCCACTTGAACTTCGGGTTCTTTACGGCCGCGGTGGCCTTCTCGTAGGCCGTCGCCGCCCCGTTGAAGTCGCGCTGGGCATCCTCCCTCATCTTGCCCACATTGGGTACGTAGTCCTTCATCTGGGCGATTGAGGCCGGTGCGGCGCTGCGGGTCGGCAGGGCGGACCATATCCCCGAGATTTCCGCGACGACGGCATCGAGGCGCCGCTGAAGCAGGAGGGCCTGGACCCTGAGGTCCGCCCGCGCCATTAGCACGTCGCCGAGCATCGCAACAATGGCGGGGTCGGGCTTGAGGAAGGCGTCGGCGTCGGGACCCTTGGCGTACGATCCCGTGGTTTTTTCGTAGAGCTCGTAGACATTGACGGCCTTGTCGTAGTCGCCCACGGCCTTGGCCTCGTCGGCGGCGGCCACCTTGGACAATTGGACGATCTGCCCGGCCAGCACCTCCAGCCGCTGCTGGGCCTCGGTCAACTTGTCAACCTGGGCCTTCCTCGCCTGCTCGGTTTCGGTTCGGCTCTTCTGGCGGTCGTCGGCCAGCTTGCCCGCGGCGGCCACCTGACTGGCCGCGGCCACCCGAGCCGCATCGAACTCCGCCAACTGCGACTTGAGGATCAGTTTGGACTCGTCGATCTGCGCCAGGCGGGCGGAGTTCACGCCGGCCTGGTCTTCCTTCGTCTTGGCCTCGTTGAAAATCTCGACGCCCTTGATCGGGTCGGCAAACTGGCTGTCGACGAGAAGCTTTCGAGAATCCCCGAAGAGCTTGACGTTTGCGGCCTTGAGCTCCGCCTCTTCCTTCTCCAGGGCGGCGGTTGCCGTGTTGGCGTCGGCCATCTTCGCCACGGCGGCCGCCAACTGCTTTTTAGCGGCCTCCGCCATGTTGCCGGGCGACTCGTCGGTGACGCTCAGGATCTGGTCGTAGCTGGCGATCCGCTTGCCAAGCCCGTTTATGCGGACTGCCTCGTCATCGACCAGGCCGGCGGCGTCCCATGCCTGGCGGCGTTTGAGGCCGGCACTGAGCGACATGCGATAGCCGCGCATGGCGTACAGGCGGGCCAGGACGCTCTGCGCGTGGATCTTTTCGATCTCAGGCTGGCCTTCGGCCGCGGCGCCCAGGGCCTTGGTCAGGCCGTCGATGGCCTCATTGAGCGCCTCGTCGGCCTGCGGGTTGACATGCCCCAGATCGGTAAGCCGGACCTGCTTTGCCGCCTCGTTGGAATCCGAGGGCAGCTTGAAATCCGCCGGGAAGGGCGCGTACTTATCGCCGATCATGTAGGGCGTGTCGTTAAGCAGGCTGCACGCGCGATCGTAGAGCCGGCCGGCTTTGGCGGTGGCCTCGGCCAGGGGGCTGGCGGTGCTGCGGCATCCCGCAAGCGGCGCCGCGGACAGGCAGATCAAACTCATCGCGACCCAAACGAAACGTTTGTCCTTTTGCACGATATCCTCTCCCAATATGTCAACAGCCGGCATTGGCACGGCCAGTGGCGTTTCACCGACAACTTTCTAACACGCCGGATGGCGGTTTGCAACTGCCTGCATACAACTTGTCCGACAACATCGGCGCTGTATTCCCGTCGGCTGCCCGCGGGCGCCAGCCGGCGGTCAGGCCGTGGCCGCGGGCGGCCTGGCGCCGCGAGGACTGTCCAGGACCTCTATGATGCCCGAAACCTCGTCCAAGGCCAATGCGTACTGGCGGATGGACCGCCGCACCGGCACGGCTATCAGGACTGCCGAGCCGCGAATCTCGACGCTCGGCTGGGCGTGGTCGAGGTGCCGGCAGGCGGCTTCGACAGTCTCAGCCAGTTCCCGCGACCCGCAGAAACTCCACTGCCCGACCTGGCCCTGGACATCCCTTGCCGCCAGCGGGGCCAACTCGCCGTCGCCCGTGTGCCACATCAGCAGGCTCGGCTGGCTCAGGCGGGTCTCGGCGACCGCCACGCTGTAGCGCCGCGTGAGCCTGCGGGCGCCGTGGCCCAACTCGCAGCAAAAATCGAATGCCCGGACCGTCGTGCCGGCTATCCCGCCGGCGGTCACGTTGTTCGCGCACGGGCTGTGGCCGGAGGATATCACCGCGAAATCCGCGTATCGCCTCGGCACGTCATAAGGATCGTCCGAAAAAAACCTCAGCCCGCGCTGATGGGCGTCGCGAGCCAGCCGGCGACGCCGAAGAACCTTGCCAAGGCCCATCACCGCGAACGAAACGCTGGCGGCAACCAGCACGGCGACCAGCACGGCCACAAAGGCGTATTGAATATGCTCCATCGCCAAAGCCTCGCCGCGGGCGGCAGGTCCCGCGGTTCAGAACGGCGGGATGCTTGTCTTGCCGGGTTTGTCCTTGCCGTCCTTGGAAGTCTTTCCCTTGGGCGCCGGGGCCGAAGTGGGCAGCTCGAGCCCGGACAGCGTGTCGACCCGCTTCATCACGTGCGGCGGGAGGCTCTTGAGGCCGTACTCAGGGTGCAGCGGGCGCTTCAAAGACATAATCCAATCCAGCGTGGCCTTGTAGAGCGGGGAGTTGTGGCTGGCAAACGCCGGGCTTTTCTCCTTCGGATGACGGTGCTTGGCCTGGTTTCCCGGCAGGCCGAACTGCAGCAACAGCGAGTCTTCCGGATTGTCACGCTGGATCACCTGAAGGCCGTTCTTGGCGAGGAACGAGTCAAGGATCAGGAAGTTGGTGTAGTCCACGTTTTCGTTTCGAGCGGTAACGTTCCAGAGCTTCAGCCCGCCCTTGCCCTTGGCCGAACCGTGGCAGGTCGCAAGGGCACAACTGGTCGAAACCCACCGCCAGACGTCGGAACGGAACTTGAGCATGGAAGACGGGTCCGACTTTATGATGATGTCGTTCCTGAGCGGGTCGTCGCCCGCGACTTCCTTGATGATGTACTTGGCCTGGGTCAAGGGCGACAGGCGGCGGAATTCCGCGTCGGCGCCTTTCTCCGCGAACTTTCCCTGCCCGCGAACCTGGTCCAGGAACCTCTCAACGACGTTCTTGCGAAGCTCGATCGTCACCCGGTCGTCATCCGAGAGTTCCGCCACGCGAATCCGCTGGATGTCATCGTCGCTGACCATGTACTTCATGTTGAACGTCGCGCCCTCGCCGCCGGCGGAGGACACCGACCCGCCGTCGCTCTTGGCCGGAACATCCTTGGTCTTCTGGGCCTCATCGAGCTTGGCCTTGGCCTGGCGAAGCAGCAGGCGGGCGCGCTCCACGTCCTTGAGTTTCACGGCCTCTTCGAGGTGCTTGACGGCCTCGGGATAGAGCTTGTTGTCCAGGGCCCACTGCCCAAGCGCCAACTGGCCCGCGAAGTCGTCCTTCTTGAGCTTGGCCAGGCGATCGGCGTAATCTTCCTTAACGTCGTACACCGGCTCGATCGAGACGATCTGGTCCTTCGGGTAGAACACCGTCGCCAAGGGCCGCTTGACTTTTATCCCCTCGGCAGTCTGCTCGACGACCTCGCCGATGATGGTCTCGCCGTTCTTGAGCTTGATCTGCTTTTTCTCGGCAAGGCAATAACCCCAAGCCAGCAAAAGGCAGCACAGGATGCAAAGACACACGCGCTTCAGCATAAGTCACCTCGTAGCTAAGCCTTAAGGGCCGTAAACAGGCGGCAGTGGGATTCGAACCCACGGATAACGGATTTGCAATCCGTCGCCTTGGTCCGCTTGGCTATGCCGCCGTTTCGTCCGCGCCAGTATAATGTCAGGTAATCCTTTTTGCGTCAACCGCCTGGTTGCTCAGCGCGTCGATGTGGCCGGGCCGGGCGCTTCCGCTGCCTTCTTAGGCGCGGCAGCACCGCCCAGCGCGGCCTTTGCCTTCTGGGCCCACTGGCTGGTGGGGTGCTGGTCGACCAGCATCTTCAGCGCTTTGTTGGCCGCAACCTCGTTGCCGAAGGCCCGCTCGACCATCGCGCCGAGGTACAGGGCCTCCGGCACCTGCGGCGTGGACGCATCGAAGCACGCCGCCACGCGCATGAAACACAGCCCGGCCTCTTTGAGCTTTTCGGCATCCTTGGAGCCGCCCTTCTCGTACGACAACTGGAGAGCCTTGCCCAGAAGCAACAGCGCGCCCGGAAGCTCCTTGTTGGTGAACCGGCCAAGTTTCGACTTTATGATCTCGGCCGCGGCGTCGTACTGGCCGAGATCGATCCGGCTGGCAGCCTCCGCCAACTGTAGGGATACCCGCGCGACCGAGACCCCCAGGTCCGCGGGCGCCTGCCCGGCGTTATTGCCGTCAGGGCCACTGGTTGGGGCGGTGTCGGGCGCCACGCCCAGGAGCATCTTGACCTTGTCTTCGCGGCCCTCGATTTCGTAGAGCTTGAGCAGCAGGCCCTTGACCTTGGCGCGGAATGTCGCGTCGCCCTTGGCGACAAGGCGTTTCTCCAGGAGATCGATCGCCCTGGCGTTCTCGGGTGAGCCCTTGGGCGCAAATGTCTGGGGGGGCGCGACTACCGCGACCCGGCCGCCGCTGGCCTCGTCGTCGACGATGCCCAGCCAGTCCGCGATGGCCTGGTCAGGCATCTTCGCCGCGACCGCGGCAAGCAGGCGGCGATAGCGGATCAGCCGCCGCAGCCAGTCGAGATTGTCGGCGGACGTTTCGGCCGCGGTGTAGGCCGCGACAGCCTCGGCAAACTTGCCGTCCTTGAAGGAGTCCTCGGCCTTGCTGAATGCGCCTTGGGCGGTAAGCTTAATGTAGCTGACATCGGACAGCTGCTTGTCGTAACTGCGCCCGTTCAGTTCGTAGGTTATCTTGCCGTTGGAGACGTCGGTGACCTGCACATTCTGATACAGGATCTTGCCGATGACCAGCGAGTCCGCCGAGTCCGCCAGGGCCAGCCCGCCGGCCAGGCATATCCCCGCGAGAATGACAGTTATTTGACGCATGCTATCTCCCGCAATCACCGGTTGGCGCCAAGGAACTCAACCCGGCCGCGGCTGCCTTTGGCGACAAATTTTACCATGTTTACCAGCTTTCCGCGCCCGTGGCAACCTGCAAAAGAGGCCCGGTGCCCGATCCTCGCGCCGCGAATGAAAGGCAACCGCGCTTCGGCCGGGCAGACTACCCGAGCACGCAACTCATCGCAAATGTGCGGCCAGGCCACATCGCCAAGGCGCACTACGTCGGCATGGCGGGCCGGGGCGCCTCGCGGCCGCCCGAGGTGAGCCCGCTTGGGCAAGCCAGGAAACGGCTCGCCCGGAGAGCTACAACCAGATTCGAACATCAATCCATATTCTCGTACGGCGCCGCAGGGCCGCCGACGATATGCTCGCGCAATTCACCAGTCATCAGGCCCGGACAAACACCGGCTTCTCAATTTAATAATAACGCGGCGCCCCGCGGAGGACAATGGTTTTTCTCGTTCTTGTTGTTCCGGGTTCCCGGCCCGTCTGCCGGCCGG
>Ga0315282_10011262_pt1 | contig 13890 bp, 11 predicted proteins | sample YL17G07_20_MG_FD_203693 | JGI IMG/M metagenome (GOLD analysis project Ga0315282, IMG submission 203693) | Sediment microbial communities from Yellowstone Lake, YNP, Wyoming, USA - YL17G07_20 | ecosystem: Environmental > Aquatic > Freshwater > Lake > Sediment | place: USA: Wyoming | collected... | reverse complement strand
TACTGATTAAGCTGGGAGTAGATTGTGGAGACCTGGCGCTGCCCGAAGGCGTCGTACAGCGTGTCGTCAACCGTCTGCGCCGTGACTCCCAGGCGCGAAGCCTGATCGCGGTCAATCTGGAGGTCCGCCAGCAGCGCGCCGTTCATCTGGTCGCTGGCCACGCCCTCAAACACCGGCATTGTCTTGAGCCGCTCGATGAGCCTGGGCGCCCAGATCTCCACTTCGGCCTTGTCGGCATCAACCAGGGTATACTGGTATCGTGTGCGGCTGGCACGGGAGCCGATCTGGATATCCTGCACCAACTGCAGACTGACGGCGATGCCTTCCAGCGGACGGAACTGCTCCTCCAGCCTGGCGATGATCTCATTGGCGCTGCTGTGGCGTTCCGCGTGGGGTTTCAGTGCGACGGTCACGTGACCGGTGTTCGGCGTCGCGTTGATCGTTCCGGCGCCGATGAAACTGTCCACGCCCGCCACATCCGGATCCCGCTCGGCGATCTCGGCAACCTGCCGCTGCAGCCGCGTCATGGCCTCGAACGAGACGGACTGATCGGCGTCAATCGTGGCCACAATCAAGCCCGTATCCTGCTGGGGCAGGAAGCCCTTCGGGACGTCAATGTAGAGCCACACGGTCAGCACCAGGGTCGAGACCGCAACGGCCAGCGTCGCGGCCTGGTGGCGCAGCACGATCTTCAGACTCCAGTCATAGGCCGCCAGCATCAGTTTGTAGAAGCCTTCCGTCATGTAGTAGAGCATCCCGTGCGCGGCGGCGGCGCGCTTCCGGGGGTTTTCGGCCTTCAACAGCCGGCTGCACATCATGGGCGTCAGAGTCAGCGAGACGATCGCGAAACGAGAATGGCGAACGTCAGCGTTATCGCAAACTCCCGGAACAGCCGCCCGATGATGCCGGACATGAACAGCAGCGGGATGAACACGGCCACCAGCGAAACGGTCAGCGACACGATCGTGAAGCCGATCTGCTTGGCGCCCTTGTAGGCCGCCTCCAGCGGCGGCTCGCCCGCTTCGATATAGCGGACGATGTTCTCAATCATCACGATGGCGTCGTCCACCACGAAGCCGGCCGCGATGGTCAGCGACATCAGGGACAGGTTGTCGAGGCTGTACCCGGCCAGAGCCATGCAGCCGAAGGTGCCGACGATGGACAGCGGCAGCGCCACCCCCGGTATGACCGTCCCCCACAGCTTGCCCAGGAACATGAAGATGACCAAGATCACCAGGCCAATGGTCAGGACCAGCGTGAACTGCACGTCCGCGACCGAAGCGCGGATCGTCTCCGTCCGGTCTGCCAGCACCGACACCGTAATGCCGGCCGGAATTGAGAGCTGGATCTTCGGCAGCTTCGCCTTGATGCGGTCTACGGTCTGGATGATGTTGGCGCCCGGCTGGCGTTGAATGTCCAGTATCACTGCCGGCTTGCCCATGTACCAGGCGGCCGTTTTCGCGTTTTCCACACCGTCTATGGCGGTGCCGACATCGGAAAGCCGCACGGGATTGCCCTTGCGGTAATCTGCGAATGCACCGTCACGGTGAAGTAGGCCTGCACTGTGCCCAGGCCATCCAGGTAGATTGGCACGTCGCGCCGCCCGACGGTCGTCGCGGCGACCGGCACGGCCTGCGGCTGCGGCGGAGCGCCGGGTTGTGCAGCGCGAAGGCCGGTCCCCGTGCCACGCCGGAGGGCATACGAGCCTCCGGCGCCCATGAGGGCCAGGATTATCAGCACTCCAACGCTGCGACGCGCAATTATTCTCATGGAAATGTTCCTTTCGCTCCTGACCCTTGCGCACGCGTGAGTCGCCGACTTCGGAACGCAGACGCCAGGGCACTACTGTCGGCTGATCAATGGCTTCCGCATGGAACCCTTGCCTTTCCTTTCGTCCTCTCTCGGGCGTACTGAGAACGCGCCCTGCAGTGCGCGCATGGCTTCCACGATGACCGTGCGCTCCCCGTCGGAAAGCTGTCCCAGCAGTTCGGCGAGCCGTGCCTGCGTCGCTTTGCGCGCCGCCTCCAGGATGGACGCGCCCTCCGTGGTGAGGGCCAGACCCACGCGACGGCGGTCGTCCGGGCAGGCGTCGCGCGTGACCAGACCGCGCTCGACCAGCCCCTCGATGGTCCGGGACATGGCGGACAGCGTCAGGCCGACATGCGCCGCGGCCTGGGAGAGCGACGCGCCGAGACATTGGGAGAGAACCGCCAGTGTCCGGAACTGCGGCACCGAAAGATCCGGCTGGTGCTGCCGCCGCATCTCTTCGCGGATCGTTCGCATCACCAGCGGGATCGTGTCCAGGACTTCTTGCGAGCATTGCTCCGGGCGCATATACTTGCCTTCGCCAATCGTTTCCTACTTCAACTAATACCACGCCGCGGGGCTCAAAGTCAAATATCCAGGAAGACTCGCGTGTGGAGGATACCGCAACTCAAACGCGCCAGGCTCGCACATCCCGATCCTTCCTAACGGAAATTTAACGCCATTGCGCTTCGATATGACGGCTTCCTTACCTGGTGCACGGTACGCTTCGGGGAGGAGCAGAGGGCGAAGCCATGGACATGCTCTACCTTGGCGTCCTGTTGGTCTGCTTTGGCATCACGCTGGGGATCGTAGCCGCGCTCGAGCGACTGTAGGGGGAGACGATGGGTGCGGCTATCGCGGTCTTTGATGAGGACGGCGTGTGCCGCCAAACGTTTGTTGACGACCGGATATTGTCAGGCGACAGCAGTTCGCGCTGCAACGCGCGCAACGATGTCGCCAGCCTGTGGGACCTGCTGCCGCGTGTCGGCAGTCTGTGCTCGCGCGACGTTGCTGAAGCCAAACGGCTGCTGCGGGAACGGAATTTCCGCAAGGCGCTGTCAGTTCTGGAGCGGAGCCGTTGTGAGGATGCGGAGTCGCTGAATCTCCGTGGCGTCCTGCACGAACTGCTGGACCGCCATGACGATGCCCGCAGATATTACGGCAAGGCTATGGCGGCGGAGAAAGAGTTCTGGGCCGCGGAGTTGAACCTGAGACGGTGCTACGAGCTTTCGGCATTCGGCTCCAGTGACATTCCGCTGTTGGTATGAGGGGGCAACCGATGAACGCCATCCATCTGATCTGCGGCGTAGTGGTATTCCTGCTGTGCGCGTACCTCTTCGCCGCGTTACTGAAACCGGAACTCTTCTGATGACAGCGAACCAATGGGCCCAGATGCTGCTGTATCTTGCTGTACTGCTGGGCCTGGCGTGGCCGTTGGGCCTTTATATGGCGCGCGTCTTCACCGGCGAGACCGGTTGGCTGGGCAAAGCTCTTGGCCCGCTCGAACGCTTGGTCTACCGCGTCTGCGGTGTGCAGCCTGAGCAGGAAATGACGTGGCGGACCTACGCCATCGCGATGCTGCTCTTCAACCTCGCTGGCTGCGCCGTCGTGTACGCGCTCCAACGCCTGCAAGGATTACTCCCCTTCAACCCGCAGCGCTTACCGCCGGTTGCGCCGGATTCGGCGTTCAACACCGCGGCCAGTTTCGCAACCAACACGAACTGGCAGGGCTACGCCGGCGAGAACACCATGAGCTACCTCACCCAGATGCTGGCCTTGACCGTTCAGAATTTCGTGTCGGCCGCCGCCGGCATCGCCGTCCTGCTCGCGCTTATCCGCGGTTTGGTGCGCAAGGAAACCGCAGGGGTCGGAAACTTCTGGGCCGATCTGACGCGCAGCACGCTCTACGTGCTGCTGCCGTTGTCGTTGGTTCTGGCGCTGGCGCTTGCATGGCAAGGCGTGCCGCAGACGTTCGCATCCTCTGGCAGTGTGTCGCTCCTGCAGGTGACCACCTTTGAAAACCCGGTGAAGGATAGAGACGGCAGTCCGGTCATGGACCAACAGGGCAAGGCGCAAACCAAGACAGTGCCGCTGACGGAGCAGACCATCGCCTGGGGGCCTGTGGCATCGCAGATCGCCGTCAAACAACTGGGCACCAACGGCGGCGGCTTCTTCAACGTGAACTCCGCCCATCCCTTCGAGAACCCCACGCCGCTCAGCAATCTGCTGGAGATGCTCGCCATTCTGCTCATCCCCGCCGCGCTGTGCTTCACGTTCGGCAGGATGATTGGCGACATGCGTCAGGGCTCTAGCCTCTTCGTGGCCATGGCGATCATGTTCGCGCTCGCTATGGTGTCCTGCGCGTGGGCTGAGCAGCGAGGCAACCCGGCGTTGGCGGAACTCGGTGTGGACCAGAGTGCTCGCAGTGCCTCACGATCGGACCCCGCGCCATCCTCTGACGCGCAGTCCGGCGGCAACATGGAAGGCAAGGAAGTCCGTTTCGGCATCACAGGGTCAGCGATCTGGGCTACCGCGACGACGGCGGCATCGAACGGCTCGGTGAACGCCATGCACGACTCGTTTACGCCGCTCGGCGGCTTGGCGCCAATGTGGATGATGCAGTTGGGCGAGGTGGTCTTTGGCGGGGTGGGATCGGGCCTGTATGGCATGCTGGCCTTCGTCATCGTCACCGTCTTCGTTGCGGGACTGATGGTCGGCCGCACGCCGGAGTATCTTGGCAAGAAGATAGAGGCCTACGAGATGAAGATGGCCTCGCTGATGATTCTCATCCCGCCGCTCCTGGTGCTGGGCGGGACGGCTGTTGCCGCGGTGTGCGAGCCGGGCCGCGCCAGCATAGCTAACCCTGGCGCCCACGGTTTCAGCGAAATCCTCTATGCCTACTCATCCACAGGCAACAACAACGGCAGCGCGTTCGCGGGCTTGAATGCCAACACCGCCTTCTACAACGTCACCACGGGCCTCGTGATGCTTGCGGCCCGCTACTGGCTGGCGGTCCCGGCGCTGGCCATCGCCGGCTCGCTGGCACGCAAGAAGATCGTGCCTGCCGGGCCAGGCACACTGCCGACGCACACGCCGTTGTTCGTGGGCATGCTCATCGCGGTGGTGCTCCTGATGGGCGCGCTGTCCTTCCTGCCGGCGCTGGCACTGGGACCGATCGTCGAACACCTGCAGATGCTTCAGTGAGGCGCCGCCATGAGTGAAACCGTCAGCGCCATTTCGCTCTTCAAGCCGGCGATTGTGAAGCGGGCGTTGTGGGATTCGCTCCGCAAGCTGCATCCGCGGCACCAGCTCCGCAACCCGGTGATGTTCACCGTGTACGTCGGCAGCATCCTGACGACGGGGCTCTTCCTGCATGCGCTGGGCGGCCACGGCGAAGCGAATCCCGGCTTTATCCTCGCCGTGTCGCTGTGGCTATGGTTCACGGTCCTGTTTGCCAACTTCGCGGAAGCCATGGCCGAGGGACGCGGCAAGGCCCAGGCTGACACACTGCGCCGCGCCAAGCGCGAGATTCAAGCCCGGAAGCTCGCCGCTCCTGCACGCGACGCCGCCGTGACACCGGTGTTTTCGTCGGAGTTGCGCAGAGGCGATGTCGTGCTGGTGGAGGCCGGGGAGTTCATCCCGGGCGACGGTGAAGTGCTGGAAGGCATCGCCTCGGTGGACGAGAGCGCCATCACGGGCGAAAGCGCGCCGGTCATCCGCGAAAGTGGCGGCGACCGCAGTGCCGTCACGGGCGGAACACGAGTGCTGTCGGACTGGCTGATCGTGCGCATCAGCGCCGATCCCGGCGAAAGCTTCCTCGACCGGATGATCTCGCTGGTGGAAGGGGCCCAACGGCAGAAGACCCCAAACGAGATTGCGCTCAACATCCTTCTGGCCGCGTTGACCATCGTCTTCCTGGTCGTCTGCGCCACGTTGCTGCCGTACTCGATGTACAGTGTTGATGCCGCGGGGGCGGGCCAGGTGGTGGCCGTGACGGTCCTGGTGGCGCTCTTCGTGTGTCTGGCGCCCACCACCATCGGCGGACTGCTCTCGGCCATCGGCATTGCCGGCATGGACCGCCTGATCCAGGCCAACTGCATTGCCATGTCCGGGCGCGCGGTGGAGGCGGCGGGGGACGTGGACGTGCTGCTGCTGGACAAGACCGGAACCATCACGCTCGGCAACCGCCAGGCGACCGAGTTCATCCCGGCTCCTGGTGTGGCGGTCCAAGCGCTGGCCGATGCCGCGCAACTGGCGTCCCTGGCCGACGAGACGCCCGAAGGCCGCAGCATCGTGGTGCTCGCCAAGGAGAAGCACGGCCTGCGAGGCCGCGACATACACGGACTTGGCGCGTCGTTTGTGCCGTTTACCGCGCTGACGCGCATGAGCGGCGTCAACATGAAGGACAGACGTATCCGCAAGGGCGCGGCCGACGCCATCGAGCGCTTCGTCAGGCAGATGGGCGGCGATCTCCCGGCCGATACGCGCAGGACGGTGAAGCAGATCGCCACGCAAGGCGGCACGCCCTTGGTGGTCGCGGACGGCGCGACGGTGCTGGGCGTCATCCGCCTCAAGGACATCGTCAAAGGCGGCATCAAGGAGCGCTTCATCGAGCTGCGGCGCATGGGCATCAAGACGGTGATGATCACGGGCGACAACCCCCTGACAGCGGCGGCTATCGCGGCTGAGGCCGGCGTGGACGATTTCCTGGCGGAAGCGACGCCCGAGACCAAGCTCAGACTGATCCGCGATGCGCAGGCCGGAGGCCGTCTGGTGGCGATGACCGGCGACGGCACGAACGACGCCCCCGCGCTGGCGCAAGCTGACGTTGCCGTGGCAATGAACTCAGGCACCCAGGCCGCCAAGGAAGCCGGGAACATCGTGGACCTGGACTCGAATCCCACGAAGCTCATTGAGATCGTCGAGATCGGCAAGCAGTTGCTGATGACACGCGGTGCACTCACCACATTCAGCATCGCCAACGACGTGGCAAAATACTTCGCCATCATTCCGGCAGCCTTCGCGACGACCTATCCCGTGCTCAAAGTGCTCGATGTGATGCACCTGGCGACCCCGCAAAGCGCCATCCTGTCCGCTGTGATCTTCAATGCGCTCATCATCGTCTTCCTGATCCCGCTGGCGTTGCGCGGCGTCAGATACCGCCCGGTGGGCGCCGCGGCGTTGTTGCGCCGGAATCTGCTGGTGTACGGGCTGGGCGGACTGATTGTGCCGTTCGTCGGGATCAAACTGGTAGACCTGGCGTTGGCGGCGCTGGGTCTCGCATAGGGAGGCAGACCATGTTGACGGAGATCAAGGCACAACTTCGCCCCGCCCTCCTGGCCCTGGCGCTCCTCTCGCTGCTGACCGGAGTCCTCTACCCGCTCGCCGTCACCGGCCTGGCACAAACGCTGTTTCCGTACCGAGCGAACGGCAGCATAATCCTGAAGGACGACACACGTGTGGGGTCGGAGCTCATCGGCCAGCCGTTCAGCGATCCGAAATACTTCTGGGGCCGGTTGTCCGCGACATCGCCGTTTCCGTACAATGCCGCGGCGTCATCCGGCAGCAACCTCGGCCCGACCAATCCCGCCCTGCTGGACGCTGTTCGTGGTAGAATGGAAGCGTTGCGGAAGGCCGACCCGGAGAACCGTGCGCCTGTGCCTGTGGACCTGGTGACCGCGTCAGGCAGCGGACTGGACCCGCATATCAGTCCCGCGGCGGCGAGGTTCCAGGCGCGGCGTGTGGCCAAGGCGCGGAGCCTTGACGAGGCCACAGTCCGGAAACTGATTGCGGAATGCACGGAGCCGCGCCAGATTGGTATACTGGGTGAACCACGCGTGAACGTGCTCAAGCTCAACCTGGCACTGGATGCTGCAGGAAGGCGCTAGTGGAGCAGATTCGTCCCGATCCCGACGCGCTGCTGCAGCGTGCAGCGGCTGAGGAGCGGCGGCAACAGCGCGGGAGACTGACAGTCTTCTTCGGCGCGTGCGCCGGCGTGGGCAAGACCTACGCCATGTTGGGGGCGGCTCGCGCCCGTAAGGCCGAGGGCGTGGACGTTGTCATCGGCGTCGTCGAGACCCACGGGAGAAAAGACACTGAGGCGCTGCTCGCCGGCTTGGAGTGCCTCCCGGCCAAGTCTGTCGAGTACAGACAGACGAAGCTGCGGGAGTTCGATCTTGACGGCGCTTTTTCCCGCCGCCCGGCGCTGATCCTCGTTGACGAGCTTGCGCACACCAACGCGCCCGGTAGCAAGAACGCCAAACGCTGGCAGGACGTCAAGACACTGCTCGACGCCGGCATCAACGTCTACACCACGGTCAACGTCCAGCACGTGGAGAGCCTGAACGACGTGGTGGCGCGGATCACCACCATTGCCGTGCGGGAGACGATACCCGACTCGGTCATCGAAGAAGCCGATGAAATCGAACTCATTGACCTGCCGCCCGACGATCTGCTGCAACGCCTCAAAGAAGGCAAGGTGTACCTGCCGGAGTACGCTCAAGCGGCTGCCGCGCACTTCTTCCGCAAAGGAAACCTCATCGCATTGCGCGAACTGGCGTTGCGCTGTACCGCCGACCGCGTCAACAGGCAGGTGGAATCCTACAGGCGTGAGCAGTCCATCACGGCGACGTGGCCTACGGCGGATCGCATTCTCGTCTGCGTCAGCCCCAGCCCGTTCTCGGCGCGGCTTGTCCGGGCCGCGCGACGCATGGCAGCGGGACTGCACGCGGAATGGATCGCAGTGTTCGTCGAGACTCCTGCCACCACGGGGTTGTCTGCGAAGGACCACGAGCAGTTGAAGCGGAATCTGCATCTGGCCGAACAACTCGGAGCCGAAACGGTCACGCTGAGCGGCAGCAACATCGTCGCCGAACTCCTCGGCTACGCACGCAAGCGCAACGTGAGCAGGATCATCACGGGAAAGCCGGTGAGGGCGCGCTGGCGGGACCGCCTCTTCGGCTCGTTCGTTGACGATCTCATCCGCGGCAGCGGCGACGTCGATATCTATGTTATCAAAGGCGACCTGGAGCAGGAGGAACCGGCGCATGGGTATGCGCCGCACGTGGCCATTCCGTGGGCGCGTTACGGCTGGGCATCACTCGTGGTTGTCGCGTGCACCGTACTGGCGGTGCCCATACGCAGTCTGCTGGAGCCCACGAATCTGGCGATGTTGTACCTGTTGGGGGTGATCGTTGTTGCGGCACGCTGGGGACGAGGGCCGGCCGTCTTCTGCTCGTTTGCGAGTGTTGCCGCATTCGATTTCTTCTGCGTTCCACCGTATCTCACCCTCGCCGTCACCGATTACCAGTACCTGATCACGTTTGCGGTGATGCTGGCCGTGGCGCTGCTGGTCGGTTCGTTGACCGTGCGCATCCAAAGCCAGGCGGAAGCCGCCCATCTGCGGGAACGGCGGACCGCGGCGCTCTATGCCATGGCGCGGCAGCTTTCGAGTACGCGGGGCACCGTCAAACTCATCGAGGTTGCGGCGCGTCACGTGGCGGAAGTCTTCGACAGCGATGTCGTGGGTCTGATGCCCGATCCAGAAGGCAGGCTGGGCATCGTGGCCGGCAACGACGCCTTCCCCTTCGATTCGCGCGAACGCGGCGTCGCGCAGTGGGTGTTTGACACCGGCCATGTGGCGGGCGCCGGCACAGACACGGTGCCGGGCGCGGCGGCGCTCTACGTGCCGCTGAATGCCAACCGCGGCCCGATGGGCGTGCTCGGGGTCCATGTCCGCCAGGGCCGGTCGCTCGGCACCGAGCAGTTGCACCTGTTGGAAGCCTTCGCGTCGCAGGTGGCGCTGGCCATCGAATGCGACCGCCTGGCCGATGAGGCCAGGAAGGCGCAGGTGGAGGTGGAAACGGAGAAGTCGCGCAACGTGCTGCTCAGTTCCGTGTCGCACGATCTGCGCACGCCGCTGGCCTCCATCTGCGGCGCGGCCAGCAGCCTGCTGGTGCGTGCCGGGCATCTGGACGATGCGTCGCGGCGGGAACTGCTGGAGACGATCCTCGATGAGGGCGGACGGATGACGCGCCTGATCGGCAACCTGCTGGAGATGACACGACTGGAATCCGGCGCAACAAAGATACGCAAGGAATGGTGCCCGCTGGAAGAGGTGATTGGCGGCGCGCTGACGCGCATGGAAAAGCAGCTTGGCCGCAGAAAAGTCGGCACCTCGCTGCCGCCGGACCTGCCGCTCGTGCCGCTGGACGTCGTGCTCATCGAGCAGGTCTTTGTGAACCTGATCGAGAATGCCGTCAGGTACACGCCGCCGGATTCGCCGCTGGAGATCTCCGCTGCAGCGAGGGGCAACGAACTGGTGGTGGAGGTCGCGGACCGCGGTCCGGGACTCGCGCCCGGCGACGAAAAGCTCATCTTCGACAAGTTCTACCGCGGGAAGACCGCGCAGCACTCAGCCGGCGTGGGACTGGGATTGGCTATCTGCCGTGCTATCATTGCCGCGCATCAGGGAAGGATCTGGGCGGAGAACCGCCCCGGCGGCGGCGCCGTCTTCCGTTTTGCGTTGCCTCTGACCGGCGACAAGCCGATGCCTGGCTCGTTGCCCGATACCGAACCAAGCCCGGCGGACTCGTAGAGCCATGGCAGACCCAACGCCCACAATGCTGGTGATCGAAGACGAGCCGCAGATTCGCCGGTTCCTGCGGGCCACGCTGGGAAGCGAAGGCTACCTTGTCCTGGAAGCGGAAACCGCGCAACAAGGTCTGCAGGAGGCCGCGTCCAAGCCGCCGGACCTGGTGCTTCTCGACCTCGGCCTCCCCGACATGGACGGCATCGAGGTCATCCGGCGGCTGCGCGAATGGACCGCTGTCCCCATCATCATCATCTCCGCGCGCGGCCAGGAACAGGACAAAGTGGCCGGGCTGGATTCCGGCGCCGACGACTACATCACCAAACCCTTCAGCGTGCCCGAGTTGATGGCCCGCATCCGCGTGGCAATGCGGCACGCCAACCGCACCGACGATGAGAGCGCCGTCTTTGTCTCGGGTGACCTCAAAGTGGACTTGGCGCGGAGACTGGTCTTCATTAACGAACAGGAAGTGCGCCTGACGCCCATCGAGTTCAAGCTGCTGGCGATACTGGTCAAGCACGCGGGGAAGGTGCTCACGCACCGGCAGATTCTCAAGGAAGTGTGGGGACCGGCCTACGCGGAGGACAACCACTCTCTGCGCGTCTTCGTGCATCAACTCCGCCACAAACTGGAGGCCGACCCGGCGCAGCCCAAGTGGCTCATCACCGAAGCGGGCGTGGGATACCGGCTGCGGACGCCACAGTAAGCGCCGCAGCACCGGGGCAGAATTGCACGCAGAAGGTCCTTCTATCAACCCGTGTGGCGTGCGAAAGGTCAGACTGAGAACAATAGCTGCCTCATCGGTTCCTCAGACTCTCCAGGATGCCGCGCAGCCACGCCTGCTTGCCGACATCCACGCCGTACTTGTTGTCGTGCCAGTCCTGCGCCATTGCGCGCGCGGCCTCGTACTGCTTGCGAGCCTTGTCCTTGTCGCCCGAGTCCCTGTACGCGTCTCCGATGCCCACGTTGGCCGTGATAACCTCGTCGCTGTTCGGGTACTTCTTGACAGCCTTGCGGTACGTCAGGATGGACTCCTCGAACTTCTTCTGCGATGCCAGCAGGCGCGCGAGTTCCGTCAGCGACTTGGCCGCGAGCGAGCTGAGCGGGAAGCGCGTCTCGAACGAGCGGTAGGTGGCCTCGGCTTTGGCGGCGTCCTTCAGCGCCGTCTCCTGGATTCTGGCCACGTCCAGCAGCGCGTATTCGGCGAGCAGGTCCTGGCCGTAGCGCGCAAGCAGACCCTCGAGCGCCTGCAGCGCTTCATCAGGCTTGCCCAGCGACTTCTCGCCCCTGACGCCGTAAAACGTGCCCGCTCTCGCGTACGCGGCGCGCGGCGCCACGTCGGCGAGCGGGTACTTCGCCACCACCTGCTCGTACGACGCGGCGGCTTCGGCCAGTTTGCCTTCGGTCCTCAATGCATCCGCGCCGCGGATGAGATCCGCGGCTTCCTTGTTGTACGGCCCGGCCTGGTGGCGCACGGCATTCTCGCGCGGCGGATCGAGCGCAATCTCGATGTCGGTGACGCCTTTGTCGCCGTCAATGAAGCGCGCGGTCAGGAGATGCCCGCCCCAGACCTGGTCCACGACACAGACCAGCGTGTTCCACCCCCTCTTGATTGGCGCCGGAGCCTGATCGCTGTCGTAGGTGGGGCTGCGCTGAATCTGGTTCGACCAGATCTTCGCGCCGTTCCACACGGCCTTGAGCGCGTCGTCGGCGCTGCCGGAGAACTTCGCTGCGGGCCGCTCAACAGGGCTGTAAATATAGACGCAGCACACGGTGATGGCGTAGTCGAAGCCGTAGCCGGCGACGTCGAAGAGCCCGCACATCGTCGGGCCTTCGGTCGTGCCGTTGAAGCTCATTTTGTGCCACGCGCGGCCTTGCGCCACGTCGCCCGCACGCGGCCGGATGGTCAGTTCGTTCAGCCCGTCGCGCTTGAAGACGTCGTAGCTCATGGAATCGCCGATGTACGCGGCGTTGTAGGCCAGCGGACTGATGCACAACCAGTGCATGATCGAGCCGTCGTCGCGCGGCGGGTAGACCAGCACCTCCGCGAAGTCCTCCTTGGCCGCCGATACCCCGGCAGCCAGCGCCAGGAGCAGCGCGCCAAGAGCCACGAGCCACTGTGTCCTTCGCATGTTCTGTTCCTCTTTCACAGGTCCATCGGAGCGAGACGCTCCGGCTACTGCTTCGGCCCGAACGCCTGCACTTCCATCAGGCCGACCGTGCCTTCCGGATCATTCGTGGCTTTGACCACCACGCGTATCTTCTCGGTCGTCACCGGCGTCTTGAAGCGGCTGATCTTCGAGACGCGCGTGTTGCCTGTCACGCTGTCCATCGTCTTCCAGTCGTTGCCCTCCCAGGCCTGCACCTCCCAGTCGCGCGCGCCGCTGTCCGCGGGCGTCCACGTGGCGAACGCGATAGTGTACACGGCAACGGACGTGATCGTCTTCGGCCCGGCAAACTTGATCTCCAGCCACTGCGGCAGGGGCGCGCCGGGCGCGGCGATCCACGTCGTTGGGAAGAACTCGCGCCAGTCTTTGATCAGCCGCTTGCCGTCTATCGCGTTCTCAGGCTTCGCTTCGAGCTTGATCTTGTTGATGCGCGGCTTCTTGGCGCCCCAGTCCTGTTCGGCCACAGTGATGTCCTTGACCATCTCCGACGACGCCGTGGCCGTCGCGCCGTTGCTCTTGAGCGCCCAGTTCACCAGGTCCAGTGTCTTGCCCGTGGCGGCGCCGGACGAGAAGACCTGCAGTTCCGCCACTTCGGCGCGGTCGCTGTAACTGTCCACGATCGTCAGCCGAATCTGGTCCGTGACCAGCGGCGCGAAGGTCTCCGTCCGGAAGCGGCGGTACGGCTGGTCGCGGCGCGACGCCAACCTGGCCCACTTGCCATCGGCGCCCATGGCTTCGAGGTCGTAGCCGCGCGCGTTGTAGCTCCAGAGGCCGACGCGCTCCACCTGCGCGGGACCGGCGAGCGTGACAGCGAGCGATTGCGGCAATTCGTTCGGCGTCAGGCTGCGCCAGCACGACTCCGACGCCGTGTTGCCGTCAATCGCGCCGACGGCCGGCCGCGTGCCTTCTTCCGAGGACGACTCCGCCACGGCGCCCAGCGCCGCCAGCGCCAGGTTCGTGCCCCAGCGTTCGGGCACGGGCGCCAGCTTCGCCTTGGCCGGCAGCACGAGGTACATCGGGAACGTTCCGAGCACCACGGCCAGCTTGCCATTCTCGATCTTGCACGGCTGCGGGTTGCCGAAGCAATCGAGCAACTCCACGGCGGGCGCATCCGTTTCGAACGCAACGTTGCTGGTGGTTTCCTGATCGCGATTGCCCGCGGTCCACAGCGCCACGACCTGCTTCTCCGGGCCGGGGTAAAGGAACGCGCGCACGACTTCCAGCGAACCGAAGTCGAGCTTCTGCGCGCGGCCCTGCCCCTTCACCAGCCCCGTGTACGTGCGCATGGCCACGGCGCCGGGGGTCAACTGCGTGGAGCGGAGCCAG
>Ga0315282_10011261_pt1 | contig 13891 bp, 10 predicted proteins | sample YL17G07_20_MG_FD_203693 | JGI IMG/M metagenome (GOLD analysis project Ga0315282, IMG submission 203693) | Sediment microbial communities from Yellowstone Lake, YNP, Wyoming, USA - YL17G07_20 | ecosystem: Environmental > Aquatic > Freshwater > Lake > Sediment | place: USA: Wyoming | collected... | reverse complement strand
AGCTTTTGAATAATCATAGGAATGCCAGCAATCCCAGGGGAAGCCTGCGGAGATCGTATGAGCTGGTATGCCTTCGTTCAACAGCTCCTTTCCTGCTCTCCACCTGGTCTGATTCCAGGCCATAAAGTCCTGGCAAATCACGAGGGAGAATAGGAAGAAGAGAAAGAGCAGCGGGAGGAGAATCTTTTTCTCTGTCTGTTCCTTTTTCTGGCCTTCGAGAAGCACGATAAGGAAGAAGGGGAGGACGGTAATGAAATACCGGCTGTACCACTTGCGGGTAACAAAGAGGAAGAGAAGCTGGAAGAGGCCGATTGTGAGGAGAAGGAAAAAGGGTGAGGGGGCGGAAAACTTTTCCTTCAGCATCGGCCATTGCTTTATGAGGAGGTAGACGAGTAAGGTGATAGAGAAGACTGAGGCGAAATCGATCAGCTTGAAGAAAAGGATGAGGATATTGAATATCCCCCGGATTCCATATTCCGAGATAAAAGCAAACTTAAAGCCATCTGCCCACTGGTAGATGGATGAAAACAGGCCTACGTGTTCAAAAAAGAGAAAGAAGAGGATACCGGAGAGGGTAAAGAGGATGAAGAAAGAATAGTTGCCTTTTTCAGAATCCCATAATGTCGGTAAATAGGCAAAACTGAAAGGGATGAGGGAAAAACCGATGAACTCCAGGATAGTAAAAGGACGCCAGAATATTTTAAACAGGAGGAGTTGCGGTTTAAGCAGGTTTTCCCTGAGTTCGTTTACGTGTTTAAGTGACTCAGCAGTTTGGCCATGGATTACGTTCAACCAGTAGATGAAGATGGCAAAGGTGATCAGCGGCAGCGCTAGGGTAAGCAATCCCCTTTGGATGGCCTTTTTTTTATCCATTTCCTTTACCGCCAGGTAGATGCAAACAGCAATCGGTATGAGCAGGCCATTCTGCCTGATAAGGAGGGCGAGGGAGGAAATGATCGAGCCGAACAAGAAAGGGAGATCCCGGTCATCTTTCTCACCTTTGAAAAAGAAATAGGCTGAAATGATGAGGAGAGAAAGGAAGGGAATGTCGGTAAAGAAGGTGAAGGTGAGAGGGAATGAACAGGGATTGACGAGGAGGAGCAGGGTCGTGCACAGGCTTGAAGAATACCCATGCCCCGATTCACGAGCCAGGTGGTAAAAAAAGGTCAATCCAATAAAGGAGATGACCAGTATAGACAGCCTCATGGTTGCAAAGGAAAAACCAAAGAGATAAGAAAAGATCCACCCCCACCAGACCTGAGAAACTAAGCTCGGGGCAGTCCAGTCAGTAAATTTCATCTGACCGGTGGAGAAAAAGTTTTTCACCGCCCAGATGTAAGACCAGTCATCATCAATGGGGTAGTTTTCGTAGGCATAGAGAAGGAGTACCATGAGAAGAAAGAACGCAGCGAGAATACAGATTGCAAACAGATCATTTCTCTTCGTTGCGTTCTCCTTTGACATGAGCCGCTCTCTGATTAGGATTTGACTTTGAACCCGTTCCCCTTTATGATTCCTTCAAACCGGGAGTTGCACGGTGCGCTTATCACGATTCTTTAATACAAAAAGGGTGATTTGAAAAGAATTATTTGACATGGATCGATCCCGTTATCCTCTTGCTTCCCCCTTTATCCTGATTGGCCTTCTTACAATTTTCCTCTTACTTTCTTACCCGAGAATATATCATGTTTTTCCCCTGGATGATACGTACATCCACCTGGTCTATGCCAGGCATCTGGCCCAGGGATTAGGTTTCTCGTTCAATCCAGGCGAACCGAGCATGGGAACCACCAGTCCCCTCTGGGTTATAATTCTCTCCATCTTTTTCCGCCTGGGGCTTGATATCTATTATTCAACCATCTTCTTCTCTCTCATTCTCTTCCTCTCCTGCGGCCTGTTGGTCGGTTTGATAACGAAAGATCTCCTTTCTGATATTCCCGGGGAAGGAGAAAAAATAGAGTATCCCCTCATCCTCTTTAGTACATCCATGTACCTCTTGAATGGAAATATCCACTGGTACCTCTTCTCCGGCATGGAGACGCTTCTCGTTCACTTTTTTTCCCTTTTTAGCATCTACCTCTACCGTCGCCATGGCCTTACGGTAAAAACTGGCCTGTCCCTGGGCTTACTCCTCCTTGCCCGCATTACCGAGGTTACCCTGATCGGAGCGATTGTGCTGATAGACCTTTGCCGGAGGAGAAAAGGATATACCGGCTATCTCGCGATTCTTTTCGTTTATGTGCCGTATTTCATCTTCACTTACTTCATTACCGGCAGCATTGTTCCCACTACTGCCCAGGGCAAGAATATTACCTGGGTGGACGGCGAGTTTCACATCCTCCGGATAATTTCTTTTCTCATCGCCTGCCTGAAATATATCTTTCTTTATAATCCGCAGATTTTTCTTCTCCTGATGCTCTCTCTGATCGTGTTTGGTGTTCGGATCTGGCCGATGTCAAGGGGGAGGGATACATTCAGGTTCAGAGGAAGGATAGAAGAGCGGTATCTCATCTGGCTCATCATCCTCTGGGGGATATTTCATGTCGGCATCTATGCCGTGACCTTCCGGACAATGGCACATCACCTGAGATACATATCCGGGATTTTCCCTGTGGCCATTTTCCTTTCAGCGTATGCGTTAGCAGAACTGGACAGGAGGTGGAGGTTGTCAGGAAGGTGGTGCCTCCCTCTCTTCATGACAGCGATGCTTGCCATCACGATCCTCAATCTCCAGTTCTGGAAGGAGGTGTATAAAGGAAACATTGAGCAGATCGAGAAGGTGTATATGAAGGCGGCAGCATGGTTCAAGGATAATACTTCTCCTGCTGACCGCATCGCATGCTTTGATATTGGAATCATGAAGTATATCTCCAATCGTGAGATCATTGACCTGGGAGGCCTGGTCAATCCCGAGGTGTATCCCTATCTTGTCATTCATAATTGCGGAGAGTATTTGAGGCATAAACAGGCTGACTATATCCTCTACTCCCGTTTCCCCGATTGTGATCTCTTCACCGGGATATACCGTTCTGAATATGGAGAAAAAAAGATGCTGAAGCAAAGGCAGGTAGCCTCGTTCAGCATGGATTACTATAAAACCCCCACGATTACCCATTCATTTGAGCTCGATATCTTCCGGATTGAAGCATGGCTTATGAGGGACTTGGAAGGTGCACGGGAGCAGTTTGTTGCAGAAGAAGGCCGATATGGTTTTCCCGTGCACCACGTCTTCAACGGAGAGGTGGAACTCCTGGGGTATGACCTTGACAAGCCTGAATTAACCGTAGTAAAAGGCATGGCCGAGGCCATTTACCTTACCTGTTATTGGCGCAAGATTACCCCTTCCCATCGTTCTTACCTCGTGAAGATATCTTTTTACGATCCCCGAACGCACTGTCTTATCATTGAGAGATACCTGAACCCGACTCACGGGATTTATCCCATGTATATCTGGAAGCCTGCTGAGATCGTCAGGGAACATCACCTCATCTGGGTGCCCGATGAGACTCCACCAGGTGAGTATGAGATAAGGGTCAATCTGGTAGGTGACGACACACTCGAGAGGATAAAGTGGAGAAAACGGGGGGGAATCTGGTTGATAAAAGAGATCCTCGGACTGGATTCTACTTATTTCCCAAGAGATGAGGGGGTAACCCAGGATCTGCTCGTAGGGAAATTCAAGGTTTTATCTTCAGTCCTCAAACCAATCAAGTTCAAGTATAAGTGGGTTGATTGAAGCAGATGGCGAATATCCTTGGAATATCGGCATTCTATCATGACAGTGCCGCCTGCCTCGTTCAGGATGGCAAAATAATCGCTGCTGCTCAGGAAGAGCGGTTTACCCGTAAAAAACATGACTTCTCTTTTCCCAAGAATGCCATCAATTCCTGCTTGCAGGAACGTGGGTTGAAGGCAAGGGATTTAGATTATATCGCTTTCTACGATAAACCTTTTATCAAGTTTGAGCGAATACTGGAGACCTATCTGGCATATGCACCAATCGGGATTCAGTCATTTATCAAAGCCATGCCTCTGTGGATCAAGCAGAAGATTTTTATGAAAGAATTCATTCGGAAAGAACTTGATTACGAGGGGAAAATTATTTTCACTGAACATCACGAGTCTCATGCAGCTTCAGCATTTTTCCCTTCACCCTTCCAGGAAGCTGCATTCCTTACGCTCGACGGAGTTGGCGAATGGGCTACAGCAAGCTACGGTGTGGGGAAAGATAACGCGGTAAAGATTCTCGCAGAGATTCACTTTCCTCACTCTCTCGGCCTCCTCTATTCGGCATTTACATATTACACCGGTTTCAAGGTCAATTCGGGCGAATACAAAGTGATGGGATTAGCGCCCTATGGTGAGCCTAAATACAAAAGTGTAATTCTCTCAGAGCTTATGAACCTGAAAGAAGACGGCTCGTTCAAACTGAACATGAAATATTTTAACTATTGTGCCGGCTTAACCATGACCAACAGGAGATTTGAAAAATTATTTGGCGGGCCTCCTCGAAAACCAGAGTCCCGGTTGACTCAACGGGATATGGATTTAGCCCGTTCGGTGCAAGATGTTACCGAAGAGGTGATGCTCCGTATGGCCCGTCATGTCCACAGAACAACAGGGGCAAAGAATCTGTGCCTGGCAGGGGGGGTCGCCTTAAACTGTGTCGGTAACGGCAGAGTTTTACGGGAGAGCCCTTTTGAAAATATCTGGATACAGCCTGCTGCAGGAGATGCAGGTGGTGCGTTAGGAGCAGCGTTGTTTGTATGGTATCAGTACTTAGGGAACAGCAGAATTGCGGATGGTGAAAAGGATTTTCAACAGGGGTCTTATCTTGGGCCACGCTTTAAGAATGACTACATTGTTCATTATCTCAAGAAAAACGCCATACCTTACACCGAGCTGAGCGATGAGGCGCTTCCTGAAAAGGTTGCCGATCTGATCGCTGATGGGAAGGTGGTCGGCTGGTTCGAAGGGCGGATGGAGTTTGGGCCGAGGGCTCTGGGGACTCGTTCTATTCTTGGGGATGCCCGTTCTCCCAAGATGCAGGAATTGATGAACCTGAAGATAAAATTCCGGGAAAGCTTCCGTCCTTTTGCCCCCTCTGTAACAAGAGAGCGGGTTGCCGACTTCTTTGAGTTCGACAGGGAGAGTCCCTATATGCTCCTGGTAGCCCCTGTGAAAAAGGAGCTTTGCCGGGAGATGTCTGATAAAGAACAAAAACTTTTTGGATTAGATAAGCTGTATGTTGTCCGTTCACCTATCCCTGCGGTAACCCATGTGGATTACTCTGCGAGGATTCAGACGGTAAACAAAGAGGATAATCCCCTCTTTTATCAAGTTCTGAAAAAGTTTGATGAGAAATACGGCTGTCCTGTAATCATCAATACCTCTTTCAATGTCCGGGGCGAACCTATTGTTTGTACGCCGGCAGATGCCTATTTGTGTTTCATGCGGACTAATATCGATTACCTCGTACTGGAGAATTTTCTCCTTGAGAAAAGTCTCCAGAAACCGCTGGAGAAGGATGTTGATTGGCTCAAAGAGTTTGAGCTGGATTAGGAACAGATGAATGCTGGCTGAAGAAATCAGAGATATCAAAAGTGGAAGAAGCGAGCTGAGGAAGTTCGGCATTACCATAGGTATTGCCTTCGGACTCCTGAGCGGACTCATCTACTGGCGGGGGAAGATCTCTCCTCTTCCTTTTTTTATTATCTCCGCACTGTTTTTTTTCTTTGGATTAATTTTGCCAGGCCTCTTAAAACCGGTCCAGAAGGCGTGGATGGCATTATCCGTTATCCTGGGCTGGGTGATGACAAGGGTTATTCTGATCGTTGCGTTCTACCTGATAATAACCCCTATCGGGATCCTGGCACGGTTGTTTGGCAAGGATTTTTTAAGTAGAAAGTACGACAGAGACGCGACTACGTATTGGATTCCTAAGAATGAGACTCCCTTTGATAAGAAGAATTATGAAAATCAGTTCTGAGTGAACTGAATAGAATTACAAAGGTATTGCAAATTATTTCAATCCATGAGAAAATTGTGATGTAAAAAAGGTAGTGTAGGAGTTATTCATGAGCAAAGCAGGTATTTTTAAAGAATTCTGGGATTTCCTGAAAGCCCGTAAAAAGTGGTGGTTAGCACCAATTGTTATATTCCTCTTCCTTTTGGGTGCGTTGATTGTTTTCACCCAGGGCTCTGCAGTAGCCCCGTTTATTTATACAATCTTTTAGCAAAGACCAATTCAAGTCCCAACATCACCGTACCAGAAAGCCTTACAGCTCTCTCCATGAAACGAATCTTTCCATCTCATGAATGAGTTCGTTCTTTCTCTGGTCTGTTTTCGATAAGAGCACTTTGTCAATTTGGGAGAGAATGAGAAAGAAGAGAAAGATATTCAGAATAACGAGTGTGCTTTTAGGGTGTTGCTAAAAAATACTCATTTTTTCTGTGGTTTTTCCAGAAGTCTCAATTGAACTATTTTCTCAAAGAAAAGGCGTGCTTTCAGTTCATTCCCCTCTTGGTTCACGTGAAAGGGATCCTTGAAAAGATCTTTTCTCCCTTTTAAAGGTGTTACCTGATCAACAAATGGTATTGAGAATTTTTCGGCTGTTTCTTTTGTGATGTTATTAAACATTTCCATGCCGTTATACCAGCTCTTCTCATCAGCATAGTGTTCATTGTCCGCCAAGAAAGCCATCAGATATCCTACGATATGAAGGTCGGAATCATTTTTTTCGCTTATGCAATAAGCCTGGTTTGATAAAATCAGGTGGATTCCTTCGCATCTTGTAATCTCGATGAGCGTCTCAAGGTTCCTGCGAAAAGAATACTGGCTCTTCCAATCAGTAAAAGCCATTGGTTTTAAATCCGGTCTCATCAAATCAGCATAGAAGAATTGGGAAAGAAATTCTTCAAATTTCCTTGGGTATACTATGTTCGCAAGGGCACCGTAGAAATGGCCATAATCCTTTCTGAATGGGCTGGAAGAGAAGGGGGGCATGGTGAATGACGTGATCAGGTCGTTTGCACCTTCGAAGAATATGATAAGATCAGGGTGTAATTCTTTGAGATAAAACAGATACTGGATTATGGCGTGTTGGGTGCTGTAAAAGTATTTTCCTGCATTAATGACCTCTATCTTTCTATCCGGGTACTTCTTGCGTAACAGTTCTTGGAGAAAATCGGGATAAGACTCATTCGTTAGCCTTCCTTCTTCTGTGGTGGAACCTCCTAAACAGAGAATTCGAAATACATCCTTAGGCTTTGGAACCTGGACATTATGGTCAGTTGGCTTCACTTGGAGAAACGAATGAAACTTCTTAACCTTCAGTACTCCTGAGTAGTAGTACTGGGAAGAAAGGATGTAGAGCAGCGAGAGAAAGAGTACAAAGGAGATGTAGTGTTTTCCAGTCAGCCGGATTCGCAAGAGTTTGAGATAGTAGGGAACAAAGAAACCACTAAACAAAATCAGCAGAAAGAAGAGGCGTTGAATAATTGATGGGTGAGGAAAATATTGCAGGAAAGTGCTTTTTGAGAATAATAATCCAACGTAGATAGTGACATAAAGCGCTTCGTAAATAAAAATTGCAAGGGGAGACATCTTTACTGGAACTCCGCTCTATCTACGACTTAACTGGTACTGAAAAACCCTTTATACCACTCTACGGTCTCCCTGAGACCATCTTGAAGACTATATTGAGGAAACCAGTCCAATACCGTCTTTGACTTCTCAATTGAAAGGTATTGATCCTTCATTTCTCCCTTTGCCTCATTGAGGATGTGGATAGGGAAGTCTTTCTGGTCCATTATTTCTAGTATCTTATAAATGATATCTAATACGCTCACCTGACTTCCACTGCTGAAATTAAACGCCTCACCAGCTAAATGAAGCTTCTCTACATTTTCAGCCAGAGTGAGATAAGCACGGGCAACATCTTTCACGTAGCAGTAATCCCTTTTTACCGTACCGCTGCTCCGTATGATGATGGGCTCATGGTAAAAAACTGACTTGATCGTTCCCGGAATGAGCCGGTTAAAATTAAGGTCACCTCCACCGTAAATATTTCCGCATCGTGTTATCACTACAGGAAGATCATAGGTATGAAAATAGGTATAGGCAATGAGGTCGGTGCATGTCTTTGAAACATCGTAGGGGTAGGTTCCCCTCAGCGGTGAGGTCTCGGTGTAGGGAAGCTTCTCCTGGACTCCATATGCATTAACGCTTGAAGCAATAATGATTCTCTTTACCAGTGAGCGGTTGCGTCTGCACGCCTCGAGCACATTCCACGTTCCCTGGATGTTCGTTTCGAAGGTGGGAAGAGGACTTCGATGCCCTGCGCCGACGATCGTTTGGGCTGCGAGATGGAATACCGTATCAATTTCATATTCATTCAACACCCTCTCAAGTAAGAAGTAGTCATCCACTGTGCCTTCTATAACGTTGATTTTTTCATTGAGTTTCAAGCGGAAGAGCCTGGCTTGGGGTACGATATCCCTTAATAAACCGACAATATGGGCCCCTTCCTGTAACAAGAGTTCAGTAAGCCAGGAGCCAATGAAGCTGCTGCAGCCGGTGATGAAGATGTTTTTGTGTTGCCAGAAGGACGACATCGTTCTCTCCGAAAATAAATGCTGACAAATTATAGCTGTTGATATACGATTTAGCAAGTTTTGGGAAATTAATGGTTTGGATGAGTGAAGAACAAAAGCGCGTTTTTTTCTTTCATACCCCACTCCGCCTTCATTTTTGATAGAGTGTTCAGAGCATGAAGCTCTCCGTCATTATCTGTGTATACAATGAACAGAAAACTATCCTGGAAGTAGTAAAACGGGTTCAGGAGGCAGACCTCCTCCCCGGATGGACAAAGGAGATTATCATCGTTGATAACTGTTCCACGGACGGGACCCGTGAATTACTGAAGACGATCACCGATGAAAATGTACGGATCATTCTTCAACCCAGGAATTTAGGAAAGGGGAATTCAATACGTACTGCCATCCCACTCTGTACGGGAGAATTCACCATAACCCAGGATGCCGATCTTGAATATCATCCCCGCCAGTACCGTCTCCTCCTCCAGAAGGCACTCGATGAAAACCTGGATGCAGTGTATGGTTCACGAGTACTCAGTGGTAAGCGTTACCATTACTATAAGCTGAATTACTTTGTCGTACGTGTCCTGACGATGTGTACTAATCTCTTCTTCGGTGCTCATTACACCGATGTGGCTACCAACTATAAACTGGTGCGCACCTCTCTCCTGAAATCGTTACAATTGTCCTGTTCTGGATTTGATCTTGATTTTGAAATCAGCAATAAACTGGCATTAGTAACGAAGAAAATCAGCGAAGTGCCCATTGATTTCGAACCGCGGACCTACCAACAGGGGAAAAAAATCAGATACAAAGACGGCATTCGGGCCTTCTGGGTCATCATCCACGATAGATTATTCCCTCACAGCTAATCCTCCATATTATGAGCAGGAAATAATGAGAGAGACCTGAAGCCGGGTAATCCCTCTTAGGGAGATCCTCGGTTCAAAATCCCCCGTTTCTGCAGTACACCAGGTGTGGCTTCATAGAGAATGAATCTACTATTTTCGTAGATCTTTTTCAGTTTGAAGGTTTTTGGTTTTTCTGTGACGATAAATTTTGCCTTATATTTCCTTGCAGCTCTGAGCACAGCGTAAGTCGTCAGGCTGTTATAACCTGCGTAAAAATCTGTTGTCGTGCATCCGAGGTCATACATGCGCGCAAACCACTCCCGGGTAAATTGGTTGTCGAGATACAGCAAGGTTGACCCCTCTGACCAGTCACCCAGTGTGGCCCTCAAGGAATAGGTAGTAAAGTCATTTATTGCTGGGGGGACGATAAAGAGATCGTCCTTTTCAGACTGACTTTCTGCAAACCTTTGAATTTCTGCCCATGAATCAGACTGGCCCTGGAATCGGCCGTGGTAGTAAATTTTAGGTCCTCCCCTGGAATAGAGGATCGTAGTATTGAAGATCAGAACGAATACTATGATCAGCCCCCAGACATATGTTGATAAAGCCTTTTTGGGAGCATACTTCTCAACCGCCCGGATTCCCAGGAGAAAGAAAGCGATAAAAACGAAAAAGAGAAAGAGCTTTAAACCATCCTTCAGGTTAGTGACAATATGGACAGCGAGAAGCAGAGAGAGGAGGATGAAGAAGAAAGACGAGAAATTTTTCCGCAAAAAGGAGAGGGAGTTCCCCACCTGATCTTCAAAGTGAGAAAATAAGAGGGCACCAATAAAAAGGGGCAGATAAGAAATATGAAAATGCCGGAGGCTGCCAAGGTAACCAGTCAAGAGTACCACAATACAGACAGCCAGAAACTGTTTTGTAAATGACTGGTTCGTGAGAAGCGTACTCACCCCGTAACCAATACAGGATATGGCCACAACCAGGTAAATGACCGTACTCCTCCAGAGGCTCAGTTTAATAATGAACGGGATGGGGTAGATGTCAGCAAAGATTGTTCCTGCGATGCACAGGAATCCAACAGAAACGGTAACGAGAGCAATTGTTTTTAACTGGTTCCGGGGGATAATAAAAAGGGTGCTCAGGAAAAGCAGGAAGAACATGCCAGCCTGCATATAGGAATCAAATGACCAGGAAGAAGGGAAACAGGTATATCCTGCCACCCAGAGGACGCCTTTTAACCAGAGGGGACCGGATCCACTTCCACTGCTCACGTGCAGGAAGGATTTGAGCAACACGGGAAGTGCGGTAACGATAAATATGGAGATACTGATCAGAATTGTGAGAGGTTTGAATTCTTTCCGATTGAAGAGCCAATAGACACAATAGATGAAGAGAAGGAACATCGTGGACATAGGGTGAAAATCCCATGCTATGCCTGCCAAGAGGAACGAGAGGGGCAATCTCTTTTGAAAGAAGAAGACCATGGACCAGATAGTGAGGGGATACGCGTAAGGAGCACCATGATGGAAAAAGTTGAGATAGGGAGATGGTGAGCCGAGTGTCCAGTTATTCAACTCTGCAGTATAGAGAAGCATTGCTATGTATCCGGCTGTAGAATTTCCGAAAAGCACCTTGGTGAGAAAAAAGATGCCGCCAAGGACAAAAAACAGGCTGATTATTGACTGGACCAGTGCAAATGTCTCAAAATCAAAATTGCTGAGGATAAAGGGACATGCATGATAGAAGAGGGAGATCCTCAGATTGGTGCGATTAATCGCCTGTACGTAGATAGAGTTTTTAAAGAGAGAGGGATCTCCATAAGCGAAGATCTGGGAAAGGTAAGAGCCGGTCGTAAGCTGCGGATGACAGTAATAATAGCCATTCATCAAGAAGGCATGAATGGTGATAAAAGTAACAGGGATTAACCAGAGGTATTTTTTTAGCGCATGAAGATTGTTATTGCTCATCCAAGCAGAGAAACCGGAGCCCATGAAAAAATACCACTAAGTTGAGAAATTCTCAAGGAGTTTAAGGGATATTTGAGATCTCTGAAAAAGTCGTAAAAAGGGTTCTGAGTGCGAATTCAAGATTTTTTCGGTAACAATTCTTATCGAAGCGTAACGATTGCAAATTCGGCTGTTTGAGCGCAAGCGAGTTTCGAATTTGCAGTGAAGCGAGATGCAGAATTGTCGAAAAAATGTTGTTAAGCAACGAGGAACCCTGTATTTTTCAGAGATCTCTATTTAAAACCTTGACTTGTGTTCCGCAAAATATTATTTGTATATCCAATAGTTAATGTGACGGGTAACAGAATGAACATGAAGGCAAGAAAAGAAAAGGTTGTTATTCTCTGCGGGGGGAAAGGTACTCGTATCAGAGAAGAAACAGAATTCAAGCCCAAGCCCATGGTCGAGATAGGCAATAAGCCGCTTCTCTGGCATATCATGAAAATTTATTCATTTTACGGATTCAACGATTTTATCTTATGTCTCGGGTATAAGGGAGAGATGATTAAAGAGTATTTCTTGAACTACGAGATGATGAACAGCAACTTCACGATAGAGATAGGCAGGGACAATAAAAATATCCAGATTCATAACCCTCAGAATAAAGACCAGTGGAGGGTAACTTTGGCCGATACTGGACACGATACCATGACAGGAGTACGGATTAAAAAAATTGAGTCATATATTGACACCGATAACTTTATGATGACCTATGGAGATGGGGTAGGGAATGTTAATCTGGATACATTACTGGAGTTCCACCTCTCCCATAAAAAGATTGCAACCATAACCGGAGTGAGGCCACCTTCGCGATTTGGGGAGCTTGTCATATACGGGAACAGGGTTGCTGAATTCAGTGAAAAACCCCAGGTGAGGGAAGGGTATATCAATGGTGGTTTTTTTGTCCTCAATCGGAAAGTGTTCCAGTACCTGAGTGACGATGAGAACTGCATCTTTGAACGAGAACCCCTCGAGCAGCTTGCCAAAGATAGCGAACTTATGGTTTTTTCTCACGATGATTACTGGCACTGCATGGATACCCTGAGAGATATGGATGTCTTAGAAAAGGAGTGGCAGAGTGGAAACCCTCCATGGAAGATCTGGGAGTGATATGACAGATTTCTGGAAGATGAAAAATGTTTTTGTCACCGGCTGCACAGGATTTCTCGGGTATTGGTTGACAGAGTACCTGGTAAGACAAGGGGCTAATGTCATCGGGCTGGTAAGGGATTTTGTCCCCCAGTCGAGTTTTTACCGTTCCAAGCTCAATGAGAAAATCACCGTTGTCAGAGGAGGTCTTGAAGATTACTTCCTGCTTGAGAGGATTCTGAATGAACATGAGATTGATACGGTCTTCCACGTGGCTGCCCAGACGATTGTGGAGATAGCGAATCGAAATCCTCTCTCCACCTTTGAGACAAATATTAAGGGCACCTGGAATCTGCTGGAAGCCTGCAGGAGGAATCACCCCCTCGTAAAAAGAGTGGTGGTTGCTTCCAGTGATAAGGCTTACGGAACCCAGGAAAGGCTCCCCTATACTGAAGATTCACCTCTCAAGGGAGCACATCCCTATGATGTGTCCAAAACCTGTGCTGACCTCATTGCCTACACCTTTTTCAATACCTATCAGCTCCCTCTGTGCATTACCCGCTGCGGGAACTTTTACGGCGGAGGCGACCTCAATTTTAACCGGATTGTTTGTGGAACCATCCGGGCAGTGTTACACAATAAACCGATAATTATCAGGAGCGATGGAACGCCGAAGAGGGATTACCTGTACATCAAAGATGCAGTGCTGGCATATGTTGTTTTAGCCGAGAAGTTAGAACAAGGTAACCTTGCAGGTGAGGCCTTTAATTTTAGCGGTGGTAACCTGCTCAGCGTTTTAGATATTACCAATAAGATACTGGAACTCATGGGAAAGAAGGATTATCCGGTGAAGATTCTCAACCAGTCTAAGGGAGAGATAAAAGATCAATATTTATCCATCGAGAAGGCAAAGAAAATTTTAAACTGGAGCCCCATCTATAGCCTCGAAGACGGCCTTAGAGAAACCATAGAGTGGTATCACAGCTTTTTTGGTCTGAAATGAGCTGGAAGGGAACACGAGTTTTAGTTACCGGAGCGGGAGGTTTTATTGGTTCCCATTTAGTTAAGAGATTATTAAATGAAGGGGCTCGCGTCCATATCCTTTTAAAAAAAAACGGTACAGTTTGGAGAATCAAGGAAGCATTAAGCCGTTTAGTCGTATGGGAATCTGATATTACCGACCTCAATTCCCTTCAATCAATCATTCCCCGTTCCGACCCACAGATAATTTTTCACTTGGCTGCTCTTGTTGATGTCTCTCGCTCATGGGATATGATACTGCCCATGACGAATACGAATATCATGGGAACAATCAACCTCCTGACAGTTCTGAGGCCATGCTCT
>Ga0315282_10011260_pt1 | contig 13891 bp, 17 predicted proteins | sample YL17G07_20_MG_FD_203693 | JGI IMG/M metagenome (GOLD analysis project Ga0315282, IMG submission 203693) | Sediment microbial communities from Yellowstone Lake, YNP, Wyoming, USA - YL17G07_20 | ecosystem: Environmental > Aquatic > Freshwater > Lake > Sediment | place: USA: Wyoming | collected... | reverse complement strand
CGGCCCGTTGACGGTGGGCCTGCCAACCAAGGCGTTACCGAGGCTGGCGATGTTCCTTGCCGCGTTGAGTCGGCATTGAGCGAGCTGCTGCACCCGATCACCGTGTTCCGAGCCCGAGAAACAGTTACTTCATTGGTGAAATCGAGCATTTAATACGCAGCCAGCTTAGGAATCGTATGGAAGTCGAGTTCCCTTCATTCCCCCAAACCCTTTCCTAACCTTTTTCAAGACCTGTCTGCACCACAACGCGTTCCTGTTCGTTCCTGCGGGGCATTGCGGTAAGGGGGCAATGAGGGATACCTAATCAGGCGTGCTCGCATTGAAGTCGCGGGGACGTGCGCCGACAACGGGCTAGGATCGGGCTTATGGGCAGCCGATATGGCTCCTGCCCCAAACATCCCCGAGGAGCTAGTAAGTCGTAACTCGGAATCGATCAGCAGGGATTAACCTCGGAGCTGGACCCCTCTCAAAGCTCTTACTGATAACAACAAACAGCTTATAAATCTCCAAATCACGTCGCGTCCATAGTCTGGATGATTGAAATGGCATCTAAAGGGGGAAAGATTAGAGCTGGGCAATACACTGGAGAGATCGGAGAGGAGTTGTTTCAAGAGCTTCAAATCTCAAGACCAGAACTCGGCCTCGAAGTATTCTATGATCATGGCAAGATGAGAAGGCCTAGGGCTGTACCCCATCTTGGAGGCAAGCCTGGTAGGGCAAGCAGCCTGTCCTATGTGGACATAGCCATAGCGAAAGGTTCCGAAATGCTCATCTTGTGCGAAATTGAGGAAGAGGCCGCAGATCCGAAGAAGATAATCGGAGACATATGCAACATACTGCTAGCAGATTCTATTAGCGTCAGAGGAGGTAGGTCATTTCATTTCTCGAAAGGATTCATGATTCTTGGACTCAAGACGAGAAGCGAAAGGAGTCGCAAGACCATCAAGGCTGAGTCCCTAAAGAAGGCTATCCTCGCCAAATTTCCTGACAAGAACAATATCGATATCATCATAATTAGCGATACAGACGCAGTAAGAATGACAAGTAAGGTCAAAATGAGAATAATGGATATCATCAATGCGCGGTGATTGAACAGAAAGGATCGATAACTAGGCATGCATGAGATCGGGCGTGAAGGGATTCGAACTCGCTCTGCTGGCTATTTTCTAATCTGCATTATTGGGTTTTCAGGGTAGAACACCCCAAACCCTTTGTTTTTCTTTCCCACTCTGGCCATGCTCAGGTATGGACCCAGTGGGAATGATACCTACGCCTAGCCAGCCTCACTTTTCCGAAGTCAATCAGGGCATTGAACCCACAGTCTTGATGTCAGCTCATTTGCCAGCCGAACCGACTTGTGCCATTCGCCGTCGGTTAGTTTCTTGCCTTTGTCACTTCGACGACGTCATAGCTAAGCCCTAGCGCCATCGGACCACCGTCACAGAGACACCCATCCACTTCTCTCGACGTCGTACGGCCTGATCACGACCTTCACTCGCCTGTCTGCGCCGACGATCGCCTGAAAGGCCCTGGCGACCCGTGTCGCCAGCTCCTGCAGGGCGTCTTTGGTGCCCTTCGTCCGTTCCCACATGTCGATGTTGATTCTGGTTACCTCACCGTTGAAATCGTCGGGACGGAAAAGCGGGACGAGGTCGATCTCTTCGGCGTTGATGGCGAGCTCGGGCATGCTCGTCAACGCACGCTTTATCGCCTCCTCGAGGTCCGACAGGCGGTCTTCCCTTCTCAGATTAAACGCCGTGACTAGCGGCATGACTCCTCCTAACTCATCATCTATCGTGCAATCTGCCAGGCTGAAGGGCGTGCGTTGATGCCGTTCAGCGTTGGCCAGCTCCTGGACAAGAATCTGTGGAGGCACTAATATAGATTCGCTCGTATTGCCAGACATCCTTCTTCTGATTTCAATCAGCGGGGGATTGTATTCGTATTCCTTTGCAAATGAAGATTATAAGTGCAGAATCGGCATTTCGATAGATTGTGGTGACTGAGGAGGCACATGCCAAGGGGGCAACTCCGAAGAGTCGGGGGAAGACCCAGAGTCCTTTGCCTTGGCTCGAGGCGGGTCTTTTTCTCGCAGTTGTCGGGTTCCTTTTGACAGGCCTTGCTATGCCGGGAAATGATTCGGCCTCTCGTGCTTCCGCCCTTTTCATCGCCCTTGTTGGTCTGTTCACTGGTACGATTGTCTACATGCGAATCTACGACTATGTGAACATGAGAAATCAGATTCGGCAATGGCGATTTGACTATGCCCTCAGGCGCGTCGAGGGGATTTATGCTCCACTCTGGGAACAGACGCAAGGACTGATCAATTCAATCCTGAACTACGACGGGACCGACAAGTGGACATACAAGTACCAGGACGAGAGCAGAAACGAGAAGTCCGTTGGTTTCAAGCAGATAACAGAAAGCCACCTTCGTCTGTTTCTTGATTCTGGAGCGTATCGGTTGCTCCGAGACTTCCACGCCTCTGTTGAAGAATATGAAAGGCTGCACAATCTAGCTTGGAGTGGACTCTACAATTCTGCCAACCAGGAAATCTCAAAGCTGACTGGAGAGAAACAGAATCAATTCTCTGGCAGCTCTTCACAAATGCTGGCTGCGTTCATCAATAACCGGAGGATGATATACGACTCAGATTGCCCCATTGATGCGTCCATGAGGGAGTCCTTCGTAAACGGGCACTCGTATTTCTTTCATGATCCAGTGAAGGCTCAAGCTGACTTTGACTCCTTGCTGGCTTCAATGCGAAACCTCGAAGAAGTCAGAAAGCTCCGACAACAGAGGAAGAACGCCTTGCCCAAAGGTGAAGCGGTACTTGGGAGGCTCAAAGAGATTATCGAGGATCCAATGAACGTCGTTCTCGATTTCGAGGATTAATGACCAGTTCGCAGGGGTGAGCAATCTGCAATATCCCACTTGCGTCGTATGGTCTTTTCCGAGGCGAGGCTCAACCCCGCCAGATTGTGTTCATCGCGTTAGAGAAACGCTGGGAAGAGTCTTATGTTCGATGTCTGTTGTGGAAGCGGGGGGAATTGCAGGGTGCGGATGATAGACAAGACTTGGATCGAAGAATGGGCTGAGAAGTACGATTATGGCAACAACAAAGGTATGGTTGACTTGGAGAAGGGGATTCTCGAGGCTGTCAAGAATGTCGGTCCGTCACCTTCCCACCTTACAAAAGCTATCTTGATGGACATTGTGAAATGGAAATCTCCTCGTTCCAAAGGATATGCCAGTAAGAATGATGAGCAATTCGTAAGAGATGTCACGCAGGTGTCCTTTTCGGCGAAGAATGAGGAGCTGAAGATAGGCGCATTGACACTCATGCAAGGGGTAAACTACAGGATCGCATCAACCATTCTATACTTCCGTGATCCAGATAGATACCCAATCATGGACTGGCGCGCATGGAAGTCATTGGAGGTTCTGGGTGAAGTACAAGGGGAGATAGGCGACACATTTCATAGCTGGCAGAATTATGTTAGAGTGTGTCGAGAAATCGCCAAACGAAACAAAGTCACTCTCAGGACATTAGACAAAGCATTGTGGGCATACAAGGGTGGAGCAAGGCAATAGGGGGGTTTTCCCTTCTCCGCCTCCCGTCTTATGACCTTTGCTGGTGTCGAGACCGATTTCGACTCGACCGAATGGCTCGAAATCAGTCAGTTGGCTACCGCAGACCCCTTCTTCATGATACCTTATCAATCTTTCTCACATCGTCTTCTCCGAACCCACAATAGGCTAGGAAGATTCTTATCTCCCCAGACAGGATATAGCAAATGGAGGAATTGCGTGGTACCGATAATCGACAGAGGCCCTTTGCCTGATAGAACCGGGGAAGATGGGAAGCATTCGTCAAAGGGCCTTGTTCTTGCAGTGATTCTCGTTGTCATCTTGATGCTCAGCGGGATCGCAGGGCTGATAGTCCAAATGGGCAACAACAACGAACCGCGCCAGTCAAAGTCGGAAGCTACAGATTACAACATGCTGAATGGCGACCAGTTCAGCGGCTCGGGTGGCACTGTCTTTTCTTCTCCACCATATGTCTATTTGGGTTCTAACCCCACGGGTGGTATCTATCCTGATGGCAAAGATGGATGGGCTTCATATTACTTCACTATCAATCCCGCCCCTCCAACATACGCTCTTACCGTGGCGGTGTATTACACGGACACCTATGGAAATGGGCCCAGTATTTACGCATACAATCACGCAACTCTGTTTTGGGATTTGGTGGCCTCGAATATCGGCAAAGGAACGAATCTCTTGAAGTCATACCCAGTATCCACGAACTATATCACCAGCACTGGAGGGGTCAATGTCAAAATCTATTCAACTGCCCATGTTGCAAAGATAACATGGGTGGAAGTAGTGTGGTCATACACATCGGATACGACTCCTCCTACCTGCACGATAACATCGCCGACAAGCAACCCGACCTACTCGACTAGCTCGCAGTATCTGAACTTGGGAGGGACTGCATCCGATAACGTCGGAGTCACTAGTGTGACATGGTACAATGCAGCGACTGGATTCTCAGGGACCGCCTCAGGGACGACAAGCTGGAGCATAGGCGGATTATTCTTGAACTCCGGCATCTACAGTGTCAATGTCATTACCATCACTGCCCATGATGCAGCTGGAAACACGGGCTCAGATACAATAACAGTTACGCTAGATGTGACCGCCCCTGGCTGTACGATAACAACGCCGACAAGCAATCCGACGTACTCCACCAGCTCATCAACGGTCAACCTCGGCGGCAGTGCTTCCGATGATTTCGGGGTCACCAGCGTGACATGGCACAATGCAGCGACTGGCGCATCCGGCACGGCATCCGGGACAACGAGCTGGAGCACAACCAGTATTTCTCTCGTCTCCGGGAGCAATGTAATAACAGTCACTGTTTATGATGCAGCAGGAAACACTGGCACCGATACAATCGCGGTCACATACACCCCGCAACAGATACCCGAGTTCGGCATGATGCCATTCGTTGTGATCGCCCTCATGGCAGTTGTCGTGCTTGCGGGAGAGACGAAGCGGAGGAAGAAATCGGGACTCTGAAAGGTGGCTTTTCCCCTTCTAAGGGCTTTTCCGAGGCGTCTTCGCCGATCATGATTATGATTCATTTTTCGAAGAGGGCTCAGGACAACTGGCCTCGGAGCGCTCATTATAAGATGGAGAATTGCCTTAGTCAAGATTCGACAGGATAAACGGACCATGGGAAGAACACAGGTCATTAACAACAAGGGCATGCTGGAACTGGAGAGAAGGAGATATTCCAAGGCTCTAGAGTTCTTTGACAAGGCCATAGCCATGGAGTCCCAGTACTCATATGCGTGGGGAAATAGAGCCATTGCCCTACATTATCTCAACAGGACAGAGGAGGCTTTGGCATCGGTGAACCGAGCCATTTTTCTTGAACCCACGAATTGGAAGTTCTGGAACACGAAAGGGGGCATATATGTCAAGCTAGGTAATCTCAATGAGGCGGAGAAGAGTTTCCAGACTGCGCTAAACGCAAATCCAAATTACGATGAGGCATGGAGAAATCTTGGAGAAGTCTATAGATTGATGAAGCAATTGGATTTGGCTGATGGCTTCTATGACCACGCTTTGTCTCTGAATCCAAAAATGGAATCTGCGTGGCTAGGAAAGGGCCAGGTGGCAGGCGCTCTGGGTAAGCAGGAGAAAAGCATCGAGCTCCTTGACAAAGCCCTGGCTATTGACAACCTCGACCCCGTGGCATGGAATGAGAAAGGATTTGCCCTAGCGTTGAAGGGGGACCTTCTGGGCGCAGAGAAGTGCTTCAACGCATCCCTTGTAGCGGATCCCGGATTCGCAGATGCAATCGGAAACAAGGGTGAGATATCTAGGCGGCTTGGCAAGATTGAGGATGCAGAAATCTATATAAATAAAGCCATCGAGATACAACCGAGCAATCCGAACAATTGGAATAACAAAGGAGCGTTGCTATCGAGCTTGGGGAAGCCAGATGATGCATTGGTTTGTTTCAACAAGGCAATCGAGCTTGCTCCGAAGCATTCCGATGCAGTAGCCAACAAGATTGGGATCTTGGGAACCATGGGTAGATTCGATGAGGCCCAAGAACTCATGGAGTCTCTCTCGGAACAGGAGGATTGGGAAACGTTTCAGCTTCCAACTCACTATCTCCCAAAGGAATCCCCCGAAGTTCCTATTCCAAATCCTACTCGAACAATGCCTTCGGGCTTCTTGGCCGAGCTCACTAAGGGGACCCTTGTTGCGCTCAGGAGCTTTCAGGTCACCAAGCCCGTCTACGTGAAGTCATTCATGAAGAACGGGGTCCAAGGAGGTCTGCTGGAGACAGATTTTAGGGATGATTTCAAGAAGCTCATGGAGATGAAATTCGAGAATTCAGTCGCAGAATGCAGGTATGGGGATGGCCTTGCTGACGTCAGAATCCAAAGAACCGGTTCGCAGCTTGAATCCATGATTTTTGAATTCAAAATCTGGGGTCGTAATGACTACAAGGATGTTGTCGACCAAGCCATGAAATACATGACATCTTTTGAGAATTGTGCAGCTGTAGTAATGATTAATCCAAATCGAAAATCTCTCTCCGAGGATTACGTCGAAAGGGTCATTCTTAGTCAAGAGAGCTTCATTGATGGGTCTCTCGTGAGGAGCCCCCTACTGCATGACACGAATCTTGATCACTATAGCTCAGACCACAGAACTAGGACTAGCAAAGTAGTCAAGATTTTGCATTTCGTGCTGGATGCGCTGTCATAGTTACCTGTCATCCATTAGGTCAAAGATGTTCCTAGATAGCACCCGTGTTAGGAAACCATCAGGGGATTTCATGCCATGATTATTGGTCATGGCTACCCTGTCCGAAGTCAAATCTTTCCAACTGGAAAGATCGTCCTTGCCGGACCGCACCTGATTTGAATCCGCTCGCCTAAACGAGCGAAGCTTTAACCATTCCCCGTCGAATCCGTCTTTGATGCCATTTACACAAGTTGATGTTCTGATGTTCGAACTTCGACCGAGGAAGCACTGGACATTGATTGTGGCAATTGCGATAGTCTTACTGTTCCTTGCCAGCTTTGGTCTTGCACATGTCCTGAACATCGAACGCGATACGCTGCATTACCTTTATTCATCAATCATCCAGGGATTTGCCGCCTTTGTTGGAATCCTTTTTGTCGCATTGGTCTTTATCCAGCAACGCGGCAGACAGACAATCCACGATGTCCTAGAGGAGGCCATCTCTTCTTCCGTCCCGTTAGTTGGGAACATACAAAGCCTTTGGTCGAAAACGACGCCTCAAACAGGGGTCATACTTGAATCAATCACAAAACTCAAGAATTACTACGAGAAGAGAATGGCTCCACCTGTTGAAGGCCTTAGAGTTTATCTTGCAGATTTGAAGGCAGGAGGTCAGCAGGTCTATTCAACGAAGGATTTGGATGATCTCGTCACCAGTCATCTGGAAACGTTGAAAGCGTACAATAGGGCAGGCGCCCTGATAGGAAGATACATTTGCGAACTGAAAGACCTCAAGAAGCAGACATTAGAGATTCTTGATGTCGCATTTATGATGACAGCCATGATTGGTTTGGCCCTTGCCGCACTTCTCACGATTGATGCCTTCAGCGGTGCATTGGTCGCTCGCTCCACGGTGGCAATCTTCTGCGTATGGTTATCGGGGACAGTGTTCGTAATTTCGATTCTGATGCTAAAGAAGGCATTCGTGAGCCAGGTTCAGGAGGACCCATCCCGTTGGTTCGGTGAGACAGGTTTGCCCGACATTGACCCACTGCTCCGCGTGCTTAACGATTCGGTGCCGTATACCGATCTCCTATCGAGATTATGAGGACGCTCGCAGACCGTGAGTTCATGGCCAGATATCGGGTTCTGAATGTCAATCAGCGGGGATTGATCCCAGATTCTAGACCATTTCCTTTTCCTTCCGCATGAACTTTTCTCGGCCGAGTGACAGAAGAAGACTTGCGTTCACAAGACAAGATACGCGATGGTGGGGTGTTTTGGAGCCCTTTCTCTTTCTTCATGGTTATCTGCGCCTTGTTTATTTCCGCCTTGACACCCCTTCGTATTCTCTCATATTCACGAATTCTCGCCAGCATTTCAATTTCACTCGACTTGACAATGAAGGGCTGGACCAGATTGATACAATCAAAATACACGTGAATTTGTGAAAACAGTCGTTGCGAGTGCCGCCGGAGGGTCTCTTTGGTCAAACGTCGAGTTCCTTGACGACTCCTGAAGAGTGCTTTGCCAGATGACGTCTTGCGGTACGATTCGTGACTCACAGCATCCCTGATAATTGTCAGGGTTATTGGAGGGATTAGATTAGCATAGCGACCAGTCTCAAAGCTCTTAACCCGCTCAAAGACCCGTGCCCTTAGTTTGTAATCCTTCGGCGAAGAACCCTCGATAACATCGATCAAGCGTGCACAGGCTCTGAGTATCTTCAAGTAAATTTCGAATGCTCGCCTGCAAACATCGACTTCCTCATCGATGTCAATGAGTCCTTTCGTTTTTTTCGACAGAACACTATTCTCCAGCCTCATGTAGGAGACCTGTATCTCCACAACCTCATCAGCCATGACTTTCAGACCCGCAGGGTTCTTGACGAAGGCTCTGGCAAAGATCTCAAGAATAACGAGTCTCGACCCAAAGATCGTACCTCTCGCTTCAGGGAAGGCGGCAAGGTTCTCGTCCACACCCCTCATAAGAAGCCGAATTGCGGATGCTTCGCCAGCACGCAGATAAGCCAGCGCTTTCTCTCCACTGTCAACCTGCACACGAATGCTCGGAATGTCTTCGGGGTTGAAGTCCGTCTTCGATTTCTGGAATGCTTCATCCATGAGCCTGCTGAAGTGACTTTGGATATTGGGCCGGATTCGAACCATGCTCAGGTCGCCTTCCCTCTGTTAGGCCAGATGAGAGAAGCCAACGCCCGTTCTCTTTCACCAGGCGAAGGAATGTCTTCACCACACCTTGGAAATGAGTCCCCCTGATTCTGGTCTGGCTCGTGGCAGTTTGGGCACTTCATCCTTTCGTCCCCTTGAGCACGGCGATGCCTCCGAGGAATACCGTAGTCCCCACTCCTATGAAGATCGCTCCGTCAATCCAGCCTTTGGCCACTATCACAACGTCCTCCAAGCTGCGGGGCGTCTGCGTTGCCAGGGCGAGTCCAAAGAGAATCATTCCGAGTCCCAACGCTATCAGAAACAGTCCAACTGCCGCTCTCGTTTCCATGGCAACACTCAGTCCGCTATTGCTCCATCCCCACGTCCCTTAATCGCCTGTTCTCCGCTAAGGTCTTTTCCGAGGCGAGGCTTAAACTCCTCTCCCACCTCTCTTCAATCGGACGAGATCAACTTGTAGTTGTCGTATCTAGTGAAAGAGCGACCGCACGTCCAATCCCTAAGGAAATCCGTGCGAAGAGATGCATATCGCATCTCTTTCACGGGGATTCGGAAGAGACTGTCGGGAGAGGCGGGGTCTTCGCCGACGCCCAGAACTACGAAAACAGACTCCGGGAGCACTATCCCCTGAAAAGCATGTAAAACATTCAGTCTGTCTGGTCTATCTCCAAAGACTGCAATCTCACCATGGTAGAGCCCGCGCCTGTTCTTTGCCTCTACCCAGAATTTGTAACCCTTGTTCAAGTCTTTGATGTAGAAGTCGGGCACCTTGCTGCCCCGTCCTTCCGACTCAAGCAAGATCTTGAATTGAGCCGCAGGAAACATGCCCTTCACGAATTCTTCGAAGATCGTGCCTCGAACTGTGTCAGGATTGTTCATCCGGTTACTAGTATCGTTCATGTCGCGCAGGTAGGAAGTGGACAGGATAAATCAATATGGTCTTTTCTGAGGCGAGGCTCAGCCCCTTCACGGGATCACTATGGGCGTCAGCGCGTTCCCTGTTCGATTCTGGGGGCATATCCGTTCGTCCGCATTGTCTTCCCTGATCCCCTGCTCTCGCGGACGTCAGGGGACAGGGCGCTGACAATTGGCAAGGAACGGGCATGTCAGATGCCGTTATGATTCTAGCCCTAGCAGGCTAAGCTGTGAGAGCGCACCAGCCTCCCTGAGTGCTATGCAAGAAAGACTTATCTTGCCTGAGCATCATGCATCTGGCGAAGCGAAAGAATGACTGATTTGGTGAATGAATGGTCATGGCTGATTCTAGCAGTTGTTGGCGTGGCGGGCGCCCTTCTATCCTACGTCGTAAATGCCCACCTTCAACGTGGGCTTGAACGAAACAAGATTCAGTATGAAACAAAGAACAGGGCTTTCAAGGACATAACCGAAGCGGGGCGCGGATTGATGAACCTCATCGAGGCTTTCCGACTGACCGTTTTTAGGTTGAACAATACGCGGATGGAACCCGTTGATACGATCATAACTGGGGCGGCAATAGCTCAAGGCTTTGAGAAGTCTATGGGCAGTGACTACTGGTTCAACATAATCTCCAGGCTTGAATCGTCATTCGGTCCAAAACTCATGGACCAACGGAGAGACCAGGCCTACAAGGAAGAGGTTGCAGGAGCACTAAACGACCTCCATATGCTGTACACGCTCCTTTTTTCCCACTATTATGAGAGGGTGGCGACTGCATTTGAAAATGCATTCATCGTCATGGAGGAGTATGATGAATTTTCCAATTCTGTGTCCGAGTTCACCACCTACGCAGGACAGCTTTTTGAGAGCCAAAAAGAAGCACTCCGCATTTTTAGGAAGAATCTTCAAGAGAATATGGAGTCAGTTGCTCAGAACGAAATCAAACCTGATAGGAAATTGCTGACGTTGTGGAATGATGTTCTCGATAGGATGAACGAGGATTTGTACCAGACTCTGTGACGAAATATCAGGCCGCCGAGACGGACCATGACAGCTTACCAAGAGCAGGAACTTCTGATCAACAATGTCCTAAAGAGCCTCCAGGCACGGCATATCGTGAGCCCCAAAAGGAGGCTGGAGCATATTAAAGAGAAACCGTCTCGCCATCCGTCCTTCGGTGTCCGATTGGTGAGACTTGGCTACCCGATAGTCGCGTACAGGTTTGGCAACTGCACCTTCGACGAGGGAAGTCTTAGATTCATCCTGTTGCACGAAGAGAAACATGTCAGATCGTCTCTTGTCTGGCTGATCCCGATGATTCTCTTTGTGGCTGTCTCGTTGCAACTGGTTCTGCGTCTTCTTCTACTCGCGTTGGGCGCCGAAGTTGACATCCTGGCGTCCCTATTGTTGCTAGCGGCAATCTCCTGTGGTTCTATTCTCGCCCTCCGACACGGCGAAACGCAGGCTGATCTGTGGTCGGCGCGGAAGCTGAAGAGCAATTTCGGCATTCGTACCCCTTCTGAGGTTGCACTTCGTGCCTTGACGTGGCCAGATGAGGTCGGAGGCCGCCTAGGCAAGGCAATCAGGTCTCTCATGCGTAGCGCGACGCATCCTTCGAAGGAGGAGCGTGTCGCCAGAATCGCGCGCGACGTAGATGCTGACCCATCTGGAGGATAACGCAGGGTGTACGGTATGGCAGGTAACCAAGAGGCATCACTAAAACAGGTTTTCCGAGAGCTGCAAGATATGGGGTTGATATCATCAACCCGCAAGCTACAGCCATTCAAGCACGGTCCCAAACATAGACCAGATTCCCATGCAGGTCTCCTGCGCCGCAGCCGCATCTACTACTGGCTCGACGATTCCAAGATCGAGGTAGATGGGTTGAGATTCGTTCTTCTCCATGAAGAGAGGCACCAAAGGGGGCATCTCAGTGCGGCAGCATACTTCATCAGCTTTATTGGCTGGAGCTCTTTTTTCGTGTATCTTTACCTAACTGGACACTTCCTTCACGGACCTCAGGGGCTCTTGTATCTCCTTCTCCCCGTGGCGGTGTGGTATTCTACATGGCCGTTCGCGATGATTGATGAAAGGCGGTCGGATTTGTGGGCAACCAGACTACTCAAGGAGAGGTTCGGTATCGCTCGACCCTCCCTGGTTGTCGCCAAGGCATTCGAGTTTCCGCCAATGCATTTGAGCGCAGAAGATAGATTCGTAATGCGTCTAATGAAGACTTTCCACACGGACTATCATCCGACTAAGGAGAAACGAATTGAGCTGATTGCCAAAAACGTGGATGATCACGAAGAGTGAAGTCTTCAGTCGAAGTCCTCGGAATGCTACATGCAATGCCAACATTCAACTCATCCAAACCTGGTTTAGATTGCATGGTCCTGATTCCCGTCGACAGAGAGGGCAAGCCGATAAAGGAGCTGGTAGTTCGCTATTGTTGATTGGCGCATCTAGCGCCCAAAGCAGGGTGAAGGCCTGTTTGAAGGCTAGCGACCAATCTAACTTTCCACTCAGATGAGAGGAGATGGTTGGTCGTCCAGGAGCCGACTCCTCGAGACAAGGGAGTACTGCACATTGTTCTGATTGTGGAGGTTATCAAGCTGATGGTTATTCTATTGCAACTTGAGGAAAGGCAATTAATATCCACGAAGTCATGATGACATGTGGTTTCGAAAATCACCCTTGTCTGGGCCATCATAGCTGGTTCGGTCACAGTTGTGGCGTGGTTGCTGGTATCATGGCAACTTGCGGTTGGCGCCATCTTAGGAGCTATTCTCTCTTGGTTACCAGTTCTGAGCAACCACATTCAGAACAAGAGAAGGTCTCAACGGACATCAAGCTCAATCAAACGCGCCTTTGCGGTTTTGAAGAGACTCTCTAAGGAGCGATTTGGAACAGTCCACAGAGATTCTGATGATACGGAGTTCGTAGAATCGATTTCTGGATCCAGCAAGTTCGAACTTCAACTTCTCAATCGTATCGTGGATTATGCCTCGACCCACTGGTTTTCGGAAAGAATCAAGTCGTTGATTCCCACGCAATCTATGTCGATGCTGATATTGTATTTGGCCATGAATCAGGATTCAGGTCCTCTTAGAAAGAGTGCCCGTAGGGCTCTAATGGCAAAAGTTTCAGATGATATGACGTTTGGCACGGGAGGCGCCGAGTTTTCAGATCAGGTAGAGTGCTTCCTTAGACTTGCCTCAGCCCTCAACGTCAATCACACGATTCGCGACGAGGATCAGTTGATCGAACTGAGCAAAAGAAAGACCACCCGGGATGGTCGTGAACAAGTCACGAAGCAGATTACTGATCCCCAAATAGCCTTCCTTGTGTATCAACTTCGCAAAGGCCGAAAGCTTGAAGCGATCGCATCCAAGAACATAGATTTTCTGAAGTTCAGGAAGAGTGTGATTGGAAGACACCCCGTGAGAAGACCGACGCGGTTCTTCCTCATCTTAAAGCAGGAAAGGAAAGAGAGCCTCGGGGGATTGCGATTACTCAAGAAGGGAATAGACGGATTCGAAGACCGAATCATTACTCGAGGAAACCTCTACGCTAAACGATTGAAGGATCCGCAGAGATTTCAAAGCATTAGCATTGTAAAGTCAAGACTGCGCCAGGAATCCGCACTGAGTTTCGCGGAAGACACATTCTCTGTCAATGATATTCCAGAAAGCGAGTCCAAGAGGGCCAGTTTCGTGACCTTTCCGCTAATTGTCGAAGATGCGTATTACTTCCCCACAGAAACCCAATTGCTGGATGAGTTGAATCGTAAGCATATGGAGGTTTGGATGGATTTCTTTGAACTCCGGAGGATGCAGTACAAAGGCCTTGTCCTAGAGAATGAAATACGTTTCATCGATCTCGTAAGTTCAGTAGTTCGTAAAGTCGCCTTTTGACGTTGCCAGCTTCTCCCGTCAACGTAGCATTTTCAGAAACGATTAGGAGCCATCCCTCCCGTGCCAGTGTTTGTGCAAACATGAGCCAAGGATGGGATG
>Ga0315282_10011259_pt1 | contig 13891 bp, 10 predicted proteins | sample YL17G07_20_MG_FD_203693 | JGI IMG/M metagenome (GOLD analysis project Ga0315282, IMG submission 203693) | Sediment microbial communities from Yellowstone Lake, YNP, Wyoming, USA - YL17G07_20 | ecosystem: Environmental > Aquatic > Freshwater > Lake > Sediment | place: USA: Wyoming | collected... | reverse complement strand
ATGAATTTGAGGACGGACGCAAGGCGTTCCACGCGTACTGTCCCGCACTCGAAGAGGCCGTGACGTGGGGAGAGACCCAACAGCAAGCTCTCTCCCGAATCAACGAGCTCATCCACGCGCTTGTCCAGATGTCGGTTGAAAAGGGACAGTCGCTTCCCATGGGTCCTCTCGTCATCGAGCTTGAATCGCCCGCCGTGGTGGTTAACGTCTAAGAATCCCGCGAGGTGTGAACGCGTGAACCTTCATTCGCGCTCTTGAAGACGACGGGTTTGCGGAGGATCGCGTGGCCGGTGATCATCACATCTACTGCCACCCGGACGGAAGAATCGTTCCCGTCGCGTACTCCCGAGGCAGTGACACCTTCCCCATCGGCACGCTCCGCAAGATGGTGCATCTTGCCCGATGGACCGAGCACGATCTTCGACGCCTCCGACTGATGGAATGAACCATCTGTACGAATCGGAGCCTGTTTCTCAAATCCCTGTTCATCCGTGTTCGTCCTTGGCGAATTTCCTCTTCATCGCTCCGCGATCAGCTCGTACCAGGGCGCGAACTGCTGCCCCTGGGCCTGCAAGTGAATCCGGAAGCCGCCGGCGACCCGCTCGACATCGCGGGCGGCCAACGCCGGCAGCCGCGCCCCATTGCCATCCAGCGGATACACCGACAAGCGCCGGGCCGCGGTGGATAAAGTCACATGGCTCTCGACGCGCTCCATCCACACCGGCGTGTTGCCGCGGTTGATGTTGCCCGACTGCTTCTGAGCGAAGTCCGGCTCCTTCTCCAGCGTCCACCAGTCGCCGCTTCCCTCGTAGTTGACGATGCGTTGGGGGCGCGGCGGATCGGCGCCGGGTTGCGAGCGTAGCGTGTAGCCCGGCGTGGAAAGCAGCATGCGCGCCGACTGCTTCAGCGGCTTTCCGTCGAGCGAGGTGAGCAGAATACAGGCGAAGCCGCGGCTGCTCTCGGCCAGTTGCACGGTGAGGGCGCCCGCCTCCACCGCTTTCTGCCCGGCAAAACCGATGAGGCCGGCGGCCGTGGGCCCGTGGATCAGGAACAGCTTGGCGTCGCGATCGAACGTCGCTTCGCCGGTGTCGAAGCGGTAGGGCGTGGTCACGTCCGTCGCCGCCTTGGGCAATGGCCCGCCGCTGTCCTTCACCAGTTGCACGGGATGGACGAAAGCAGCGGCGGGATCGTAGCCGGCCGCGGAGTTCAGGAACGCCGCGATGGCCCCGTTGCGCTTCTCGCGGCCCGACTGCAGGCGCAGGTCCTTGCCCATGGGGATGCCGATCTTCTGCCGTCCGGGTTGAATGGCGCCGGAGCGGAACAGCCAGGCGGCCTGGCCGATGTTTGGGAACTTGGTCCAGTCGCCGTTCACGTTGAAGCCGTTGGGCGCGCCGTCGTCCCAGTTGCGCCCGTGCGCATAGGCGAAGTGCATGATCGAGTCCCAGTCCTGGAAGGCCCCGAACACCGCAAGTTCCACGTCGATTTCGGCGGCGTGACGGTTCGGCCAGGGCTGGTTGAATTCGCTGACGGTGTAGGGCCGGCCGGCGGTCCGCGCCGCCGCGATGTTCATGAACGTGGAGAAGCCGGTGCCCACCGACGAGGCGTCGCGCATCCGCCAATCGCGGCCGTCCCAGCGCTGATGCGGGAAGTTGTAGTGATCGATGTAGAAATGATGGTCGTCGTAATCCAGGTCCTGGTGGGAGTCAAGATTCAGCAGCCCGCCGTAGCCCATCTGCGTGCCGGCCACCGGGGCCAGCGGCCCGGCGGTGTCGCGCACCGCGCCCAGCATCTGCCGCAGGTAGTGCCGGTCGCGGTCGGCCAAAAACAGCAGGTAGTCGTTGAGGCGCGTCTCCGGCGCCGCCTTCTCGTCGCGCCCCACCAGCGAGACAGTGCCGGCATCAAGCGATTCGTTCTCCCGCAGCCCGCCCCACGCCGCGCGCAGCGTGCCGGCGCCGTCGTAGCGGGTCTTCAGGAACTGGTTCCACTGCCGCTGCAATTCGTTGCTGTATTCCCCGGCCACAGCTTCGTTGAAGCGCGTCGATTGCCAGGCCTGCAGCAGCGATGTCTCGTTGTCGAGCTCCACCATGCCCAGCACCGGGTCGTCGCGGAGCGAAAGGGCTTCGATCACCTTGCGCGTGAATTCCACCTGCAGCTCGACCATGCGCGGGAAGAAAATGTGCAGCGGCTTGCTCTGCGTGGGGAATTCGGCGCCGTCGGGCATGGCCGGCACCTTGTCCACGGAGGGCCGGAAGCGATAGCCGACGTGCAGGTTCAGGTTGACGTAGACGCCCTCGGCGCGCAGAGCGTTCAAGAAGCCGCGCAGCCGCGCCACCGATACCGGATTCAGCGTCGGGTAGGGGCCCTGGGTCAGGATGCTGTTGGCGTTTTCCGGATCGCGGTCGGGGTTGGAATCCATGTGGTGCAGCCGCACCAGGTTGATGCCCAGCCGGCGCAGGCGCTTGGCGATGCGCGCCGCGTCGCCCGGCTCCGGGAAATTCGCGCCGAAGGCCAGGTTGACGCCGAACAGACGCACGCGCTCGTCGTCGGCGGTGTTGGGCTTGCCGTCTTTGCCGGCGCGATAGAAATGTCCATCGCGGACAAACAGCCGGTCGGCGGCGGTCAGGGGGTGGTTCAAAAAGCCGAAGTCGGCGGCGCCCGCCAACTGGTCCTGGTCGATCGCCACCACGTAGACCTCACCCTTCTCCGGCGACTGCGCGCAGGCCGTCACTGCCAGGAAGACCAACAGGATGATTTTGAGTCTCATACGAAAGCCACTTGTAACACAAAGGCTTGAAGACACAAAGGCACGAAGTGGAGAGCCGCCGTGAGCAGGCGTCAAGACCGGTGGCCGCCTTTCAACTGTTCCCCTGGTAGGGCGTCCCGGGCAGCCAGCGCCGCACGGCGCTGCAGTAACGCTGGTAGGGCTCGCCGAACTGCCGCCGCAGCCGCGGCTCCTCGACGAGCACGACAAAAAGGTGAAAGAGGAGCGCGCCCCCGGCGGCATACACGACCACGGCCGCGGAGTTGAAAAAGACCGCCCAGCCCAACATTACCAAAAGCACGCCGATGTACATGGGGTTCCGCACGTAGCGGTATAGCCCCCCCACCACCAGCACCTTGGGCGCATCTATGGGCGCCGGAGTCCCTCGGCCGGTAATAGCGAAATCGCAAACACAGCGGAGGGAGATAGCGGCGCCAATCGCGAACGGCAGCAGCGAAACGTAATGCTGAGCCGTCCACAGGCGCGGCAGCCCGGAGCGGCGCAAGCCCAGCCGATACGGGATCAGGACCGCGAATGTTCCGGGCACGAGCACCGTGAACAACAGACTCTTCAGGAAGAGACCCATGAAGTTCCCCCGAGCCGGCCGGGGCCGGCCCGCCGAGGGCACGCGCTATTATGGCACGCGGCAGCGTCCGAAGCACGCGGCGAGGAACGCCGGCGCGGATCAAGGCCGCGCCCGGCGCAGGCCCCGGATGCCTGCGAGGTTCGCGGGGATCCGCGCCAATCGGGTAATATCTCCACATGCTGGCGGCGTGGATGGTTTGGGGGGCGCTGGTGGCGCAGCAGGCGGCGCCGGGCCCGCCTCCCCAGCAAGCACCGGGGGAGTTGCCGGTGTTCCGCGCGGAGACCACGCTGGCCCTGGTCCGCTTCCACGTCGTCCGCAAGAACGCCTATGTCGATGACCTCAAGCCAGCCGATGTCGTGCTACTGGAAGACGGGTCGCCCCGTAAACTGACGCTGTTCGAGGGCGGCCGGGCGGCGGGGCGCACGGTCCCGGTCGAGATCCTTCTGCTGTTCGACACCAGCGGCAGCGTGACCCAGGAAGGGTTGCTCGACCCCCTGGTTTACCGCAGCACGCTGCTGGACGGCGCGCCCTATGCCCGCTTGGCGGTGTACGGGTTCGACTCGGTGCTTCGCCGGTTCAGCCGGCCGACCCGCGATCCGGCCGAACTGGCCGGCGCGCTGGAGCGCGTGGTCAATTTCCGGTCCGGCGCGCATCCCCGGCCGGACACCATCCGCCTGCAACTTCCTCCCAAGAGGAAGTCCGATCCCCGCGGCGGCACCTGGATCTATGAATCGGTGTTGGCCGCGGCCAAGGACGCCGCCGCGTGGCCGGGCAACGCCACCCGCATGCTGGTGGTTTTCTCCGACGGCTTTCCCACCACCACTTCACAGCCCGAAGACGCTGCCAGCCCCGTGTCCGAACTGGGCATTCCGGTATACCCCGTCGTGCTCGGGTACCACCGGCTCGAGGAGCAAATGCGCCAGGTGCACGAGACGGGATACAACAGCCAGGGAGTCATGAACGATGGGGCCCGCCAGCGTCTTCAGCGGCTCGAAGCGCAGGAGGCGGATATCCTGGGTTTCGCGCGGCTGGGGGAATTGACCGGCGGCCGCTCCTTCAACCCGCGAATGATCAACCTGACCGTCGTTCGGCAGATCCTGGCGGGCCTGCTCAACCAAATCCGCTGCGAATACGTTGTCGGTTTTGCGCCCGGGCCGCCGGCAGGGCGACCCCTGCGCCACAAGCTTCAGGTGAAGCTGCGCGGGAAAGAACTGGGGAAGGTGCTGGGCGGGGCGCGCAGCATCACGTACTGAAGTCAGCGACTGGGGCGGTGGGCAGTAGGCAGGAAGCAGTAGGCAGTAACCGCCACCGCTTCCGCGCGCGCCGCTACTTCTTGCGGCGCGCCATGGCCGCGCGCACCGCGGCTTGCGAGGCGAGAATCGCGCGGTCGCCGGGCAACATCGCCAGGCCTTGCTGGTACACCCGGTCGGCTTCTTGGAACCGCGCCGTCGAATAATACCAATCTCCAAGTCCCAGCACCGCGTTTCTCGAGTTGGGGGTCACGCGCAAGGTATTGGTCCACAGCGCCTCCGGGTCTTGCCAGTGCCGGATGGCGCCGATAGAAAGAAAACCCCAGGCGATCAGCAGCGCCGGGACGAACCAGGCCAGCCGCCGATGGCGCGCCAGGTGCGCCACCAGAAGCGCGAAGCCCAGCACCGCGGCATAGGCGTAGCGGTCTTGTACCTTGCCCTGGCTCGGCAGCACCAGGGTGGCGGCCAGGGCGGGCAAAAGCGGCAGGACCAGCAATAATGCCGCGCGGCGCATCTGTGGCCAGCGCAACCCCAGCCAGGCCAGGAGCGCTGCCGCAAGGAAAAACCCCAGCCACGATGCGGCGGAAAACGAGAGATTGTAGTCGAGCGCCAGCGGCCACGGCCAAACCAGCTTCCAGACGTAGTGAAGCAGAGCGGCGGCGGCGGTTTTGATCGCTCCCCAACCGACGTGGCCCGGCAGGGGAGTGGCGGCGCTGCCAACGGCGATCCGGCGCAACAACAGGGATCCGGCCGCAAGGCCAAAGAACGGCCAGGCGCGCCAGCCGACAAAAACCACGGCCATCAGCGGCAGCGCCAGCGCGCTCTCCTTGGTCAGCATCGCTGCGGCGGCGGCCAAGTAGGCCACCGCAAGCAACCAGGGTGCGCTTCCGCCACGATCTGTAGCGGCGGTCTTTAGACCGCCATCATCCGCGGCGGTCTTCAGACCGCCATCTGTTTCGGCAAGGGAGTGGGTGGCGACCCCGCCAGGCGGGGTCGCCGCTACAACGGCATACAAGCTGACGAACATCAGCCCGGCGGCCACCATTTCCGGCAGCCCCGCCATCCAGGCCACCGCCTCGACGTGCAGCGGGTGGGCCACGAACAGCGCGGCGGCCAGCCATGCGACTCTGGCCTCAGCAAACTGCGAAACCAGCAGAAAGGCGGCCAGGGCGGCGGCGGCGTGAGCGGCCAGCGAAAACAGGTGCAGCCAGAACGGCTGCCCGGCAAAGCCCCGAGCCAGCCAGGAATGAAGCAGCACGGTAGCCGGCCGGTAGTAACAATACCCCGCCGGGTGCCACAAGAATTTCGGCACCGGGCCGGAGAAAGCGGAGCCGATCGTTTGCCGCGGCATCGACGGGTCGTCGAGATAGATCATCTCGTCGTCGAGGATGTAGCCGCCGCCCAGCGCGCCGGCGTACACCAGCGCCGTCAGCAGCAGCAGGCAAGCGGCGGCCCGGCGGGGCGTGGTCCACGGCGGCTGTGGCAATGAGCGCGGCATCGCTCGCGGGCTAGTATACGATGTTGTCAGCTATCAGCTTGAAGCTATCAGCTTATAGCTTGGACGTGAAACCACTTCGGTCCATTCACGGTGTCGTAACGGCCGCGGTGCTGCTCTACGCCGCGCTGGCCGCCTGCTACACGCTGAAGAACTTCGATCTTGGATGGCAGTTGGCGGCCGGCCGGTACATCGCCGAAACCGGCCACCTCTCCCGCCACGACGTCTTCTCCTACACCGCACCGGGCAAGGAATGGGTGTACCCGGCGGGAGCGGAGTTGCTGTTCTACGCGCTGTACCGGCTGGGCGGCTATGCCGCCCTCACGCTGCTGGGCATGGCCGTCTGCGTTTCAGTAGTCGCGCTGGTGTTCTTGGCCGACGCCGGAGAAAGTCCAGGCCAGCCTGTGACACCTGACACCCGGCGCCTGTCACCCGGCGTTTGGCGGCTCTGGCTGGTGGCATTGGCTGTGCCGGCGATTGCCGACCGGACAGGCGCGCGGGCCGACATGTTCACCACCGTGCTGTTTGCGGCCGTGCTGGTGATCGTCTGGCGGTTTCACCGGCAACTCCGGAGCCCACTTCATCTACTTCCTTTTCTGTTCCTCCTCTGGGCCAACCTGCACCAGGGCTTCGTCTTTGGCCTGGCCTTGCTGGCCGCGGTTTGCTGCGCCACAGCCTGGAATGCTTGGGTGGGCGGACGCTCCCTGATCCCGCTTGGCGGGACGGCTCGGTTGCCGCATCGCCAGTTGTATTTGTACAGCGGGCTCAGCGCGCTGGCCGTTTTCATCAACCCCTGGGGCTGGCGCCTGTACGCGTCGCTCTGGCGGGTGCGGCAGGACATGGCGTTTCAGCGCGGCTTCATCGGCGAAGCCTCCGCCGTGCCGTGGGGCTGGTGGCGGTTGAGGGATGCCGTTCGCCTGGACGATCCGGATGCTGGCTTGTGGTTGTTGCTGGCGTTTGCGGCAATCGGGATCGCCGTGGCGTTGGCCCGCCGGCAGTGGTTGCCCGCCGTCCTGCTGGCGGGCGCTTGCTGGCTGGGTGTGCAGTACGTCCGCGCCCAAGCGCTCTCGGCCATCGTGACCGCCGTCGTGCTCCCCTCGACCTTCGGCTTTGCCGGGCGGCAACAGCGCCGTCCCGCCGAGCGGGATAAGGGAGCGGTCCGCTCGCTCGTGCTCGCGGCTCTGTTGCTCTTGCTACCGTTGCTGGCGCTGCGCTCGGCCGGCCTCATCGGCAACCGGTATTACATCGCGCGGGGCGACATCGCCACCTTCGGCTTCGGGCCATCGTGGTGGTTCCCGGAGCGGGCGCTGGACTTCATCGGGCGCGAGCGCCTGCCCGGCCGTATCTACCACGATTACAATCTGGGCGGGTGGATGATGTGGCGGCTGTGGCCGCGCTATCAAGTGTTCATCGACGGCCGCGCCCAACCATTCACGCCGAGTATCCTCCTGGAGCAACACGCCATGCGGGCGGCCCCCATCGATTCGCCCGCCTGGCGGGAGTTCCTCGACCGGTGGGGCATCAACACCGTGCTGATCTCGCTGGCGCGATACGGCGGCTACCGGCTTTCGCCGGCCGAGCTGTGCGCCTCGCCCGATTTCCGGCTGGTCTACATCGACGACGTTTCCGGAGTCTGGCTGCGGGCCCGAACGGAGAATCGCGCCTGGCTCGACCGGCTGGCGCTTTCCTGCCCGCCCGCCTCCCTGCCTGCGGCCGGCGCTTCGCCGGCCGCCCGCTACAACTTCCTGGCCAACGCCGGCCAGCTCTATCAGGCCTTCGGCATGGACGCCGAGGCGCTGGGGGCCTACCAGGAAGCTGAGAAAATATTTGGCGGCGACGCCAACCTGCGCTACAGCATTGCCCAGGTTTGGGACAACCGCGGCCGCGCCACCGAAGCGCGCCAGGAGTACCGCAATGCGCTGGCGCTCGGCGAGTCCTCGCAGGCCTGGCACGCGCTCGGCCTTCTCGAGTGGCGCGAAGGGCGCCACCGCCAGGCCGCCGAAGCATTCGCCCGCGCCGCCCAGCGTGCCGTGCTGGCCCACGAAAGTTACCGCATGCTGGGCGAGGCCTATTTGGCGGTGGGGGAACCGAAGCGCGCCCTGGAAGCCTTCGGGCGGGCGCGCGCCGTCAGCCGCTATCGCGACAACAGCGGCGGGTTGGCCGCCGCCTGGCTGGCGCTGGTGGCAGACGGCGAGCGGCGCGCTCGCGCCATGATTCATGACAAGTAATCGTGTCAACGCCGGCCTCGCGCTGATCCTGATTGCCTTTGCTGTCTACCTGAACACCTTCGGTTTCCAGTTCGCTTACGACGACTTCCGGTTTGTCGTCAACAACAAGGCCATCCACAAGCTGGGCAACGCCCCGTCGTTCTTTGTGGCGCCCGTTTCCGAAGTTTGTTATCGGCCGATCACCTTCCTGTCGTTGGCGCTCGACCATGCGGCGGCCGGGTTGCGGCCCGCCCTCTACCACGTGGAGAACGTGCTCCTGCATGCGCTGGTGACCTTGCTGCTCTACCGGCTGCTGTTGCCGTCGGCGGGCGGCGCGGCGTGGCTGGCCGCCGCCTTGTTCGCCGTCACGCCGCTGCACAGCGAGGTGGTCGCCAACGTCACTTCCCGGAGCGAGCTGTTGGCGGCGCTGTTCGGGCTTCTGGCGCTCGGTGTAGCGCGTTCTGGCGCGCGGAAAGCGGACGTGCTTGGCAGGGCGTGCGCGAATCGGGCGCGCCCGATTCGGGCACGCGCGCTCCTGCGCGCGTTTCTCTGCGGAGGGTTGTACCTGCTGGCGCTGATGTCTAAGGAAAGCGCAGTGGGCATCCCCGCGCTCGCGCTGGTGATGAGCTGGCCTCTCGGCCGGCGGGCGGCGAACGATGCCGGCGCGCCCGGGACCCCGGATGTGCCGCCGGCAGACCGCCTGCGGCGGTATCTGCGGGCCCTGCCGCTCGGCCCGCTCTGCGGCATGGCCGTTGCCCTGGGCGTTTATCTGCTCCTCCGCCGCCACGCCCTGGGGCAGGTTCAGTGGCCTCAGGAGGCCATGCTGGACAACCCGCTCATGTACAGCGACCTGTCCACGCGGCTGAGAACGGCGCTGATGGTTCTTGGCCAGAACCTGAGGCTGTCGTTCGTGCCCTGGCCCCTTTCCGCCGACTACACCTTTCCCGAAACGCCACTGATCGTGCGCTGGAGCGATCCCCGGTTCCTGGGCTGGACGGCGCTGGTGGCCGGCGCCGCCGCCGCCGCGCTGGCCGCCGGCCGCCGTTTCCCCAACATTGCGCGGGGCATGGCCTGGTGGCTGGCCGCCATGTTGCCGCTTTCCAACCTCTTCATGACCTTCGGGACGATCCGGGCCGAACGCATGTTGTATCTGGCTTCGGCGGGCACATGCCTGGTGCTGGCGGAGGCCGCCGTGCGGCTGCGCGCGCCCGACTCGGGCGCGCCCGATTCGGGCGCGAAGCTCGGCCGTCTTGCCTGGGCCGCGGCGCTGGCAGGCCTGCTGACCTTGCTGGGCGTGCAGACGGTCCGCCGAAACATGGTTTGGAAGGACCATGGCAGCGTGATCCTGGCTACGGCCAGGGACGCGCCGCACAGCATCCGCGCCAATTACCAACTGGCCGAACACCTGATGCGGAGCGGCGACTGCGCCGCTGCCGTTCCCTACTATGGCCGCGTCCTGGCTATCTACCCGGCCTTTGGCATGGCCCGTTACAACCTGGCTGTCTGCTATGAAAAGCTGGGCAGGCTGGACCGGGCCGAACCGCTCTACCGCGAACTGTTCGCCGCCAATCCCGGCGACCGCGGGCTGGCCCAGGCGGTCACCGCGGCTTGCGAGGCGCGGAAAGATTGGCCCTGCGTGGCCGACGCCTTGCGCCGCTTCCTGGCAACCAGCCGCCAGGGCCCGGCCGACGCCGCGGCCTGGCTGGCGTTGGGGAATGCGCTCAACCGTGCCGGCCGCGTGGCGGAGGCCGAATCGGCCTACCGCCGCGCCCTCCAGTGGCGCGACGACGCCACTACCCGCTTCAACCTGGCCGGCACGCTGGTCAACCTGGGCCGCGTGAAGGAGGCGATCGAGGAGTATCGCACCGCCCAGCGCCTGGGGATGAACAGCAAGGAACTCTACGCGGATTGGGCGGCGGCGGAACGCCGCGCCCGCCATTCACCACAAAGACACGAAGAACACTAAGAACCACAAAGACGGTGGTGAGTTTCTCGCCGGGGGTACGACGTTCCCGCTTACTTCAGGCTCTGCCGGATCATCTCCGCGAAGTTCTCGCCCGACTCGGTCCACAACACCTTGCGTTGGACCGGCAGCCGCTTGTCCAGTTCGTGGACGAAACCGAGCAGCTTGCGGATGTTTTCCTGCAAGCGCTCCCGATACTCGCGCGCCATCGCCCGCGATTCGGCGTCGGGCAGCATCTGATCGGCGCGAAACGGGGTATCCAGGCCAAGATCGATTTCCAAGTGGCCGCGCTCGGCCGTGCCATCCTCAAATTCCGGGCCGAGGCAGGACAGCGTCACGGGCGCCGGCGCCTGCTTCCAGGCCCCAGGCCCGCCGTTCTTCTGGAACGTCCAGAGGTCCCAGAAGCCGGCGGCCTCGTACGCATAGTCGCCGTGAAAGAACTCGGAGGCCAGCAAAAGGATGTAGCCCGGTTCGGCGCCCTCTTCGCTGAAGTCTTCCTCCAGGACCGGGTGTTCGCTCCAGCTCAACGGGTAGATGCGGAACCCGCGGATGCGCGGCTGCAACTTGGAAAAGGGAAAGGTCTCCAGCAGGGTGCGATAGCGGTCGAGCATCTGGCTATCGTCATAATCCTTAAGCCACAAGCTCAAATAGAAGCGATCGGCCATGCACGCCAACCCGTTCCCATGGTAGCAAAGTTCCATTCAACCCAGACGGGAGGCGGAAGCGCGGCAGGCATCGACGGCCAGCGCGGCAGCGTGCTTGCCGGCCGCCGGCAGCTCGCCCACCGCCTCTTCCACGACTGCCGCGCTCAACGCCCCCATTCCGGCAGGGTCCAGGCCCTGGAGCAATTCGGTGAGCGCGGAACCGCAGGCCATGGACGCCACGCACCCCCGGCACTTGAAGCGCGCCGCGGCAACCCGGCCATCCCGCAACTTCACCGACAATTTCAGAATGTCGCCGCACACCGGGTTCGACACTTCCACCACCGCGTCGGCGTCCTCGAGCTCCCCGGCGTTGCGCGGATTGCGGAAGTGGTCGAGCAGCTTGGGATGGTACATCTGCCGTACAATGGCCTGTTGTTCCACGACCCACCGCGAGGATACCCAGGCACGCCGCGGAAATCAATTGACCGCGCCATGACGGACAAGCCGGACACTGAAACAATTCTTGCCGACCTTGCCCGGGCTATCGCCGGCAAGCAGGGCAGGGAAGCCCTGCGGGCGGCCGTGGAAGCGCTCAAGCGGGCGGTTCCGCGCTACACCTGGGTAGGCATTTATCTGCTCGAAGGGGGCGAGCTGGTGCTGGGCTCCTACCTCGGCAAGCCGTCGCCGCATACCCGCATTCCCATTGGCAGGGGAATCTGCGGCGCCGCTGCCCGCGAGGGGCACACTATCATCGTGGCCGACGTCAACACCGACCCGCGCTACCTGGCGTGCAGCCTGGAGACCCGCTCGGAAATTGTTGTGCCGATTTCTCGCGATGGCAGGGTAATCGGCGAGATCGATATCGACAGCGACCTGCCCGGCGCTTTCGGCGACTCCGACCGCGAGCTGCTGGAACGCGCGGCCGCAATCATCGCCGGGAACATCTGACATGCAAACAGTGACCGGAGCGCTGATCGTGCGCGGCGGCCGCTTCCTGATCTGCCGCCGCCGGGCCGACCAGCCCCACCCGCTGAAATGGGAATTCGCCGGCGGCAAAGCCGAGGCGGACGAAGAACCGCCGGCGGCGCTGCGCCGCGAGCTTCAGGAAGAACTCGGCATCGAGGCCGAGATCGGCCCCGAGGTTTGCCGTCTGCCCTATCAATACCCGGGCCGCGACCCCATTCTGCTGATCTTCTACCGCGTGGCCGGGTTCAGCGGCGAACCCCTCAACCGAGCCTTCGCCGAGATCCGATGGGTGGAGCGCGGGCAACTGCCTTCGTTTGACTTTCTGGAGGCCGACAAGGAATTGGTGGAGCGAATCGCCCGCGGCGAAATCCCCTAAGTGCGGAATGCGGAATGCGGAGTGCGGAGAAAAATCGGGACCGCGCAACCCCTCCATCGAGTGCGCCGGCTACTCCGCACTCCGCATTCCGCACTCCACACTCTTCCGGCGGGCCAGGCGGGCATCGGCCAGCAGCGCGTGGAGCTGCGGCACCAGGCTCACCAGGCCGCCAAACCGCGCCCGCTCGTACACCTCGGTGAACCGCGCGAACACCGGGGCCAGCGCGGGATCGCTCACTATGGAGAGAAACTCGCGCGCCGACATCGCCGGCGGCTTCTCATAGCCGCGGCGCGCCAGCAGGCCCAGCATGTCCTGGTAGGCCAGCGTGGCATCGCGCGCCGTGGCTTGTCCGGCGCGGGTGCGGGCCCGCGAGGCGCTGCGCCGCCAGGCCTCCCGGATCTGCCCGGCGCCCAGGAACACGCCCAGGGAGAGGCCGCAGAGCACGATGAGCGCCGGTAGGACCCGCGGATCCGACTTCACCCGGCCGCGCAGGCCGCCCAGCCAGTCGGAAAGCCGCCGGTACCGCAGGCGGATGTAGTTCTGGGTCTCGGCGGTGGCCCGCCGCGAGCCGCGATCCAGGTTGCGCGCCAGCAGGAACTGCCGGCTGAAATCGTAGCTCACCACCCAGTCCAGCCAGAACGTTTGCAGGGCATCCAGCCACAGGCTGATGCGGTACAGGCTGGCTACCACTTCGGTGCCCGCGGCCGGCGTCGGGTCGAACGTCACCCATCCGTAGGCGGGGAAGTAGACTTCCACCCAACTGTGCGCGTCGCGCGCCCGAACCACGTAAACCCTGGATATGTCGTTGAACTCGCCGGGCAAGAAACCGTTCACCAGGCGGGTGGGGACGCCCAGCGTGCGCAGCATGACGGCCATGGCCGAAGCGAAATACTCGCAATGGCCGCGCCGCTGGTCGAACAGGAAACCGGCCAGCGGGTCGCGGCCGGTAAAGGGCAAATCCAGGGTGTAGCCGAACTGGGTGCGCAGGTATTCTTCGATCAGGCGGGCGCGGTCGTATTCGTTGTCCGCTGTGGCCGTGAGCTGCCGGGCCAGCTCGGGGATGCGCGGATCGAGCTGGGGAAGCTGCAGGTACACGTCCAGGCGGTTCTCCCCGATGTGGTCTGGAAACTCGGCCGGCGCGGCGCGCAGCAGGTTGGCGGGCGGGCGGTAGATGTCCGATGTGGCTTCGTAGCGCAGCGCCGACGCGCTCCGGTCCCGCAGCAGCAGCGAATCATTGGAGTCCATCTCCAGCATGCGCATGCGGCCCACCACCTGCTCCCCCTTGGGGATCAGGAACAGGTGCTCGGTGGAGATGGGCTCTAGCATCACCATGTATTGCAGCCGGGCGTCGCCGGCGGCCGGGCGTTGCCGCCGCCCGAGGATGAACCGCGCCATGCCGGACTGGGCCGGGTCGCCGGTCACCAACAAAACGGCGGACAGCACGGTGGTGGCAGCGCTGGTGTTGTGCCAGCGATGGCCGTCGAACAGCGTCAGGGCCACGCCCCGGAAGCGCAGTTCCTGGACGCGGGGCGGGTCCGTGGTGTAGCGCACCCGCATCATCACCGTGTTGCTCTTCTTGATTTCCCCGATCTCGCCCAGTTCCACGTTGTCGCCGAACCCGGCCACCTGCTGCGCCTTGGGCG
>Ga0315282_10011258_pt1 | contig 13894 bp, 8 predicted proteins | sample YL17G07_20_MG_FD_203693 | JGI IMG/M metagenome (GOLD analysis project Ga0315282, IMG submission 203693) | Sediment microbial communities from Yellowstone Lake, YNP, Wyoming, USA - YL17G07_20 | ecosystem: Environmental > Aquatic > Freshwater > Lake > Sediment | place: USA: Wyoming | collected... | reverse complement strand
GTTTGAGGCCGCCGCCGAGGTCGATGATGAAGAAATGAAAAGGCAGGCCCTCGTCCAGCCAGTGTACCGCGCTGAAATGGTCCTCCACCAATTCGTCGCCGGCGGTGAACATGGCCATCAAGGCCGCCTCGTGCGCGTAGCGGATCAGGTCGTGCAGGGAGCGGCATTCCATCAGGGAGAAGGTCGGGCCGTAGGCATCGGTCAGGTTCAGGGGAACGATGAGCTGCCGAAGCTTTTCCAGTTCGGGAGCGAGCTTTTTGTCCCCGGGCTCCACCGGGCTGGACTTCAGCCCCGCGGTGGTCAGTTTTTCCATCTGAGCCTGCACGACCGAAGGCACTTCCAGGACCACACGCCGGTCTGCATCCAACAGAACCCATTGGCCCTCCTTCAGGGTTTTGGTGGCCTCGGCTGTTCCGGTGATCATGGGGCGGCCGCGTTCCCGAGCCACGGTGGACAGGTGATCGCCGGGATTGCCCAGGTCCACGATCGCGCCCCGCACCACGGCCATCCATCTGGCAGCCTCCACCAGGCTCTGGTTCAAAACCAAGACCGCTTGCCCGTCAAGGCTTTCATCCAGGTTGGCGGCGGAGCGCACGATCCGCACGCGGCCGAGCGCTCGGCCCGGAGAGGAAATCGTGCCGCCTTGCAAGAGGGGCGGGGCCGTTGAGATTCCCGATGCCGGGCGCCGCCGGCCGGGGAGGCGCAGCGGACGGGACTGCAAAAGAAAGATTCGGCCCGAGGCGTCCGCCGCCCATTCCGCGTCCTGGGGCCCATCGCCCAGGTATTCGATCAACCAACCGAGTCCGGCCAGGGCCCGAACCGTTTCCTGGGATAAGAGCGGAAGCGCCCGCTCTTCCTCGGGCACGGGTTCGATCCGCACCCCGCCTCCGGGGACGGCCTTCTCTTGCACGGTCTTGACGGCCACCTCCTGCTCGATCCTGGCATTCAGATCCGAGCGCGGCAGGCGATAGATGTCCGCCGGGGCCCCGCCGTTCACCGCCAGGGTGCCCAAGGCCGGCACGGCGCTGATTAAAAATCGGCCCAGCTCCCGGTCCGTGGGGTCCACGGTGTAGAGCACGCCGGCGGCCGAGGCAGGCACCATCTCCTGAAACAGCACGGCCATGTCGAAATCCAGGAGCGGCAACCCATACTGCATCCGGTAGGCCAGGCTTCTGGCGTTGAAGTTGCTGGCCAGGACCTCCTTGTAGGCCCGTGCCAACGCTTCGAACCCGACCACGTTGAGGATCGAGGTGAACTGGCCGGCAAAGGAGTGCTCCGCCTGGTCTTCCACCACGGCGCTGCTCCTGACCGCCAGAGCCTTATGGGTTCCTTGGCCCAGGCGTTCCAAGGCCGCGGCCAGGACCTCTTCCAGTTCCGGAGGCAGCGGAGAGCCGACGATCAGGGACCCGATGGCCTCGGCCGTCTCGGTGAGCTCGGCCTGAGGCTCGTTGTTGGCGTGGAGTCGACGGAGCCGGTCAGGGACAAGGGTATCGAGTTGGTTGAAGCTAAAAAAAAGCCGACTGGCGGCCAAGGTCAGCACGAATCCTTTAGGCGTCGGCAGTCCATACGCGGCCAACCGGGCCAGGGATGCGGCCTTTCCGCCCAACTGGCCGGCCATTTCCGGACGGAAATCATGGAGGGCAAGAGCGAGCGGTGGAGGTTCGGGGGTTAAGAATTGTTGCGCCAGAATGTCCCTGATCTCAGACGACAACCGCTTGTGCAGGGCGTAAAGGTTTTCGGAGCGGTATCCGTTCATGCGGTTGAGCCCGTCGACCATTTCGTAGGTGACGTGGAGCAATTCCTCGATGCGGCTGTCCGCCGTCAGCCCGCCCGCAGCCGTGGCCTTGAAGCTCGCCTCGATCTCGCCCACCAGGTCCATGGACCGCTCGTTGTTGGCCAGCAGGGCCCGGAAGGCGTGATAGCGGAATTTAAGGTCGGCCAGGGCCTCTTCGTCCCGCAGCCGCTTGCGTTCTTGATACCTGGCCCAGAGGCGTTGAAAATTCCCGAACATATGCGTCTCGACTAGCCGTCCTTCCCGCGGGCCTGGGCCCGGACGCGCTCGAGGAACAACTCCAACAGGGCCTCGATGTCCTGGTCGGCCCTCATGGCGATGTCCAACTGCCGGGTAAAGGCGGTCAGTTCGCCCAGCCTCACCAGGGCCGTCTCGGCCGACCGCGGTTCCGCTTCTTTGAGCTTGCCCACCACCAGATCGCTCTTGACCGTAACGCGAAAATTCAAGGTCTCGAGGACCATGCGAATCAGTTCGGCCCGGCGTTCGCGGCGGGAGGCGTCGGCAAAACCGCCGGCGAAGCGGAAATAGATGGCGTTTCGGTTGGATTCGACCAGATAGGCGTCGATGACGCTGAAGTGATAGCCCAATCTGAGGCTGAGGTTGAGATAGTCTCGGGTGATAATGGCCAGGTTGCGGCCGCTGAAGGCGGGCTCGGACGTCAAGAGGGCCTGGGTTCGGTCCAGGCCGCCGATGATGTCCCGGAGCCTAAGGGCCACCGGCTGATTGTCCCACATCTCTTCCAGCCCTAGCCCTCGAAGCAAGGCCCGGAGGGGCCGGGAGGACACGTCCTGAACCTGGATCCGGCGGCCGGCGGCCGAGGCCAGGCCGCCATCGATATCCAGCACCCAGAGATCCAGGGGCGCGTTGAGCGCCAGGGGACGGGCTTTAAGCGACCGAATTTCTTTGTGGCGGGTCTGGATTTCAATCAACTCCTCGACGGCCTTTTCGTGGACGAAATGCAGGAGATCATGAAAGGTCTTGCAGCCTGCCGGGGTGAAATCAGGGCTGTGGGGGTCGATCAGGTTGAGGGGGATGATCCAGCGGAGCAGTCGGCGCAGGAGCAGATATTCCGGGTCGGCGGGGGTCAGGTCCAGGCCCGCGGCCCGGTAACGGAGGAGGGACTCCACCACGCCGCTGTAAATGATCCGCTCGTCGGCATCCACCGTGACCTCGGTCCGGGCCGGCAGGGCCGCCAGGGCCCCAGCCGCGCCGACAATGGCCGGCACGCGGCATTCCCGAGCCACCGTGGCCAGATGACCGGTGGCATTGCCCGTTTCGGAGACGAAGGCGGCAGCCCGGCGCAGAAAGGGGCTGAAGGCGGGGCTGGCCTGGGGGGCCAGGGCGACCGCCCCCAGGGGAAACGTGGCCGGATTATCGTCTTCGCTCACCGGGATTACACGCCCGGCCGCCACGCCGGACTGGGCGGTCTCGCCGCCCCGCAAGAGGATGCGGGCAGAGGATATTTCCCGGTCCAACTCTTCAACCGGCGGCGTGTCCGCGAAGGCCGCGGCCAAGGGCCGAAAACCCAAAACCGCTAAGGTACCCTTCTCTCCCCAGGTCCAGACCGCCTCCAGAGGGCGTCCGACGATGCGGTCCATGACTAGGGCCGTTTCTGCCACCGACCTGAGCAGGCCGAGCGGCGCCAGACTGGAGCCGGGCCTGAGCCCGGTCCGATCCGACCAGGCCCTGGAAGGGTGGCCCGGAGCCTTGGGGCAGATGATCGATTCGACCAATTCGTAAGGCTCGACCCGCCGCAGCCAATACCGCTCCCGGCAATCGATGGGTTCGGAACCGGCCGGCCGTGCTTCCACCAGGACCAGGCCTTCGGCCGTTCTGGCTGGGTCCAGGGTAGTCACCATGCCTTGAAGCTCCGCGACTTGGGTCAAGGTCACCGCGACGGCCGCCTGAGGGGTTGCGCCTGGATCATTTCGGCGGATGCGGCCGTAAAGATCGGACAAGGCCTCTCTGCAGGCGGAAATGATATCCTCGCCCTGGACGTTTTCAATCACCGCGGAGGCGGTCCACTCCGCCGCCTCGCCCAGGCCGGCGCCGACCGGAACCGCTCTTACGGTCAGCGCGGACTCCCGGCCGTTCCGTCTAAACAGGGCGCTTATCTCCGCCTCGACGGCTTGGAGCAGCTCGGGCTTTACCGGCCTCTCTTCGAGCCGGTCGGCCGGCCGGGCCCGCTGGGCCCCGGTCTCGCCTTCCTCCTGAAACGGCGGCGCCATGGATGGGTCGAGCTCCCCGGCCAGCCGATTCACGCCAGTGACCGTGACCACGAATCCGTCCGGCGCGGTCAGGCCGGTCTGGCGATGGACTTCGGCCAAGCAGGCAAGCTCGAACCCCACCAGAGGCTCCATTTCCCACCCGATATCGTGAAAGGCCACGGCCAGCAGATTGGCCTGGTGCCCCAGCCCACCGTCCAGAATGTCCGCGTGGATGGCCTTGATTTCCTCGAACCTGTCCAAAAGGCCTGCGTGGCGGTTGTGAGCCATAGCGTTGAGGCTGTAAACCGCCTGGTGGACCAGGCCGGCGAGTTTATGAACGGATTGCTCGAGGAAGTTGCGGTCGAAGATGTACTCGCCGCCCAGGGCCCGCTCCATGTCCGCCATGACCTCCATGGAACGATTGTTCATTTCCAGGATTTGGCGGAACTTCGAAAAGAGCGAACGAATCCCCTCCTCGCCGCGCGGCTCGGCCAGGGTCGCTCGCCTAGGTCGGCGCGGTTTAGCCACCCCTTTCTCCTAACTCGTCCCTCCCCCGAGGCGCTCGCGCTCCAGCCTGCGGACGATGTCCATCAGGTCACTCAGCTTGAAAGGTTTGGCCAGGAAATCGTAGGCCCCTTTCCGAAACGATTCCTTGGCCGTCTCCAGGGTGGCGAAGCCCGTGATGACGATAAAGTCGGTTTTGGGGTTCACCTCCTTGACGCGGCCGAGAAATTGCAGCCCGTCCAGCCCCTCCATTTTTAGGTCGGTCACGATCAGATCGAATTTTTTTTCCTCCACCCGGGCCAGGGCCGCCTGACCTTCGGTAAAGGTTTCAACCTCATAACCCGCCCTCTGGAAGGCCGGCTTGAGACGCTTGCAGACGATGGGTTCGTCGTCCAGAATAAGGACCTGGCGCTTAGCCGACGGGGTGTTGTTGGTCGTGGCGCTCATCCTGCACCTCCATCAGGTGGTTGATTTTTTCTAGGAAGTCCTGGAGATACCAATCCCGCCGGCTGTCGCTGTCCATTCGCGCATCAAGCTGACGCGCATAGGCGATCAGGGCCCCCAACAGGCGCATCTTTTCACGCATCTTGTCTTCGGGAAATTTTTTCAGTCGGCCCACAACGAGATCCCCATGGATCTCGATCCGGAAGTCGAACCGTTCCAGGACATCGGCGACGAATCTTGCCCGTCTGGAGCGCAGGCGCATGTCCGCCACCCCGCCCAAAAACCGCAAGAAGATATAGTTGTCCTTGATGTTGCCCGAGAGGTACGTGTCCACCATGGTGTAATGATAACCGAGTCGAAGGCTGAGGTTAAGATATTCCTTGGAGATGACGGCCAGATTCCGGCCTGCTCCCCGGACAGCGGCCGCATTCGCAGAGGCCGTTTGGGTGAAACTGGACAAGAGCGTGCCAAACCCCACGGAGATCGGCTCGGTGGTCCACAGCTCGGATTTTTCCATGCCCTCCAGCAAATCCAGCAAGGGGATACAGCACAGGTCCGAGGGTTCCACGATCGGCCCGGCGTCAACGATGCAGCCGCCGTTGATATCGACGATCGTCAGGCCCAAAGGCAGATTTGTCTTGAGCTGACGGGAGAAGGTCCCATGGGACAGACGCTGGGAGCGGCTCATATCGATAATATCCCCCACCGCCGTTTCATGGATGTACCGGGAGATGTCGTGTAGGGTTTTGCAGCCCGAGGGCGTAAAATTCCGGGCCTCGGGGTCTATCAGGTTCAGGGGGGTAATCTTTTTCATGACCCGTTGGAGCAGCCGGTACTCTTGGGAATCCTCGAAGACGTCCTCCTCGGTCATCTCGAAACGGGCGAGTTCCTTGATGCGGCCTTGGTAAACCACGCGGTGGACGGCGTCCAGGGTGACCTCCTGGCCGTCTTTCAAGAGCCCTGTGGCCACGCCCGTGTTGACCAGGGTGGGGACACGGAACTCCCGGGCGATGGCCGCCATGTGGCCGGTAGGCGAACCGACGTCCGTGATGATGCCTTGGGCGCGGGGCATGAGTCGTGCCAGACGAGGAGAGGTGGAGCGGGTGACCAGAATCGCCCCGAAAGGGAAACGTTCCATGTCTTCCTCGGTTTGAAGGAGGAAGACCTTGCCCGAGGCCACGCCGCGCTGGGCCACCATCCCCTTGCCCGAAAAGATCGCCTGGGCGCCGAGGCTCGCCCGTTCGATTTGCTCGAAATCCATGGGTGGCAGGGGCTTGCTCGAGGGCCGAATCTGGAGGATGACCAGCCGCCCTTCTTGGTCAAAGGCCCATTCGATTTCTTGAGGTCGTTTGTAGTATCGTTCCACCTGGAGCGCGGCGCGGGCCAACTGCTCGAGCTGGGCCGCATCCAGGCAGGGGATGGTTCGCCTTTCCGGCGGGTTGTCCGCCCAGGTGACCGCTTGTCCGGGAGAAATCTTCAGACGCACGGCCTTGTCCGCGATCTGGCTCAATATCACCTGGAAGGGCGGCCAGCGGGTCAACCGGTAGTGGTCCGGCTCCTGGCGGGCTTCGACCAGGGATGCGCCAGGCCCCCACGTGGCGCTGACCAGCATCGTCTCCATGGCCGGATCGGTTGGATCGAGACTGACCACCGCGCCGCTGACCGAGGCCTCCACCAGGGTCTGAACTCCCACGGCCATGATCGCCTGCGGCTGTTCCGGATAGCGCTTGAGACGGTATCCGAGCCCGGAGGGATGATACGCGCTGGCCACAACCTCGCGGTAGGCCTCGAACAGGCCCTCGGGCTGGACGTTCAATATGGTCTTGTATTGCCCGGCAAAGCTGGTCTCATAGTCTTCGGCCAGGGCGCTGCTGCGGACGGCCAGGACAAGGTCTTGAGGCTTTATCCCTCGCCGGCGCGCCAAGCGGCGGCAGGCCCGTCTCAGAGCCTTGCTCAGGGCCTTGGGCGCTTTCGCGGACATGATCCGTTCATGAATCTCACGAGCTGTCCGGGCCAGGGCCTTATCGTCGTTTTCGGGAATGTCGGACAATCGCCGGGAGATGAACTCGTCCAGGCCGTTGTGTTTTATAAACTCACGATAGGCCTTGGCCGTGATCGCGAAACCGTCCGGGGTCAAAAGTCCGAGCAGGTTGCGCGCTTCCCCCAGATTGGCGTTCTTCGCACCGACCTCATCCTCGGTGTCACGACTCATCTCCTCCAGGCTCCAGGTCAAGACCTCGCCCTGAATCGCCTGTTGTCCCGAAAGCTCTTCTTGGATCTCCCGCTGAATGCGATCGAAAGCGATAAACAGCTCTAGATGGGTCTCGCGACCCAAAATCCGGAGTTCGGAAATGAGATTAAAAACCTGATCGGTCAGCTGTTTGCATGAGGTATGGATGTAGGTCCGGTCAAAAATATATTCCCCGTTCATCTTGTCGTTCAAATCGGCCATGAGTTCCAAGACGCGGCTATTCCGATCCAGAATGTTCTGAAACTCTCGATACAGCGCCGAAAAAGGCACGCCGTTGCGGCGGGGGTTCCATTTTCGGATCAGGTCTTTGACGTTGCCGATGAGACTGGTCACGGTGGTTTGCTAATGCCCTCCCTTGGCGCCGCTTTTGAACAGAAGGCTGATGAGCAGGCCGCCCAGGACGGCGATCACCGAGGCCATGACCCCGAAGATCGCGCCGTGCTGGAAGGCCAAGGTGGACATCATCAGAGGCAGCCCCACCATTTTGACCTGGACCGGCCTCTCCGCCTGGGCGGTGATGTTTCCCTTTTCGATCACGAAGGCCTGAAGCTTGTAATCACCCGCGGGGAGACTGGAAGGCAGCTCGATATCCGCCTTGAAGCGTTGTCCGCCACCGATATTCTGATACGAGATCCGGTCCTCGCGTTCAGCGAACAAATGGGCGCGTTTTTTCAAGGCCAGGAGATCGTGGAAGACCTGATCCTTGTCCTCGGGGACCGGAGTGATTTGCACCTGGCGGCTTAGGCCCTCGAGTCCCAGCTCCGCCGCCGGGGACCCGGCGGCTTCCGTTTCAGCCGGCTTCTCGAGACCCGTATTGGAATAGACCAGGTAGACGTTGGGGAGGCCGTCGATGGTCACCGAGTCCAGGTTCATCCACAGCACCCCCAACACCCGTCCCTTGCGTTTGAGGTGCAGCTCGCGGGATTGGCCGATAAAGCGGAGGACCACCTGGGCCGCGGCCGGGATTTCGCCCGTAGCCGTCAGAACGCTGCGATGATAGAAGGCCCCGATCTCGACCACCTGGGGAGTGACGCTCAGCTTTGCCTCGCCCGCTGCCCCGGCGGGCCCGGCCGCCCAGGCAACGGCCATCACCAGCAGCATCAGGAAAAAGTTGCGTTTCATATCTCAGTGCCCTCCCAGGGAAAGCAGCACATCGGGCCTGACCAAGAGCCCGTAAAGCATCTTGGCCATGACAGCGAGCACCAGGGTCGCCAGGAAGATTTTGAGGTGGTCGCCCGAAAATCGCCGGCCCACCCTGGCGCCCACCTGGGCACCTACGGAGGACCCGATCAGCAGCAAAAGAGCCAGGACAAAATCAACCGTGTGATTCTGCCAGGCCTGCATGAAGGTCACATTGACGCAGGTAAAAAGAACTTGGAACAGGCTGGTGCCCACCACCACGTGCATCGGCATCCTGAGGATATAGACCATGACCGGCACCATGATAAAACCGCCGCCCACGCCCATGATCGCCGCCAGAATCCCCACCAGGATGCCGAGGACCAGGGGCATCAGCACGGACAGGCTCACTCCCGAACGGTTGAACTCGGTCTTCCAGGGCAGCTTCTGAAACAGATTGCCGTACTGAGAGCGTGTGTGCCGCGGCGCTTCATGCCTGAGCAGAGGCCGTCTGAGCGCGGCCAGGCTTTCGATGAACATGTAACCGCCGATCAGGCCGAGCATCAATACGTAGGTGACACTGATGAAAAAATCGGCATTGCCCATGTGGCGCAGGACCTTGATGAGCTGCACGCCGACCGTGCCCCCCAACACGCCGCCGATGAGAAGCAATAGACCCATTTTAATATCGACGTTGCCCAGGCGAAAGTGCGCCAGCGTGCCGGAAGTGGAAGCACCGACGATCTGATTCGAATCCGAGGCGGCCGCCACCGTGGGCGGTATGCCGAGCATAATCAAGAGCGGCGTCATCAAGAACCCTCCGCCGACCCCGAAAATTCCGGAAAGAACCCCGACGACCACGCCAAGACCCAAAATAGCGTAAATGTTGACCGCGTTGCCGGCAATGGGCAGATACAGGTACATGGGAATGTGCATATCCGTTTTCCTTAAGTCTCCTGGATTTTTTTGGGAGCGACCATTTCCAATCGACACTGAACGCGATGCCGGATAGCCTCCAAGGCCTGATCTCGCTCATTATGCCTGGCTTCGCCGGCGCTCGATTCGGCCACCAGCAGCGTGATTTTGTGTTGTTTCACGAAGCGGATGACCTCCTCTTCAAACCGTCCCTGGGTGACGAAACAAGCCAGCGGCACACCTTCCTCTTGAGCCCACTGGCGCAGAATCTCCAACCGGCTCTTGACCGCGCTCGAGAGGGCGTTTTCCCCAGTCCCCTCGAGCGGCGCGTCCGGCGTCAAAACCACCAGCACATAGAGCTTGGCCGCAATCCGCTTGGTCAGCTCCATGGCCCTCCAGAGAGCCTCCTTGCTATTAAATATCGAATCCAAACCCACCAAGATCCTTTCCATGAGCCGTCCCGTTCGAAACCTCCAACTATGTTTGGGTCAGCCTCAGAGACAAAAACAACGTTTTCATCCTTACCGAAGTCGGATGGAGCCCACCAGAGCGGCTGACCCATGACTCAAGCCCGAAAACTCGAATACCGCCCATCCGCACCCCTAGGGGAGCAAACCGGATGCCAGCCAGATAATTTTATATAATATATTGATATTACTGATTTTTTATGTTTGGTGCCTTATTGAAGCCTGGCTTCGCGTGTTCCATCTTGAAATATAGAAGCGGATGGTGGCTCAAATGTATTTCATAATGAAACAGATTTTTGACGCTCCATCGACGTGGGAACAACCAGGATTCCCGGGGGGACGGACAAAGCCGGCCGGTTTTGAGGCCGCACTCTCCCGATGGTCAATGCGAATGGGGGATGGCGGACTTATATTGACGGAGAGGCAGGAGCGGTTTCGCATCGAGGCCTCTCCCACCCCGGATTCGGCCTTCGCGCCACTCGCCTTGGAGCAGGTCCGCCCGATGCGCAGTTGTGCTCAAGGACCCGGCGGCCGGAGGCCATGTGAAGGCCGATGATCCGCTCTTGAATTTTGCTAGGATCTCCTGGCTATCTGGATTCCGAAGTGATACGATTTGGGCCAAGCGAACACACGGGAGGCGATCATGTTACAGACAATCCGGAGCAAGGTCACCTTTCTGGTGATATCGAGCACGGTTGTCCTAAGCGTATTGTCTCTGGCCGGCTTGTTCGGTTTATACACCCTGCGCAGCGGTCTAACCATGGGTGAAAAGTATGACGATCTGCTCAATAACGTCCTCGAAGTGCGTCGTTTCGAAAAGAATTTTTTATTTTATCACAATGCGGAAAGCCTAACCGAAGAGTTCTTATATCTGCAAAAAGTGGATGTCCTGGTGAAGCAGTTGAGCGACGACATCATTCTGGTGGCGGGGAAAGAACCGTTCGATGCGTTTTTGACCAATTTTGCGGCCTACAAAGCGCTCATGGAGGGCTTTTTAAATGAGCTTCCCCGTATGCCGTCCGATATGACGGAGATTCGGGACAGGGGAAAAACTCTGGTGGATTTCATCCAGGGGCTGATTCAGGCCAAACGAAATCAAATACATCGGACCATTTTGCGCACCTTTTCTCTGCCCATCGCCTTCTGGGCGGTATTCATCGCCTCCCTCCTGGTAATGGTCAAGCTAATCCTGAACCGTTTTCTGCGTCCGCTGAACCTGATCCAAGTGACGACCGAACGGGTGGCCCAGGGCGACTTCAGCCCCATTGCCATCCAAAGCACGGAAAATGACGAGATTACCGGCTTGATTAACGCCTTCAACCGCATGGCTGAGGAGCTCGAAACCAATCAAGAGCACCTGATTCAGTCCCGGAAAATGGCCGCCCTGGGCACCTTCACGGCCGGCATCGCTCACGAACTCAACAACCCCATCAACAACATTTCCTTGACCGCCGAGGCTTTCCTCGAGGATTACGAAACCTTGACGGAGCTCGAATGTCGGGAACTGCTGAAAGACATTGTGGGGCAGACGGCGCGGGCCGCGGATATCGTGAATGGCCTGCTGGACTTCTCCCGAACCGAACAGCCTTCTGTCTCTATTTTAAATCTCAAGGAGGTTGTTAAGGGCACGATCAACCTGCTAAAAAATCAGCTCATGATCACCCGCGTCGATTTGCGATTGGATCTGCCGGACGATCTGCCTGCAATTCGGGGCAACTTCCGTAAGCTCGAGCAGGTGTTCATGAATCTGATTCAGAACGCCTTCCAGGCCATGCCCGAGGGCGGCCGCTTGAGCATTGCCGCCCGGCAGGAGTCCCAGGATTTCTTGCGGCTGGATATCGAGGATACGGGCCAGGGCATTCCCCAAGAATTGCTTCCCCATATTTTCGAGCCTTTTTTTACCACCAAGGGCGTAGGTCAGGGGTATGGCCTGGGCTTGGCCGTCAGTTATTCCCTTATTCAGCTTCACGGCGGGCGCATCGAAGTAAAGAGCACATTAGGCCAGGGTACGGTCTTCTCGGTCTATCTGCCGGTGGCCGACCTTCACGAAGAAAGCAGTCATGCCGCAGCGGATAGCGATCGTTGATGACGAACTGATCGTCTGCCGACGCCTGGGGCAGTCCTTGAGCAAGGAAGGCTACGAGGTGGAGACGTTTCCCCAAGGGCAGGCCTTCTTGGAGCGCTTCAAACAGCTGGCCTTCGACCTGGTCTTTCTGGACCTGGTGCTGCCGGACGCCAACGGCCTGGATTTGCTGGTCAAGATCAAGTCGCTGAACCAGGAGACCGAGGTAATCCTCATCACCGGCCACGGTTCCATCGATACGGCCATGGAAGCCGTCCGTCACGGGGCCTTCCATTACGCTACCAAGCCGTTGAAACTAAAAGAGATCAGCCACCTGGCCCATACCGCCCTGGAAACCATCGCCCTGCGCCGCGAAAACGCAAGGCTGCGTGAAGCCATCGACGGCGACGACGGCTTGAATCGGATTGTGGGCCGCAGCCCGGCCATCCAGCAAGTGTTTTCCATGATACGCAAGGTCGCCTCCGTGGACTGCAACGTGCTCATCGAAGGAGGGAGCGGCACGGGCAAGGCCTTGGTGGCCCAGGCCATTCACAAGAATTCGCCCCGCAGGGACCGGCCCTTCCTCTTTTTCAACTGCGGCGGGTTCACCGAGGAACTCATCAGCAGCGAGCTTTTCGGCTACGAAAAGGGAGCCTTCACCGGCGCCACCGCCACCAAAATCGGACTTTTGGAGTCCGCCGATTCCGGCACGGTTTTTCTGGACGAAATCGGTGAAATGCCCCCGTCCATGCAGGTCAAGCTCCTTCATGTCATCCAGGAGAAAAAAATCCTCCGCGTGGGCGGACTCCGGCCCCTGGACCTGGATATACGCATTCTGGCCGCCACCAACAAGGAGCTGAAGCAAGAGGTGGAAACCGGTCAGTTCAGGGAAGACCTCTACTACCGGCTGAACGTGGTGACGTTGCGCCTGCCCTCTCTCGCGGAACGGGCGGAAGATATTCCGCTGCTGACCTGGCATTTCGTGCAGAAGTACAGCCAGGCCTTCAACAAGCCGATCACCGATATCCATCCCCAGGCCATGCAAATTCTGACCAGCTACAGCTTCCCGGGCAACGTCAGGGAACTCGAAAACATCATCGAACGGGCCGTGGCCCTGTCGGACAGCAAGCAGATCCGCGTACAGGACCTGCCACCGGACCTGCAGCGGCTGGAACTGAACACCCTGGAAGGGGAAGGACTCATCCCGCTGCTGGAGCTGGAGAAACGTTATATCTTGAAGGTGCTTGAAAAAACGAACTACAACAAAGGCCTGACCGCCCAGATTCTGGGGATTCCCCGCACCACCTTGTGGCGCAAGCTCAAGGCTTTCGGGCTGGATTGAGCGATGGGTAAAAAGGGAACTCCTCTTCTCGATCTTTCTGCCTCCTCATACCAAAATTCAATTGATGAGCTCTAAAACTTTTGTCAACCATTAAAGGGTCACGACTGATAATTCAGCTAAGGCATTTTTGAGATGGCTTGTAGAATTTTTTTAAAATTTTGATATTCTTGAGGACTAAAAGAAGGAGGAGAAGGTAAAGAAGCTAAGCGTACTTTGACGATTGGCCGATATACGATGGGAGATGCTGTCAACTTAAAAGATTTTACTATCTGATTGCGAGGCCACAATTGCGAATCAGTATAAAGCGAAAAAAAGTCTTCGGTTTTTATAATATGAGGTTGTAATAAAAACCCCTCCTGAGCCATTGCAGGAATAATCCTATATGCTTTTTCATGACCGTCTAATGTTTTTATTGTAATGAAAACTGGCGGAGATCTTTGGAGCAATCGCTTAATCTGACCCCAAATCGTGTAATTAATCTTAAAATCAAGCCAAATCAACCCACTGTATTTGCTTGGCCAAGTAACGCTTTCATTAAATGAAATATTGCGGAGCAAAATATCTTTTTGTTGAATAGATTGTATTGAAGATAAATTGCTCCGGAATAACAAAAATTCATTTTCGAAAAGTACAGGCCGGTACCTGTATAGAATATTTTTAAGGGCTATCGAATCATCTGCAATTGCAAGGCGGTTGTCAATAGTAGCCAATTTAATTAACACATGTGTTGGGCTATTTCTCTTTTCATAATGCTTCCCATTCAATTCAAGCAAACCTGGAGTATAGGCTGA
>Ga0315282_10011257_pt1 | contig 13895 bp, 16 predicted proteins | sample YL17G07_20_MG_FD_203693 | JGI IMG/M metagenome (GOLD analysis project Ga0315282, IMG submission 203693) | Sediment microbial communities from Yellowstone Lake, YNP, Wyoming, USA - YL17G07_20 | ecosystem: Environmental > Aquatic > Freshwater > Lake > Sediment | place: USA: Wyoming | collected... | reverse complement strand
GCCCAACATGAATCCGCTGTGGCTATTCACTGAATAGCAACGTGGAATCTTGAACTTCTTGCCCTCCTTGTCTAGACCTGCTATGATGAAACCAAAATAGGGGATGTTCACATGCGGGACATCCTTGAGCTGTTTCATCTCCTCACGACAGAAATACGCAAACTTCTCCGCAATTCTTGTAACTCCATCTATATTTCTGCTAGATGGCTCAAACCGCCTCGCTAGATAGATTGCTTCATCCGCTGACCCATACACCAAAAGAGCGACATGCTTCGCAACTTTGATGATCTTCCTCATTTGATTGATTTCTGCTCTTGCTCCACCTGAATCCTGCACCGTACCGCGACTATCTGCGCCTAGAACAATAAAATCTGTGCTAGGTGCTGCAATTACGAGTGTCATTGAATCACTTTAGTTTCTCTTCCAGCCATTGGTTCACAATTTCAAGGATTAATTTCTCAACGGACATGTTCTTGGCTCTGCTAATGTCATGAAGTGACCGATACATCGGACTGCGAAGTGGAACTACTGCCACGAAGATTTTTTCAGTCGGATGCTTTGGTCTAGTGGTTCGCTCCTTATACTCCAATACGCTTGACTCAGGGTTTTGCCTAGCGAACTGGATTATTTCCCGTTGCTTGTGGGATGGCAGACCTGCAACTGCTTTCGCTACCTCAAGTCGCCTTGCATCTTGAATTTCTTTTGAGGCATTTCTGATTGTCAGAATGCGTTGAGCGGCATCATAGAGAATCTTGTTCTCTCTGACAAGTTGCTGAGCCTCCTTGGGAAGGGTTAGAAGGCTTATTATTGATCGGACTAACTGGTACGAGACTCCGAGCTTCTCAGCTGTCGTTTTCACTGAGCCGTAATGGTTCGAAAGCGTTCTACACATCTTCGCGATTTTTATCCAGTCGTGGTGCTTCTTCTTGGCTCCTTTCAGGTTAGCATATAGCTCTGCTAACAATGCTTCTTCCTGAGTGGATCGGAGCGTCACTTCTTCTGTTCTCCTGATGGTTTGATTTCGTCCTTGAGTTCTGGTAAAGCGTCCTCGATTCGTTCTTTCACGAGCGTAGCGACATCTGTGCCGCGTTGCTTGGCTACCTGTTCTAGAATGTTGTAAGTTTCAATTTCGATTGGTATGACTAGTTCGAACATCGGTTGTGGTTTGAGAGCTTCTTCCAGTAGTTCGTCAACTGAGGCCTCTGGATTTTTGGTTCCGTATGCAAGCAGTCTCTGTCTTTCTTCTTTTCGCATTCTCGGTAGACGATTCGCTAATCTGATGATCTTCTCCTTATTCGGCCAGAAACCTTGTGTAATGCGACGTGCTTGATCTCTTGTTAGTCTCCCTTCCGTTACTAGTTGTCGCACCTCTGCGGGGATTAGACCGTAGCCAATGTACTTCGAAACTGTGCCAATCGGTATACCGATTTCCTCTGAGATTTTCCGTATTCGATCTAACCTGCTGGTTCCTCCATATTGTTTGAAGAGTTCGGTGCAGATTCTGATCGTATCTTCGAACGGCAAATTCCTTCGGTGAATGTTTTCAGCAAAAGAAACAACTTGCTGCTCCTTTGCGTTAAGGCGATTGATAATGAGCGCAGGAATCGTTCTTCTACCCATTTCCTGAAACGCGCGAAGTCGTCTTTGCCCTACAATTAGCTTGTACTTGTGTGGGCCTGTCTGCATAACAATGACGGGTTGAATTAGGCCGAACCGCTGTATGCTATTGATTAGCTCATCAAGCCCTGCGTCTGGATGTGCTTTTCTTACGTTTGCATCGGCAACTTCGATTTCTTCTATTGGTAATTTATCATTAAGGTGCCGAATTGTAACTTTCTCAACTGGACGTTTCATCGCGCTTACGTTTCCTTTGCTTTCTTCATCACTAAGGCTCTATATTCCTCCGCGGAGATTAGGCCTTTGGCTTTCTGCTCTTTGAGCTTAGCAACCAGACTGCGATATTCCTCTATCTCATGTTTACCGTTGTCGATTTTCTGAATTGCTACTGTAAACTGCTCCACATCAAATATTTCGTGAACTATGGCGAAGTGCTGAAGCCTATCCTTGATGTTCTTTCCACAGAGGGGGCAGGTCACTCTTGGTTCCTTCTGGCTCTCTCGCGAGTCTCAGAGGGAAGTGCCTCATTCACGCCTACTGGTTTTAGCACAATACTTTTGCTAGATACAGACACGTTAAGTTCTGTGTCAGGCTTCAGACCTAGTTTCTCGACAGCTTCAGCGGGAATGGTTACCACGTACTTGAAGTGGTCTTTGTCCTTGTATTTGTACGCGAAACGCTTCTGAAGTCTGACCAACTGTCATCATAGGTCTAACATTTATGGTGCCCTAATTAGTCTTATGGTGCCACAGCTACAAATCAACCGAATGGTAACAGCCTTTTCCATCAACCGAAGAGGTACCGTTACCCGTGCGAGAAGTCTTTATATCGATCAGTTACTGCTGGTAACAAATCGTTAGCTGGCGGAGAAAGCATGGTTTGGACGTTCATCAAGACAACCCTTTTGATAGGATTCCTTACTGGCATCCTGTTCGTCATAGCCTACCTACTTGGCCTCTCACCGATCATGGCCCTGGGATTCGCAGCGTTCATGAACCTGATCATGTACTGGTTCAGTGACAAAATCGTCCTGAAAATGGGCGGCGCAAAACTTGTCACGGAGGATCAGGCGCCGCGAGTATACGCTGCCCTGAGACGTTTGACCGCAGCTTCAGGAACGAAGATGCCCAAAGTGGCGTTAGTCAATAGCCCCATTCCGAACGCGTTCGCTACTGGCCGCAGCCCGAACAACGCAACCGTAGCGGTTCACGCAGGTCTGCTGAGCATCGTGAACGATGAGGAACTCGAGGCTGTCCTAGCGCACGAACTCACTCATGTTAGGAACTGGGATACGTTGACCTCAACGATCGTCGCAACAGTAGCCGGCGCGATCAGCTACCTTGCACAATGGGGCTGGTTCTTTGGAGGCGCATTTGGCTACGGGGGAGGGTATGGGCAACGGGATCGTAGTCAGGGAAATATGATTGGCCTTCTGCTAATGATGATCCTCGCACCGCTCGCAGCCATGCTGGTTCAGCTTGCGGTTTCTCGTACACGCGAATACTCGGCTGACGAGGGCGGCGCAAAGCTGTCCGGAAAACCCGAAGCCCTAGCAAGTGCGCTCAGCAAGATAGAGATGTACGCCAAGCATAGACCCGCGAACCCTCAAAGCAAGAACCCCGCGCTCGCTTCGCTTTACATCATCAACCCCTTCAGAGGCTCGTTCCTGACAGAGCTCTTCTCAACGCACCCAGCGACACAGAAGCGCATTGCTCGTCTGGAACGAATTGCTGAGAGTATGGGTTACGGCCCATTCCGATTTCAATAATCAACCCTAGCCAAAGCACAGCTGATTCGGTTTCTCGTCATATACATCTCTACTCCTGTTAAAGAGTTCCCGGGACCAACTTTAGCTCTTATCAAACTAGTTCTCAGTTCAACTAGCACAAGTGGATGTCGGATGGAGGACACGTTTATATCCGCTCAAATGACGCGTATCCATGACGTCAAATGAGAACCAGAACCATAGGCGGAATCCTGCTGCTAGCACTCTTCGCGGGAATGTTCACGAGTCAATCTGTTTTTGCTCAATCCACCCAAGTTTCAAGCAGCGTGGACTTGAGCCATCTCACTGTGCAACTCACCTACCCATCCGAAGTCTTACCTAGTCAATCCGTAACGGTGAACGTCAAAGCGCAGGCTAAAGATTCGTTCCAATTGACAAGCCTCACTGTGCAAGTCTTTCTTGCTGATCAGAGTAATCTCAGAGAGTTGGCAAGCGCAACGATCGCACAGAATCTTTGGATGGTGAGTGGGAACCAAGTCAATAAGGACGTTCAGGCTATAGTACCGCTCAACGCCTCTAGGACCTCGCTGATAGCGCTGGTCTCCGAGAGCATCCAATTGACTAGTTACGACTATTCCAACTTGTATTACCCATACTGGTATGGTGGCTACGGCTATGCGAATTACCGCCGTTATCCGTTCTACTATACTCTCTACCCGTCGTATTCCTATGCATCAACCTCCGACGACGCAGTCGCGCCACTCTCCTACGTGAGAGCCACAACGCCGGAATACAGAGACCTTCTAGCACAATATCAACAGGTTCAGCAAAGGTTCAACCAGACGCAGGCGCAGAACCAGAAGCTACAGCAAGACCTACAGACTGCGCAGGGAGCGATCAGCCAGAAGGATTCCACGATTGCAGATCTAAACAGGCAACTCTCCTCAACCCAGAGCACAACCACACTGCTCGGAGCTATTGCGGTGATCCTCGCCGTAGTGGCCATTGCAATGGCCAGTATACATTTCCGTCCGACTAAAGAGAAACCATCAGAAGACACTAGGCAACAAGATACATCAACGTCTTCACAAGAATCATGAATTGCTCATGTTCTGAGCACTTCTGAATCATCTAGGATAGCGATCGCCCTCACAGGAGATGCAGGCACATAAACCTTCAGTGGTAGCGCAATTATTCTGAATCGCGATTGATCTAGTCTCTCGAGATTGCAGAGGTTTTCCAGCATAGGAATCTCCCTTCTTAGTAGAATGCAGTGCGCGGGGAGGCCTTTGCTATTCGAGTGATCGAGGTTTGGAGAATCCACACCCACCATCGCAACTCTCTTGAACTCCAAATACTCAGCACCATTCATGCTCAGCTCAGGATGGTTACGATTGGATCCTCTCCAACTTGTTTGAAGGATCACAGCCTCACTTTCCCGGACCGTTAACCCCGCTCGTTCTTCAGCTGCCTCCAAATCCTCATCATCAATTGGGTCTGCAGGTTTCTTGTGCGTCAGATCCAAGAGAACGATGTCTCTAACGAGACAGTTCGGGGACAGGAGACCAACCGTCTTGCCGTGGCCAACAAGCAAAGCGGGCGCATCAAGGCGGGTTTCCAAATATGTGTGAGAGCGCAAGCTAATCTCGATTACGTCTTTCGATATGGGATGAGTTAGGTCGATGATTCTCAAATTCAGAAATGCTCCTGTTTCCCCCGAGACATCGAGACTAAAACGCATTCACAGGCTAGGGCAAAGAATCAACGTTCAGAGTTAAGGCATCAATTTCATGTGACAGCGACCTGATTTCGCCCGAACTGCTTTTAGCGTACGTTCGGACACGAGGAGTTGAGTGCGTGAAACCCTGTACGAGGCGATAGTTGCGCAAACCACGATACCCGCTGGGCAGACTCTTGCGAAACGATGGGCACTCTATGCAGCTCTGGGCGTCCCAAGAATCAACGTTGCCAATTGGCGTCTCTGGACCAAGGGTCTAGTGAGCCGAGAACTGAACATGACCTTCGAGGAATTGCAGAAATTACCCCAAATAAAACTGACAAGAGACTTCAATTGTGTCACGGCATGGTCGATCAAGAACGTTGTGTGGGAAGGAGTTCCATTTCGCGAGTTGGCGAAGCTGACTGGAGTCAAACCTGAGGCGAAGTGGGTTATGTTCCATTGTGAAGACGGTTACACGGCCCCAGTGCCACTGGAAGATGCGATGGTTGAGGATTCTTTGATAGCTTTCAAGATGAACGGCAAACCCCTCTCAATTGAACAGGGGTTCCCAGCGAGACCTTTCATTCCACACCTTTACGGATGGAAGAGCGCCAAGTGGCTAACGGGAATCGAGTTCATGCTCGATTACCGCGACGGCTACTGGGAAGCATACTCCTACCACGAACGCGGGAAGGTCTGGGACGAGGAACGCTTCAAGGGCCAGCGTGGAAAGCACACTCGACACAAGGGCCTAGGCACTATCCCAGTTTAGCAGGATTGGACAGCGGATGTCAGATGAGACGTCCAACGTACGCCCTAGTCCAGTTCAAGAAAATCGAATGTATGCTCTGGAGCATACATGATGAGTCACTTTCGTATAGCGGTTTGACTCAGCCGAATCCAAGAGTTTGACTTCAAGTTCAGATACTGCCAGCAATTGCCAATATGCTAACTCGTAGACGCGTGCGACCGGTCAGGGAATGATTTTTGTTCCGCGGCAACAAGCAGGGCTCAATTGCCTACGAGAGTGGTGGAATGACCGAACCTCTCACAACCGAACTTAAGAAAGCGCTCTACGGATGGTTCTATCCGTACAAGTACAGCCTAGAACGATGGGCGTACGCACTTCAACGCATATCCGGGATAGCGGTTGCGGGCTATTTCCTGGCACATATTGTGGAGACGGGGAATGTAGTCGGCGGTTTGGACGTGTGGACAGTTCCATCTGCGAGCACCGCTCGTGATGTCTGGACAGCGACATTCCGATTTCTGGACAATCCACTTTTCGATGCGGGGCTGATCGTCATAGGATTCATGCTTGCGTACCACACAGTAAATGGAATTAGGCTGACGCTAACAGAGTTCGGGTTCCTGCAGGGAAGACCGACACGACCAGACTTCCCGTACGAGCCAAAATCCTTCACGAAAGCTCAACGAGCATTATTCTGGTTAAGCGTACTCTTCGCTGCGGCAACCGCGGTTTATGCACTGAACGTATTCTTTGGGGTTTGAGCTATGAAAGAGTCCACCAAAATGCTTCTTCACTACATCACCGGAATTGGCATAGTTGTCGCAGGTGGCGTGCACGTATTCACAGTCTTCTTCACAGGACCGTACTTGCAGAACCTCGCCTTCAACGGAGGACCATACTCGGTCATAGCGGTGTACAGAAACTTGCTCTTAGCGGCCACACTCGAGCTGTTGCTCATCTTCGTCGATTATCATGCACTCAACGGGATCAGAGTGATACTGATTGAGTTTCACCAAGGAACGAATTGGGAACGCGGCGTGTCGTGGATCCTTACGGTTACGGGAATCCTACTGCTTGTCTATGGCACTAGAACAATTCTGATCGCAAATGCCCTCGCGTAAAGACCCACAGCAATTAGGTACTACAGTCTCCGAGTCCGACAAGAAACGAGCTCAACAGATTCTGCAAATTCTACGGAGCAGCCTTCCCGTTCGCCCCGATGATTTCGTCTCCGTACTCGTAGCCAAGGAGTCCAATGACCCCTTTCGAGTTCTGACGGCCACTATCCTATCTCAGAGCTGCACCGATGTAGCCGCTCTTCAAGCATATCGAATCTTGGACAAGCGAATTGGTGTAAACCCAGCCAACCTCAGCAAAGCAGGGACCCGCACGATTGCAAATGCGATTCGCGTGGCAGGTTTGCATCACCAGAAAGCCAAAGCGCTCAAACAGTTAGGGCAGGTAATCACCGAACAGCCTTCCGGCAGTCTCGACGCAATCTTAACGGATCCCGTTGACCGGGCCAGATCCAGACTTCAGGAATTACCTAAAGTCGGCCCTAAGACAGCCGACGTGCTTCTTGGCATCTGGGAACGCCCAACCATATCCGTGGACACTCACGTCGATCGCGTATCAAAACGCCTCGGGTTCGCGTCTTGGAAAGCAAAGTACGAAGATGTCAGAGCGGCTCTGATGCAGGTCTTCGAGGAAAAAGACTACAACTCTGTCCCTCTGCTGTTCATGGCTCATGGGCGCCGATTCTGCAAGGCACGCAAACCACTATGCCCAAGATGCCCAGTCGAACAGCTTTGTCGTTATCCACGCAAGACTAGGCGAATGGTTGACGTGTCGGCTTCGGCTGCATAGGCTTTGAACTGCGAGATATTGAGCCGAAGCTTACACTGTGTACTCTTGTACGAACCGTTATGTTCGTCTCGGCCTTCGCCTGTAGACTAGCACATAACCGAGCCCGCCTAACATTACCCCGAGTATAGTGACGCCCGCGAAGGCAGCGATTGGCAGTAGGAATCTCGCGAGGACCGTAGTTTCCACACTGCTCAATGAGAGGCCCATCCCGCCTAGGTTCGTAGGCAAGGTAGACAGAGAGGTCAGATAGCCGGCATAGATAATCAGCCATGTTGCACCAATAGCGCCGACATTGCTTAGGATCAGGTGGAGCCAAGCGAGAGTTTTCGCGCCACCGGTGTACGGGCTCTTTAGGTTCACTTCAAGGTATTGGTAGAAAAGAGCCGTGACGGCGGTTCCAATTACGCCAACCACAACGTATCCCAGATATCCTAACGCTACCCAAATTCCTGGAACAGTGGTTGTGATTAGGAGTGAGATTGGGGGGCGCGAGAACCCGGCTTCTCCGAGCACCAAGATTGCGGTGATTGCCGCGCTCAAGGCGCCTTGTATGATTGCCGCCCATACGAATCGCGTTGCCCAAGGACTCTCTGTGGCCATCACCGCGATCTCTTGCGCGATTGATTCGGCGAGCTTCTTCATTTCTTGCTCTTCAGACACGACGGTCAACCAACTGAACTTCGCTATGCACAATCGCAGCCTAAAATAGCCTTTCAGTTGATCTTTCAGTTTCGAAACTAACTCCGAGCCAGCCATCGAATCCTTCTATCTGCCTATTATTCGATTCAAGAACAGCCCAAGAAATCGTCCGCCATCAATACTCGTGCAGACATTAGTGTTAGGGGTTCTTCGGTCAGATTCCGGACGCCTAGTTCTTCGATCCGTCACCGTCTGTCCACGCGTCAAATTGCTTACAGTTTCTATCTCGACATGGTATTTCTTCGTCGTGACTAGGGACGGGTCGGCTACGATAGCGGCGGCCATGGGGTCATGTAAGTGAATGAAACCATCTCTTGAGATGAGTTGCCGTGTTATCAATGCCGCGATCTTTGCTGACTGAGTTGGGGTTTCCTGGATCCTCTGGTGAAGTTCCTTTGTGAGTGTGGCTTTTGGATCTGTTGTGATATCGAGACCTACAGCGGTTAGAGGGATGCCGGATTTGAAGACGATACTTGCAGCTTCCGGATCCGCATAAACATTGAATTCAGCGGCTGGGTTCGCGTTTCCGTAGCCGTAGGGAGTGACACCGTACGCTCCTCCCATCATAACCAGCTCCTGAACGTTCTGCCCGAATTCTGGGTCTCGGAGAATTGCGGTTGCAATGTTCGTCAGAGGGCCGGTGGCTACGACGGTTATGCGTTTCCGATTAGCAGTAACCTCCTCAATGAGAAGATCAGTAGCGTGACGCCTATCCAGCTGAAGGCGCGGAGGACTGAGATTGGAATCGCCTAGCCCATCCCTCCCATGAAAATGCTCAGCGAACTCGGGACCTCTTAGAAGGGGTCTTCTTGCCCCTCTTGCAACCGGAACATTGGAAATACCAAGGACTTCCAGAACCTTGAGAGCATTGGCGCTAGTTTTATCGACATCCACATTGCCGCTCACGGCAGTGATCGCACGTAGCTTCAGTTCTGGAGAATGACATACGAGAATTATGGCTAGCGCGTCATCAACCCCGGTGTCGGCATCAAGAATCACTTCTCTGGCCAACTAGCCTGAGCCCTCCAATAGATTCTCGAAGTCGATTAACACCATCACCCATTCATCTGGTTTTCCAATGAATGTGGATTCCATAACGAAACAAAAGCAGGTACGTTGTGTTCACAACATCAACCAAGAACGCCGCCAACACTAAATCGCTGGAACAGATAGTGCATCGAGGGATCACGTTGCTGGGGACGGCAGTAATTGGCGCGATCAACTGGGACATCAACCTCTTCATCAGAAAGTTCCCCAAGAAAGGAGAGGAAGTGGTCGTTAACCGGATTACACGAGTCCCTGGTGGTAAGGCAGGCAATGTTGCTGTCGCAGCCGCCAGACTACTTGGGCGAGGTCAAGCGGCAATCCTAGGCGGATTGGGAAATGATTCGGTCGCACCGGAACAGGTGAGGATCTTCCAAGAGGAAGGCGTGGTCACTTCAGGACTGAAGTTTGCAGCAGAAAACGAATCGGGCCAAGCGTATATCCTGATCGATGAAAAAGGCGACAACATTATTCACACCCACTTAGGCGCAAACGCTACACTCTCACCTGAAGACCTAGATGATCCAGCAAGGCGACAGCTGATCTCAGAAGCGGTTGTCATCACAATAATGGACCCACCGTTCGAAACGGCGCTCAAGTTAGCGCAGACCGCTAAGCTCCTCAACAAGACTATTGCTTGGGATCCAGGAGTCAAATCAGAGCTAACTGTCAAAGGGGTAAGAGCACTGTTACAATGCGTCGACTACGTAGTCGCGAACCAATCAGAGTGCAAGAATCTAACGGGCTTCAGAGACTCGGCGAAGGCTGCAAAGAAGATGATCACGATAAACAGGAAACTCAAGGTAATCACGAAATTGGGCTACAAAGGAGCTACGCTTCATAGTGAACGAAAGAGAGTCCATGCCGATTGTCTGAATTTGCGATCACACGGGTTAAGAGCTGTTAACACAGTGGGTTGCGGCGACGCCTTTCTCGGCGCTTTTGTGGCGGCGCTTTCCGAAAACAGATCAGATGAGGAGGCGCTTAAATGGGGCAATTGCGCGGGCGGACTAAAAGCTACAAGATCTGAGACCCGCGGAAGCCCGGACCGCCAGACCTTGCTAAAGTATCTCCAATAATACTCGCATCCCGCCTACGCTGTTCGATTTGCCAGATAATAGAGACCTGTCGAGACTAAGAACGAGACGAAATAACTGAAGTCGGCTCCACCAACGAGCCGGGCGACGGGACCTTCGAAATTGAGGTAGCTTATCGAGGGTATGAAGGCAACTGAGATTAACACTCCGATCACGTAGCTGATTATTGCTCGCCACGAAAAGTTTGAGGGCGTCGAAGTTGACGAGGTTCTTTTCAGTACGAAGAAATCGACAACAATGATCCCAAGCCATGGCGTGATCCAATAATCTAGGAGCAGAAGGAATTGTTCGTAGAATCGTCCGAAATTGGGTGCACCATATATCGCTAACAGAAAACCAAAGCATCCTCCGAAAACTACGAGAATCCACCTCTTCGCCTTGACATCAAGAACCAGCGCCGAAAGTGCGTTTGTATATATGTTCAACACGTTCGCAGCGACACCTCCCAGTATGATGGCCACGACGATTGGCATCCCCAAGATCCCAAAGGCTGCTGGCAATGTGGAAATCGCATTAGATGCCGACGGCGCGAGAATCGCCACCAGAGTGCCCAGCACCTCAAGCCAGAAGGAGGCGATGAAGGCACCTAGAAAAGAGTTCAAGATCGAGGTCCTGTATGGGGTGGTTTCTGGTAAGTATCTGGAATAGTCCGATCCGTAAGGTGACCAACTCATTACATATGAGAAAGCAGCGGCGAGTGTTATAGCGAAAAATGCCAGTTCGCTCCCACCGGTTGTGTTGGGTGAAAATGACGATATGACTCTGTAGCCTTGATTTACCACTAGGAGAGTTGCGAACATGAATAGTGCACCCAGAATGACTGACATGAACTTCTCGAATCCATGAATCACATCATAGCCGAAGATCGCTAACAGCACCTCCACGATTACGGTCGCAAGAGCGCCAACGTAGAAGGGCATCCAAGGCAAAAGTATCTGTAGTGCAAAGGTGCCGAGGATGACGTTAATAGTGAACCAGCCAGCCGTACTCACCCAGTTTAGCGTTGCGAAGAAATAATTTCCTCTCCTCCCGAAGCTCCACCTCGAGATGGACATCTGTGGGTACCCCATCCTAGGGCCCATCGCAACCGATACCGCGAGGAAGAGGCTCCCGAGAACATTACCAATCAACAGGGCAAGTATGATCGCGGGTAAGGGCAGGCCCAAGCTTACCGGAAGAAAACCCAAGGCGTAGTCCGCAATAGTGAGGTTCGATGCCAGCCACAACGTGAAAAGCTGACTCGCCTTTCCGTGCCTTATTCTCTCAGGGACATGCTCGATACCGATCTTTTCAATTGCCATTGTTCGAATCAGAATTCCGTGAAAGTCCCTAGCAGCTTCATAACTCTTCGGCGTTACAGTTCAAGGTGAGCAATGAGACCTGTCAGACATGCATGTTCATTTCATGTGCTAAATCGGGTACAATTGAACCCCACTCTTTGCCCATGCAGGAATGGCGCTAATTAATGATTCAACTCCGCTCACGCATTTCAACGAGCGATCGGCCTTTGTCCGTCGTGCAATAGTAGTTTCGTTTGGGTTTTCCAAGCACACTCTCGGTTCGCGATTCCATAATTAACCCCATCTTTTCTAGATCGGACAGGTGCTGGTAAACACTTGAAATATCGATGTTGAAGCCAAGCCTTTGCAGGCTCCTCCAGATCTCGTACCCATAGGTATCCTTACTTGCGATTACTCTGAGAATCGCAAGCTTAGTCCTTCCTAACCTTGTCGTGAATCTTCTTGACTCTATTTGACTGAGGATTCTATCGACCTGTTTTACTTTGGTTATGAACCGGCGGGCAGTGTAAGGATCCTTAAGCCCGGCACCAGTGATAACGCAGACGATAGCTTCATCTCTGCTCACTGCGCCTTGGTCGACCAGTCGCTTGAGGCCCGCGATTGTGGACGCGGCAGCTGGTTCAGCAAAGATTCCCTCAGTTCTCGCTAGGAGAGACATCGCATCAAGCACCTCTGTGTCCTTCACCTTGACGCCCTCGCCCCGTGACCCTCTTATCGCGTCAACCGCCAAGTAACCGTGGCTGGGCCTCTTCGTGGCGAGTTCAATCGCGACAGTTTTGTGGGCATCTCGATGTACCTGAACGGTTCTTCTGCCATGAAGTCGATCTACTATCTCGGCGTAGCTTTCCAGCTGGACACCAGTCATGGAAACGTTCTGTTTGGTTATGAGACCTAGCCGTTTGAGTTCGCTGATCCCTCTCCAAATCATCGATAGATGCTCTCCGCGACCCATCGGTACTATGATCCTGTCAGGCGTCTGCCATCCGAGTTGCTCGCAGATCTCGTAGACGATCGTCTTCTCGCCTTCAGCAAAGTACGGATTACTAGGAGACAGTACGTGGGACCTATCTTCCGTTTTAACGCCAGCATCGAGCTTGTCAGTTGGCTGGTCTTCTACAACCAGATTTCCACCGTATGCGATTATCTGATAGAGTTTTCCGACGTTTACTGCTTCGATTCTTTCCCTTGGTGAATAGATAGTGCACTTGAACCCCGCTCTTGCCGCGTATGCACTCGCGGATGCAGCAAAGTTCCACGAGTCAGCGTAACAGTTCACCGATTTAGATCCGAGCTCGTTGGCTCTCGAGATGTCAACTGTCATCCCGCGATCAAGAAACGATCCTGTGGGGTTCGTAGTCTCATCCTTAATGAGCAATTTCCGCAGCCCCAATTCTTTGGCCAGCCTATCACATTCCAATAACGCCGTTCCCCCTTCTCCCAAAGAAACGACCTTATCCTCACTAATGTCGGGCAACAATTCTCGATACCTCCAAATACTCCAGCCCCTCTTGGCGAAGGTCCGTTCATTCACTTTTCTTGAAATCGAGTCCAAGTCCAAATTCAGGAGCAGTTGACCGCCACATTTTGGGCATGGTCGATACTCTACTTCAACTGGATATTTCTCGTCGCAAAGAGTGCAGATCAACTCGCTAGCGTAGGCCAAGGTGTCTCTAGTGAAGTTGAGTCTCATATATGGGCATTAACTCATATATTCGACCCGAAAAGCAGAGAACACCGAATGGAGCTGACGAATCTGAGAAACGAAAGTCATCGATTTCAACTATCGGATACAGGTAGCATTAGAGGTCGGGCGGCAATGGTGTTGTTTTGTGCCGCTGGGATCTTGCAGTTTGCTGCACTAACCTACTCGGTCGCATTGAGAAGAGCTGTCGAAGGTTCAGGCTCGATCTTCATGGCGAAAGCGGTCGATGTACCCATAAGAATTGCCATGTCACAGTACATCATGACACTTTTCTTGGCCATCAGCTTCGCAGCCTTTGCCATTCTAATGGTCAGAGCCGGTGATTCGAAAGTAGCCAAATCAAATGGGCTAGGTACCGGAGTCTTAGCTGCT
>Ga0315282_10011256_pt1 | contig 13895 bp, 14 predicted proteins | sample YL17G07_20_MG_FD_203693 | JGI IMG/M metagenome (GOLD analysis project Ga0315282, IMG submission 203693) | Sediment microbial communities from Yellowstone Lake, YNP, Wyoming, USA - YL17G07_20 | ecosystem: Environmental > Aquatic > Freshwater > Lake > Sediment | place: USA: Wyoming | collected... | reverse complement strand
GCGCGTTCCATCCAGGTGACGAGGGCGGGGGTACCTTCAAGTTGTGTTTCGATTCCCTGCCGTTATATCCATTCACCTTCTGAAATGGTAGATTTTCGTGACGTTCAAAATGCAGTGAACCTGCTGTTAGCCGGTTTGAGCCAGCCGGTTAAAATGGGATAATGGTTTTTCCATTTAAGAATTAAGGTGAAAAACCATAATGCAAAAACGGAAGATAACCCGGCGGTCATTGTTTTTTAGAATCCTGGTTGGTTTACTGGTTTCTTCACTGTCGCTAACCGGGTGCAGCGGGTTTACTTTGCCTTTTCTTGCTCCACAGGCTACCATAAATCCGGGTTCTCAACCAGTCACGCCGGTATTTCCTTCGTCAACCGCGCAACCGACCCAACTTGTTACAGCTACTCTAATAACGCCATCCGGCCCACAGGTGGTTTCAATGTGGGTGCCGCCACAGTTTGACCCCGAAAATAATACACCGGCAGCGGCGCTTTTTAAAAGTCGCTTGAAAGCGTTTGAAGATCAGAACCCTGATGTAAAAATCGAGGTGCGGGTGAAAGCAGTGACTGGACCCGGCAGCTTGCTCGAAACCCTGGCAGCTGCTAATGCAGCCGCCCCGTTGGCATTACCCTCACTGGTGGCTTTACCCCGGCCTGATTTAGAAACAGCGGCTTTAAAAGGCCTGATTTACCCGCTGGACAAGCTGTTGAAGACGGCTATTGATGATCCTGATTGGTATGCTTATGCCCGCCAGATGGCGCTGATCCAGGGCAGTACCTTCGGTCTGCCGTTTGCAGGCGATGGGATGTTGCTGTTGTACCGTCCCGCCCACGTTAATATGCATACTGGAGATTGGGCCGGGATTTTAAGCCAGGGACAGGTAGTATCTTTTCCAGCAGCCGACCCGCAGGGTTTGCTGACCTTAAATCTCTACCTGACCCTGGGTGGTTCGGTTTCTGATGCCCAGGGACGTCCCACCTTGCAGCCTGAAATCCTGGCACAGGTGCTAAAATTATATTCAGATGGCAGCAAGCAAGGTGTTTTTCCGGTTTGGCTGACCCAATACCAGACGGATGGTCAGGTCTGGCAGGTATATCGTGAACAGAGCTCACAATGGATGGTAACCTGGACATCTCGTTACCTATCCGAACTACCGGCTGACAGCACGGCAGTGGTCTTACCCTCGTTGGGACCAAACCAACAAACACTGGCTACCGGTTGGGTTTGGGCGTTATCAGATCCCTCACCGGAACGACGCGCCATCGCAGTCCGCCTGGCGGAGTTCCTGGTGCAGGGTAATTTCCTGGCAGAATGGTCCGCGGCAGTGGGATATCTGCCAACTCGTTCATCCGCGTTGGTTTCCTGGCCCGACCAAAACCAGCGTGCGCTGATCAGCCAGTTGGTACTCTCGGCGCAGCCTCGTCCATCCAACGACCTGATGGCCAGCCTGGGTCCGGTCCTGGCGGATGCGACCCAGCAGGTGATTAAACGGCAGAATGACCCGGTCCAGGCTGCACAAGCTGCAGCAGAACGCCTGGCAACTACGACAACCACCCAATGAAAAAACTAAACCCATTTAATCAGCGTCTTAAATCCTGGTGCTGCATGCATTTCCCTCGGTATTACGAGGGTTGGCAGCGTTGGCAGATCCTGGCGCTGGTGGCTCTAGCTCTGCTCTCCATGGCGAGCCTGGCATGGGGTAATCCAATTTCAGGCTGGGCTGGTGACCCCCGCAGTTCAGGGGGTGACCCCCGCAGTTCAGGGGGTGACCCCCGCAGTTCAGGGGGTGACCCCCGCAGTTCAGATGGCGGTGCAGTCATCGATGAAATAATTTCGACGCCCGTCCCTGTTGGGTTGGGTGAGACGTCTACCCCTTTCCCACCCGAAATACTGAACAACCACGAGCAAACCAATGGAGTGGTTTTTTTGGGAGGATTGATTGTATTAATCATTGTGATAGGCACCATCGGAGTGAATCGCAGCCGGCGGAAGGAGTGAACCTGGTTTTCTAATTTATTCCCAGCTCAAGGCTCTAGAGTAAAATATGGAATGTAGCTGCTTACTTCAGCAGTTAAGGAGAAATAATGGTCACCTCAGAAGAACGAATGAAAATCCTCAAAATGATCCAGGAGGGAACAATTACAGCCGAGCAGGGCATGCAGCTTTTAGAATCGCTGCAAGAGCCTAAGAAAAGCGCCGATACTGCCTTTCAACCCAACTCTTCAGTTCCGGGGAGAGGACCACGCTGGTTTCGGGTATGCGTTACAGATACCAATACCGGTAAAGTACGCGTCAATGTGCGTCTGCCAATAAATGTGATCACTGCCGGAGCAAAAATGGGAGCGCGCTTTTCTCCCGAGGTTCAGGGCCTGGATATGGAAGAGCTGATGAATTTAATCCGTTCCGGTGAGATTGGTAAGATTGTCGATGTTTTTGATGAAAAAGATGGCGAGCATGTTGAGGTGTATCTGGAGTGAGTCCCGATATCTACTTCCTGAAAATATAAAAGCCCGGCTTTTTCTGCAAAGCCGGGCTTTTTGATTACTCAGACAGATTCCACTTTTTCAATCTCTGGAAAAAACTGCTTCACTGTACCTTCGACCCATCCGTGCAGGGTGGAAGGGGAAAGTGGGCAGCCCAGGCAGGCGCCTCCCAGGTGGACTTTTAGCATTTTGCCATCAAAAGATACCAATTCAACGGAACCCCCGTGGTATTGGGTGATATAAGCATCGAGTTGTTCGATCAACCCTTTCATCTGTTCATCAACTGAGAAATCAGGGTTATTTCCTTCCATTTTTACCATTCCTCCTCCCGCAGTCACTATCAAGGTCCATGCCCTGGCTCAGGATTTTGAGTATTTGGGTGTGAGTGCTGTGCAGACGTTCGGCGATTACACTGGCCAGACGTCCTAATAATACCACACCTGTTTCGGGGTAATTTTCACATAACAGGTGTATATCCAGGCTGTTGATTTTGTAGGCGTCACTCTCCCTTGTGGTACATGCCAATGAGGTATAGACCTTGTGTCTGAGGGCAGCCGACCAGCCGAAAATACCTCCCGGGTTGATATGCGTGACGGTCAATAGTGGGGCATCATACGGTTTAAATTGAATTATAACCCCGCCCTGCAATAGGATATACACGAAATCGGCTGGCTGGCCCTGTTCAAAGATGACCTGGTCCTGGGGAAAATGGCAAAGTTTAAGGATCGGGTCAATTAAATCAAGCTGTGCTTTGCTTAGCCCGCGGAAAATCGGCAATTGTCCTAATTCTTGTCTGAACATTGAAACTATGGTAACGAAAGCCAGCCTGGCTTTGTAGTGGCAAATTTCCTAAAACTGGGGACAAAGCTCATTCGGAAGGTATACTTGACCTGCCAGAATTGCATGACATTTTTGACAGGATGACATAAAATATACCCAGTAAAGGATTCCCGGTTTTGGATACTCCGCAACGGAGTATGTACATGCTCGCCCATACCCCAAAACCGGACTTTTCAACATTATCGAGGGATGATTGATTTATGATGTGATCGTTGTCGGTGCCGGCCCGGCGGGAGCCATCCTGGCTTACTTGTTAGTCAACCGCGGTTTACAGGTACTCATGCTGGAAAAGGCCGCCCTCCCACGCTATAAGACCTGTGGGGGTGGTTTGACATTTAAGGCCATCCGGAGCCTGCCTTTCGATATCCGTTCGACGGTAGAAATTGAAGCCAGCGGGGGGATTGTCAGTTATGGCGGCCAGCAGCTGCTGAGGACTGAGGTCCGCCAGCCGTTTGCCTGGCTGGTGATGCGCGACCGTTTCGACCATTTCCTGGTGCAAAGAGCGGTACAGGCCGGGATGCAGTTGTTGGACGGCGTCCGGGTGACCGGGATTGAGCAAGGCGTCCACCATATCCAGGTGCGCACAGAGCGCGGGATATTCTGTTCCAGCTTGTTGGTTGGCGCAGATGGTGTGAACAGCATTGTGGCTTCACTGGCTGGCTTGCTGTTGCAGCGTGAGGTGGGAATCGCCATCGAAGCCGAATTAGCTGTCCCTGACGCGGCCATCGAAAGCCAGGGGACTTATGCTACTTTTGATTTTGGTGCTCTACCCGGGGGATACGGCTGGGTCTTTCCCAAGAGCGATCACTTTTCAGTGGGGTTATTCCTGGCTCACCAGGGAAAAGCGGTTGGTTTAAGGGCAGCCCTGGACCAATTCATTGCCAGCCAGCCCGTTTTAAAGACCCAGCAGCAGATCAGCATTCACGGTCACTGCATCCCTTTGGGTGGTAGAAAAGCTCCATTGGACCAGGACCGGGTGATCCTGGTCGGTGACGCCGCCAACCTGGCTGATCCCTGGCTGGGTGAAGGTATTTATTACGCAATATTAAGTGCCAAAATTGCCGCTGAGGAAATAGCCGGATTTTTAAAGGGCAGCCTGCCAGATTTAAGCAGCTATAGCCAGCGCATCAATTTTGAAATCGTCCAGCATCTTCAACAGGCGCGCAGGTTTGCCCGGTTGGTTTATTTATTTCCGCAAATCGGTTCCACTTTAATCAGCAAAAGCTCTTTAATGCAGCAAATGGTTTTTGACACAATCCGTGGTGACCGCACTTATCGACAGTTAAATCATACCCTGCTGCTGCGGCTGCCGCATATACTGGTTCAGGCATTCCGAGGAGGTTGAAATATGAATCATGAGAATAGCGACCGCGGCCCGTTTTTTTACCTGGCGGCTGTCACTGTCATTTCTGTTTTTTTAATTATCTTGAACGTGCTGCTGGGGATGAAAATCCCGTTCTCGGTCGATTTTTTGATTGGCTACGTGGGGTTGCTGTTAATTTTTACGGTCTGGCATGCAGTCCTCACCAAGGGCTGGCGGCGAAGCCTGTTTATGTTCCTGCTTTCATTCCTGGTGGCTTTCACAGCTGAGGCGCTGGGAGTTAATTTTGGATTGATTTTTGGCCGCTATTATTACACGCAGGCATTGGGGGTACAGGTATTTGGGGTGCCTATCCTGGCAGCCCTGGCCTGGGAACCGATTGTGTACGCCGCCTTCTCGATCACTGACATCCTGGCACCACTGTTGGTTGACCATACCGATTCCTGGCTCAAGCGTTTCCCGGCGTATGTTTGGATGGCGATTGTCGGCGCCCTGGCAACCACTGCCTGGGATATGATGATTGATCCGGTTGCCGTCAGCCAGCGTTGGTGGGTCTGGCAGGATGGTGGGGCCTACATGCCATACCTGTCCAACGGTGTGCCCATTCAGAATTTTATTGGTTGGTTGGGTGTGGCTTTTGTGATCAATCTGATTTACCGCTTGATAGCGGATGCCATCCCAAGCCCGCGCCATTCTTTGAACCTTTCAATTTATGGCCCGATCATGTTGTATGCTTCGCTCTTCTTAACCTCAGCGGGAGTAACGATCACCATTTTACGGCGGCCGGAGGTTGCCTTGATCGGTCTGCTGGCCATGGGACCATTCATAGCGATTGTTTTGACCAATATCAACATCATCCAGCGCGGGTTGTCTACCCTTTTAGGCGCCGGATGGCTGGAGATTGAGGTGAAGCCAGAGACGATCAAAACTGGGCAATGAAATAATTGAAATTAAGCACACCAGAGCCAAAAATCTCAATACCCAAAAAACGAGTACCTTACTCAAAAAGCAAGTACTTTCAAAACACAGGATGCATCATGACCATACAAACCCAAAACCAACGTTGCACTGGCTGTAGTTATTGCGTGGCAGCCTGCCCTTCATCCGCTATTACGCTCCAGATCGAAGAGAACACCTGGCCGCAGATCGATGCCGCACGCTGCACCCGCTGCGGCGACTGTTTGTATATCTGCCCGAATAATGTTTTCTCTGACCCCACCCTGATTGCAGCCCCGGTGAGTGTTGGCGACCGCTATGACGTGGTAATTATCGGGGCGGGTATCGGCGGATTGATGACAGCCGCCGGCCTGGCGAAGGCTGGCAAACAGGTGCTGGTCATCGAGCAGCTTTCTTTTGTTGGCGGTAAATATACCCACCTGATGCACCAGGGCTATGCCATCAGTACGGCAGCATGGACCTGCCCTGGACCTAACAGCCGCATCGGCAAGTTGTGCACGAAACTGGGAGCGGATATCCACTGGATTACGGTGCATGATGTCAAGTCGCAGGGTGATCATTGGGTGGTGACCCAGGATGGACGGCGTTTTAAGTCGCTGGACGAAACCCAGGAAACGCTGGTAGGCGGCAACGCCGGCATGGCGCGCGTTTACCAATGGATGGCGGACATGTATAACCCCTACATTGTCCTGCCGCCGGATATGACCACCCGCCAGTATATTGAGCAATATTTCCCGGGCAACGATGAGTACACCCGTTATGTCGAGACGATCATTACACACTGCTTTGCTTCACAGACAGTCGATAATTTCCCGGCGATCGAGACCAAGCGGGCAATCGTGGACTCGATCGAACAGATGGCAGATTGGGGCACCGCCATTGGCGGCACGGCGGCCATCGTTTCGGGCGTTGAGAATGTGATCCGCAAACACGGTGGCGAGATTGCCCTGCGTACGAAGGCGGCGGCGATCCTGCTGGAAAATGGCCGGGCGGTGGGGGTAAAGCTGGAAGATGGGCGGGGCATTCACGCCGGGGTGGTCATCCACAATGCCGGCTTGAACCGCTTGCTCAGCCTGGTCGGTGAAGCCAATCTGCCCACAGATTATGTGACGAGATTACGTTCGGCAGTGCCAGCCAATGTGGCGGCGCTGATCATTGGCACGAAAGCACCGCTTCTGGGCAAGGACCATTCCCTGCTGCATGCCATGGGCTGGGAACGCACACTCAACTGTTATACCCCCACCTTCTTTGACCCTGACCTGGCGCCGCAAGGCCGCCACCTGCTGGACGTCTTCTGGGTGATGCAGCCACCTTACAACCGGCGGCACGAGTTGGAGCTGGTGCGGGCGCAGTTGAGCCAGATTTTTCCGGATTTCGAACAGAATGTGGACATGCTGCTGCCGATGTTCTATTCCGGCCTGTGGACGGCCGAGATGGCGCACCGCAAGGGACAGAGCGGCGCCGAACGTCTAGACCCGAAATCGCCCATCCAGAACCTGTACTTGGTGGGCTATGACTGCATCGGCTACGGTATGGCGGGTGACATCATCCCGCATGGGGTGGAGCGCGCCCTTTACCTGATCTTGAACGACCCGGCATACGCCCCGCAGGATGAGAAAGCTTCGGCCAAGTTTAACAAGTGGGTCAAATCCAGGGTATTGCTGTTGATGGCGCTGGGGAAAAAGCTGAAGGCGAAGTAAGAACTATGGAATTGTTAATCGATTTCCCCGGTGGGGCGCGGGTCGATGCTCATTTCGGTGGATTTACCGTGAAAACCGACCAGCCTGCCAGCGGCGGCGGTGAAAGCTCTGCACCGTCGCCGTTTGAAATTTTTCTATCGTCGATTGGCACCTGCGCGGGCATCTATGTGCTCGGTTTCTGCCGTCAGCGCGGCCTGTCCACCGAAGGCATCCGCATTATCCAACGCACCAACCGCAGCCCGCTGACTCACCTGGTGGATGTCATCGAGCTGGAGATCCAGGTGCCGCCGGATTTCCCCGAGAAATATTACGAAGCGCTGGTGCGCTCGGCCGACCAGTGCGCCGTGAAGAAACACCTGGAGCAACCGCCCAGGTTTAATGTCCATACAAAGGTAGTGTAAAACCTGAATAACCCCAAATTTAATATTTGTGGTTATCTCAAAGAGTGGGTTGCGCCTCAATCTCCCCTGGACTTAAGGGCTGTTCCTGGCCTGGCTGGTAGCCAAGTCGACCGCGGGTCAGAATAAGAATCAGGAGTGCCAGCACAGCAAATCCGGGAACGAAGAGCAAGTTTGTTCTGGACACGATTGGGGCAGAAAAGAGTGGTTGCACGGTGCTGCCAAAGGTATCATAGCTGGCATGCAGCAAAATCGCCATGAATATACTCCCTCGAGTATGGTTGAAGACCCAGGTCATAATGATCGCCAGGGCCATAACCATCAGAAAGAAACCAGGTAAATGGAAGTAGAAGGCAAATAAACCAGTGCCCGGCCCTCCCCCTTGACTCGCTGTAAGTAAGTCCTCCAAGTGCCAGAAGGTCCACAAGACACCCAGGAGCAGGGTTGCCTTCAACGGACCATAACTGGATTGCATGCGCGGCAGTGCGAAGCCGCGCCAGCCGATTTCCTCGCCCAGCGGCCCACCCCCAAAAAAGATGAGGATAAAGAGAAACGGATACCGCACCAGAAAGTATTGGGGAAGACCTTGAAAGCTCGCTGCCGCTCCCGGCAGGACAAGGATCCCAAGCAAAATCAACGCTGGAATGCCCAGCAGGATGAACACATACCATTGCCAGCCGGCGCGCACTTGTTTTATGCGGTTTCTTACGCCAAGCCATCCTTCTTTCCCTTCCGTGATACGGATCATGATGTATGCAGATACGGCTGGTCCGAACGTGTGGAGAATGTAGAATATATTGTAAAACGAGGTTTTGGGCAGGATGCCCCACTCCGAGAGCACATAGGGTATTAATATGATCCAGGTGAATGCGTATGCCATAAAAAAGTAAGAGAACAAGGGATGCTGCCGCATCCACTGTTGCAGTTTTCTCGAAGTAGATGTTGATTGACTGGATTCCGGTGAAGTATTCATGAAAACAATCCTTTCTGTACTTAAGAACCAGCTTTTGATTGTAAGGAATACTCGATGTGCAGGAGTTGATCTGGTTGATTTAATTAGATAGCAAAATAATTAGAAGTCATCTTAAAAACACGATCTTATCTACGAATTATTTAACCGGCGGCATCACAAATGGCTGCCCGCTGTGGCCTAAGAATAACACTTCCAGCGGGGTATGATAAGCCTGGCTGAGCAGGTCAGGGGTCAGAACTTGCCTGGGAGTGCCCAGGGCGCGTAATTTGCCTTTAACCAGCAGGGCTACCTGGTCGGCGTAGCGCGCTACCAGGTTGAGGTCGTGCAGCACGATCAGCACCGCCAGTTTTCCTTCCGTAACCAGGTCGCGTATCTGGTCAAGCAGGCTGAACTGGTACTGCAGGTCCAGGTGAGCAGTGGGTTCGTCCATCAACAGCAGTGGAGCGGCCTGCGCCAGGGCGCGCGCCAGCAGCAGGCGCTGCTGCTCTCCGCCGGAAAGCTCGCCTACCCGCCGGTCAGCCAGCTCCAGTGTATCGGTGTGCAGCATGGCCTGGCGCACGATTTCTTCATCATGCGCCGAGGTCTGCCCGAGCCAGTTGAGATAGGGCGTGCGCCCCATCAACACGGTTTCCCAGGCGGTGAAAGCTGGCGGCAGGTGGGTGGCTTGCGGCACCACGGCGATCAGGCGGGCGCGTTCGGCGTGCGAGAGCTGTACCAGCGCGCGCCCTGCCACGCGCACCTGGCCAGTTTGAGGCGTCAGGATGCCGCTCAAGGTGCGGATCAGGGTCGATTTACCGGCTCCATTAGGGCCGATCACGCCCAGAATCTGCCCGGATGGCAGGTCCAGGTTGAGGTTATGCAGCACGCGCCGCTCACCGTAACCCACTGAAAGAGACCGGATTTCTAACATAAGCTCACCATATTAACTTATTGCTGATTTCTGATTGTAGATTGTTGATTATTAATGAGCAATCTACAATCTACAATCTACCATCTACCATAAATGCTGCTGTTTGACCCGCCGCAGCACCCACAAGAAAAAGGGCGCCCCTGCCAGGGCGGTGATAATCCCGACCGGGATTTCCTGGGGAGCCATCAGGCTGCGCGCCAGCACGTCGGCAGCCAGCAAGAAAGCCGCCCCGCTGATCAGCGAGAGCGGCAACAGGTGGCGGTAATCGCTGCTCCATAACAGGCGAACCAGGTGTGGGATGATCAGCCCGACGAAACCGATCACGCCGGTGAACGAAACTGCCGCGGCCGTGGTCAACGAGGCTGCAACGATGATCAGCAGGCGCATGCGCGGCACAGGCAGCCCCAACTGCTGGGCCTGTTCATCGCCAAACTGCAGCACGTTGAGGGCGTGGCCCATGGTCAGCAGCGTGCCCAGCCCGAGGGCGACATACGGCAGCATGGCCAGCACCGGCTGCCAGCCGCTCATGGTGGAGCCGCCCAGTATCCAGACCAATGCCCGGCGCAGCTCGCCGGTGGTGTTGATCATCAAGAATGAAGTGGCGGCAGTCGCAAACGAGCTGACCGCCACCCCCGCCAGGATCAGGTTGGTGGTCGGCACGATGCGCCCGACCCGCGCCAGCTCGTAGACCACAAATACGGTTACAACCGACCCCACGAAAGCCGCCAACGGCACCGCCATCAACCCCAAGGTGGAATAAGGCCAGCGGACGCTCATCGCCAGCACGGCCCCCAGGCCAGCTCCCGATGCCACGCCAATCAGGTAGGGGTCAGCCAGCGGGTTGCGGAACAGCCCCTGGTAAGCCGCTCCGCTGCCTGCCAGGGCGGCGCCGGTGAGCGCCATCAACAGGGTGCGCGGGATGCGCAGGGCAAATAAGATGGTCGCCAGCGACTGTGATTCACCGGTCGATGGCATGTGCCCGCTAAAGCCTTGCAGCAGCAGGTTGAACAGAGTGGCAGGAGGAATGAAGACACTGCCCACGGCCACGCTGAGCAGCAGCGCGCCTAGCAGCAGGAGTAAACTGACCAAGTAAGGTCGGGTTAGTGTCTTCATGGCGAGCTATTATTTAAACAGCTCAGGATGTAACAGCCTGGCCAGAATTTCCAGCCCATCCACCAGGCGCGGGCCGGGGCGGCTGACCAGGTTGTCATCGAAGGTCTGGATATTGCCATCCACCACGGCCTTGATCTTATCCCAGCCTGGGCGCTGCTTGACCTGGTCAGCAGTGATTCCGTAGGCGGCGTCACCCAGCAGGATCACATCCGGGTTCTGGATGAGCAGCTCTTCCTGGCTGATCTGCCCCCAGGCGACATTCAATTTGGCGGCCGCGTTCTCGCCGCCCGCCATCTTGATGAGCTGGTCCATGAAAGTGCCGGGGCCGGTGGTCCAGGGTTTGGCGGGGTCGGTGGCATCCAGCTCGTAGAATGCTTTGGGTTGGCTGGCGACGCCGGCCATTTTATCCTCAACGGCCTTGACGCGCGCCTTCAATGATTTGACCAGCTTTTCAGCATCCGGCTGGTGACCGGTCAGTTTACCGACGGTGACCAGGTTGGCGTACATGCCCGGCAGATCGGTCGGGTTGGACAGGTAATAGACCGTGATCTTCAGGTCCTCCAGCGCTTTGACCTGTTCGGGGGTGTTGATCTCGGCTGCCAGCACCAGGTCGGGTTTCAGGCTGGCAATTTTTTCCAGGTCATATTTACCCATCGAGCCGCCCACGCTGGGCAGGGTTTTAGCATCAGCCGGGACGTCGGAAAACTCGTCGCGCCCGATCACCTGCGCACCGGCGCCCACGGCGAACAAGATTTCGGTATTAGAAGGCGCCAGCGAGATGATCCTGGCAGGGATTGCAGAAAGCGAAACGGTGCGTTTCAATCCATCGCTAAAGGTGATGGGTGTTGGTGAAGGCGCAGCCGTAGCGGTTGGGGCGGGTGTGGCTGCCGGGGCGCAGGCGCCCAACAGCAGGCTGAGGGTGGTAAGCAGTGTAAGAAGAAAAGTGAGACGTTTCATGGTGTAAACCTCATTTATTTAGGGTAGGGTCGCGAAGCGCGACCTGTCTTGATGGTATGTGATTAACCAAAAATCCCTGCCTTTGTAGGACAGGGAGGTTGGAAATCCAGGACTGTAAAAGATGTAAGCTGCAGCGCCGGTGTTTCCACCTCCTTTCCGCGAGATGTGGAGAACGCCTTACAGGGCGGGCGACCTGGCTTATCAGCGGTTGTATTCCAATCGTCAATTTACAGTTGCGGGACAGCACCGGACTTGCACCGGTTTCGCCTTTGAGCCTTTCCATCCGGGGATGAAGGCACCCTACAGGCAGTTATTCAATTATGAGATGATTGTAAGCGGGGTTAGGGGGAATGTCAATAGAATCCATCGTCAAAACCCCACATCAGGTCTGGCAAACACAGCCTCGCCCATCCTTCAGGATGAAAATAACCTCGTATCTATCACCCTCTTAATTTTTTCGTTTGAGTCTGGCCCGGCGTCCGTTTGGGCTTCTCGCTCACCGCGCTGGCGCGGTAGGACGGCGCATCGATCGCTAAGATTTCACACAGGCGCTTGTCGAACATCCGGCTGCGGATGCGCGGGTCGAGTTCGGCGACGGGTGACGAGGTGGTGATCACCGTGGGCAGTTCGGCGTTATAGCGGTAATTAAAAATCTGGTAGAGCTTTTCGCGCGCCCAGGGAGTGGCGCTCTGCGTGCCCAGGTCATCCAGGATCAGCAGCCGGCAGTTTTTGACCTGGTCAAACAGGCTGTCGTACGAAACCGAGCTGGTGGGGCTGAAAGTGGAGCGCAGGTGGTCGAGCAGGTCGGGCACTACCACGAACATCGGGCTTTCACCCAGGCTGTGACGGTAGTTGCCGATGGCAGCCGCCAGGTGGGTCTTCCCGGTGCCATAGGTGCCGCTGAACACCAGCCAACCGTGTGGTTTTTCAGAGAACTGCTGCGCTGCCCGGAAGGCCTTTTCCAGGCTCTTCTGCTCGTCGGGCGGCAGTTTTTCAGCCTCGCGCAGGCTGAAGCTGCCAAAAGTGCGCCCGGGGTGCAGGTGCAGAGTGGAAAGCTGAGGATGGGTCGAGTCGACCATGGGCGAACGGAAATCAGGGGCATTAATTTTAACCGGTGTTACCAGCTCAGGGTCCTGCAGGCGTGAGCGGATGCGCCCGTCGATTTCATCCAGCTCCTGGTTGGTGGTCACCACCATCGGCAGGCGGGATACATAGCGGTGGTTGATGATCTGGTAAAGCTTTTCCTGCGCCCAGGCGGTGGCATTTTGAGTGCCCATGTCATCCAGCACCAGCAGAGGGATGTTGCGGATTTCGTCAAAGCGCCCTTCAAAGGTGGCTTCCGGACTGTCGTAGGAAAAGCGCAGCCAATCCAGCAGGTCGGGCACGGTCAAGAACAGGGTGGGCACCCCCAGGTTGACGGCAAAATTAGCCACCGCGGCTGCCAGGTGGGTCTTACCGCAGCCGTAACCGCCCATTAACAGCAGCCAGCCCTTCAAGTTCTGGGCGAAGTGCATCGCCTGGTTGAGGGCGTATTTAAGCGACCCCACCTGGTTTTCACCCAGCCCGACCTGACCGATGGGGTTGAAAGTCTCGAAGGTCATGGGTTTGAATACATCCAGGTTGCTCAGCCGGTAGAGGCGCTGCTGGATAGCCTGGGCAACGGATGGCTGGCGGCAGGTGCATATTTGCAGCTTGCCGAAATCGGGATGCCCCAGCGGCAGGTCCAGGTGGACGAAGCCGATCCCGCCGCAGATCGGGCAGTTCGGGTCGCCGGGGAATCCATCGCGGCTGCTGTCAGGATCAATGCTCGATGAAGTCGGCGAATTCCCCTTCGTAGTAGCGGCGGCGATCTTCTTTAGAGTCTCGTCGATCGGATCCATGGCGTCCTTCCTCTTTCCAGGAACGGAGAATTTTATCGATATAGCGCCAGCGGCGTACATTATTCTCCACGGCAATCTGGAATGCTTCTTCAATCCACTCCACCGGGAAGTCTCGTTCGGCTTCCTGGAGGGCTTCCGCGATCAGCGGTGTCAGCGGCCCGATGTTTTCCTCGTACAGGCGGAAAATATTGGGGCGTTCTACGTCGAGGGTTACATCGACATGGCCTTGCTTGCCCGGATTCCATTCTTTCTGCTGCAGTGCTTTCAAGGCAGCCCGGCCGCGCGGCGAGTTCAATAAATAGATAGCGCTTTCAGCATCCTTTTCTTCCACAAGCGCCCTGAGCAAGGTACCGCGCAGCACGGCGC
>Ga0315282_10011255_pt1 | contig 13896 bp, 13 predicted proteins | sample YL17G07_20_MG_FD_203693 | JGI IMG/M metagenome (GOLD analysis project Ga0315282, IMG submission 203693) | Sediment microbial communities from Yellowstone Lake, YNP, Wyoming, USA - YL17G07_20 | ecosystem: Environmental > Aquatic > Freshwater > Lake > Sediment | place: USA: Wyoming | collected... | reverse complement strand
CCCTCTTTTCCCCAGTCCTTTTCCAAATTCTCTGGCCACCTTAACGGCCTCTTCCATCTCAACTCCTTGGATGGGAACGAAAGGAACAACATCGACTGCTCCCAAACGGGGATGGGCTCCACGATGTAACCTCATATCGATGAGTTCAATGGCTTTCAATGCAAAGGATAAGGCTGCGTCTTTAACAGCTTTGGGTCCACCAATGAATGTGAAGACGCTCCGGTGGTGATCCTTGTCTGAGGAGACATCGAGAAGTTTGACCGCTTTATGTCTCTTCACCTCTTCTGCGATCAAGGTGATTTTGTTCTGATCCCTACCCTCACTGATATTAGGAACACATTCCAAAAGCCTCATATGAGTCTGTTTTCCTCAGTTTATCGGGTTATTGAGTCACTGAGTTATTTATGCGGTTAATGACCTAATTACGCAATAACTTAATAACCCGATGTTCTTTTAAAGACTATTTTCCCCTGCTTAATTACGATTTCAACATGGTCAACGCCAAAATGGTAGGGAAGGTATTTATAATTAGGAATATCGAGCACCACGACATCGGCCTGTTTTCCAATATCCAGACTGCCAATCTCATTTTCTCGCCCCATTGATTTTGCTGCATGAATCGTTGTTGCCTGAATCACCTCTTTAGGCGTCATCCTGAACATGATGCAACCCATTGTCATCATCAAGGGAAGGGATTCTGTCATCGATGAGCCAGGATTTAAATCAGTAGCAAGAGAGACACCCACCCCTCTTTCGATCATCTCTCTCGCAGGAGGAAATTTCTTCATGGAAAGAAAAAAACTTGCTCCAGGCAATAGGACTGCAGTAACCCCTTTCTCAGCCATTCTTCCTATTCCAACTGGACTAATATATTCAAGATGGTCAGCAGAGAATGCACCTACCTCGGCTGCCAGCTCTGCTCCTTCTCCAGGACTCAATTGGTCCGCATGGATTTTGGGCTTGAGCCCATATCGTTTTCCCGTCTCCAAAATCTTCCTTGACTCTTCAATATTGAATGCCTTCTCTTCACAGAAGACATCGCAAAATTCTGCCAGCCCTTCTTGAGCGACCCTCGGGATCATCTCTTCAGTGAGGAGATTAATATACTGCTTTCGATCATTTCTAAATTCTTTTGGAACTGTATGGGCTCCTAAAAAGGTAGGAACAATGTCAATGGAATGATTTTCTTGTAATGACTTCATCACTTTGAGAATTTTTAATTCGTCTTGAAGGGAAAGTCCGTACCCGCTCTTTGCTTCGATCGTCGTCACTCCCTTGGAAAGCATTCTATCCAATCTCTTCTTCCCCAGGGAGAAAAGTTCGTCAAAGGATGCCCTTCTTGTCCCCTCAACCGTAGAAAGGATCCCACCTCCCCTCTCGGCAATCTCCAGATATGAAAGACCCCGTATACGCTGTTCAAACTCATTCTCTCTTGATCCAGCAAAGACGAGATGGGTATGGGAATCGATGAGGCCGGGCATCACCACTTTTCCTGTCGCATCGATTTCCTTGCCCATTGGATTCAAAACAAATTCCTTTGGAAACTCATTAGTTTTCCCCACCCAAAAAATTTTATCCTTCTGAACTGCCATTGCTCCATTTTGAACAATTCCTAATCCAGACTCTTCTTTAAACGAAGGGGAAAGGGTTAGAAGCTCTCCTGCATTTTTAATGATGGTATCGACTTCGGTTAATGGGTTCATTGGGTTATTGAGTTATTGGGTTAATTCGTTATTAGGGAATTTAGGAATTGCGAATTTAGGAATTAAAAAATCCTTTAATCCCCCAATCCTTTAATCCCCCAATCCCTTAATTCCTTAATTCCTTAATTCCTTAATAACTTATTAGACTATTTTTTTGAGGGCTTTGATGAATCTTTGGTTATCCTCCATTCTTCCAATCGTTACTCTCGCAAAAGTTGGATAGCCCCATATCTTACCTGGACGAATGATGATCCCTTCTTTCAAAAGAGCCTGAAAGATCCCTCCTGAATCCTTTTTGAAATCGATGAAGATGAAATTGGCCTGACTGGGAACGTAAGAGAGTCCCATCTTATCCAGTTCCTTATAGAGAAACCTCTTCCCTTCATAAACCAATTGAATTGACTTCACTGCATGATCTCTATCACTCAATGCAGCCACTGCAGCAACTTGTGCCAGTCGATTGACAGGAAAGGGATCTCTCACCTGATAAAGACAATCTACCAAATCTTTCTTTCCAAAGGCATAACCAATTCTTAAACCTGCCAATCCATAGACCTTTGAAAAGGTCCGAAGAAGGATGATCTGTCTCTCATCTCTGATATAGTCAAGACCATTTGGATAGAACGGATCTTCCACAAAGTCTCCATAAGCTTCATCAAGAATGACTATAACTCGCTTGGGAAGTTTGGAGAGAAAATGGTTGAACGATTCTTGGGAGATGGTCGTACCAGTGGGATTATTCGGGTTGCAGATGAAGACCAACTTTGTCTTACGGTTGACCTTTTTTAACATAGCATCAAGGTCGTGGGTAAAGTCCTTCAGCTTCACCTTCACTGGCTTTCCGCCCATGATCTGAGTCGCATTGGTATAGACGGGGAAAGTGGGATCAGCCATGACCACTTCATCCCCCTCGTCCACAAAGGCGTTAGCAATCATGAGAATCAGGTTATCTGCGCCATTAGAAATGACGACCATTCTCTCAGACAGTGAAAACTTCTGGGCCAGAGCCCCTCTTAAAAACGTACAGGGGCCTTCTGGGTAAAGGTGGATGCTTGAAAGTTCCCTACGAATGGCTGCCACTGCCTTTGGAGAAGGGCCTAGAAGATTCTCATTCGAAGCCAGTTTGACCCACCTTTTAGCTCCAAACTCCTTTTGAACTTCTTCGATCGACTTTCCAGGAACATAAGAGGTTAATCTTAAAATTCCTTTTCTCGCTAACCTTTCAATCTTCAATTTTTCCCTTCCTCCTTTTCTCTTTATGATCTTTTCCATTCCCTTATTCTTGACAATGTTTTTCCATTTTTAATTGAAAAAATTATGACGTCAAGGGATATAATCATTACTCGGTATATAAAAATTGATATAGGATTTAGCATCGTTAGGTTCCAATGTAAGAAATTTATTTTTTTAAACCCTCTGGAGTTTGATCTTTCGAAAAGGCCACAAAATGATATGGGCGAGGATACCCTTCAGGCCTTGTGGAAAATACATAATCATGATCATGAGGAGTCCTCCGTAAACGATCAGGCGATAGTCGCCGAGGGGCTGGAGGAACTCGAGAAGAACGACCAGGATAATGGATCCCAAGATGCTACCAATAATGCTTCCCATTCCCCCTACTACAACCATGCAGAGGACAAGAATTGAGAGATCAAATGAAAAGATATCAGGGGAGATGAATCGCTCGAAGTGGGCGTAAAGGGCGCCCGCTAGACCAGAGTAGAAACCACTGATATAAAATGAAATCAACTTATTCTTTACACATGGGATGCCAATCGATTGAGCAGCCCTTTCATCATCCTTAATGGCAGGAAGTGATTGGCCATAAGGCGAATTAACAATCTGGTAAAAAATGACAGTGCTGATAATAAGCAACGTATAAATGAATAGGAAGAGGGATCGTTCACCCTCAAAGGAATATCCGAAGATCGAAAGGGAAGGAATGTTTGAAATCCCAAGTGGGCCGCCCGTAACCACTTCCCAATTGATCGCTAGAAGTTTGATGAATTCAGCAAAGCCTAACGTGACCATGGCCAAATAAATCCCTGAGATTCTGATGACTGGAAGGCCGATCACAAAACCAACGATAGCGGTCAAAAAGCTTGACAACAAGACAGCCAGAAGAGATGGAATTCCAAATCGTAGAGAGAGAAGCGCAGTTCCATAAGCTCCAACTGCAAAAAATCCAGCATGGCCAAAAGAGGTAATCCCTGTAAAACCGGTTAGAATATTTAATCCCAGAGTGAAAAAACTATAAATGACCATCAGATTAAAAAGGCGAAGATAATAAATATTGTGAGTGAGCCCCACCATCAAGAAGGGAAGGAGACAGGTGAAGAGAAAAAGAATAGCTTTATCGCGTTTCATTTTATCCGTTTCTTTATTAGGGATCTTCCTCTCTGAAAACCTGATAAAAGACCCTGTGGACGAAAAAGAAGGACCAGAACGAGAAAGGCTAAGGAGATACCATTTTTATAATTGGAAGAAATAAAGCCAGATGAAAAATTTTCCACGACCCCAAGAAAGAGCCCTCCTGCAATTGTTCCAGGAACATTTCCAAGTCCGCCGATAACAGCCGCAACAAAGGATTTCAAACCCAGGTGAGTTCCCATGGTACTCGAGATGAAAAAAACAGGTCCGATCAACATGCCGGCGATTCCGGCAAGAACTCCTGATATAAAATAGGTGAGGCTGATACTCCAACCGATCCTGATCCCCATTAATTGAGAGGCATATCGATCCTGCGAGAAGGCTCGGAGGGCTCGCCCAGACTTTGTATAGAGAAAAAAACCTTGAAGGAGGACCATTAAAGATAAGGCAACACAGAAGATGACGAGTGTTTGAGGAATAATCCCAACACCGAGAAAGGAAAAAGCCTTCTCTGAAATAAAGGGGGGATAAGCAATCGGATCTGTCCCCCAAATCATCTTCATAATAATTTTCAAGATAATAGAAAGTCCAATGGTCGCAATCACAATCTTTAAGGGTTGTACCTCTTGAAGACGCCGAAAAAAGACCCGCTCAACACCAGCGGTAATGAACCCGTTCATCAATGGAGCCACTACAAAAGAGAGGATGGGGAACGACTGAAACACATCGAAGAAGACAAGTCCAAGGAAACCTCCCAAGGCCATTAAATCACCATGAGCGAAATTAATCCTTCTCGTGCAGGCAAAAATCATTGTAAAGCCAAGACCGAGAAGGGAGTAGATACTTCCGATAGCCAGGCCTGAGATCAGTTGTTCAAAAAAAAGCATGGGTGTTAGATATCTTCTATGGCAAGGTGATGTGGGTTTTCGATCGCCATACGGGCAAGCTCGTTTTCAGAAACTCCCTTTTCTGACAGGAGCTTAAAAAAATGCTTCCAGCCTAATCCCACAGGCTCGCAACTTGGCTGTCCAAGGTCTGTTGAGAGGATGACCGAATTTGGCCCTGTCGCTCGAATCAATTCAACATAGGACTCAATGGGGATTTTATCAAACTTAAGGTTGACATAGGCAAGCTCAATGAAAACGCCTTGGAGCTGTGATAGTTCCATCTGCTTCTCAAGGGGCATATTGGTCGCCTGATAAAAAGGGTGCGTGACGATGATCCTTTTGACGCCGATATCTAAAGCCTCTTTGACCAGCAATTCAACCTCTCCGGAAGAGAGGTGGCCCGTCGCAAGAATTAAGTCCTCCGTAGCAATAATTTTAAGGACCTCCCGTGTCTCATTGTTTATTCGATTTCTATTCTTCTGATCGAGCACGGTGAGACCTTCCCCCTCGGGATAGATCCTCTGGTATTCAATGGAGCATCCCCACTCGCTAACGATATCCCTCCTCCGATTATGGACAAGGTGAGCTTCGGCGTGAATGGTGGGCATCCACACAATGAAACGACCTTTTCCTCGTTCAGTTTGCAGAGGATCGGTCTTGAAACCCGATAAAGCCGCCCTCACCGCCTCGGGGTTAATCCCCCCAACTCCCTTATTGAGAGCAATCGAACCCATGATGGGCACACGATATCGATGACTTATTCTTGCTGCCCATGCGGTTGTGGGCTGGAAATGGTTCTTGGCCACAAATCCAAAGAACTCGCGATGGGCCTCCCCAGCAAGGGTTTCAATGGTGTAGCGTCTGCTGAGTAATTCAGGACCTATATGGATATGGAGGTCGAGGATAGGCCTTTCCCTCATTCGAAGATCATTCATTCTGCCTTCTCCATGATCTAAACAATAAAAAAAATAATTTGGGGGAAGCTTGCTCCCCCTATCCAATTTTATTATCTATATAACTCATATTTGCCATCGCGGACTTGAATAATCATCATCTCCCTGGGGGCATCTCCCGTATTGTCAAAAGTGATATTTCCAGTAACACCCTTAAAGTTATGAGTCGAAGCGATGGCATCCCTGACTTTGGATTTATCCTTTAACCCTGCCTTTTCCAGTGCTGCGACAACGATCATGATCGCGTCATAAGACTGGGCTGCATTTGGATCTGGAAGCCGCCCATATTTCTTTTGGAACCGATCCGTAAACCCTGCGATAAGAGCGTCTTTAGAACTCGGGTGATACGTTTGACACATAATGGTCCCATGGGTAGCAGATCCTCCCAATTCCACATATTTAGAGTTGGTGAGACCTCCTCCTCCCATGAGTTGAATCTTCAAACTCATTTGGGCCACCTGCCTTGCAATCAGGGCAGCCTCTTCGTACATGGACCAGATGATCAGGGTATCTGGGTTTTGTTCCTTGATCTTGAGCAGCTGGCTCGAAAAATCTTTATCCCCTGCGTTGAAGGACTCGACCGCGACCGGAGGGGTACCCAGTTTGCTGCAAATATCAAGAAGTACTTTAGAGGCATCTCGTCCGTAATCCGTTGACACATATACAACGGCAAGCTTCTTTTTTCCCAAAGTCTTAAGAGCAATTTTTACGACATTGTCGGCTTGAATGGCGTCCGTGGCGGCTGTTCGAAATATCCACTTATTCCCTTTCTGGGTGATGGCCGGTGAGGTTGAGGTAGAAGTGATTTGAGGAACACCGGCTTTCTCTGTAACCGCCATATTGGCAAGCGTACACGAAGACTGAACCGATCCAATCACCACGATAGCCTCTTCTTTATAAACCAGACGGTTATTGCCGTTGATTGATTTTGTGGGATTCCCTTCATCATCAACCACCACCATCTTTAACTTCTCGCCTTTGATCCCACCGTGCGCGTTTATCTCATCGATGCCCAGAGCAACCGCATCACGCATATTGGTGCCTGATTGAGATCCTTCCCCTGTCATGGGTCCGATGACACCGATCACAGCATCCGCTTTGGCTTCCTGGACAAGAAAAATCCCTATCATCAGTATTAAAACCAAACCTGCAAGCTTAACAAACCTTTTTCTTTTCATAACACATCCTCCTTATATTTGATTTTTAAGTCTCTCCGAGATAGATTCTTTTCACTTCTTTATCCTGAAGGAGTTTTTCTCCAGGACCCTGAAGGACGATTTTCCCTTTTTCCATCACATATCCCTTTGTGGCTGTCTGAAGCGCCAATTTGGCATTTTGCTCCACCAATAAAATCGTTGTACCGGAAGAATTGATTGTCCGGATTACGTTGAAGATTTCCTTGACTATCATAGGGGCTAAACCGAGGGAGGGCTCATCCAGAAGAAGAAGATGAGGATGCGCCATTAAGCCTCTTCCAATGGCCAACATCTGTTGTTCTCCCCCCGATAGATTCCCTCCAGGCAACCTTCTCCTTTCGTAGAGGACAGGAAAAAGAGAATACATTATTTTTAAATCCTTCACCACCTCTTCGCTGTCTTTTCTGAGATAGGCCCCCATTAAAAGGTTTTCCTCAACTGTTAATAAAGGGAAGACCCTTCTTCCTTCAGGCACTTGACAGATTCCCATCCGGACAATCTGATCTGATGAAAGTCTATCAATACGTCTCCCGCGATAAACGATTTCTCCTGAAATTCGGGGAAGGACTCCGCAAATTGCGTTCAGTGTGGTGCTCTTCCCCGAACCGTTATTGCCAATCAATGTAACAATTTCTGTTTCTCCCACATCAAAGCCAATACCTGATAGCGCTTGGATGTGACCGTATGCATACATCAGATTCCGAATCGTCAGTACCTTCTCTTCCATCCTTCGTCTTCACTCTCCAAGATACGCCTTGATAACGCGAGGGTCCTGCTTGATTTCATCCGGAGTGCCAGAGGCAATAATCATTCCCTGATCCATCACCCAAACCTTTGAGGAGATACTCATGACGACCCTCATATCATGTTCCACCAGCAGAATGGTCATGCCCAAATTAGTAAGGCTTTGGATCAGACCCATCATCTCATTACTTTCCTGGATATTCATACCAGCCGTTGGCTCGTCCAATAGCATGAGGACAGTGCCTACAGCCAGGGCTCGCGCAAACTCCACCCTCCTCTGGAGGCCATACGGAAGGTTGATGGCGGGTTCGTCTGCGTATTCTTCAAGCCCCACCTTTGCCATTATTTCATCGGTTCTTTGAGCCACCATCCTCCTTTCCTCCCTATACAAGGGGATCTCAAGAATCGCTTCTATCAGAGAGGAGCTATATCGGATATATTGTGAAACAGCAATATGTTCCCTCACCGTTAAGCTTGGGAACAGACGAATGTTTTGAAAAGTACGACTAATTCCTAAGGCGGCAATCTGGTGAGGTGATAATCTATCAATTTCTTTTCCGCTAAAAAAAATTTGTCCCTGATGCGGATGAATCTCACCACATATCAGGTTAAAGGTGGTCGTCTTACCAGCTCCATTGGGACCGATGAGGCTTGTTATACTCCCCTTCTCCACGGTCATATTGAATTCAGAAACAGCCTGAACTCCCCCATAATTGAAATGGATTTTAGAAAGAGAAAGCATGTCAGATTCTTTAAACCCTCAAGAAATCTCAACAAAATTTATTTGACTTTAAATTGTCTGTCAATAGTACCTTTGATAACTTTCAATTCTGTAATTGATCACTCTAATCCTCCGACCATCTTCTTAACCCGATTGAGCAGTTCCCCGGATTCGATTAAGCATTGAACCTTTTTTATGTCTTCGCTGAACCTTCGATCTCCCTTGATGGGTGGGACTTTTTCTCTTACAACACGGTAAGCTTCTTTGATCCCAATCCCAGGCTGGAGGGGAAGCAAGAATTCCAAGCCCTGAGTCGCACAGAGTAATTCCATAGCTAAAATATGCTCTACATTATTAACAATATCCCTTCCCTTTCTGGCTGCAATCGATCCCATTGAAACATGGTCTTCTTTATCAGCAGAAGTGGGTATAGAGTCAACGCTTGCAGGATGGGCAAGAATTTTATTCTCAGAGGCCAGGGCAGCCGCGCTCACCTGTACCATCATCAGCCCAGAATGGAGCCCTCCTTCGGTGGTGAGAAAAGCGGGCAGTCCTGATAAGGCGGGATTGATTAACTTTTCAATCCTTCTCTCTGAAATTCCTCCTAGTTCAGAGACAGCAATCCCCAAAAGGTCGAGGCTGAAAGCTACTGGTTCCCCATGGAAATTCCCACAATTAAGAATCTTTCCTTGTTCGGCAAAGATGAGGGGATTGTCAGTGGCTGAGTTCACTTCAATCTCAAGGGTCTTTCGAACATAGGCCAGTGCATCTCTCACTGCACCGTGAACCTGTGGGATGCAACGAAGCGAATAAGCATCTTGGATTCTGGAACAGAATTTATGAGATTCAGCAATCTCACTCTTCTGACCCAATTTCTGAAAGTTTTTTGCAACTGTACGCTGTCCTGGAAAAGGCCGCACCCTTTGAATATCCAGATCAAAAGCACTGAGCGTCCCTTTCAGGGCGTCTAAGGCACAGGCTCCAACAATATCAGCCACTTTGCAGAGCCTCTCTGCCCTGAGAAGGGCCAGAAGGCCTACAGCCGTCATAACCTGAGTGCCGTTCACCAGGGCAAGGCCTTCTTTTGCCTTCAGGGTGAGAATGGGGATGCCAGCCTTCTCCATCGCTTTCCTCCCCGACATCACCTTTCCCTCGAACACAGCCTCTCCTTCTCCTATTAGAACTGAAGCGAGATGAGCCAATGGAGCGAGGTCACCACTGGCACCCACTGATCCTTGCTCTGGGACAAGGGGATGAACCCCTCTGTTGATCATATCGATGAGTCGTTTCAACACCTCCATTCGAACCCCTGAATAGCCCATGGCGATCACATTAGCCCTCAGTAACATGATCGCACGGGTGGTCACCTCGTCAAAGAAGGGACCCACTCCTACTGAATGGCTTCGGATGAGATTTCTCTGAAGAGCTTCGATCTGAGAACGGTCAATCACCTGATCGCTCAGCATTCCAAATCCTGTAGTCACCCCATAAATCTTCTCACCTTGATCTAGAGCTTTTTCAACAAAATCTCTTGATTGTTTCATCTTTTTGGCTACCGATAGGGAAATCTTCACCTTAGCCATTCCTTTGGCTACCTCTAACACATCCTCCAAAGTGAGATACTCGCCATCCAGTGTAACAGTCTTCATTGAACTCTCCATATAGAAAACGAGATTGCCACGCCCTCCGGGCTCGCAATGACCATGTAAAAATTAGCATACCTGTACTACATAAGTGGAGTGATTCTTTGAGTTGTCATTGCGAGGAGCAGAGCGACGAAGCAATCTAAATAATAACAGAGGAATTACCTCTGGTAGATCGTTACGCCTGGTATCTTAATCCCCTTCTCTTTGGCAGTTTGAATCGCTTCTTCATATCCTGCATCGGTATGGCGCATGACACCGGTTCCTGGGTCGTTCGTCAATACCCTCAAGAGCCTCCTCTCTGCATCCTTTGTTCCATCTGCCACCACAACCATTCCCGCATGAATGGAGTAACCAATCCCAACTCCTCCACCGTGATGGACAGAGACCCAAGTTGCTCCTGAAGCCACATTTAGGAGCGCATTTAAAATGGGCCAATCAGCAATAGCATCACTCCCATCTTTCATTCCCTCTGTCTCGCGATAGGGAGAAGCGACCGAGCCGCTATCGAGATGATCCCTCCCGATCACAATCGGTGCCTTTAATTTTCCCTTGGCCACCATATCGTTAAATACCTTTCCGATGCGTGCCCGCTGGCCATATCCCAACCAGCAGATCCTCGCTGGTAGTCCTTGAAATTTTACCCTTTCCATAGCCAACCGGATCCATCTCGCTAAAGATTCATCTTCTGGGAATTCTTTTAGGATGGCTTCATCGGTCTTATTGATATCTTCAGGATCACCTGAGAGGGCGGCCCAACGGAAGGGACCCTTCCCTTCACAAAAGAGAGGGCGGATATAGGCAGGAACAAATCCAGGATAGTTGAAAGCCTCTTTCACTCCGGCTTGATAGGCCTGTGCTCGAATATTATTGCCGTAGTCGAAGACGAACGATCCTTTCTTTTGCAACTCCAACATGGCCCGAACATGGATGGCCATTGACTCCATGGCTCGACGAATATAGGTTTGGGGATCCTTCCTTCGAAGTTCAAGAGCTTCGTCAAGCGTGAACCCAACTGGGACATACCCATTTAAGGCATCATGGGCTGATGTCTGATCTGTGACCAGATCTGGAACGATACCTCTCTTCACAATCTCTGGATGAACCTCTGCTGCATTTCCGACCAGGCCGATCGATTTAGGAATCCCTTTTTCTTTTGCACCCAAGGCTAATATGAGCGCATCCTCCAAATTATCAACCATCACATCCAGGTATCCAGTTTCGAGACGGCGCTTGATTCTGGCTGGATCGACCTCCACTCCTAAAAAGACGCCTTCATTCATAGTAGCTGCCAAAGGTTGGGCACCTCCCATTCCTCCAAGGCCAGCCGAGAGGATAAGCCTCCCTTTCAAAGATCCTCCAAAATGTTTCTTCCCTGCAGAGGCAAAGGTCTCATAGGTCCCTTGAAGTATTCCTTGGGTTCCAATATAGATCCAACTCCCTGCGGTCATCTGGCCATACATGGTGAGCCCCAATTCCTCCAACTCCCTGAACTTCTCCCAATTGGCCCAGTTGGGAACAAGCATTGCATTTGAAATGAGAACTCTTGGGGCATCCTTATGCGTCTTAAAGATTCCAACGGGTTTGCCCGATTGGACAAGTAATGTTTCATCATTCTCCAAATTTCTTAAACACTTCACCAATAGATGATAGGCCTCCCAATTCCGGGCTGCCTTTCCAGAACCACCATAAACGATAAGCTCCGCGGGTTTTTCTGCGACCTCTGGATCAAGATTATTCATCAACATTCTTAGCGCTGCCTCAGTCTGCCAACTCTTACAAGTGATCTTCGATCCTCTGGGCGCCTTGATCCCAATCTGAACCCCAGCCAGAGTCTCAACCTTCTCCTTTACTTTGACTTTTAATTTTTTCTTTTCCATATAATTTTCACCTTAATTCCATCAATCATGCCAAATCACTTCTTACGCGATGGTTTAGCCTTCAATTTTTCCCAAAACATTCTGGGAGAGACGATCTCCATTCCTTTCACTTTGTGCAAATCGAGAAGCTCCTTATCCCCAGTAACAAAGAGGTCGGCATTTCCATTCAATGCAGATGACAGGATTACCAAATCATTCTTATCCTTAATTGCAATATCGAGCAAGTTCTCTGGGGTTCCGAAATGTGCATCCTGTTTGAGCATTTCGATTACTTCCTCGATAAGTTCGACCGGTACTCGGAGCTTTTGCCTAAGGACTTGCTTCAATTCGGTAAGCAGGGGGACAGAAACAACGAGTTGATGTGAAGTAAGGACTTCTCTCAAGACATCGGCACAAAGACCCCGTGTGGCCATTGCACTCAGCAAAATATTTGTATCAAGAAAGATCTTCATGATACCTGGGAGAAAACATCTTCATCGGTCAAAAGTCCCCGAGCCTCGGCAAAGGGCATGATCCTTTTCCTCAACTCTTCAAATTGCTGAAGCCGGAGTTGACGGCGCAGAGCCTCGCGAGCAATCTCGCTCCGGTTTCTCCCAGATCGCTTGCTGGCCTTAGACAGCAAGCGATCAAGATCCTTGTCTAATCGTATAGTTAATGTTGATGTTTTCATGTAAGACAATGTAAGACATTTCCCTTCCGTTGTCAAGTGCTCTTTCTATATTAGGTCCAACGAAAAACTCACCAGCCAACTACACAAGAGCCCGAACTGCGGCCAACATCACTTTGGAGATTCAGATTTCACACTGCATTTCGAGCTCATTCCCGGGGCGTGGTTGGTCGGGTGCAGCGACTGGTTACTTTAAGTCGAGATAATCTTTTGAATTCTATGTATAAGCAATTTTGAGATCTATCGCTGCTGATTTCAATCTCTTATCCGAAGTCCACAAAGGTATTCCAGATAACTGTGCTGAAGCTAAAAGGTGCACATCAACAAATCCAAGTCCCATTCCAATCAATTTATTTCTTTCGATAAAATAAAGGAAATCATTAAGCTCAATGGTAGAAGTCGTTGGAAGAGATTGTAGCAAAGATATGATTTCGTCTCGATTTTTTATGTTACCACACGCCAATTCACCGATGATGAAGGGGTGACAAGCCACCTCCGCATCTAGAAGCAATTTTTCAAGTCGCCGGTTCCCATCCCGAAAATGGATGACCCAGATCGAAGTATCAACGAGGACCATGATTATAATTTTGTTGGTCTACGACGGGGGATCGGTCGAAGCTTTTTTTCCGTTCCACCCAGTTTCGCAAGTCGTTTGCTGCTTTCGACAGTAATCAAAGCTTCCAGACCGAGTCGCACTAAGGCAGTCTTTTCATTGACTCCCGTCAACCGACATGCCTTCTCCAGTATTTCATCATCTATGTTTAATGTTGTTCTCATATGCATTAATATGCATTTTTTATGCATATACGTCAAATGAATTTTAATAGTGGGATAACGTCCGAGATCAACCGGAGGTATTACTGCTTCCACAGCATTGAAGGGGAAAATATGGAAAATAAGGGACATCCATAAAATTATATGGAAATTATCATCCAAGGCTTATTCCAAAGGTCCAAAAGGCTTTTTTGTGAGATGCTGAAACAAGCCTGCCCTGAAGAGATGCTGAAATAAATTCAGCATGACACTTTCAGGGTTCAGCATAACATACTACTGGGGTTTGAATTCATCGAAATTCCAAAAAAGTTTGGCTCGTATCTTACGGCTTTTTGTTTGGATTGTTTGGAATTTGGAA
>Ga0315282_10011254_pt1 | contig 13896 bp, 14 predicted proteins | sample YL17G07_20_MG_FD_203693 | JGI IMG/M metagenome (GOLD analysis project Ga0315282, IMG submission 203693) | Sediment microbial communities from Yellowstone Lake, YNP, Wyoming, USA - YL17G07_20 | ecosystem: Environmental > Aquatic > Freshwater > Lake > Sediment | place: USA: Wyoming | collected... | reverse complement strand
TGTTGGTCACCGTGAGCATCACCAGCGGGATGCGGGAGGGGCCGACGCGGCCGATCAGTTCCTCCAGCGCGGCCACGTCCATGTCGCCCTTGAAGGGATGCGGGTGCGCCGGGTCTTTCGCTTCCGGGATGGGCAAATCCACCGCTTCGGCCCCCACGAACTCGATGTTGGCGCGGGTGGTATCGAAGTGGGTGTTGTTGGGCACCACGTCGCCTTTCTTGCACATCACCGTGAACAGGATACGCTCGGCGGCGCGCCCCTGGTGCGCGGGAATGACGTGGCTGTAGCCGAAAATGCCCTGTACCGCGCGGCGGAAGCGCTCGAAGCTGGCGCTGCCCGCGTAGCTTTCGTCGCCGCGCATCATGGCCGCCCACTGCTCGGTGCTCATGGCCGAGGTGCCGGAGTCGGTCAGCAAGTCGATCAGCACGGCCTCGGCGGGCAGCAGGAACAGGTTGTAGTGCGCGGCCTTCAGCAACTCCTCGCGCTGCTGCCGGTTCGTCCAGCGGATCGCCTCCACCGTCTTGATCTTGAAGGGCTCGATGATGGTCTTAAACTCCATACCGCTATTGTCTCACCGCCCCGCCCCTCCCGACAGGCGGGGGCCACGCGGAATTTCCAGCTCTCGAACTGAGCGTGGAAAGACGCTCGACGGGCCGCCCGGCGCCGCTGGATATTTGATGTAAGGGTTGGCACGCCGGCGCTGGAGCGGGTGATTTTGGTGACCAGCGGGGCGTCGTGGACACTTTTCGAACTTTTTGCCCGGCCGACCGGCGGCAGGCGGTCTCACGCCACGGCTGTCTTTGCGCCCCACCAGGCGCCGAACCAGCAGGCACTGGCCCTTTCTGTGTATAATACGGCCGTGGAGAAAACGGTTCGGATCTTCGCCAGCTTCAAGGATGCCGACGCGGAGGATGCGAGTGCCGACGCGGCCCTGACTCCCGAACAACGCCTGAAGATCGTGCTCGAACTCCGCGACCGTCGCCACCCTGATGCCCTTGAACAGAGACTGGCGCGAGTTTCTCGCGTTGTTGAACTCGAACGGAGTTGAGTATCTGGTTGTGGGCGCGTTCGCGGTCGCCTTTCACGGATTTCCGAGATACACCGCCGATCTCGATCTGCTTGTCCGGCCGACTCTGGAAAACGCCAGTCGCGTGATCCGCTCGCTCTCACAATTCGGATTCGGCACCACGGAAATTCAAGCCAATGATCTGGTGTTGCCCGGCAAGGTAATCCAGTTGGGAATGAATCCTAACCGGATTGACCTTTTGACCGGCATTTCTGGCGTTACTTTCGACGAGGCATGGGCGACTCGCAGCCAAGCGGAACTGGAGGGGATTGCCATCCAGCTCATTGGCCGTGCGGCCTTACTCCGCAACAAGCAATGCACGGGCCGCGCGAAGGATCTTGGCGATGTCGAGGAGCTGCAAAAGCGCAGTGCTGGACCGACCTCTGGGGAGGAGGGTTGAGTTGCCCGCATCCATAAGTTGCCCGCATTGATGGGGGAGTACTAGCCAACTCCCGGAAGGACCTCCCTGAACATATCTGTTCGCGTGCGTCTGGCGAGAAAGGCGGCCGTCGTGCGTCGACCCGCGGCGGCAGGATCGAACTTCCAGGTCCATTAAGACAAAAGCGTAAAAATCACAGACTGCGGTCTGCCCAGCCAGCAACTGTGCCGAACTTGCTGCAAAGAACAAGGAGTGAGGAACTGGCGGAGAGGGAGGGATTCGAACCCTCGATAGAGGTTTAAGCCCCTATAACGGTTTAGCAAACCGCCGCCTTCGGCCTCTCGGCCACCTCTCCGGCGCGCGGATAGCCAGGCGCCAGTATACCACAGCCGGTTCAGGCCAGCCGCGGAACCGCTCTCTCAGGCAATGATCTTCTTCCTCACGGCATAGAGGACGATCTCCGCCGTATTGTGGAGGTTGAGCTTCTGCATCAGGTGCGTTCGGTGCGTCTCGACCGTATACGGACTTACATTCAGCACCGTGGCTACCTCTTTGTTGGATCTGCCCTCGGCCAGCAGTTGGAGGATCTCTTTCTCGCGCTGTGTCAGAAGTTCGTAGGAGTCCTGGAGGCCCTTGTGCTGCAGTTGCCGGACGTAATCCTCGGCCAGAGCCTGGGCGATCGCGGGGCTGAAGAAGCATCTGCCGGAGGCCGCCGCACGGACGGCGCGGACCAGGTCAGTGTCGGCGGAATCCTTGAGCAGATATCCCCGAATGCCGGTGGTCAGCGCCCGTACCAGAAACTCCTCGTCGGCATACATGCTCAGGATGATGACCCTGGCGTCGGGGCTGCTGCGGAGAATCTGCGCGGCGGCGTCAATGCCGTTGAGTTGGGGCATGGCGATGTCCATGACCACAACGCTGGGATGGAGTTTCTCGGCGAGACGCACGGCTTCCCGACCGTCGGCGGCCTCGCCCACCACCTCCATGTCCTCCTGGCGCTCCAGCAGGAACCGCAAGCCCTTCCGCACGATGCCGTGGTCATCGGCAACGAGAATGCGAGTCTTCATCATACGGTCACCCCCGTGCCGATGGGAATCTCGCAGCGCACCAGGGTCCCTTTGCCCGGCTGGGAGAAGAAGTCAACCCTGCCACCCAGTTCACCGGCGCGCTCCTCGATCCCCACCAGCCCAAGGCCTTGTCTGAGCACGCCCTCTGCGGCGAACCCAACGCCGTCGTCCTCTACGGTCAGCGAGATCGAGTCCGCGCGGCCGTGCAGCGTAACTCGGACGTTCTTCGCCTCCGCGTGGCGGGCACAATTGGTCAACGCCTCCTGCACCACCCGATAGACGCAGGTGCGCAGATTCTCCGGCAGGTCGTCCAGGCTGCCGTCCACCTGGAGATCGACGGGCACGCCGCTGCGCTGAGTAAATTCGCGGGCCTGCCATTTCAGCGCTGGCACCAGGCCCAGCTCGTCCAGCATGGCCGGACGCAACCCCATGGACATGCCGCGCACCGTGCGCAGCGTCTCCTCGGCCAGTTCCTTCGCTTCGGCCAGGTGGCCGGCGAACTCGGGTCCCGGAGAATTGTGCAATTGCTCGACGTTGCCGAGTTCCATCCGGAGGGCCGTGAGCATCTGGCCGACCTGGTCGTGGAGTTCCCGGGAAATGTTGCGGCGCTCCTCTTCCTGGGCATTCACCAGCTTGTGCGAGAGCCCGCGCAGTTGTTCGGCGCTGCGCTCCAGTTCCAGGCGGTGCCGTTCCGCGGCGTTTTCCAACCGGATGGTGGTCACAATGCTGGCCCCCGCAACTAACAGCCCCAGCGTGAACGCGGCGATGGTGACTGTGCGCAGGTAGGCACGCAGGTCCAGTTGTGTCTGCAAAACGTCCTGCTGGCGCCGCTGGATTTGCGCCGCACTCAGCTCCTCGATGCGCTGGGCGACATCGAATACTGCCTGGCGGTAGGGGCGCACGTTGTGCCGGAGGAAACGCGCGCCCTGGGCCGACCGCTGGGCCGGTGTCCACTCGAAAACCGGCTCGATTGACTTCCAGTATTGGTCGACGGCCTGGCGAAGCTTGCCCATTGTGTCCGCCTCGGGAATTCGACTGAATCCCGCCAGACGCGCCAAATGTCCCTGCATGGCCTCGTGCAGGCGGTAGACCTCATCCCGTTGTTCGGCGGCATCTTCCGGGGAGGCAAGCAGATAATCCCTGAGGCGGATGCCGAGCGTGTACAGCTCCGAGCGGAGCTCGTTCAGCAGGTGATGCCTCTCCCGATCGGCCTGCTGGATGGCCGCCACCTCCGCGTACACCCGGCCCATGCTGCGGTACAGAGCGAGCCCGGAGAGGCCAATCACCAGCAGAAGCACGCCAAAACTCAGCGTGAGAGGGACCCAGCGTCGGGATCTCATGCAGTTATTCTACTCCCCGAGAGGCCCAGCCGAAGAAAGCCCAACGGCAGGGTGACGGCGGGAGGCGGGGCCATGCCATTTTCGAGAGCGTTGGCAACTAAAGGTGACTCCAAACTGATTTGTCCGCGTCTCGTTCGAGCCCCTTTCCCCGCTCTATCAACTGCTGCCGAACGGCGTCCCGACCGCCCAGACCGAGGGCCAAGCTGGCGGCCAGAACGGCGCCGCCAGCGAAAATGACGAATGCCGCCAGGAAAACGTCTCTGGCGAAGTTCAGCACGTCGGCGGCGACCACGATCGCGATGAAAGTGACCGCGATTCGCACCCCACCGGCCAGTTTGCGCGAATGCGGAATTCCTTCGTTGACGGACCACACTAGTACACTGCGGCCGAGGTATTGCGCCAGCCAGAAGCCGGCCAGCAGCAGGAAGGCGGCGGTCAGTAGCTTGGGCAGAAGGAACACGGTGGCCTCGATGACTTGAGACGACAGCTTGGTGTCGAAGACATCCAGCGCGGCCAGGAACCCGGTGACCAGGATGGCCCAGTAGATGGCCGCGGCCGCCACTGCGGTTCCGCGCAGGTGACCCGCGGGGTCCAGGAGCGAGGAGACGCCGCTTTCTCGCAGGAGCCGGTCCAGTGCGATTCCCTTGAACGCTTTGGTTATCAACCAGCGGACGCATCTGGCCAGGACGTACGCAAGAGACAGGATGGCGACGGCCACCAGCAGCGGCGGCAGGTAGGTCGTCAACTGCTCCGACAGGCGCGCAAGAGTTTCCTCGAAGATTCCCTGTGCAACGGCAATCATGATTAAACCTCCGATCTCGCTTCGACCGCCTCCCGGGCCGCCGCGGAGCGCGGCGCCGCCGTCGGCGAGGACGCGGCGACCGGCTTATCGTCCCAGGAGGCCAGCAGGCAAGGCTTCAGGTTCTCGAAAGTCAGGCAAAGCCGCTCGATGCGGTCCTCGACCTGGGCGGCATACATCTCCCTGGTCTCAATCACGAAAGAGGCGACTCTGCCCAAGTACAGGGGCGTCAGCGAGCGCAGCAGGTGACCGCGCTCGAAGGGCATGCGCTTGTGCGCGCAGGCCAGGTCGTAGACAATCCGCACCCACAGTTCGTCGTCCAGGTGGAACTGGTCGGGCAAGGCCGTGGCCACGCCGGCGGCCCTTTGGATGCCGCCCAGCGTCTCCGGGGCCAGCGCCAGCGACCAGATGTCCGCCAGTTCTCGACAGCCCCGCAGAAACGCGGCGCGCATCCGGTCCACGTTGACTTCGATAGGGTCCAGGCCGACGTCATAGCGAAATCCGAACAAATCCACCGGCTCGCTGCCCTGCCGGGCCCGCCACACCTTGTCGTACTCCTGCATCAGCGCGAACACGCTGCCGACCACCTGGTGGAGCATGGCGCTTAGATCAGCTCCGGGATCCTTGGCATCGTGCAGCTTCGCGCCCAGGAAGCTTTGGCAGATACGGAAGCCTTCGGCCACGGCGATGGTGGTCATCCAGATGTCGATACCGTAGCGGGCGACGTCCGTTTCCCAGTCGTTTCTCGACAGGTATCTTTCCACCAGCCGATCGGACAAGCCGAAGTCCCCGCCGATGGGCTGGCGCAGGCGCTGACCGTAAAGAGCGCGCGTGAGAGGGCAGACGATGCTGTTGGTGATCGTCCCGTCGTATTTGTGCCGGTGGTAGTAAGGGGCGACAAAGTCGAACCCGGCATGAAGCACGGGGCGCACCAGCAAATCGATCCACTCCGGGGTGATCGAGCGAAGGTCGGAGTCCACTACGGCGCAGGCTTTGGCTTTCAGAGAGCGGGCCATCTGGAAGATCAGACGAAAGGCGCTCCCCTTGCCGGGAACCCCGTGATAAGGGAAGGAAAGCCGGTGCACGCCAGAAAGGGGAGTGGCCAGCAGCAGAAGCTGACGCTCTTCCAGCCGCGACGAGAGCACCGCTTCCTGCGTACCGTCGGTGGAGCCCCCGTCCGAGTTGATGATTACGCCCGTAAACTGGGGAAAATACTTGGCCAGTCCGGCATGAGCCGCCAGGACAACATGCCCGATGGTGCGCGCATTGTTGTAGCTGGGAACGCCGATGACGATGTCGGCTTGCCGGATGAACTCAATGGCCCGTTGCGCGTCCTGGGGCAGCTCTTTGTCTGCCATGCTGTGCCTCGCCTCCCCAATAGTCTGAGACATCGCCACGCCCTTGCAGAATCCCGCCAAGGCAGGAACTCGTTCCCAAAAACTCGTTAGCTCCGGGGTCCTCTGCCCGCCGGGGGCAGTCCGGCGACTTCGGAGCGGATGGCCAGTGTCACTGCCAGATTCCAGCCCAGCGGTCCGGCCGCTGGAGCCAGTTGGGCGGTGGGGATCTTGCGCAACAAGCGCGCCGTGCCGCCCGCCGCCGGGTTTGGCACGATAATGGGCAGATCCACCTCGCGCAGCATCGGCAGGTCGTTGAGACCGTCACCGAGGCCGATGGCGAGCACGCGATGCCCGGCTTTTTGATAGAGCGCCTTCAGGGCCCGGACCGCGCGGCCCTTGTCGTTGCGCCCGGTCAAGTGATGATAGCGGCCGCCCCTGGTGCAGCGCAGCCCGTCGCGATGGAGCGCCGTCAGCAGGTGACTACGGGCGGCCGGATCGGCGTCCAGCACCCGAAACGGCTCGTCGTGGTCGCGCAGTTTTGCCAACCGTGCCTCCAGCAGCGAGAGCCCGCACTCGGCGGCGATCTCCTCAACGGACAGGTCGCTGAAGCCCACGACGCGAACGCCGTGCGCCTGGGCTGCGCGGTGCAGGCTTTCCACCAACCGGAAGTATGGCAAGCCGAACTCGATCACCTCGTAGCCCGACAGGAGCCGGGCGCCATCTATCGCGAACCGGAAATAGCCTCGCGGAACAAAAATGCCGCCTCCATTCTCGCTAATCAGAGGGTGCAGCCCCACCCGCAGATCCAACTGCAGCAGCTCCAGTTCGGCGCGCGTCTTGCTGGAACAGAGGATCAGTGGAATGTGCCGCCGGCGAAGCAGATCGAGGGCCTCGCGGGCTGCCGCGAAGGAGTAGGTGTGATGGTCCAGCAGCGTGCCGTCGACATCGGTAAAGACAACGGGGAAGGCCTTGGGTTTCATCGCTCGAACACCTCATGCATGGGCGGCCACGGCGCTGTCCTGTTCTACGGCATCACGGAGTTGATCCAGAAAATCCGGAATCGCGGACGCAATGCGGTTCCAATTGGGTATCAACGGGATGCCTAGCGGGTCTTCGGTGTACTGGCGGCAAGCCATGCGCAGGCCCTGGGCGAAGACGGCCACCGCCCCTTCCTCTTCATGCCGGTCGAAGTCCAGACCGTTGATTGCCGCGTCGGCATGGTAGCGATTAATCGTGTCCTCCGCGGTGCGAATGTACTGCACCAGCAACGTCTGGAACAGGCCTTCGCTGAAGACCACGCCCTCCGCAGCCAGCGTGCGGAACAGGATTTTGCCGATATCCACGCACATCTTGTGCAGTCCCCTCTCGGAATTGTCCGCCGACAAGGCCTGGTGCTTATGGTCGTACTTGGCGCAGATCTCGGTCTGGCAGATCCGCTTGAGGGCGCAATTCCGGTACACTTCGGACAGGACACCGACTTCGAGCCCCCAATCGGCCGGAATACGGTTGACACGGGCCAGATCGGTTTTCATTGCGAACTCTCCCGACAGCGGATAGCGGAAACTGTCCAGGTACACAAGCAGGGGCAGCCGGCCCAGGATCGATTGCAGAGAACGGAACAGGGGAGTGACAAACAGGCGAGTCACCCGGCCGTGCATTCTTGTCGTCACGCGCGCATAGAAACCCTTGGAAAACTCGAATCCCAGATTGGGATTGGCCACCGGGTAGCAGAGGCGAGCCAGCAGTTCGCGCGTATACGTGGTGATGTCGCAGTCGTGGAGGGCGATGACGTCGCAGGGCCCGTTCCCGAGCAAGTAGCCGTAAGCCATCCAGCAAGAGCGCCCCTTGCCGTCCTCGCCGACCGGCAATCCGTTGTCGCGCAGCAACTGGTATAGCGACTGGACGGCCGGGCCGTCGTTCCAAACGAACCTCACGGGTTGCGGCAGATTCGCGAACGCGCGCCTCGCCTCCGGGAATTGCTCCGCGTCCGTGCGCCCCAGTGTAACGACAATCTGCTGCAAGTACCGGACGTGCTTCAGTTCCTCGATGATGCGGTGAATCGCCGGCCCCGAAAACTCCGAGAACAGGCAGGGCAAGACAAGCGCGATCCGCTGCCGGCGCGCGAAACGCTCCAGGTCGCGTTCCATTTTCTCCAGATTGCTGTCGTCAAAGCGGTGCAGTGTGGCTACCACTCCGGTCTGGTAGAAATCGGCCATGGGCGTCTCCTCCCTTTCGAACGTAAGTGTGAAGCAAGCGGAGGAAGCCGCCTATCCACCAGAGGCCGTATTCCATTGGGAAAGAGTCAGTAGAACCGGCCCCAGATTTCACCAGGCGTCGGGCGAGGACCAAACCCGGTCTGCAGGTTGCCGGCACCGCGCTTCCTGCACTTCTTTCCGACGCTGGAATACAGCCCCGGCTGTGTTGCGTTGACCTCGCCATAGCCAGCGGAAACGGGCATCGCTGCGCCTTTCTACCTGGTGAACAGGCCGGCGATTGCTGTCAGATTTGTGACGATCTCACTCCCCGACGGGATAGTGCGGCTGGGCCGTGGACCATAGAATGGAAGCGGCCTGGAAAGGAGTGGCAATCATGACTCCGCAACTGATGAGCCAATTAAAGGAGGTCCTCAAAGCCAAAGAGTCCGGTCTGATGGCCGAGTTTCGCAAAGCCCGGGAGCGCCTCAACGTGCGGCTGATCACGGACCGGTTCGTCGGCGACAGGATCGACGAGGCACGAATGTCCGCCGAACGTGACCTGGCGGCGCGCCACATCAATTTCAACTGGGCGCTGCTCCGCCAGGTGCGGTCCGCCCTGCAAGCCATGGACGAGGGCAGCTATGGGCAGTGCCTGGCCTGCGACCAGGAGATTCCGGCGAGGCGGCTGTTGGCCAGCCCCTGGTCCTTGTACTGCGTCCCATGTCAGGAATGGATTGAGCAAGGGGCCGGCGTTGGCCCATATCTGGCCCCAGAAATCTCCGCTGCTCGCCAGCACTACCGTTTGGCGAGCTAGAAAGGAGCAGCCATGCTGAGAACTTTACGCGTAATGTTCGACTATTCCATCCGCGCCACCGACGGCGAAGTCGGAAACGTGCACGACTTCTACTTTGATGATGCCTCGTGGCAGATTCGCTACCTGGTGGTCAACACGGGCGGCTGGCTGTTTCGAAAAGAGGTGCTGCTGCCGCCGGGGGTTCTGGGGCGGCCCGACTGGAGTCGGGGAACGATCCCAGTCCGGCTCACCAGCGAACAGGTCCGGAATAGTGCCGGTGTCGATACCCATAAGCCGGTATTTCGGCAAGAAGAGGAGGCGGCCACGACCCATAACGTCTGGCCGGCTTACTGGCCGTGCGAAGTGATGGTTCCTCAGCTTGGCATCGAGCTGCCAGGCCGGACGGTGCGATGCGAAGCAGAGAACGCCGGCGGGGATCCGCATTTGCGCAGCGTCCGGGAGGTCATCGGCTACCAGGTGGAAGCTCGGGATGGCCGGATCGGCTCGGTGAGCGACATGATTGCCGACGATGAAACCTGGCGTGTCCGCCATCTGGCGATCGACCCCGGGAGCTGGCTCTATGGCCAGCAGACACTGGTGATGCCGCTCTGTGTCAGCCAGATCTCCTGGGCGAATCGTGCCCTTGCGGTGAATCTGACCGCGGATCAGGTCCGAGACGGCTTGCCGTTCGACCCGGCCGCTCCGGTCAACCTGCGGCATGAGATCCATTTCTACGATTACTGCGGCCGGCCGAAACGACTGGAACCCGGCGCAGCCGGCGTAATCACGCCGGCTGGTCCGGAGGCGCCCACAGGGCGTATGATGGTTCAAGGACCGCGGAACGGCTGATGTCCGAGGCCTTTCGCTTCCATATAGAATCCGCACATGACTTCTTCTCCTCCATGGTCTGCGGTCGGCGCCTTGGCGGCATGGATCGAGCACCTTCTTCACATCCAGCCCGAGGCGAAGCCCAAAATCTACGCGCAGGTCTTTGCTTCCGCGGAGATCGGCGACCTCAACTACTGGCTGGAACTGCTGCTGTCGGCCGGGATCGCAACGCTCGGCCTGGTGCTGAACAGCGCGGCGGTGGTCATTGGAGCCATGCTGATCTCCCCGCTAATGGGGCCCATTACGGCCGCCGGCCTGGCCCTGGCCGCGGCCGATCTCTACCTGGGCATCAAGTCATTGCTGAACCTGACCCTCAGCATCCTGGCGGCCATCTGCTTCTCCGCCGTGCTGGTCTGGCTGCTGCCCTTCCAGGTGGCCACGCCGGAAATCCTGGCCCGGACCCAGCCCAATCTCCTGGACCTCGGAGTGGCCATCCTCTCGGGCCTGGCCGGTGCTTTGATCCTGTGCCGCGGGGGTGGCGGGGGAGGCGTCACGGCCATGCCCGGGGTGGCCATCGCCGTGGCCGTGATGCCGCCGCTGTGCACCATCGGCTTCGGGGTGGGCGCCGGCTTCCAGTCGAGCATCATCTCCGGGGCCAGGCTGCTGTTTGTGACCAACCTGGCCGCCATCGTCACCAGCGCCTTCCTGGTCTTCCTGCTGGTGCGTATGGATGCCCCCGAGTTTCGCCGTCAGATTGACGAGGCCATTGCCGCCCGGTCTTCCGCGGATGCGCTCTACCGGCTTCTGCAGCACACCCGGCTGGCGCAGTCGCTCGCCGACATCGGGAAACTGCGCTGGCGCATCCTGATGCCGGTGCTGGTGCTGGGGATCCTGTTCGTGCCGCTGCGCAACGCGCTCCACCAGGTGCGCGACGAGGCGGTGGCGCGAGCGGCCATCCGCGAGGCGATTCGCCGCATGGTTCACGCCGACGCTGTACTCTCCCAGCAGGTGAACCTGGGAGCGGATCAAATTCAGGTTCGGCTGATTCTTGCTGAGTCCGTTGCCGACGCGAAGGTCCTGGAAGCACAACACTTTGTCATGAAGAGAACGGGCAAGGACGTAAACCTTCAGGTTCGCAAGGTGGCCGGTGAAGAGGAACTTGCCCTGTTGCAGGCGCGGCTCAGCCGCCCGCCGGCGCCGCCGCCACTGCAATCCCTGGAGAGCCTGCGCGCCGAGGTCCTGGCGCGCCTGGAGAAACCGCTGAAGGAAATCTGGCCCGCGGAGGAAGTGCCGTTGCTCGGTTACGAGCTTGGGTTCGACCGTGAAGGGGTGCTGGTACGGGTCAAGTACCAGGCTGCCAAGCCGTTGGACGCAACCGCCGAGCAGATTATCTCTGCGTTCTTACGGAAACAATTGGGCATCGATCAACTGCGCGTGGAACTAGAGAATACTCCCCCGCCCTCGGCGGCACGGGAGCGATCGGCGCCGCGCCGCAAGCGCTAGTGCCGTGTGGATGGGACCGAGACGCACGGCGCGGACCGGGCCATTCGCGAACGTCAGTGTTGCTCTGGAAAGCGGCCAGGCGCCCGGCGCGGTTGAGCCGCGGTTGGACTGGTGCGAAGATTGAAGATGCGCCGTGTCCTGGGAAGCGGAGTCCTTTCCCAACAAGTCACGAACAGTGGCCGGCCCGCAAACTGTGCGTCGTTGAGTGATCACCTGATTCGGAAGCCGGTCTCACTGAATGAACAGAGCGAAATACAGACCCTGCCCGATATGCCTGCCGGAATGCCAGTGATAGTCTGTGCATGATGGGACCGGGGGGCCGTCGCCCCGCAGCGCTGCATGGGGCGCTGAGTTTGCCCGCGTTCGACATCGCTGACCGGAGCCTCCCGCGGTCCCAGTTACCCATGCCTGCCAGTCTTTGCGCACGAGATGGGGCTGAAACGCTCTGGCCAGCACTTTCTGCGCCCAACTCTCTTGGCCGCCTACGTGGGGGTGATTGGTATGTCCCCCGGCAGAGTGGTTCTGGCTGTTGTGGCCTCTCCCGCCGACCATCGGTTGATCGACGCTTGCCTTTCGAGCGACGACATCACCGTCGTGGCGGCATTCTCCGTCAAGGAAGCGCTCGAAAAGCAGGCAGAGGCGCAAGCGGCTGTCGTTCTGTGCGATACGGACGTGGCCAGCGCCTGGCTGGAGGCTGTGGGGCTGTTTTCCGGTGTTGTCCCTCCACCGCGCGTCATATTGGTCTCGCGGCTCGCCGACTCGCAGATGTGGGTGCTTGCCGTGGGAGCCGGAGCGTACGACGTGTTGGCCAAGCCCTTCCAGGCAACCGAGCTACGTTGGGTGGTTCGGGGCGCTCTGGGTCGCGCTGCGGACGCCTGACGCCGCCCGCCGGTGCGACAGGCGGTGGGCGGGGACGGCCTGCGCGGCTCCGCACAGGTGGGTTTCGGGCAGGTCGGTGCCCCCTACCCTTGATGGTCAGGAGCGCGCCGGCGATCCGGCAAACAGATTGTAGAGCCAGCCGAACAGCAGGCCGGCCAGCGCTCCGTCCACGAGCGCGTACAGGAAACCAACCAGGAGATCGCCCACCGTGCGGGACGCATGATAGCCCGGGTAAATCGAACTCAGCAGTTTCAGATACTGGACTGCGTAAGCGGGCGCAGCCAGATTGATGAGACCCGCAAACAGCAGCGCGCCGCCCCACAGCAGCGCCGCCGTGATCGCCAGAGCCTTGATCGACAGCCGCATGGTGGATTCACCTCCTTCCCGCAAATCCTCCTCTTATCTCTTCTCAGTATAGCCGGGGCGGACAATATCGGGCCGAGGCAGTGCGGACACGCCCGGATCGATTGGTCTTGTCCCGATGCACACCATCGGAAACCGCAGTATTCCTCGCGCAGTGCGCTATCGCTGGGCATCGTCCCCCTCGTCAACCGAGCGTGAAGTTCACCGTGATGGTCGTCGAGACCTCAGTGGCCTGCCCGTTGAGGTATGTCGGGCGATAGCGCCAGTGGCTGACCGCGGTCAGTGCCGCCTGCACCAGCAAAGGGTGCCCTGTGATGACGCGGAGCTGTTCAATCGTCCCGTCTTGGGCGATGACCGCTTCCAGTTGCACAGAGCCCTGGATGCGCGCGCCCTTGGCTATCTTCGGATAAACCGGCATCGGCTGTTCTATGATCTTTGCCTGCTGCACCTGTCCCCCGACGCGGATACGGCGCGGCGGCTCGGCCTTGCGCGGCGGCGGGGCAGGAGCCGGGCGCGGGGGCGGAGCCGGAACGGCTACCCGAGTGCTGCTGATGATTCCACCGATCACGCCACCCATCATCCCTCCAGGAACTCCACCGGGAACGCCGCCGACTACCCCGGCCGTCGGTACCGGGGGCGGCAAGACCTCTTCCTTCAGCATCACGACACGTTTCGGAATCACCCGTGGCGCTATCAAGCGGCCCTCGCTGATTTCACTGACGCGGTGCTTGACCACACGCGGTTGGACCTTTGCCGCCACCGGGGAGGGAGCTGGCGGGGGCGGAGGCGGCGGGGCCAGAAGGAACGCTACCAGTTCCTGTTTCGGAAGTGCCTGGGTAAACCACAGCGGAATCAGAATCAGGATTCCGATCATCGTCACCTGCAACGTGAGCGACGCGAACAAGGCCCAGGTCATCTTCGACCGATTTTCTGTAGCAAGTAAGCTCTGCTCAAACATGTGCAAGTCCCCTCTTTCCGCCCACTTACGGCTATTTCCTTCTGTTTGCCACCCCCCTTGGGCTCACAGTTCAGTCTACGAGCAAGCGGCCAGGACCGCTATCGCATCAAAGCTGTATTTCGACCCTAATAATCAATCACTTAGGTGTGTCAGCGGCAGGACGCACCTCTCTCCGCTTGAACGCCAAGGAGATGACCACCCGCCGTTCTCAGAAAGAGGCTCTCTTTGTCTACATAGGGTACGGGATCGGCGAGACACCGGCGCTAACCTACGCTGAGGTGGATACTCGATTGCCCACGGCACGGATGTGGTCACGCGAGGCGCGAGGCGTAACGGTCATCAGGGGAAACCTGCGTGAAACCGCCTGGGCGGCCTGCTGAGCCGGGCAA
>Ga0315282_10011253_pt1 | contig 13896 bp, 12 predicted proteins | sample YL17G07_20_MG_FD_203693 | JGI IMG/M metagenome (GOLD analysis project Ga0315282, IMG submission 203693) | Sediment microbial communities from Yellowstone Lake, YNP, Wyoming, USA - YL17G07_20 | ecosystem: Environmental > Aquatic > Freshwater > Lake > Sediment | place: USA: Wyoming | collected... | reverse complement strand
CTGGCTTTCTGTTCAACCTCAGCTAGATAGGCCGGTGAGCTAGCTAACTCTTAGGACTCGACGATCGCTTTTTGTGTTTAACCTTCAGCGTCAGCCCATCCAATCCTATGACTTCCACCTTCTCACCAGCCGCTATATTCTTACCCGCCGATATTGCTTTCCAATATTCACCTTTTACGCTGATGAGACCGTTAGGCATCAGTGGCTCTACCACCTTACCTTCAAGGCCAATCATGCCCTCGGCACCGGTAGTCTTTCTCCGGTGCAAAGCGGGTATAACCAGCTTATGCATGACAAAAGCAGAGACAATAAACAACATTACCACAAAAATGATGATGGGCAAAGAAATTGGTATTTTCAGAAGCCAAAGGACTAATAGAATAAATAATGCTATAGCCGCATCATCCAATAGTGATGCGAGAACGATGAGCCAGTCCTTAACCGTCCTTTTCATATGCTAACATAGGGTCAGGCATATAAAAGAATTGGATCGCGTCGTTTCCCAACACAACTATTATATCACCCAGAATTGCACATCTTGACGAAAAGTGCAAAGTAGCCAATGCCCCGGAGCTGTGTGAGAGGGCTCAATTGTTTCATCAACAACCTACTTGAGGAAGTAGTTTCTAAATGTTATTATGTTACAAAGGTAACTGGAGGTTAGCATTGCCAGTAATAAGAATAGACAGAGAGGTGTGGACTGAACTGCAGAAGAGAGCTGAACCATTGGTCGATACTCCAAATTCAGTACTGAGGCGGATTCTTGGAATAGAGAAAGGCGAGAGTGATGGTAAGCCGAACATGATTGAAATAGAACTCGCAACCTTACACACTCCGCGCACTTTTGCTGCAATCCCTGTGCCAAAGTCCAAGAGGAGTTTCTTTCCGGGATATAAAGTTGATTTTGATTTAGAAAGCGACGTCGGGGTAATAAGAACCCGAGTTACATCGGCTCCAAGAGGAACGCCCGTCGGTGACCCTGAGGGAGGCGCATATATTCAGGGTGGCTTACGGAACTGGTATGATGAACATCCGGACTTGAAGCTAGGGGACAAGCTGCGTTTTGAAGCCATAGATCACGGGAAAAGATATAAGCTATCAATTGTCCGTAATAGTGACAAAAGACTTGGTCCAGCTTTGTCGTGAGCGGGGTCGTACTTGTTAGATTTACCAATTGATTCTCGTGTGATGGGGTGAGTCAATGGAAAGTGACCGAGGATATGAGATAGCTGAGCCACGTGCTGCTGCGATGATTGAGTCTCTGCGGGCGGTTGGTTATGACCTACGAACCGCTATAGCCGATTTGATTGACAACAGTATTTTCGCCGGTGCGAAAAACGTATGGGTATATTTCCACTGGAATGGTGCAGATTCACACATAAGTATTGTAGATGATGGGTGTGGCATGTCTGAATCTGAGTTGTTCGAAGCCATGAGACCTGGTAGTAAGAGCCCGGTGGAGGATAGGGAGCCCGGTGACCTAGGGCGGTTTGGATTAGGAATGAAAACAGCCTCATTCTCACAGTGCAGACGCTTGACAGTCGCATCACGCAAAGACGGGGAAAACACAGCAATCCGAAGATGGGACCTCGACCATGTAACCAAAGTTGATAGATGGGAGCTTCTCAAGTACGCGGCACAAGGTTCAGACCAACGAATTACGCATTTTGACGGAATCAAACACGGAACTATTGTGCTCTGGGAGTGCTTGGACCGGGTAGTTGGAGATGCTCATGTGCGTGACAAAACAACACATGACCGATTCTTCAACTTAATAAATTCAGTAGAAGACTATCTTGCTATGGTTTTTCACAGGTTTTTGGGAGGAACAAACCCTAAGCTGGAGATCTTCATAAATGGAAGTGATGATTCATGCCGCGTCAAACCTTGGGATCCATTTCTGGAGAGTCATGAGGCTACCATACAATTTCCTGAGGAGCCAATTCATTATGGTGGCAAAGTCATAAAAGTGAAGGGGTTTGTTTTGCCGCACAAGGACAAACTAGGTGAGGAACTACACAATTATGCATCCGGACCAGCAGGCTGGAATGCACAGCAAGGCTTCTACGTTTATCGCAATCAGAGATTGCTTGTTCCTGGGAGTTGGCTTGGACTGGGTACCAATCGTCCGTGGACGAAGGAGGAACATTATAAACTCGCCCGCATTCGAATCGATATCCCGAATACCGCGGACATGGACTGGCAAATTGACGTGAAGAAATCCACCGCAAGACCACCTTTGGCCATACGAAGTCGGCTCAAGGATATCGCTGATGCAGTCAGAAAACAGGCTCGTGAAGTCTTCGCTCATCGTGGGTCATATGGACCAAGGCCACGGAAAGAGACCATGATGCGGGCGTGGTATCCTGTTTCGAAACAGGGCCGACTATCATACAAGATAGATCGCTCTCACCCTCTGGTAAAACAATTACTTTCAATTGACTCAAGATACAAGTCTATGGTAGAAGCGCTATTGCGGGTTCTCGAAGAAACGGTCCCAGTGCAGCAGATCTGGCTCGATACAGCAGAAAAGCCGGAGGCTCATTCGAGGCCGTTTGAGGGTGTGTCTAAGGCCGAAATCACTCAAGTATTACGGATGACCTACACTGCGCTTCGCCAAACAGAGGGGCTCTCACCGGAGGCTGCCAAGAAACGATTGTCAACAATGGAAGCCTTTGTCGATTATCCTGAGTTGATAAGTGCTCTTGATGGGGTGGATCATGGCGTCTGACTATGAGAAAGCGCGTGCCCATGCTCAGCTGTTGATTCGGAGTGCTCGCGAAGAAAGCGGTGGGGTTTTGACCTCTCAGATGATAGCGGGGCAGGTCGATTTTGTGCTCTCAATCAAACCGGAATGGAAATCCGGGGTCAGCAGGGATGCCCTCATAAGAGAACTTGAGACTATTTTCAGCACTTGGATAGGAGAAGCACGAACGCTTGACGACGTTGAGGATCACGTACCATGGCTGAATATTAGGCGAGCTGCCATAGATTGGCGGTACTGGAATCGATACAGGCAATTTCTCCAAGAAATTGGCTGGGCGGATAGAACCATAGAGAGACTAGGGCAATTGAGCGACGATGTACTCGGGCGGTTGGAAGACCCATTACGAGCAGGACCATGGGATAGAAGAGGCATGATTGTCGGCCATGTGCAGTCAGGGAAGACAGCTAACTACGTAGGGATAGTGTGCAAGGCAGCGGATGCTGGGTATAAAGTCATAATTATTCTCGCAGGCATGCATAACAGTCTCCGCAGTCAAACACAGACGCGTCTCGACGAAGGCTTTCTTGGCTATGATAGCATAAGAAACTTGGCCGCTGGTGGACCCATACCTTTGATTGGTGTGGGTGACATCGACCCGGGTGTTCAGAGACCTGACACCATAACTACTAGACTGGAAGGCGGTGATTTCAGACGCGAGGTTGCGAATCATTTCAATATTAGCCCCGGTGGGCACCCTCTGCTATTTGTTGTAAAAAAGAATGGCTCCGTTCTCAGAAACTTGCTTGAGTGGGTGGAATGGGCGGCGAACAGCATTGATGAGAATGGAAGACACATAGTTTCAGGTGTTCCACTTCTGTTGATTGATGATGAATGTGACTGGGGCTCAATCGACACCAGAGAAATTCCTCTTGATGAGAACGGAGAGCCCGATCTAGAACATATCCCAACAGTAATAAATCAACGCGTAAGGAGACTTCTATATTCCTTTGACCACAGCGCGTACATTGGTTATACGGCTACTCCTTTTGCAAACATTTTTATTCATGAGAAAGCCAGAACAATTGAACACGGTGAGGATCTCTTCCCGCGCAGTTTTATTATGGCCCTGCCAGCTCCGTCCAATTACGTTGGACCGGCACAGGTATTTGGTCTGGATGAGGAGTTAGATCCAGAAGTTGGAACGAGGCCCAGTCTTCCAGTCATACGGGTTGTCGATGACCACGCTATCACTGATGATCTGCACGAGACTAGGGGATGGATGCCGCCAAAACACAACAGGACTCATATGCCTTTACATGAGGGGCAAAATATCATCCCGCCGTCATTGCATAGAGCAATACTATCATTCATACTGGCTTGTGCTGCCAGAATAACCCGCAAACATGAGAATGCCCACAACTCCATGCTAATTCATGTAACTAGATTTGTTGATGTACAGAGTCGGGTATATGACCAAGTACAAATCGAACTGCTCAACATTAAGAACAGGATCAAGAGGGGGGAGGGTGAGGCCCCGTCGCCTATTGTTGGAGAACTGCGCAATCTGTGGGAAGAGGATTTCATTCCGACAACGAGGGTGGTAAATGACCCAGATTGTCGTCCAGTACCTTGGGACGAGATCGAAAGGCAGCTACCAAGGGCAGCATCATCCATAAATGTCAAGCTGATAAATGGCAGTGCGGGTGACGTACTGGACTATTTCGAACATAAGGATACGGGCTTGAGTGTGATAGCTATTGGCGGTGATAAGCTTTCTCGAGGACTGACGCTCGAAGGTCTGTCTGTGAGTTATTTTCTAAGAGCGTCTCGCATGTATGATACACTGATGCAAATGGGTCGGTGGTTTGGATATCGGCCAGGGTACATTGATCTATGCCGGCTTTATACGACCGAAGATATAATCGACTGGTTCCAACACATTACCATAGCTAATGAGGAGCTGCGTAGAGAGTTCGATCGCATGGTTGTGGTGGGAGGAACTCCCAGAGATTATGGACATCGCGTACGGTCTCATCCGCAACTACTCGTTACTTCACAGGTGAAAATGCGACACGGTATCCCCGTGGAACTGTCATTCTCCAATGACATCTCTGAAACAGTGGTTTTCTACAGGGATGAAGACACCCTCCGAAGGAATTGCCTCGCAACTGTTAACTTGATTCAACGCATGGGTACAAGTGGAGTTGAAAGAGACCCCTCAAGAAAAAGGCCCGGGGGCAAGGTACATTCATGGAAGGGCAGCTTCTGCTGGTCAGGGGTATCTCCTGATCATGTCCGGCAGTTCCTGACGGATTACACAACGCATCCAAAGGCACGCAAAGTCAATTGCAGTTTACTTGCTGAATATGTTGAGAACCAGAATCAGAATGGGGATCTGGTAGACTGGACGGTTTTGCTGCTTGGAGGTGAAGGCAGTGAATATGATGGATTTCCGGTTGGCAAGATGAGCTTGGTCAGGCGAAGCTGGCATCCCGATGTACAGGAAGATAAACGCCCATCTATGGACAGGTTTGTAATCAGGCGCTTGGTGAGTGGGCGTGATGAAGCGATTGACGTTGACGAGCGTGATTATGCACGAGCTCTGCAGCAAACACGAGACGCATGGACTCTTGACCGAGGGCGATCAAAACGACAGACACCCCCTGACGAACCGGAAGGAGTTGACATCCGGAGAATCCGACCAAAATCACGGGGACTTCTCCTGATATACCCGCTTAACCCAGAAGGAAAAACGAAGGGGGAGAGTGGTGGGTCACCCATCGTCGGCTTCGCCATTAGTTTCCCTGGTAATGTCAATGACCGAAAAGTAACATACATAGTCAATAATATCTATTATCAACAGGAATATGGCACAGGTATATGATGGAAGACTTGGAGAGAATATGGTCTGAACTTGAACGAGACAGGGCTCAAAACGAAGGGTATTTGCGCCTCAGAGTTAGACCGTCTTCACATTGCGGGCTCTTTCTGGCTGTTGAAAAGCCTAGTAATAACAGAGCCTTACTGTTGGAAGTGCCGGCTGCGGTCATTCCACCCAAAACAGAGTACCCGCAATCCAGCGGCTTCAAGGTTACACCAGTACCGATTACTCACGGTCCATCGGGAGAAGTAAGGCTCATATTAGCCATAGACAATAATAAGTATGTTGATATCTTTTCTGTTTTGGTAGGTGACATCATTGATCACGTTGCGATTCAGCCAGACCAACCAAGTGGTGTAAAGGAGTTCATTTCAAGGCTTATTCGCTGGCAGGAATTTCTGAGAAGGCATACGCCAGAGGGACTCGGAGACCAAGCTCAGCAGGGTTTGTATGGTGAGCTATGGTTCCTCCAGAATTTTATTGTTCCAAACATGGAGGCGGTTGACGCAGCTCGAGCGTGGGTTGGGCCACTTCGAGCAAATCAGGATTTCCAGCTTCACAGGTGTGCTGTGGAAGTGAAGACAACTTCCGCAGAGGCACATCAGGTAATCCACATCACCAATGTGCGACAACTTGATGATATGGGAATCGAATGTCTGCTCCTGTTCCATATTTCATTCGATATTCGCTTGGGAGGCGTGCAATCGTTACCAGAATTGGTTCATGAAATACGAACATTACTGGAAAACCAAGACCCCGAGGCCCTGTATTTGTTCAATGAACGTCTGATTGATGCCGGATATCTGGACATTCACGAGAGTAGATATCAGGAACCGAAATATGCGGTTCGCAACTCTCACTTTTTCAGGGTGCGCAAAGGTTTCCCAAGAATACTGGAAAGTGAACTCCCGCTGGGGATTGGTGATGTTCAGTATTCGATAGCAGTGGCTTCATGTATGCCGTTCAAGGTGGATGAAGTCGCTGCAGCAGGATATATATTAGGTGAGCACAATGCATGACACTGTCGGAATGGGTGAGTTTGCTCGACGAATTCGAGCGGAGGTGATCGAACGTTCTCACGGTCAGCCGGAGGATGAGCATTCTCAAGGAATAGCTCCCGATTTTCTTGAAAATGCTTTTACACAGCTCATGTTCGACTATCTCTCTGATAACGGAGTAATAGAGGACGCTGATGTGTGTTATTTTCAGTATGGCACAGGTTCAGAAAAAGCCAAAATAAATGGATATTCAGTCGATGAGGAGCGTGGGCTGGCCAATCTATATGTTTCTGTGTACTATCACGATGACAGACTGACTCCTATCCACAATGAAGAAATCAGCAAGGCATTTGCACAGGCGACGCGGTTCTTTCTGCTGGCCACGCAGGGACATCATACCAGCATGGAGCCGGCCTCTGACCAGTTCGGTATGATGCAGCGGCTATATGAGGTGCATGGGGATATCGATCAGGTGAGAGTACACTTGCTTACCAACGGTATCACTTCTATCGACAATTATGAGACGAGTCGCAGGGACGGGTACACGTTTAGATTCTGGCTTTGGGACCTGAGGAAACTTTTCCGGTGCATAGAATCAGGCTTGCGAGAATTGATAGAAATTGATTTTGAAGAACGCTTGGGGAGAGCACTGCCTTGTGTCTCAATGCCACATCTGACATCCGATTATACAGCCTATCTCACCATAGTTCCTGGTGAGATTCTCTATCAACTGTATGAGGAATTCGGGTTGCGACTCTTAGAATTGAACGTACGTTCCTTTTTACAGGCTTCGGGGAAAGTTAACAGGGGTATCCGTGAAACCCTCCGAACCGAAGGGGATAGATTTATGGCATACAACAATGGTATTTCCGTCACTGCAGACCATGTTGAGTTATCACCCAATACAGAAAAGGCGGAAGGGATCAAATCAATCCACGGTCTCCAAGTTGTCAACGGCGGTCAAACCATGGTGTCGATTTACAGGGCGAAGAAGAATGGCGAATGTGACCTAGCTTCTGTATACGTACCAGCAAAGGTTACGGTAATCAACCCCGACAAGATCTACGAAATGGTCCCTAAGATTTCACGCTACGGAAATACGCAGAACAAAGTGAGTGAAGCGGATTTCTCATCAAGAGACCCCTATCACATTGAGATTCAGCGTCTATCGGAAACCGTATGGGCACCAGGAGAACAAAGTAGGTGGTTCTATGAGAGAGCTAGAGGCGCGTATCAAGAAACGAAGGCCAAGCAAGCTGTTTCACAGGCGAGAAAAAAACAATTTGAGATGGTAACACCGGCTTCTCAGAAATTCACGAAAACCGACTTGGCCAAATATGCTAATAGCTGGGACATGATGCCTGATATTGTCAGCTTGGGGGCACAGAAGAACTTTGTACACTTCATGGACAGACTCCGCAATCAATACGGAGTTGAATGGAAACCCGACTCGGATTACTACAAAGACCTGATAGCAAAGGCAATAATCTTCAAAGCTGCCACAGGAATCGTTCGTCGAGTGCAAATTCCTGCCTATCAGGCAAATATTGTAACTTATACGATCGGTTATCTTGTACATAGGGCAGCTGGACGTATTAACCTAAGGAAGATTTGGGAACGACAGGAAATATCTGAGGGAGTCAAAGAAGCAATTCAAACGTGGTGCCCGGAGATATTTGATAAAATTATTGAGACTGCTGGCGATCGGAATGTAACGGAATGGTGCAAGAAGGAGGATTGCTGGCAGGAGATTCGGGGCTTGAAATTACCAGTCCCGGCTAAACTGGAGAGAGAAATGAAAGGGACAGAGCCACTGCCAACGGTAGGACGGCCTTCTGCCAGACAGCCGGATGCCCTCAAATCAGAGGACCGAGAGAATATCGCTAGAGTCATGAACGTTGATGCGGCAACGTGGCTTAAAATTCACGGCTGGGGGAAAAGAACCGGCATCCTAGCGGAATGGCAATGCGGCATAGCCTTTACGTTAAGTGGCTACGCATCTGGGGGCTGGGAGAAGGTACCATCGGCAAAACAGGCTAGACAGGGCGTCCAGATTCTTGAGACTGTATCATCTCACATGGACTTGGAAACATCATGACAGAAGGCAAGAGGAATAGCCCCGCCAGCTTATATGTAGTGGACTTATTTGCAGGCTGTGGCGGCCTGAGTGAGGGATTCAAGCAGGCCGGTTTTGAAATCCTCGCCCAAGTGGAAATGGATAAATGGGCATGTCAGACGTTGATCACACGTCATATCTACTATGAATTAAGAAAAATCCGCAAAAACAGAGCATACAAGAACTACTTGAAGGGGAATATCTCGCAAGAAGAGATATTAAGTGAGAATCCGTCTATTCAAGAGTTAGTTCGACATCGTGTGATTCGGGCACAATTCGGAAAAGAAAAAACGGATGACATTCTTAACAAGATAGAAGAGAGCGCAAGAATACATGGTGCTTCACGCTGTCATGTACTGCTAGGAGGACCGCCCTGCCAGCCATATTCGCTAATTGGAAGGTCGAGGGACCCGTTCAGAATGAGTAATGATGAGCGCCATTTCTTGTATACCTACTACTTGGAAATTCTTGAGCGGCTTCAGCCTGACTTCTTTGTATATGAAAATGTTCCGGGTCTTTTCACAGCTAAGGCAAAGGAGAAGGACGTGTTTAGAAAGATATTGAGTGACTTCTCATCATTACATCCTGCCTATGAAATAACGCCACCTCTGATAGAGGTATCTGACGATCCAGGGAGTTATGTTCTTAATGCCGCAGACTTCCACGTTCCTCAGTCTAGGAAAAGGCTCGTCCTGATCGGATATAGAAAGCCTTTGGAGTCTAAGAATCCCGAAATTAGAAGTCTGTTTACCTTATTACAAAAGAAGGGGATAAGGAATAGGGGAAAGGGGCACCTTACCGTAGAAGATGCTATCTCTGATTTACCCTCTTTAAGACCGGGAGAAGGAAACGACGGATGGTTTGGATTCTATGTGCAGTCTGACACCGTTAAAAACTATCAGATGAGAATGCGACAGGGGTCTGCAGGAGTTTCGAATCACAGAGCCAGAACTCATATGGCAGCTGATTTGAGACGTTATAGGTTTTTCATTGAGCACCAGCGGAATGGCAATGGAGCAGCCAACCTGATCGATCTCATGAATGAAAGACCTGATCTGACCCCGGAGCATCGTACAAAGGATAAATTCCTTGACAGATTCAAAGTTCAATGGTGGAGCAAACCCGCCTCCACGATCACGGCGCATATTTGTAAAGATGGTCATTACTACATTCATCCCGATATTGACCAATGCAGGTCTTTTACAGTGCGTGAAGCAGCTCGCTGCCAGTCATTTCCTGATAATTTCAAATTTGAAGGTCCACGAACGGAACAGTTTAAACAGGTAGGGAATGCCGTTCCTCCAATGCTTGCTTTTGCCATCGCACGCGTCCTAATCACAGAGTTAAGGAAAATCTATGACGGGCAGAATTTTGAATAGCATCCCGTCTCTAGAAAAAATACGTGCGTTTCGTGACGAGGTTTTGGAGTGGTTCGAGCATAATTGGCGGGACTATCCTTGGAGGAGAACTCGCGACCCTTTCAAAATATTAATCGCCGAGATGATGTTGAGAAGGACCAAAGCAGACCAAGTCAAGCAAGTATACAATACTCTGTTTGAGCAGTATCCCGATATAGATAGTATGGCCGAAGCTCCAGAAGAAGAGTTGAAGCGAATTCTGCACCCGTTAGGGCTCAAATGGCGGACTCCTGCATTCTGGTTTGTTGCTCGAGAAATAAAGAAGAGATATAACTGCAAGGTGCCAAGCGATAGACGTGAACTGATCACCCTTCCTGGGGTAGGAGAGTATGTGGCAGGTGCTGTCCTATCAATAGCCTATGGAAAAGAAGAATGGATAGTTGACAGTAATATCGTCAGGTTATTTAGAAGATATTTCGGCATAAAAACATCAAAAGAAGGGCGAAGAGACAAGCATGTGATTGAGATGGCCAAAGTGTACGCATCAGGACGAGACCCGCGAACAGCCAATCTTGCCATACTTGATTTCACCGCGCTAGTTTGTATTCCTCGAAGACCCGACTGCGAAAAATGTCCGTTGAGAAGAGACTGTTACTATGTGCGTCCTCAACTGTTGTAGAATTTTACTGAAAGAAAGTGAATTTCGCTGTTTGGTCACATCGCTAAACAAATCGGGAGGATAGCGGTGACGCGATGAAAATATCCCAGATAAAAGCAGGTATGCGTAACATGGAGGTTGTCGGCAGGCTGGTGGAGGTCGGGACACCGGTTCAGATGTCGACACGGTATGGACCGGCACTCATGGCGAAAGCCAAGCTCCGCGACGATACCGGAGAAATAGTTCTGAATCTGTGGAGACAGCAAATCGACATGGCTCGGGAAGGGGAGGTTGTGACACTTCGGAATGCCTTTGCTAGAGAGTTCAGCGGTGTTGTCGAACTCAACATAGGGGCTGATGGTGAAATAGTCCCATACCGTGGGCCGGTTCGAAACTGACGTTCAACGTTTCAGCACTCTGTGTGATGAGCCGGGTTATCGTTGCACACGAAACTGACATTTGTTCAGCCCCGGTTAGCATGAAGTCGAGAAGTGACCACTAGGTGCTAACCGCGATATCTCTAACGTACTCGACTAGCTTTTCCGTCATCTTATTTGACTTTCTGGTCTCCCACGCCATCATAGCTGTGAAAGCAGCAGACATGGTAGCCACTGCTGCCAACACGAAAGTAGCTATGGCTAAAAGAAACGTATAGTCCATCGCTATTGCCTCCTATTATATCGGTAAACCCCGGACTATTTGCAACGAGGGATGGGAGTCATGGCTTGACGCCATATAGACCTTCTGCAACTATTTTTAAGATGTGCCATGCCTCTCTGGCCAATAGTTTAAGAATATCTCTTTCTATCAGTCCCCAGAAACCATCCAAACTTGAAGGCATCTTAGAACGCTGGTTGACAGCATCACCGAGTGCGCAGGCCTCTCCTCCTACCTGGTCAATGAGCTTTGTTCCTTCAATTTCGTTTTTGACTTTCGGGTTAACGCTCTCAACTAGACTCAGAAGCTTCTTTATATCTTCGCGTAAGAGCATATTTCTTACCTGTCTTTCAGGGTCAGCCTCCACTGGGAAGTCAACGAATAGAGGATGAGCAGAGACCTCGTTCCGCATACGGTTCAATAGCTCAGCCGCTGCTATAAATTGAGCTAACCTGGAAATATTCTTGCCTTTGCATTTACGTATGGTTTGACCAAATGTGCGCTTCTCCAAATCTTCGTATCTACTTCTAGGTGTCTTCAGATACTCATATCTGAAAATCTGGTCAATGGCAAAAGCGCAGCAGAAAATCACACTTCGGTAATTTCCGTTTATGTAACTATCGGAAGCTTCACCTGCGTAGTCCCACTCTTTTTGAGAATGGAACAGACGGGCATCTGTATGTATTTGCTCAAGCTCTTTCAGTCTTTGAGCACGCCTTTCAAGTGTGTCCCTGTCGCTTTTTTGTAGTTGTTTCGCACATTCTTCCAGTGTCTTTCTGCTCATCTGCATCCTCCGATATAGGCTTGCCAACTATTGTATAGCATATCCAGAATCATTGCACCGGCAGGTTCGCATCTGACGACACAATCAATGATTACTGGCCGGTTAGCACCATTCTTGTCCAACATTCCTCGGAAGTGTTCAATATGCCCCATCCTACAAAAGTCGTGAGTGCTACGCCGTAGAAACCGCTATATCCACACTCTCCTCAGAGAGGGGTTCAAAATGGCAAAAAAGGAAAAGCCGCCAGATATGGAGCCTTTTCTCCTAGCCTCGTGGCGCGCGATATGACGCGGGTACAAGGACCGCGGCGGAAGGAGTCAACGCCCTTTGGTCGCCGCTAGCTTCTTCGCCTAGTTAGACGGCGCCTCGGGTCACGCGGTGCGGTTTGCCTAAATCGTGTTCGGAACTCATCGTTCTTGGTCCACTGGAGGGAAGGTGCGTGATCGCCGTCAGTGAGCAGTGGCGGGGCAGGCGGTGGGACATCGGGGAAGAAAACTTCCGATGGTTTTGGTCCTGGCGCCAGCGGATGACCGCGCCGACCAACTGACACCTCCTCAAGCACGTCGGACATCCAAGAAGCGGCTCGGGAATGGACGGCGAAGACTGCCCTGACCACGTCGTCGTAGAAGAGGAAGCTGTTACCTACCTCCAAAGGGAGCATGTACGGGTAGTGTCCACGTAGCCACTCGAAAAACGCTCCGTGCCGGTCAAGGAACCGAAGGCTTAACATACCGCCGCGGTGAACGACCAGATTCCGTACCGCTCTCCACGAGGTAACAGCCTCAAGAGCGTTCACCTCGCTTGTAACCGCTTCAGGGGTATCGCGGTCAGAGCGGTCACTGGTTGTGAAGGCAGGAAGCTTGGAAAGACCGTCTTGAAGGAATGGGAATACGTCAAGGATACGCGGCAAGGTTGGGAGGGTGTCAGTGCCGTGCTCCGGCGAGAAATCTTCCGCAAGACGTCGTTGTGATCGAGACCACTCTCTTCCGCCCTCGATCAACGCCAGCAGGTAATTTAGAGCCCAACACTGTGCGAAAGTCTCAAAGACTGCTGAGTATCGAACGATAGTATCTCGTCTCAGGGGGTAAAGAGATTGGCTGAGGTCTAGGGCTACATCTCTGGCGACAGGCGTCGGCAGGATGTCTCGCCTTTTTCGAGGGAGTGTCCTGCGGTAGTTGCCCCACGAACGGCCCGCTTGCACGCCAGTGCGGTGAGCCCGCAACCAATACCTCCCGGAACGCTGCGCGATGGCCGGTTCTTCGGCTTCATTCGTGAGGCGGTAAACGGCGAGAGTGAGCACATTGTAGGTGCGGATGATCTCTCGCTGAGCTGCCAGAAAAGTATGAAGTGGAGCACGAGAATCCCAGACGCCGGACGGTCGAATCACGATGTCCGGCGGCATTCGAAGGGTATATTCAATCATAGCCGAACCGTCACGCGACCCGGACGGTACCTCCTATGCAGATAGTGTTTGATACCATACTATCACTTGCATCCCGGGCGTTCAATGTTACACAACGAGACGTCACCGTCTTGCCCATGCTTGCCGAGATTGTCCCTCATTTAGGATGGACATCATAGTTGACGGTGTGAGATTCGAAGCCACAAAATAGCGACTTGTTGCCTGTCCAGGTTCTTCAGATCAGGCGGCATTGGAGAGATTCTGTCCCAAATACCACACTATGCAACTTCAGCCTTCCCGGACTGTGTGATATGATTGAACATGATGTTCATGTT
>Ga0315282_10011252_pt1 | contig 13896 bp, 13 predicted proteins | sample YL17G07_20_MG_FD_203693 | JGI IMG/M metagenome (GOLD analysis project Ga0315282, IMG submission 203693) | Sediment microbial communities from Yellowstone Lake, YNP, Wyoming, USA - YL17G07_20 | ecosystem: Environmental > Aquatic > Freshwater > Lake > Sediment | place: USA: Wyoming | collected... | reverse complement strand
TGTTAGGGATGCTCAAAGTGGATTCAGGGCATATAACTGTAAATCCCTAGAAAAATTAACCTTGTTAGAGAATGGCATGGGCGTCAGCGTTGAAATTTTAGTTAACGCCAGAAAGCAGGGTTTGAGGGTTCAGGAAGTTTCAGCAGCATGTAATTATAGTAAGGATGTGAAAACTTCTACGCATAACCCGATAAGGCATGGGGTTAACGTAGTTATGTCGATTGTACGGTTGGTGGTGGAGGAGAGGCCACTGCTGTTTTTGGGGGTGCCTGGCGTTTTTTCTCTGCTGGTTGGTGTGTTGTTTGGGGTTTGGATGCTGCAGATTTATGCAGTAGAAAGGCAAATAGTAACAAACATTGCATTGGCTTCAATGGCATTCATAGTTATAGGGCTTTTTGCAATTTTTACAAGTATTACTCTTTATGCTATAACAAGAGTTCTTCAAAAAACAAACAGAAAATAACAAGGACGCTCTTGTTCTATGGCATCACTTTTTTCCAAATTTATGCTCGAAATGCGCGCTCCGTAGGTTTCGAGTGGTGTTTGGCAAAGTGAACGAGACGCTAGTTTCTGTTATTATGCCTGTATACAAATCTAGGCCAGACTACCTTAAGGCAAGCTTATCTAGCATTCTTAGCCAAACATATGATAACCTTGAAGTAATAATAGTAATTGATACCACAGATAAAAAGCGAGATGCAGAAATATTCGACACTATTGAGGCGTTTAAAGACGATCATAGAATTCAGACAATAGTTAGAGTTGCGAATAAGGGGTATTGCAGCGCACTAAATACAGCCATTTTGCGTTCCTCTGGGACTTTTATCGCGAGACTCGATAGCGACGATTATTGGGAGTCAAGTAAAATAGAGAAACAGATGAATTTGATTCGTACATCAAAGATAGTTCTCGCTGGAACTTGGACAAGCGTGGTGGATGAAGAAGGCAAAAAGAGGGGAGAAATTCGAACCCCAGTCTCTACCAAATCAATAAGGGATCTCATAATGCTCCATAATCCATTTGTGCATAGCTCGATTATCTTTGCAAGACATGTTATGAATGAAGTTGGATTCTACAATGAATCGTTCGACGGCGCTGAAGACTATGAGTTTTATTTGCGAGTCATTTCAAGGGGGTATTCATGCGTCAATATTCCCCTATTCCTGACGTATTTGAGAGAAAGCAGAAATTCAATAATGAGGGGAAATAAATGGAGAAACACAAGAAAGAGTTATTTTATGGCAAAGTGTGAAGCAGTAACTAAGTTAGGGTATAGCAAAGGATCTGATATGCTTTTTACTCTCACATCACTAGGCAGCATTCTAGTTACTCCTAGGATGGGTACTCACTTGAAGAAAGCTATAGGCTGGTATCATCCAGCATTGTCATCAAGAGGAGGCAGTTGAAAATGTCGAGTAGGACGATTCAATGGTACAACAATGCTCATGAAGAGTTATTGCTGCAAGCTAAACCAGAATTCTACAAGACCGTTGCAAACTTGGCAACAGGTTTACACTTGGATATATCATGCGGACTTGGATTCTCTCTGAGACTTCGTGAAGGTGTAGGTTGCGATTTCTCTAGGAAGTCGGTTACTTTGGCCAAACAGATGGCCCCAAAAAGCTTTTTTGTTGTGTGTGATGCGCAGCATCTCCCATTCAAATCAAATAGCTTTGACACAGTTTCATGTCTTGGGAGTTTGGAACATTATCCAGATTATGTCTGTGCATTAAAAGAAGCAAGGAGAGTCTTGCAAACGCATGGAAGATTCTTGATTTCAATAACAAATAAGAACCGATGGACAGGCATCTTCCGTTTCTTCTTCCGAGGATTAAGGCAACCAATAGAGAAACCATTGAGCGTCTCCGATGCACTGAGAATTTTGCGGGAGTCTGGATTTTCGATCACAAAAATAACAAATCCGCATCAATTCGATTTTTTAAATTATTGCAATTTGCCAAGATTTATAAGCGTATTCTTGAACAAGGTCGACAGAATTATGCCTTTGAGTTCCGCAATTGAGCCCTTTTACATAGGTTAAAAACTATAGCCCACTAGGTTTAAAGTTTTGCGAATTGTTTTTGGAGTAGGAAATTATTCTCATGGTTATGGTATAGCCAACGTTGTCCACGATATTGTAAAAGAGCTTCTAAGTCAAGGAAACGATGTACTGGTCTTAGCCGGTAAGGGCAATTTAATAGATGATGTTCCATTTCGTGAATGTGGTTACAATGAAACATTGAAGCATGCTTCCATAACAAAAACGCTAAAAGCCATATTGAAGCTTAGACCGGACATCTTTCACTCTCACTATTATCCAATGGATTTTTGTGGTGCGTTGGCCTCTTCAAAGGTCAAGCACGTTATGCATGTTCATGGCATCCTAAAAAAAGAATATTGGATTAATGGAAAAGCCGCCTTGGAATGTCTCCGGTCTTCGTTAACTGAATCAGTTGGGTTAAGATTCTCGGCAAAAGTAATCACGGTCAGCAAATTCTTAAAGTTCGATATTCTCAAAAAATATAAAATGCCCGCTGACCAAATTGAGGTTATTTACCCCAGCGTGGATTTGAATCTTTATTCCCCCAATAATCGCTCACGGTTTCGTGCTGCCCAAGTTTCTGAAGACGAGATTAGCCTACTTTCGGTAGGCGCTATTTCGCAACGCAAAGGACAACATCTATTGGTTGACGCTATGAGAGAAATTGTGAAGGACGCACCAAAGACTCGCCTTTTTCTCATAGGTCGAACAGGGGAAGAAGATGCCTCATATATACTCCGATTACGCCAAAGAATTAGAAAGTTTAGACTTGAAAATAATGTCTTAATAAAGGGATTCCTCCCAACGAGTTGCTTACCTGATAGTTATGCTCAGGCTGATGTTTTCGTAACAGGGACCATGTGGGAAGGTTTTGGGATGCCGCTCGCGGAAGCTATGGCTAGCGGCGTCCCAGTGGTTGCTTTTGACACAGCTTCAACGCATGAATTGATAACCAATGAGGTCAACGGTCTAAAAGCTCCTCCTTTCAACACTAATGTTTTTGCTCAAATGGTGTTAAGGCTGATTCAAGAACCAAGACTTAGGCGAGAAATGGGCAAAAATGGACGTTGGTTTGCTGAGAAAGAATTCGAAATCAAAAGAAATGTTCATCGTTTGATCGAGATATACCAGTCGCTCAGTTAATAGTCTTCGATGATTGGAGTTACATCTGTGAGAGTTTTGGTGGTAAGCCCTACATCATTTTCGAACATGGCAGGTCTTTACGAATATAACGTCTGTAGAAAACTAGAGCAAGAAGGAGAGGACGTTTTTAGCCTGTCTTTGTTTGGAGACAATTCAGCTTATTGCAAAAATGCAACCGTTGTTCCGAAATGCGGCCCATTTTCTTCACGGGTGTCACAAGAACTTTATTCATCATTCGTTCATCGGGTCTTGATTAGATTTTCACCTCAGATAATACATCTGAATTCTGCGCTATGGAGCTTCCTTCCTCTACAAGTGGCTTTTCTAAACAAATTTTTAATGAAACATAATGGCGCCATGGTTTTGACTACTCACTCTTTCTATCCCGATTATCAAAAGAGACTAGAGTACGCGATAATAGACTCCTTGAGGCGATTTGACCCAACTGCATTGGTCTATGGTGCGAGGTCTCTTGTTTTAAATTATGTTGACAAGGTGATCTGTCTTTCGAATTTGGAGAGAGAGTTTCTTCTTGGGCGGTTTGGTTTGAATGACGAGAAACTCGTTGTAATACCAAACGCCGTTGATCTCAATCGATTCAAGGTTGAAACATATGACTTCAGAAGCCGTTTCAAAATACACGCTGAATTTATGCTGTTGTACGTAGGCCAAGTAATAGCGATTAAAGGTCTGTCTTATTTGTTGAAGGCTTTGAAAGCTATCAAAGCCGAGGGATTTGATTGTGTGCTTGTGGTTGTAACTTACAACCTTCGTGAAGATATTCGTTCCTATGCCACTAACCTTGGGATAAACGAACAAGTTATCGTCATTGACTACAATAAGAACAACATGACTGATTTGGATTTGGTTTCTGCTTACAAATCCTGTGATTTATTTGTATTACCATCACTGGCAGAATGCCTACCAACAGTTCTGCTTGAAGCTATGGCAAGTGAAAAAGCAGTCGTTGCAACTAGAGTTGGTGGTGTACCTGAAATAGTAATAGACAATTATAATGGCTTTCTTTGCGAACCATCAGACTCAGCTGATTTGGCTAATAAAATTATCTGGTTGCTGGAATCATCAAATACAAGAAAAAGATTAGGTCAAAATGGTTTCACACTAGTGAAAACACAGTATAACTGGGACATAACAATTCATAGAATAATAGCACTTTACAAGTCACTTACAGATTGAATTTGATTGAAGCAACTGCTGATTGATAAGGTGTATAGTGAGGTGCTTGACTCGTGATTATCTTCAACAATATTCTTTTGGTGGCAAACCGCTTAGGTCGGAATCAAATTGCGAACAAGCACCTGAGAATTTCAAAAATCTGCCAAATGATGAATTTGAGAGGAATTACTTACAAATGGTAGTTCGTGTCTCTGTTGTTATCTTGAACTTCAATGGAGAAGTATTCGTTAAGGATCTTATGATCTCTCTGAGTAAACAAACGTTTAAGGATTTTGAAGTAGTCTTCGTAGATAATGCATCTGCTGATAATAGCATCACAGAACTGCAAAACATTATAGAGAACAAATGCTTTCAAGGGACCAGAGTGAAAATTATCCTAAACCACTCAAATCTTGGGTACTGCGCGGGAAATAACGTGGGGTTAGCAAATTCGCAAGGGGAGTATGTCGTTTTTCTGAATAACGATACTTTTGTTGCGCCTGACTGGTTAGAGCAACTAGTGCGGGTACTTGATAGGCATTCATCAGTTGGTGCTTGCCAGAGCAGAATTATCTTCGCCCAGACTAATAAGGTACAAACCGCTGGAAATCTTTTTGATGTTTACGGGTGGAGCTTAGGAATTAAGGAAGAGCAAAATCCGGATATTAATACGATTGGACTCTTTTATCCATCTGGCACTTCCGTGATTGTTAGAAGAAACATATTAGATGTATGTAAAGGATTTGATAAGCTAATATTCGCCGGCGACTACGACTTAGGCTGGAGAATACGGCTATTTGGCTACCAAGTGGCTACCTCTAACAGATCAAAATGCTATCATTATGGTAGCTATGCTACAAGAACTCTATATGCGCATCCAGAGCAATTCTATCAAGCTTGCAGAGAACGAATTTACGTTTTACTCAAAAACTATTCTTTCTCAAGAATAGTTCTTAGAATTCCAATTTCAATAGTATTTATGTTCTTAGCATCAATTGTCTGGTGTTGGAGAACTCGAAAAGATTATTTAACCTCGCTGTCAAAAGCTGTAGTCTGGAATTTGAAGAACTTCGACAAACTCGCGACTAAACGGAAAAGAATCCAAAGAGAACGTAAAGTTCGTGACGATGAAATCGAAAAGTCCATGTCTCGATATCCCCTTGTAATTCTTTTAGCTAAATATCTTTGAAAAAATATGGAAGGCTAGAGAACCTCTGAGATGAGTTTCAGTAATATGTACGACCTAGAAAAAGCTTGCCATGTAGGTTTAAACCTAAACGAAGGCAGAAGCGCGAGCACTCTAGCTAGTATGAATAAGTTAAATGGTAGGGGGTTCTAACGATAAGAATACTTGTAGTTGTTCATGGTTTTCCGCCGAGACAAATCGCTGGAACTGAAATATACACCAAGGGACTATCAAAAGAGCTTGCTAAAAGAAATGAGGTGTATGTTTTTCATCCTATTTATGATCCGGCTAGGAAAGCGTATTCTTTAACAAAGATGCATGCATGCATGGCCTTTGATCCTCAGCTGTTCTATGGAGATTATGATCTCTCGTGGAGATTACGTCTCTGCGGTTATAGATTGGCAACGTCATTAAAGTCTATCCGCTACCATTATGGAAGCTTCGCTACAAAAAGTTTAATGAATCATATAAATGTGAGGTTGTACAACTACCAAGAGAGATTAAGAGTGGTGCTAAAAAATTATTCTTTAAAAAATCTTATATGTATGCATCATGTATATGCATATATTACTCCCATATTGTACAGATTTATATGGGATCGCTACCGTCAATCCACATCAAAGCTTCATAAAGGAATGAGATGGGTTGAAGGCTAAAATAGTTTTCGAGAAAATTCGTTTGTAATGCTTAAATCGAAGAAACAATGAGTGTCGATTAAATTGAGCTAACCAGGTATACCTGAAGGTAAGATAACATGAGACTAAAAATTAACATTCACATACTTATATCGTTCGCCCTTTCCATATTTTCTTTTATGACTTTTTGGGTATACTCAAACTTATTTGGCGAAGAACTAATTTTCTATTTGGGCATTCCTTTTTCACTCTTAATATTTTGTCTATTTTACTTTCTTGCTAAACCTAGCATTGAACGAGTTGTAATTGTTACTAGTTATTCGAAAATGGCGTTCTTATCTCTTGCCTTAACCATTGTTTCGGTATTTCTATTAACTTTTATACCACCTTATGAAGGGTCTATCATAAATTGGGTAGACGTCCCATTACAAAACTGGTTAAGAGGTCTCGCATCATTACTCTTAACAAGTTTCTTTCCTGGATACTTTTTGCTGAAAATTGCCGATAAGAATAAAACTATTACAGGAGGAGCGTTAATAGTCCTGTCAAACCTTCTTAGTATGTTCGTAATGTTTTTGCTAGGTTTTTCCACACTTCTACTTGGCAATACTATTTCCTCATCTTCAGTTGTAGCGATAGTAATTGCTAACTTGTTATTAGCTACATTATATTATCTTATTTTTAATATACAAAAGGACAGGTCAAAATTCACATTTTTTTTTAAAGGTCATGACTCAATTATACTTCTTACATTGTGTGTTGTAATGATTGGCGCCTTTGCAGTAATGCTGTTTGGCATGCCTTTGACGCAGTGCGATATGTGGTTCATCCACTCTCAAGCACTTGAGTTATCTAAAGGTTTTCCAGCGGTCATGTATTATCCTTATTTATTCTCAATATACTTATCCTTGGTATTCGCGGTTTCGGGTCTTCATTCAGCCATAACCATGCAGTTGCTTTATGTGTTTAGTTTTATGCCTGTCTTAGGTTTCTATTCCATGGTCAAACAATGGTTTACAGAAAAAAGAAACGAAAAAATCGCTGTGGTCGCTACGTTCTTTTCGATTCTTTTGGGTTTCGGAAGTTTATACTTATTATATTCAAAAGTTGTCAATCCAGAACAAACATTTCCCTTTCTTGCAGAAATAGCAGTGAACAAAACATACGACTCTTACTGGCGTTTTCCCTTTGCTCCTTACATGGTTGTTCTTCGTTGGACCGTAGGCTTAACCGTTCTATTTTCACTTTTGTATCTTCTAAAAAATGAAAGTTGTAAAATCAGAAGTCTACTTTTCACTCTCCTTATATCCATCGGCTACCTAGGACACGCACCCGAAGTAGTATTCTTTATACCTCTGTTAGTTGTTTGGACGATATTCTTCCAGCCAAATTCTAACTGGAGAATAAGCTTTTCTATTTTACTGGGCTTCTTGATTGTTGGAATTATTGATTTTCTTGCTCCGACGCAAATATATGTACTCTCCTTAAACGCATCAACTGGCAACAATTCTATCTCTCTGCCATATGCAATAAGTGTGCTAGTGGTAACTTTACTATTAGGTGTGGAAATCGCAAAACATAAAGGATTTTCTGTCTTAGCAATGAGACAGCGAATCTTCTCAATTGTAGAAAAGACTTGGAGATATGCAAAGTGGCTTTTATTATATTCTTACCTGTTCTGTATAACCGTTTGGATTTGTGTTGTTAAGGATTATAATTTGTGGCTTTATGGTGGCTTTAACTTTGTTTCTTTCTTCATTTTTCCTATACGATGGGGTGCTATTGGATTGATAGCAATTCTTTCTATATTTTTCTATTTTTCAGATATTATACGTGATAAAGTGCTTTCCTTCTTCATGCTAGTATTTGCTATTGGCATCGCTTTAGAGCAAGTAGGCAATTACTTTCCAATCTACTATACAGACATCGAACGATATGCGGCGATAATTTGTATTGGGGGAAGCATAATAGCAGCGTATGGAATAGAAAGAATGTTATGTTGTTTCGCAAGAAGGTTTTCTGGGAAGAAACTGGTTTCAAGCTTTTTGCTATTTCTATTGATTCTCACTGGTGCACTAAGCACCACAGTTTATTACACGCATATGACCTACCTCAACGGCCGTGACGAAGTTATTTCCAATAATGAACTTCAAGCACTTGAGTATATAAAAAATAACCTGTCTTCGGAAGAGAGTGTCCTTACATTCACCTATGCCTCCGCATTTAAGCTCGGTACCTTCGCTGGGATATCCTTCCAGAGTCTTTACCCATATGGCACGTCAAATTTGGATAGAAACATCGTCAATTATGGATTTTTAGAAACAGAGAATCCATACATTCTTACATACATGCTAGGCGCATCTAATACTCGATATATTTATGTCGCAAAAGAAGATGCCACGCTTCTAAGCTCAAAACACTTCCTTATTAATTCCTTCCTCAAGTATTTGCCCGAAGTTTTTAAAAGTCCTGACGTCACATTATACGAAGTTCCTAGACTGATTCCCCCTTCTCATAATCTTGACTCCTCCTTAGGCGTTATTCATCTTTTCCCATCTAAAAATTTGCTAAGCTTCGACGGTGCAGATGATTATGTGGAATTTGAGGACAACTATAGTTTAAGACCAACCAGCATATCTATAGAGCTTAGATTTAAAAAGAATGGAAATTTCGGTTACAAATTTCTTGTAGATAAATCAAAAAGCAGTTGGGTAAGTTATGCTTTTATGGGAACCTACGATAATAAATTGCGTTTCATAGTAGGAATAGACTCGGGGATCACCGAAAGACATGCCACTACAACTACAATTTTCAAGGATGACGAGTGGTATCATGTAATTGGCGTATATGATGGAAACCGAATCGCCATATATGTTAATGGTGAGCTTGAAGATGAAACTACATATGAGGAATCCAAAGGCATATATTATGATGGAAATAACCCATTAAGAATCGGCACACACGTCTTCGAAGCTAACTCTTACTTCAAAGGTTCAATAGATTATATTCGCATCTACAACCGTACAATATCCAAAGATGAGATCAACTATAGTTACAAAAATAACATCCCAAAAAATGTCACGGATTTGATTCTTTATCTAGATTTCGAGGGGAACTTGAAAGACGACAGTGGGAACGAAAATGATGGTATCAATCACGGCGCAACGTTTGTATCCTCTAGCATATATTCAGAAAACGACTCTTTTATGGCGTTACTTATGGCCACCCTTGGATCGAGATACTCAATCCTTTATGCAGATGATGTGCTAACTGAGCATCTCGATATGTACTTATCAAATTATACCTGCATCATTCTAACTTCTGATCCTAAAGTGTCATTTTCAAACATCCTCAACTGGGTATCAGCGGGACATACGTTAGTGGTTTTCAACACCAATAGAGATGGTTTTTTCGCTCGCTTATTAGACTTAAATTTCTCCTCTGGAAACCTTATAAATGTTAGAGAATTTAATTCTGGCAAGATAGTATATATAGATATTTACTCACGTTTGGTGTCTTGTGAAGAACATAAGTTATTATCTCAAACAGATTTCATAAGTATGGTTAAGAATGCTTTTTACATTCCAAGTTACAATACTTCGGCATCAACGATAGGGCGACCGGGTGCCACGTTTAACATGACATATGGTGAATTTGAAGTTATAGGCAATCTGAGTATTTTTACGGATCTTTTAGTCCTAGAGAATGCGACACTCTTAAACCCGAACTTTACTCACAGCAAAACATTTACAACTTCAGTATACGGGAGAAGCACTCTAAATATTCAAAATGCAACACTTTTTGTCTTTCCATCTGAGTCATATCTTTTAGTCAAACCTGAAAACAACCTAATTCAGGGGCAAATACTTGTTGACTCAAAAGTAACGTTGCAGATTAGCGATTCAGTAGGCAATTCAACCATCATGAATGAAACGCAAAAGGTACTAAACTTCCAAGCAGAGGAATTATTAGCCAAATTACCTGCAGTCAATGCTTCTGGAGAAATCATCTTCAAATCTCTTTATACACATATTGTTCCCTATATACCATTAGCTGGCATTGCCCTACAAAAGGCCGAAATTCAAGGCAGCGTAAAATTTGATACAATGTATGTCAGCAACCCATTAACCATTTTCTCAATGTTCCAAGCAGAGGGCAAAATTCTAAACTTGGCTGAAACAACCTCCCTACAGACTATTCCATGGGCCGAAGTCTTGAGCTCGCCTTACAACCTAGCGTTCAATACAATTTTCTTGTTAGGCATAGCAATATACATTGTTAAGAAAAGAAAGGCGAAGACAACCGTAAATAAAGAAATAGAATGACAAAATGAAAAGCTATCGAAAAAAGATTCAAACAAAGCTACTAAAATACGGTAGCTTAGAAGAAATCGTAAAGAAAATTGGAGTTATAGCAATTATTGACTTCGCTATTTCAAACTTCCTTAACCTAATCTCGAAGCGATTTTATAGATCAAACAGCGCCAATTACGGCTTATCCGAGGCTTTCTTTCGCTCACGGGATATTGATCGATGGAGCAGATACATGTATGTTGCAAATGAAATTCAAAAAACGAAAACAAAAAGTTCAGTCCTAGACATAGGATCAGGAGGTCTTGGCATTTCTGGTTTCTTAAGCCCAGAAAGAAGTGATTTAAATTTCTTCTTACTCGATGTCCGAAAAGACGCGTTCAAAGGTCTAAGAAGAGTGCATCGAATTGTTGGCGATGGATGTAAGCTACCGTTCAGAGACAAAGCCTTCGACATAGTTGTCTCAGTTGACACTGCTGAACATATTCCCAAATTAAGTCGCCATAACTTCTATAAAGAGTTGAAAAGAGTTTGCAAGAAAAGAATTATCCTCACATGCCCAATACAAAGCAGCGACGGCATATTTCAAGGAAAAAAATATGACATTACCTTCCAATACTTCTATGAAAGAAATTACGGAGTTAAAGAACCAAACACAGCACAACACATTAGCGCTGGACACCCAACCATAGAAGAAATTAAGAGGGAGCTTCCCCATTCCGCAATCTATGGATACAAAAACTGTGATATATGGCTTAAGTACATGTTGTTTTCCCCTAAACCATTCCTAGATCTTTTCACAGGCTTATTATACAACTCATTTTGGAAGAGGAACGATGATAAACCTCCTTATTGGGGCGCAATAATCGTATCAAATCCGCAGGAACATTCACGCATTGTTTCCTATTAATGGTTGAAAATGTAGTGGGAGATATGGAAAAAATATTAGTGACTGGTGGAGCGGGCTTTATTGGAAGTCATCTAACTGATGCCCTCATAGCCCGTAGAATCAACATCTGCGTTTTCGATAACCTCACTGCTGGAACCTTGCAAAACATTAAACCTTGGCTTAAAGATCCAAACTTCAATTTCATAAAAGGCGATCTATTGAATTCAGCCGACCTCACAAAGATAGAAAAAACCCGTTTTGAACTGGTCTTTCACATGGCAGCAAATCCCGAAGTCAGAGCGGGCTCAACCAACCCAGATATACACTTCCAACAAAACACAGTAGCCACATACAAACTCCTAGAAGCCATTAGAAAAACCAAAAACAAACCCACACTAATCTTCACTTCTACATCCACAGTCTACGGTGAACCCACAAAAATTCCCACGCCCGAAGATTACGCTCCACTAAAACCTATATCCACCTACGGCGCATCGAAACTCGCTTGCGAGGCAATGATCTCAGCCTACGCGTACACTTACGGTTTCAAAGCCCTAATATATCGTCTAGCCAACATCATCGGGCCGAGAAGCAAACACGGCGTTATATACGACTTCATCCAAAAACTAAACAAAAACCCAAAAGAACTCGAAATACTCGGAGACGGAACCCAAACCAAATCCTACCTATACATAACAGACTGCGCAGAAGCCATGCTCCTAGGACTAGAAAAATCAACAGAGCAAGTTGAAATTTACAACGTCGGCTCCAAAGACCAGATCAACGTCAAAACCATAGCCGAAATTGTTGCTGAGGAAATGGGGCTTCAAGGCGTCAAGTTCAAGTTCACAGGTGGCGTCGATGACGGAAGAGGCTGGAAAGGCGATGTCAAAAACATGCTCCTAGACATAACAAAAATAAAATCCCTAGGCTGGAAACCCAAACACAACAGCAAACAAGCCATAAAAAAAGCAACCCAACACACAATAACCGAATTACTAAAGTCTGAAAAACCTAAATTATCATTCTTAATCACTGACCCGCGTGGAAAAGATATGGGGTAGGGGTACATCTATTGGTTAAGGTTTCTGCCAATAGATTCATTTCAAGCCGTATCGAGACGATCAGAAACGAGGTCAAGGCAGAGACTCAGAGACTTCGAGAGAGGACGCTTAACAAGCTTGAGGAAATCTTCAAGGTAGCAGCCAAAGTAGCCAGAGGTGAAATAAGACGCCAGAGAATCAAAGGAAAAATGGCTCCGATAAAGCTAGACCAGAGGAAGAGATGGGTCCGCGTCGCGGAGCACATCGCGAAGACCATGAACAGCATCGCCTCCAACATTGACGAAAAAGAAATCCAAGCCCAACTCAACGAACTAGAGAGACTAGTCAATGAAGCAAATGCAAACCCAAAGGATGGAAAACCTAAGACTATTTAATTCCTGCTTTCAAAGAAATCCTTCAAAAATGATTTCCGAAATTACTTCGCGCGCGCTTGATCTGCAGATTTCTTCAAAAGCCTTTGTGAAAAGCTTAACAACTCTTTCCATACACATGGCGTTTGCAGCCGGCTTAATAGTTATAACTTTGGCGCTGGATTTAGTTATAACTATACTACCGTAAAATTGCTTGACAATCGAGTACAGCGTTCTCCCTAGAAACTTTCCACCGTCATAGATCTGTTGCGGGCGCGCTAGACGGGCCTACAACCGTTGCACACACAAACCTTCACCCTACTCTTCCTCAACCTCTTCCTCTAAATCCCTCACTCTAACCCCATCCCTCTCCTTCTCACCCGCATCCGCACTTCCCAAAACACGATTACAGTAAGGACAAACATTAACAAGCCTAACCCTACCACGACTAAAATCCAACATCACCAAAGGTTTACCAAAAACCCGTTTACACTTCGGACAAGAAACAAGCATGTGATTATCCCTCAAAGGCTGATCCCTAACACCTCTAGGCTTCTCCTTACCACGCCGAACGACAGGCACGCACCCCTCATGCTCTATAATCCAAAACCAAAAACGAACCTGCCCAAAAGGCGTCGTAATCTGGTTGCTAGTCAAAACATTGGATTAACGTGCATGAATCACATTGGTTTAAACTGCTCTTTTTAAATGATTTATTTTACAATCTTCGAAAATTGATTCTCAGACGCTTGCTAAAAATAATAATGCTTAAAACACCAAGCGAACATTTTAGCTCTCTGTTATGGTGATATAGTTGAAGACCCTGGTTCTAAGCGGCGGTAAGGGCACAAGACTTCGACCCTTAACCTTTACCTTAGCCAAGCAACTTATTCCTGTTGCCAACAAACCTATATTAGGCTATGTTCTCGACCAAATTGCAGAAACAGGCATAACTGACGTTGGCCTAATAATAGCCCCGGACACAGGCCACTACGTAAAAGAATACGTTAAAGACGGTGCTCAATGGGGCTTCAAAGTCACATACATCCCCCAAGAACCTTTAGGATTGGCTCACGCCGTAAAAACCGCCCAAACCTTTCTA
>Ga0315282_10011251_pt1 | contig 13897 bp, 14 predicted proteins | sample YL17G07_20_MG_FD_203693 | JGI IMG/M metagenome (GOLD analysis project Ga0315282, IMG submission 203693) | Sediment microbial communities from Yellowstone Lake, YNP, Wyoming, USA - YL17G07_20 | ecosystem: Environmental > Aquatic > Freshwater > Lake > Sediment | place: USA: Wyoming | collected... | reverse complement strand
TGGCCATCACGCGGCGGCGTTCACTCCATCCAGCTCCAGAGCCCCGTCGAGGGCGCGTATGGCCACCTCCACCTGGTCGGGCGTGGGCTCTTTGGTCGTGATCTTCTGCAACAACATGCCCGGCCAGACCAGCGCGCCCAGGAGCAGAGAGGACTTGTGCCTCCCTGCCAGCCTGATCAGCTCATAGGCGAAGCCAGCCACGATCGGCAGCACTACCAGCCGGGACAGCAGCCGCACCGCGAGCGACGGCCACCCCATCAGCGCGTGCACCAGGATCCCGACGAACAGGACCATGAAGATGAAACTGGTCCCGCAGCGCTGGTGCAGCGTGCGGTACGGCTCGGCATCGGCAACGCCGTACCGGCCCGTCTCCTCGTAGGCGTGGATCACCTTATGCTCGGCGCCGTGGTACTGGAAGACCCGGCGCATGTCGGGCATGAGAGACGTGAGGCCGATGAACAGGACGAAGAAGGTCAGCCGCACCAGCCCCTCGATGAGGTTCATGGTGAACGAGTGCAGGTGCATGCGCTGGATCACCGCGCTGGGCGCGAGCACGAAGCCGCCAATGGCGATCGCCAGGGCAACGGCGATGGATATGCCGTAGTGAAACGCGCTGGGCGGCTTGATTCCTTCACCCCTGGAAGCGACGTCGGCGGAGGCGATCAGTGACCGATAACCGATCACCAACGCATCGATCAGGGCAGGGGTACCCCGGATGATCGGCAGGCTCAGCAGCCGGTGTCGCTTGCTCAAGGGCTCCCACGGCTTCTTATCCACTGCGATCTCGCCTGTAGCGAGCCGAAACGCGGTCGCATAGCCCTTCCGGCCCCGGATCATGACGCCCTCAATGACGGCCTGCCCCCCGTAGGAGAAATGATCGCCAACATGCGCGGCAGGGGAGGGGGGATACTCGGGGACGGGCGAGTCTTGGGTGATGGGTCTCTGGTGATCCTGCAACGTTACCACCCTGGACCTCCCATGAAATGGCTGCTCGCGATGACGCGAGCAGCCGCACAGGGAGGTATCCAGCTAGCGCTTTCTGGCCTTGGGCATGGCTGGAGCTTTCGTCTGCTTCGACTTGGCCTCGTCGGCCTGCTTCTGGTATCGCTGGTAGCGCTGCTGGAACCGCTCCACTCGCCCTTCGGTGTCAACGATCTTCTGCCGCCCCGTGTAAAAGGGATGGCACTGCGAGCAGATGTCAACCCGGATCTCGCGGACGGTGGCTCTGGTCACGAACACGTTTCCACAGGCGCAGGTAGCCTTGGCCGGCCGGTACGTCGGATGCACATTCGCCTTCATTGGTCAACTCCTGAACTCGAGGCGTCCCCACCCGCTGACGTTCGCACATGGAAGCCAGATGGAGGATGGCTCGGGCTGGTCACCACCCGATCAGCAGGCTTCGCCGGGTCGCTGCACCCAGCGAAGCACAGCTCATGATACTCGAAGCCGAATCGGGGTGTCAACGTTCGGGTCAGCGGCCCCATCGCCCCTGGTGCTCAAGTCGAAGGCCGATCTGGTCGAGCACGCGGACGGCGAAGTAGTCGGCGAGCTCTTCGATGCTCCCCGGGTTGGAGTAGAACGCGGGAGCGGCCGGCATGATGGTGGCGCCGGCCTCCGTCAGCGTCGCGCAATTGCGCAGGTCTATCAGGCTCAGCGGCGACTCCCGGACGACGAGGACCAGCGGCCTGCGCTCCTTCAGACACACGGCGGCCGCGCGCGTGATCAGCGCGTCGGCCAGCCCGGCGGCGATCCGGCTCGTCACGTTGAGGGACGAGGGGATGATGATCATGGCGTCGGGCGCCGCCGACCCGCTGGCATAGCGAGAGGAGAGATCGTCCGGGTGGCAGAGGCGCACCCGCGAAAGCACCTCCGCAGGCGGACCTGTGAGCTGCAGCGCGTCGAAGTCCATCGCCCACCCGAGCTCGTGCGCCGCGATCTCGGCGCCGTGGGTGCTCAGCACGAGGTCAACGCGAGGCGCCAGGTTGACGGCCTGCCGAAGGAGCCGGTCAGCGTAGATCGCGCCACTGGCGCCCGTCACCGCCACGAAAAGATCCTTGATCTCGGTCATCTCATTCCCTCCAGCCGCAGACTGGCGAGCAGTGCGTCAACCCGAGCCTTCACGGCGTGGCTCATCTCGATCACGTCGGGCCAGGGCCTCGCGAATCCCTCGCCCGGCAGCTTCCGCGTGGCGTCCATCCCCATCTTCGAGCCAAAACCGGGGAGCTGCGAAGCGTGATCGAGAATATCCACCGGCCCTCGCACGAAGCACACGTCGCGCTCCGGGTCAATGTTATTCCCCACCCACCATATCACCTCGGACAGATTCTGCACATCCACCTCCTCATCAACCACAATGATGATCTTGGTGAACGCCATCTGCCCAAGACCCCAGAGCGCATGCATCACCTTGAACGCATGGCCGGGATAGCGTTTGGCGATGCGCACGAATGCGAGATTGTGGAAGATGCCCTCGATCGGCAGGTTGATGTCCACGACTTCGGGGAGGTGCATCCGCAGCAGCGGCAGAAAGATCCGCTCGGTGGCCTTCGCCAGGAAGCAGTCTTCCTTCGGCGGCGGGCCGACGATGGTCGCAGGGTACACTGGCTTCTGCCGCCGGGTGAGCGCCGTGAGGTGGAACACGGGGAACTGGTCGGGCAGCGAGTAGTAGCCCGTGTGGTCGCCGAACGGCCCCTCGGTTTTGAGCTCTCCCGGCTCGACGTGGCCCTCCAACACGAACTCCGCATCGGCCGGCACCTCCAGGTCGCAGGTCCGACACTTCACCATCTCGACCGGCCGCCGGCGCAGAAAGCCCGCGAAGAGCATCTCGTCGAACCCCTCGGGCAGCGGCGCGGTGGCCGAGTAGATCACCGCGGGATCGCTCCCGAGCGCGACCACGACCGGCATGCGCTGCCCGAGCGCCTGGTAGCGCCGGTAATGCTCCGCGCCCACCTTGTGCGGGTGCCAGTGCATCCCGGTGGTCCGGTCGTCGTAGACCTGCATGCGGTACATCCCGACGTTGCGCCGGCCGCTCTCGGGATGACGCGTGAAAACGAGCGGCAGAGTGAGGAACCGGCCCCCGTCCTGCGGCCAACACCTCAATATAGGCAGGTCGGAAAGCTTGGGGTCGCCCTCGACGACCTCCTGGCAGGGCGCTGCGCCGACGGTACGCGGGGCCCAGTTCGACATCTCGAGGAGTCGGGGGAGCGCTCGCACCTTGTCCAACAGCGTGGTGGGCGGCTGGGTGTGCAGCAGTTCCTCGACCCGCCGGGAGATTTCATTCAGGTCGGACACGCCGAGAGCGAAGCAGGTCCGCGCAAGTGTGCCGAAGAGATTGATGACCACGGGATACTGTGAGCCCTTCGGCGACGTGAACCGCAGCGTCCGTCCGCCGGCGCGCACCGCGCGGTCGGCGATCTCGGTGATCTCGAGCACAGGATCAACCGGATCGCTGATGGTGAGCAATTCGCCGCGCTTCTCCAGCGCGGCCACGTAGTCCTGGAGTCCGTCGAATGCCATGCGAACAGTTGCCTCGGCAGCGCGGCCGAAGCGTCTCCACCCATCGGACATTCCGGCCCAGCAACTTCTTTCCTGCCTGGGGCCAGCGACAGCCCTGCGACCTCGGCCCCGCACGGCCCGGCAGGTGCGCCCGCGGCCTGAGAGAACAGGCCCGTACCCGATCCCTGGAGGTCCATGTGGCGCGCGCAACTACGGTGAATCGCTTCGTCGGAGCGTTCGATAGCTGGGCACATGCCGCAAGATATGCCGCGGCCGCGCCTGTTCATCCCGGCGGCGCAGCGGGAGCCGCGCGCGCGGCTGCTGCGATGGGAGGGGGGCCTTGTCGAGATCGCTGCGCTACATGCCGCGGGCGAAGAGCGGTGGGCTTTGGATCTGGGGGCGAGACGGCTCGAGCGCGAGGGCTGAACTGGTCCCTGAGGCTGCTGGAGCCTCTCAGAAGCCGAATCCGGCAGTTGGACGAGAGGGCTGGGGATGCCGATCGGCGAGTCGCCGGGCGGCCGCTGCTGATTTGACACTGGCAACAGCGACCCTTACAATAGCCACTGCGCTAGCGCTCCCCGCGGAGCGCTAGCGTCTCTCTACCCGGAGGTGAGGGGCCTCCCGCATTGCAGTGACTGCGATGCCAACACAACCATCAGGAGGTGCGCCGATGCTGAAGCCGCTGGGTGACCGAGTTCTCGTGCGCCCCAGTGAAGGTGAAGAGCAAACGACCGGTGGGATCCTCCTCCCCGACACCGCGCGCAAGAAGCCGCAGGAGGGCGAGGTGCTGGCCGTCGGCGCAGGACGAGTGACAAAGAAGGGCGAGCGCGTTCCGATCGCTGTGAGCGTCGGCGACACGGTGATCTACTCGAAGTGGGCCGGCACCGAGATCAAGGTTGACGGCGAAGACTTCATGTTGATAGACCAGGACTCGATCCTCGCGATCAGGGAGTAGCGCGACGAGCTGATCGCGACTGAGCGTTCGCCTCTCTTTCTGACCACTGCCGTCTGCCAGCACGAGTCACGACGCGCGAGCGTGCGCAAAGCGCTGCATGCGCGAAACTTTTTCGCGTTGTAGTGCGAAAAAGCGTATGACCTGTGGCATAATGCAGCAGATTCATCGCGCGGACGCGCGCGAGATGGCCACAGAGGCGGTAGGCCATGCACTAACGTGCCGCGCCGAAGGGGCCTGAGCCCGGGCACAGGTGATGCGGTCCTCATCGCATACGCGGTGCGCAGAAAGGGGGGCAACACAGTTGCCAGCAAAGAAGAAGGCGGCGAAGAAGGCGGCGAAGAAGGTCGCCAAGAAAAGCGCCAAGAAAAAGAAGTAAGTAGAGCACGTAGCAAGTGAAGGAAGTCGAGCGAGGGATGACGAGATCCCTCGCTCGACTTTCTGTTTGGACAGGCGGAGCTAGGTCAGAGAGATGACTGCTTCGCGATGCCCAAGAAGGATCGGGCGGGGCGCTTCTCTCGCCCGACTCTTCGCGCGCATCTCACTGCGGAATGTGCAGCCAGAAGAAAGGATCCACCGCCTCGTGGTACGCGTACACCGCGTAGTGCAGATGGGGACCAGTGGCGATGCCCGTTGCCCCAACCCGGCCGATCACCTGACCTTGCGCGACCGCCTCCCCGGGGCTGACCTCGATCTCCGATAGGTGCAGGTACAGCGTCGAAGTCCCTTGCCCGTGGTCTATGATCACCGTCTTCCCGTGAAGCTGGAATGACTCGTCGGCCAGAGACACCACGCCTGCTGCCGCGGCCTGCACCGGAGTGCCCTGCTTGGCGGCAATGTCCACCCCCCTGTGCCGGTAGCCGAAATGCCCGTTTACGTACCTCTGGAGCCCGTATTCGGTCGAAATCCGCCCCTGCACGGGCATCAAGAAATCGCCCTGCCAAAGCCGTTTTGAGCTGACCGCGTCGAGAGCCGCGCCTATCAGGCGGTACTCGCGCTCGGTGTCCGGCGCCGAGTACTTCTGCTCCTGCTTCGCGGAGAGCTGCAGTTTCTGGATGCCGAAGCGGCGGGGTCGTACCTCGATGGGCACTCTCGCCGAACCGCTCGTTCCATCGGCGCACTTCCAGTACAGTGTCGCATGATGGCCGCCCGCGCGCGTCCCCGCGGCAACCGGCAGCACGAGCTGGTATGCGTCGCCGCACGGGAGGAAGACGTAGCATCGGCCGCGCCACGAGCATGACGCGCGCGCTAGCGGCGCGTCCGGTCGCAACGTCACGAAAACCACCTCGCCGGGCCGCGGCGTCGCGGGGACAATGCTGATCTGCGGCGCGGCAGAGGCGAAGCTGCTGCACAGCAGACAGAAAGCGAGGCCGAAGACGACGCGGCGCGCGGCTCTCACCTGAGGCGCACGACGAACTTCTCGACCATATGGTGCGGGTGGTAGGAGAGCTTGGCCCTGCGCAAGCCCGCCACCCCCATGTCCTGCTCGCGGTTCACGAAACGAACGTCCGGCCATGCCTGCTCCAGAAACTGCTGATTGATCACCTGATAGAGGCCGTGGAAAGCGGCATTCGCTTTCTCGATGTGTATCACTACGGTCTCAGAGTTCAAGAGCTCTCCAAGCGCGAACGCCTCCACCTTTCCATCGACCTCGATGCAGCCGCCGGTAATGCCAAGCGCGTCGCACTGCTCCAGAGATTCTTTCACCGCGCGGTTCTCGCCGCGAAGCGTCGCCACCAGGTCGCAGTGCTTCTCGTCACACCAGCGGTCCTGCAGTTCCACACACGCGGGGATCAGGTCCGTCGTGAGCGGCTGGTATATGAACTCGAACTGCCGCGTGAACTGCTCGAGGTGATTGCGCTTCTTGTGGTAGCGGCTGCCGCGGAGTTCGATCAGGTCCTCGACGAGGTAGATGTAGTCCCACTGATCGCGGTCGGCCGTGATCTCGAACTCATCCTCCGTGATCCCGAGCCGCTGGAGATCATCCGCGGTCGCGCGCGCCATGCGCGCGTTGTGTCCCTCGGAGGCGAGGCGCTGGAGGCAGCAGCGCACCGAGTCGGCGTTGGCGTCCGGCCCCAGCGGGGGGAACGCGAACGAATCCTCCGGATCGGCGCGCCAGGAGAAGATGGCAATGCCGTCGCCGATGCGCGCGAGCTGAAGCTGGTATGCGTCTTTCCAGATGAGCATGTTGGTGAACGTGAGCTCCGACTGTTGGGGCCGCAGTTCCATGAGGAGCGGATGCAGCGCGCCGCGGTCGCGGACCGTCAGCGGGCGCATCTCAGGAAGGGGAGGGATCTCCCGGCTCATCGGCAACTGGCCTGCACGGCGCAAGAAATCGTCACAATGGCTCTTGACTCCATTTATCAAATATGGTATATGATTAGCGATGATAACGTATGATAAGTAGTCATCTCGCCAGTGAAAGGAGCACCGGCATGAGCCGCAAGCAGCCTCTTGTTGAGGCGAAGGCTGGAAGGAAGGAGCGCTCCGCCGGCCCACCCGGCCCCGACTTCGGCGACGTCATCTGGGTTTGCCGCCGACTGGCGGCCGCCCTGCAGGATGGCGCCACCATCTTGCAGGCCCTGGACAGCATTCTGAAGGAGGCGCCGGCAGGGCCCAAGTCCCTGCTCGGCGCGATGCGCGGCAACCTGGTGACTGAAGCCACGGTAGCGCGCGGTCTGATCTCGCTTGTGCCCTCGTTCGTGTGGGGCACCATGCTCAGTGGAGAATTGTACGGGGCGCCGGGGCCCGCACTCACGAAGCTCGCCGATCATCTGGCTGCGGAGCAGGAGGCCACAGGCGCCGCCGACCCCGTTCTTCGCGACTACTCGCTCGCGCTCGGCCGGCTCGGGCTGATGCTTCAGGTGCGGGTGCCGATCTTGCAGGCGATGGATGCTGTGGCCGAGTCGGCAGCGGTCTCGGAGGTTCGCGAGGCGATGCTCGCGGCGCGAGAGGGCGTTGGGGACGGCGCCGACCTGAGCGACGCGCTCGCGCGCGTTGCCGCCGACCTGCCCTCCGACGCGGTTGAGATGATCCGCGATGGCGAGCGAAGCGGCCGGTTGCCGGACGCGCTGCCGATTGTGGCCGACTACCTGATGGACGAGGCCGGGCAAGAGAGCCAGAGAGGAGAATGACGATGGCCAAAGCGAAGCAGGCCAAACCGAAGGCAGATGCGGCGCAGGTGGGAGTGAGTGCAGAGGATGAAGTGCTCGACCTCACCGCGGCCGCGGCGTTCCTGAAGGTGAGCAAGCCGACTTTCTACCGCTGGCTCGCCCAGGAACGGATCAAAGGCTTCAAGGCCGGCACGCAGTGGCGCTTCTACCGCAAGGACCTGCAGAAGTTCCTGGAGACCGAGGAGCCAGTAGAGCTGCGGGAACCGGCCGGCATCAGGCAGGCGGTGGACAAGGCGCGCAAAGAACGGAACCTGCCGGCGATCGACTGGAGTCAGGTGACAGGTGAGGAAGAGGGGGGGGAGAGCGCGGCCGCCGTCACCTGGAACACCATCTTCAAGGAGGCGATCAAGGGCCGCGCCAGCGACATCCACCTCGATGTGAACGTGGACCAGACGCTCATCCGCTACCGCGTCGACGGGGCACTGAACGAGGCGCTGACGTTACCGCGAGAAGCGGCCAGGCCGCTGGTGGCGCGCCTGAAACTCATGGCCGATACCGACATCAGCGAGCGCCGTGTTCCTCAGGACGGGCGCATCCAGCTGCGCATTGATGGCGGGGACTACGACTTCCGCACCATCACAGTGCCCACGACCTGGGGAGAAGCCGCCGTGATCCGGATTCTCGACCAGAGCAGCGTGCTCGCAGGGCTGGAGAAACTCGGCTTCTACCCCGAGATTCAGCAGGCCTTTGAGCGCAAGCTGCGCGAACCGCAAGGAATGGTGATTGTGACCGGGCCCGCTGGCTCAGGCCGCACGACCACTCTCTACGCGGTTCTGAACGTCTTGAACACGCCCGCGAAGAAGTTCGTCACTATCGAAGACCCGGTGGAGTACCGGATCCGCGGCATGACGCAGGTCCACGTGAACCGCAAGATGGGGTTGACGTACCCCGTAGCCATGCGCTACTTCCAGCGCGCCGATCCCGACATCATCCTGGTCGGGGACATCGAGGACCTGGCGACTGCTGAGGTCTGCGTGCAGGCCGCGATGACCGGTCACTTGGTGCTGACCGCGATGCTGCCCTCCGACGCGCCGTCGGTCATCGCTCGCCTCACGGATATGGGAGTCGAGCCGTTCCTCATCAGCTCGGCCCTCACGACGGTCCTCGCCGAACGGCTCGCGCGGCGGGTCTGCGAGCACTGCAAGACTGAGCACCGCCCCAGCCCGGCGCTGCTCGAGCGACTCCACGCCGAGACGGGAATGGGCCTTTCGAGCGCTGTGTTCTACACTGGCAAGGGGTGCGCAGAGTGCCGAGGCTATGGCTACCGCGGCCGCACCGCCCTCTTCGAACTGCTGGAGATGAGCGGCCGGCTGCGGGAGCTCACCATCCGCCGCGCCGGCACGGCCGAGCTGCGCCAGGCGGCCATCGAGTCCGGCATGATCACCATGCTCCAGGACGGCCTGCGCAAGTGCATGGAAGGCATCACCAGCATCGAGGAGGTAATGCGCGTCTTGGGCACCGACCGCGCCCCGTGACGCGAGAACGACCGAAGCCCTCGATATCCCGGGTTGGGCAGGAGTCCCTAGGTCGCAGAGCGACCGGGATGGCGGTGGCTAGGTCGCCTCTGGTCCCTAGGCCCTTCGGGCCGGGATGGCGGCCCGCCAAGAGCGGGCCTAGCCACGACCGCCATGGCGGCCTCCGGCCTAGCCACCCGAAGGGCTTAGCCACTTGCCTCCTGCCCAACCTCTTTGTACAATGAGCCAAACTGCCCGGAGGCGATCTCATCTCTCCCCTGACCATCGCTCTCGTCCCGTTGGACGATCGGCCCTGCAACCACCTCTTTCCACAGCAGCTCGCGCCGATCTCAGGAGCGCGCCTGCTCATGCCGTCACGGGGCGATCTTGGCTGGTACACTCAGCCGGGCGACTGCGACGCGATTGCGCACTGGCTGAGCGGCTGTCCCGCAGGTCACTTCGTGGTGTCCGCCGATATGCTGTGCTACGGCGGCCTGGTCGCGTCCCGTACGCCGGCGGTGGACGCCGAGCACGCGCTGGAGCGGCTGGAGTCTCTGCGCGAGCTCCGATCGCGGCGGCCCGACGCCGTCATCTTCGCGTTCAGCATCGTCATGCGCCTCGGGACAACCGTGACAGACGCCCAGTCTCTCGCGGTACACCAGGCGCTCGGCCTCTATTCGCAGTTGCTCGACCGGGTGGAGCGATTGGGCGAGACCAATCTTCACCCCGAGCTCAGCACCGTTACGGCGCAGCTCGGAACCGAAACAGTCGCGGAGTACCTCGCCGTTCGACGCCGGAACCACGCGGTCAACAGCGCCGCGATCAGGCTTGCCGCGGACGGGGTGATTGACTACCTGGTTCTCGCGCAAGAGGACTCCGCGCCTGTCGGAATCCACATTCCCGAGCTGTTTGCGCTGCACTCACAGGTCGAGGAATTCCGCCTCACCGATCGCGTCGCCATCCATCCGGGCGCTGACGAGGTCGGCGTGGTGCTGATGGCCCGGCATCACATGAGCACCTCGTCGGCCCGGATCGCGGTGGAGTACGCGGCTCCCGAAGGAGCAGCGGTCATTCCTCGATTCGAGCACCAGCCGATCTCGCACACCGTCGAGAGCCAGTTGCGCGCGGCCGGGGCGCGGACAGCAGTGGCGGACGAGGCCGATGCGCTGCTCGTCGTCCACACTCCGATCGGCGCGCAGACTGACATCGCCGAGGCGCCGCCACCGGGCGAGTCGCCTGCTCTCGCAGCGCAAGCCAGGGCCATTGCCGACCGGACGCGGGCCGTTTCCTCGGCCGGCGTACCGGTCGGGCTGGCGGACCTGGCGTACTGCAACGGCGCGGATCCGGAGCTGATCGCGGCGCTCACCTGCGGCGGCGCGCATCATCTCACCGCGTACGCGGGCTGGAACACCGCCGGCAACACGCTCGGCACGGCGATCGCTCAGCTCTGCATCGCCGCGTCAGGCGCTGGCGCGAGCGGCGCGGTACGCGCCGCTGCCGCTCGGGAGGCCGCGCGCGACTTCATCGCGTGCCGCTTCACCGACGACTACGGGTACCAGTCCTGCGTCCGCAGACTCGCGGGTGAGCGGGCCGCTGCCATCGGCGCGAATCCGTTCATGTTGGGCGATCACGCGCCCCGGGTTGAGCAGTTCGTTCGGGGAAAGCTACAGCCATTTGCCCATGCGGCCTACTCCGATCTGCTCGGCGCGTCAGGAGCGCTCGCCGAGCGCGTTCGCGTCTCGCTGCCCTGGCAACGGCTGTTCGAGATCGCGGTGTGGGCTGAGACAGACGATTCGGCCGACAGTTCCGAGAAGAATCTTTCATAGACGCGGGCCAGGGCCGCGTCCAGGTCTGCTTTCTTGAGCAGTGCAGGATGCGATCGCGGGCCCGAGCGGCCCTTCTGGAATCGCCCGGTCCTGTCGTGAAGCGTTACGGAAACCCGGTAGCACCGATCGGCAAGCTCGAGGTACCTGGTCACCAGCCTGGGGAGGATCTCGCGGCTGCCGATCATCGCCGCCATCTCGACGCCCACCCAACCCACCCGCCGGGCGCCCCCGCGCGCAGTGCGCCGTTCTGCCCGCGCCGCAGTCTGGTTCGGGGGCGCAGTATGCCGTCCGCGCCGCACTGCTCCTCGAGCAGCCGGCTGTAGAAGAAGATCTCATAGGTCTCGACGCGTTCCTGTATGCACCGCAACCCGGTCGGCGCCAGACGGTAGAGGCCGAAGGAGCGGCTCTCCTCAATCGGTTCCCAGGATGCGCCGCCGTACGAAAGACAAGAGTTCACCGCGGTGGCGGCTGACACGATCGCGCGGAACGTCCCCTCGTGGTAGATTGGCACCCTCACGATTCTCAGCATCTGCGCTCGCTCCTTTCAGAACTGTTAGGTCCTGGAAACGGCAGATGAACGCCGCAATACTTGCCTTGAACAAACGTAATCTGCTGGAATTATACCAGAAAAGTTCTGAAATGTGCCTAGATCGCGCTAAGATTTTCATGGCGTGTCGTTCACAGAGGATAAAGAACCTGTAGCTTCTCTATTCCAGCAACTCCGGAATATGGTATGGTTCCAGCGGTACCTTCCGTGACTGAGGGCCCGGAGGGGCTGCTGAACATCCACGCTGCTACGAGGGAAAGAGATGCCCGAGGTAAACGTCGGCAGGCGGATACGGGAGGCGCGCGAGGCGCTCGACCTGACCCAGCAGGAGCTGGCCGAACGGATCGGCATGAGCCAGCGAGCGGTGTCCTACGCGGAGAAGCAGGTCTGGGTGAAGCAGTCTACGCTCGAAAAGTACGGGCGCGTCCTGGGCCGCCCGCTGTCCTACTTCCTGCGCCCGTACGACACCGACGATGCCGTCGGCGGCGGGCTGAGCCGGGAGGAGGCAGTCCAGCAGGCATTCGGCGTCGTCTGCCGCGATCCCGACCTGGGGTTCGGCAGCCGACCGAACGAGCAGCTCTCCCTGGAGACCAAGCTCGACATCATCCGCCTCTACGAGCGCTACAAGGGCGTCAGCCTACTGCCACCGGAAGTGGAGTAGCAGCCCGCCGCGATCCGGACAGTTCCCGCGAGCGCCCCGCCGCCCAGGCTTTCGAGAACGGAAGTCAGCGCACAGCAAGGCGGAGGAAGCGCATGTACTTGGGGTTCTCCGGGGGTCTCGCCGCCACGGGGCCGAGGGTGATGGTGTAGTCGTGTGGCGATGACGTGATGAGGCGGCGGTCATCGTGTTCACCGTCCTCCTCGGACCACGCGTAGCTCACCTCGAGCTTCTGATCTCGCAGTACCCGTGGATCGGCCACGCTCACCCGGACGCGGTTCCTGCCGGGCACGAGGCGAGGCAGCGCCAGGTAGTTGAGCAGGAAGGCGGTCTCGAGCGTGAACCCGTGCAGGGCGGCATGGTCGGCGCGTCGTGCACCAAGCAAGTCGAAACGGATGTCGTAGGCGTACCTGCCATTTGCCCACGGTGATAGATCGAGTCGCCGCCGCAGGCGACCGCACCGCGGCTCCCGCCATACCAGGCGCCACGCACCTCCCTCTGGGCGCATCCAGATCCTCACCTGGTCGCTGCCCGTCTGACGGGTGAAGTCCACTGACAGTTGGCTGGCGACAGCCATGTAGGGGATTCGCGTGGCGAATACGACGCGCGCCGTCGCGCCCGCGCGGGCAGGCGCAAGACCACTCGGCGATGACGGAGCTACACCGGCCTCCACAGTGACGCCATCGCGGTAGCTGCCGTCGCGCAGGCGCGGCCGGTAGATGAGATCTCCATTCCCGTAGTGCCGCCAGCAACTATCACCCTCGCACAGGTGGCGAGGGCCCGGGGCGAGGTATTCGGGATCCCACCTTCGATCCATTTGCGAGAACCATGCGAATGGTCCCTTGCGATCCCAGTAACGGGTGTAGGTGTCCCCGCGGCAGAGCGTGATGTCCATGACGTGATCGTCCGGCGCGGCATCCCGCGTCAGACTGCCCCAGTTGACGAACCTGGATGCGTGGAAGACGCGGCTCAGATCGCCACACGGCATCAGGCCGCGGACGCGGCACGTCGGCCTGATCACAAGGCTGGGATCGGCGATACAGTCCTGTGCAGACGCGATCCCGCCCCCATCCCTGCGATAGGCATAGAAGCCGACGTGGGGATCAATGAGTCGCCAGCGGCCGCCATAGCGCACCTCGAGGGATGTGTGCCCCATGCGCGGTATGCGACCGAAGCCGCGCAGCATGACGCTGTCGCGAAACGCTCCTGGTGAGCGGTCGAGCTGCCAGGCGCCCCTCTCCGCTTCGGTGAAGCCAATGAGTCGGACGTTCCCATCACCGAAAACGCGGCTCAGGATGCGCCCGAAGACGCGGGCCTGACTGCCGCAAAGCGAGTAGCCGTGAACGTTGATGACCTTGACTGGGTCCTGCCAGTTCTCCTCCCGCTCAGCGCACATGTACGGCCAGCCGTAATGGTAGACAGTTTGGCGGAAGAACCGGTAGAGGGCAAGGGCCTTCTGCTCATCATCCATGTCGGGCCCGATGACATCGCCCACGATGGAGTCGAGGGATGACGTGTCAACCGTCCGGTCGGTGGTTATCTTCGGGTTGCGCATGACGCCCAGTTCGCCCTCGGTCGCGGCAGTCCCGCCTGCCTCCGTGCCCGGACGAAGGACCTCCACCACGAGCGTATCGGCGCGTTCCACGCGCAGGGATGGCTGTCTGACCTCCGTCCCATGCCGTGCACGCTCTGGGTTGACACCCGCTCTTCGCCTCTGTTACACTCACAACGCCCTGCGGGGTGGTGCAATTGGCAGCACGCCTGACTCTGGATCAGGAAGTTCTAGGTTCGA
>Ga0315282_10011249_pt1 | contig 13897 bp, 10 predicted proteins | sample YL17G07_20_MG_FD_203693 | JGI IMG/M metagenome (GOLD analysis project Ga0315282, IMG submission 203693) | Sediment microbial communities from Yellowstone Lake, YNP, Wyoming, USA - YL17G07_20 | ecosystem: Environmental > Aquatic > Freshwater > Lake > Sediment | place: USA: Wyoming | collected... | reverse complement strand
CCTCCATTACGAGAGCACGTCTCACCGCCGGGATTCCTTTCACATGCATTCCAGCGACGCGAGATTCCAACCGTCTGAACTGTGGAATGTCCATCTCTTCGGTACTGATTTCGATTTCGTCTTTCTCAACCTTTGCCTCTCCTCGAGGTACCTGAATTGCTGCCTTGATGTCTTTCAGCGTGACGGACTTCTCCCGCATAGCTGCAGCGTCAAGCTTGACGACGATTCTCATCCTAGTTATGTCAGACTCGATACTGGAAGCTATGTCTCCGAGTGTGGTGTGCGTTAGTAGGGTGGCGACTTCCTCGGCCTTCTCCTTACTATTTCTGTACTTCTCGTCCAAGAATACCGTCATTGTCGGCGTGGATGGGATCTTTCTCGCATCAACGATCTCAATCAGCCTTGGAAGCCCCAGTGTGACGTTCTGCTCTCTAACGCCGGCAAAGTGGAAGGTCCTCAGCGTCATCTGCGTCCCAGGTTCGCCGATGGATTGAGCTGAAACGATCCCAGCAGCCTCACCTGGCTCGATCAGTGACCTGCCGTAGTTCTCGACCGATTGGCGAACAGCTTCATCAACACCTCGCCGTGACAACTTGGCCTTCAGCAAGTTCCGCTTCAACTCATCCGCCAAGAGAGGGGAAAGACGATCCACCACTTCTCGGATCTTGGTGTCGACGTATTTGTTGGTGGCCTTCGCACCCTTCTCTGCGGTAAGCCTTACCCGTTCGATTAGGCGTTCCGAGTTCACCGCCTTGCCGTGGTCGCTCTTTGCCGTGTCAACACCATCTTCGCCATATCTGAACTGGATGATGTCTCCACGAGAGGTCCGTACAGTTGAGTCGTACTCTACTCTGAGATGTTCGAGCGCATTGATCAGTCTTCTCTGCATGTATCCACTCTGTTGGGTCCTGACTGCCGTGTCCACCAGTCCTTCACGTCCACCCATCGCATGGAAGAAGAACTCGATCGGATTCAGACCATCCCTGTATGAAGCGTAGACGAACCCTCTTGCTTCAGGACCTGCGTCTCCAGGCCTGAAGAAAGATAGTACTCGGTCCCTGTATCCCCTGCGAATTCTTTGGCCTCTAATCGATTGCTGTCCTACGCACGCTATCATTTGTGCAATGTTCAGCGATGAGCCTCTCGCGCCAGTTCTCGTCATGATCACGCCACTGTTCTTGTCGTCCAAGTTGGCGTCCGCGTACTCGCCAGCCACGTCACGGGCTTTGGATAGTTCATCCATTATGCGGATCTCAAGTGATTCAGCGAGCGATTGACCTGGAAGCCGTTCGAGGGTTCCTTGGTTGTAGCTATCGATAAGTGCATAGACACGTTCCTCGGCTTTTCGTATGACTTTGTCAATCCTTTCCCTAACGCTGGACGGTATGTCAAGCTCTCTGATTGAGTATGAGAAACCCTTCATCAGGACGAAACGGTCAAGTAGCTTCGCAATGTGATTGAGGAACTCGCGTCCGGTTTCAGACCCATTATCTTTCACAATCCGGTGAAAGAGAGTCTCTGAGCGTTCGGCGCCTATCGAGTTCTTGTCAATAACTCCTTCCTCGAGTCTGCCGTTGCGTATTGTGACATGTTCCTTGTCATCTTTTGTCACCATGCTGGATCTCGTGGTGAAGCTGAAGCCTTTGGGTATGAAGAGGCTGAAGATCTGTTTCCCGGTCCAGAGTTCAACTGGACGCTTCGTCGCTGGCTCGGGAAGTTCGCCCGTGTATCCGGCAGCCGTGAGGAGTCTGCAAACTTCATCCTTAGCGAGGTTCGTGGACTTGCGTGTAAGAAGGTATGCGGCGCTGAGAAGGTCGGTCTTGGCGCCTATGATCGGCCCTCCGTAGCGAGGAGAAAGTATCTGATCTTGAACCTGCATTAGCAGTCTCGCTTCAGTTCGTGCCTCCTCACTTTGCGGGACATGCAGATTCATTTCGTCACCGTCGAAGTCTGCGTTGTATGGTGGGCAAACGCACGGGTTCAGTCTGAACGTTTTGTAGGGAAGGACTCTGACTGTGTGAGCCATGATTGACATTCTGTGAAGCGAGGGTTGCCTGTTGAAGAGCACAATGTCTCCGTCTCTGATGTGGCGTTCGACAACGAACCCTGACTCGATTGCATCTGCAAGACTATCCCGTTCCGTCACAAACTCCAGTCTTACTCGTCTCTGGTCCGGGCGCACAATGTAGAGGGCACCCGGATACTGGTCGGGACCGTTCCGGATGAGCCTCCGCATCTCGTCAATATTCCATTGCGTAACACGTTCAGGAATCGTCAATCGCGCCGCAATGTCAACAGGCACACCAACTTCGCTGATGTCCAAGTTAGGATCAGGAGAGATCACAGTCCTTGCTGAGAAGTCCACTCGCTTTCCTGACAGGTTGCCTCGGAACCTACCTTCCTTGCCTTTCAGACGTTGGCTGATTGTCCTCAGTGCTCTTCCGGAGCGATGACGGGCCGGTGGGAGGCCGGAGACTTCATTGTCGAAGTATGTTGTCACATGATACTGTAGTAGATCGTGCAGTTCTTGGATGATGTTAACCGGAACGCCGGATTCGAGCGCCTCACGCAATTTCTGGTTGATTCGGATTATGTCAACGAGTTTGTGCGTCAGATCGTCTTCTGATCGTATACCTGACTCGAGCGTAATGGATGGACGTACCGTCACAGGTGGGACTGGCAGAACTTGAAGTACCATCCATTCAGGTCTCGCAGCTGTCGGGTCCATTCCGACAATGCGAAGATCGTCATCAGGAATGCGTTCAAGCATCTCTCTGATTGCGCTGGGTGTGAGCCTAGCTCCGGTCTCGTCTATGAACGTGGTGGGCTTCTGATGCTCGATCGTGTGTTGTCGTGTTCCGCAGTGTGGGCATTCTTGAACTTTCTTTGCTTCCTTCATGATCGCGTCAAAGAAAGCCGTGGGCACCTCGTTGAGGCGTTTCTTCTCCTCCGCTATTTTTGCCTTGTAGTTCTCGATCTTCTCGTTTGACATGAGGACTCTGCCGCAGTTCCGGCAGGTGACGGATAGAAGCTTGTGTATGAGTTTCGCGAAGGCGACGTGAATGGCAGGCTCAGCGAGTTCAATGTGTCCGGAATGGCCTGGACAACTCACTGCGGTGTTTCCGCATGTCTTGCACTTCTGTCTGGGCTCAAGTGTTCCCAATCTTCCGTCCATTAGGCCTGAGACAATGGGAACGCCGTCTTCATCATACGTGTCCGCTGTCTGGACGTCAACTGCTGAGAGCCGACGTATCTCGCTCGGGGAGAGAAGCGAGAATCTGATGCTGCCGATAATTTTGGTTGCTTCTTCAACCATCGCCATCTTATGCACGCTCCGAAATGTTGAGTCTGGCAGCTATCCCGAGAGCCATCAGTTCTTGGAGCAGTAGCTTGAACGCGTAGGACAGCGCTACCGGGGAGATTACTGCCTTTTCGCCGCAGATCCGGCACACGTACTTGTTCTGCTTGATATCATGATAGGCCAATAGGCCGCATACTTCACAGACCATGATCGTGTACTTGTCAGATTCCTCGAGGAGCCGATCTCTCAGTAACGCGGAGGCTCCGTGCCCGATCAGGCAGTCGCGTTCCATCTCGCCGAACCTTAGACCTCCACCGCGAGCTCTGCCTTCCGTGGGCTGACGCGTTAACATCTGCACTTGGCCGCGGGCCCGTGCATGCATCTTGTCCGCAACCATGTGGTGAAGCTTCTGATAGTACACGACTCCCACGTATACGTCGGCCATGAACCTCTTTCCGTCGATACCGTTGTAGAATACTTCGCTTCCGCTGTGCGCGAATCCAAGCTTCAACAACGCGTCGCGGAGTTGCTCTGGACGCTCGTTACTGAATGGGGTTCCGTCTACTGGTTCTCCTCTCAGCGATGCGACCTTACCAGCCAATGATTCGACGAATTGTCCGATCGTCATGCGGGACGGGAAGGCGTGGGGGTTTATGATGACGTCGGGAACGACGCCGTCCTGCGTGAAAGGCATGTCTTGCTGTGGAACTAGTAGCCCGATGACTCCTTTCTGTCCGTGCCTTGACGCGAACTTGTCCCCAAGTTCGGGAACACGTGTGTCTCTGACTTTCACCTTGACGAGCTTGCTGCCCTCAATCGATTCTGTCACGAAGATGGTGTCGACTACGCCGACCTCTGAAGGACGCATTCCTACCGATGAATCACGTTTCGTGGGGCCCTTGACTTCAAACTCGCGATACTCCTCCAAGAACCTAGGCGGACTCGTTCTGCCTACAAGTACTGTGTTGCCGCTCACATCTGCCTCGGCCGAAATGATTCCGTCTTCCTCAAGAAGGCGATAGTATCTGTCGCCTCTGTATCCTCTGGTCCCCGGCTCAGGAATCTCGAATTTGTCGCGGAGCCCTCCGAGGTATTGTCTACATTCACCCTCGTAGATCCGGAAGAAGGTGGAGCGCCCGAATCCTCTGTCTACCGATGAACGGTTGAAGACAATAGCGTCTTCCATGTTGTATCCTTGGAACGAAAGCACCGCCAGCACGCAGTTCTGACCCGCGGGCCTGTCATCGTAGTTGATGATTTCCATTGGTTTCGTTCTGACAAGAGGCATTTGTGGATAGTGCAGAAGATGCGACCGTGAATCCACTCGGTTGGAGAAATTGGTGCAGGAAACTCCCAGCGCCTGTTTCGCCATCGCTGACTCGTAGGCGTTCCTTGGCGACTGGTTATGCTCAGAATATGGAATGACTGAGGCACAGATGCCCAGCATCGTGTAGGATGCAAGCTCAAGATGTGTGGTGTCTTTCGAGATCTTGGAGAGGTCGAGCGCCACAAGAGCACTTTCCTCCTCGTCCGAGTCTAAGTATTCGATGATTCCTTTCTCGACGAGTTCCTCCCATCGCATTTCTCCTCTGTGAATGGCTTCGACATGCTCACGGGTTAGTTTGGGAACGCCATCTTCGACTATGATGAGGGGTCTTCGCACTCTCCCGCCGTCGCAATTGACGTAGACGTATCCTCGAGCGCTCTCTCTTTCTGGATGGAAATATACGGCGTTTACTTCGGAGCTGATTTCGCCGGCACGACGCATGCGTATGAGCTCTTGCACGAGTTCGTTTGGCGCATTTGCGACACCTGCAACTAGACCGTCAACTATGACCTTGGCGCCGGAAGCTGCAGCTTTGCCTTCCATTTCTTCGATCGGATTGACTCCCATTCTCCGTAGTCTAAGCACGAACTCCCTCGAATCGACCCCGATCGACAGAGTGGAAGACAACGCCAAGTTCTTCACGAGACCACAGTTTGATCCCTCAGGGGTTTCGTTAGGACAAAGTCTCCCCCAGTGTGTCGCGTGCAGGTCTCGTGCCTCCAAGTTAGGCTGACTTCTGCTCAACGGGGACTGAAGTCGCCGCAAATGACTCAATGTGGAGGAGTAGTTTGTTCGATCGAGAAGCTGTGTAACCCCAACCCTTCCTCGGACCCAATTGCCAGTAGAGACGGCGTGTTGGATCCGCTCAGTAATTATGCCTGGTCGAATCGCATTGGTGATCGAGAGTTCCTGATGTCTCCTGATCGTGATACGTTCCAATTGGTACTTCAAGTCGCGGATGAGATTTCGGAACGTGATTCTGAAGAGATCCGCCATCAAGGCACCGGCTAGCTTGAGTCGCTTGTTCGAGTAGTGGTCCTTGTCGTCTGGGGCACGTCTGCCCAGTTTCAGCTCGATGATCCTTGTGGTGATCTCTGCGAGGAAATACGCCTTCTCTTTCCTTTCGGCAGGTGTCCGTCCAATGTGGGGGAGAAAGTTCCGGTCAATAACCGTTTCAGCCTTCTTCGCACGGTAATCTTCCACCTGTCCAGGCGCCAGACGGTTTCCCACATAGAGGAGTGCATCTCTCACGGACAGGATACCTTGTGATTTCTCGAATGAACCTTCTAACTGGTTCTGGATAATCTCATCATCAGAAATCAGCTGTGCAATCTTCAGGTCTTCCTGAACCCCAAGGGCCTTCATCAGAACAACTAACGGGATCTCTGCAGGCACTCCTGGAACCATGATGTAGGCCGCCCCGTCCGCCTTCAGTGTGACTTCAGTACGTGCCCGGAAGCCCAAGGTCGTCGAGAAGATCTTCGCCTTGTAGACTGGGTTAACTCCGGTCTTCTCCATGTCCACAAGTATCTTGTTCGCCGCAAGATCCTCAAGTGCGACTACAACGCGTTCCGCGCCGTTAACGATGAAGTATCCGCCCGGATCGATGGGATCCTCTCCGATGCTGATCATCTCATCAGGAGCCAGCCTCGAGAGGGGGCATATCTTCGAGCGGAGCATGACAGGGAAATCACCGATGTAGACAATCTCTGTCTGACCTTCCCGTTCGCCGATTACCGGCGTCATCTCAAGATGCAGTGGCGCAGCGTATGTGAGGTTGCGCACACGTGCTTCCGTGGGGTAGATGGGCCTTTCGGACCCGTCGACCTCGGTTACCCTCGGCGTTCCGATCTCAATCTTCCCGAGCTTGATCTTCAACGGGTACTCTTCGATCTCTATTGGGATCGAGCCAACTTCGTCGATGATCGACTGCAATCCGGACTCGATGTATTCATTGTACGAGTCGATGTGCTGTCTGACAAGACCCTTTTCGCGGAAGAACTCCTTTATCAGTCCCCACATCTGGGGTTCAACTTGACTGATCAGCCTTGCCTCCCCCTGCTGAACTCTCGATAACGTACCTGTAGACTACAACTTCTCCGGCAGTGGGACTTTGACGAATGACCCTTACCACGTCCCATGGTTTTGCACCTATCTGTTTGGCGGCTGGGTCATCAGCCCTCAAGTAAGGCAGTTGATGCGGCTTGATATGCAGACGCTCCAGCAACTCCTCGGCCTCGCGCCTTGGCACAACCTCATGCTTAGGCACAAGCTGATGCTTGAAAACGTCTATGGCCTTCTTATTCTCCTCATTCTTCAAGCGATCCTCTCTCTCCGATATCCAAACGCTCATTAGGCCCCGAAAATTAGGAACCCTAACGAAACTCCCCCTTACCAAAGACGACGCGCTAATAAGCGTTATGCGATTCTGTCGTGAATTTCCAATGCAACATTACGATTGAGGCGCCTGAAGCATGAGAAAGGCTCACGAAAGGCTTCTCCGAATTCACTGAAGCTAGGGCAGGTGCCGGAAGCTGTGGACCGTGGTTCACTATTCCTGCTCTTGTTCTTCGGGAAACTTGGTACTTTGCTGTGCATTCACTGCTGCCTTCAGGACGCCCAGCGCGAGGAGTGCGCATTCGATTCGAGCTGGTCCGGGGTCTGCTCCGAGAAGTCTGATGAGGTCATCTTTCCCGAGTTTCTTGACTTCTGAGACTCGCTTCCTCTTGGAGAATTCCGTGAGCATTGAGGCTGTTGCCATGCTTATGGCACATCCTTCTCCCCTAAAGCGGACATCCTCAATCATGCCAGCGGTGACTCTAACTTCCATCTCGATTACGTCGCCGCATAGATTGTTAGCGTCCTTGGCGTGCGCGTTTGCGTTTGGCAAGTCTCCGTAGTTTCTGGGATGTCTGTAGTGGTCCAGAATCGTCTCCTTGTAGACGTCTGTGGTCATATCTTGAACATCTTCCGAGCCTTTTCGAGAGCCCTGACGAGAATGTCAACTTCCCGTCTCGTGTTGTAGATGTAGAAGCTAGCCCTAGATGTGGCTGGTACTTTCAGTCGTTCCATCAGTGGCTGGGCGCAGTGTTGTCCGGATCTTATCGCTATGCCCTGAGTGTCGAGTACTGTGGCTAAGTCGTGTGCGTGGATGTCGTCAAGGTTGAATGAGATTACTGCTCCGCGTTTCTCGATTTCCCTTGTGCCATACAGGACCAGGCCTTTCATGCCTGCCAGTCGCTCGATTGCGTATCTCGTGATATCCTTCTCATGTTCCCTCACGTTCTGCATTCCCAGTTTCGTGAGGTAGTTGACTGCAGCCCCTAGTCCTATGACGCCTTCGATGTTGGGAGTTCCGGCTTCGAATTTCCATGGGAGGTCATTCCATCGGGCGTCTTGGAGATGAACTTCTTTTATCATTTCTCCGCCGCCCATTAGCGGTTCCATGTGGTCGAGAAGATCTTGTCTTCCGTAGAGCATTCCTATTCCTGTAGGGGCGAGCATCTTGTGACCTGATGCGGCTAGGAAATCGCATTCGAGATCAGCAACGTCGACCGGCATGTGTGGAACCGATTGTGCTGCGTCGACTATGACGGTAGCGCCTACTTTGTGAGCTTCCCGTCCCATCTGCCTGACTGGGTTGATTGTGCCCAACGCATTTGAAACGTGAGCGAGGCTGAGGACTTTGGGGCTTTCCTTGATTAGTTGTTCGAAGTTCTCCCAGTTGAGTATTCCGTCGTCGCGGATCTCAACATAGTCGATCCTGAGACCTTTCTCTTTGGCCAGCATCTGCCACGGGACGATGTTGCTGTGATGCTCCATTTCAGTGAGGAGAATGCGATCTCCGGACTTGAGGTTCGCTCTTGCCCAACTGAGTGCAACCAGATTCAGAGCCTCGGTTGCATTTCGCACGAAGATGATTTCCTTGGCGGCCTTAGCGCCAATGAAGCGGGCGAATTCCTCTCTCGACTGCTCGAAGGCGACCGTCGCCTCTTCGCTCAGTCGGTGGACCCCGCGGTGAACGTTTGCATTGTATTCGTGATAGTATCGATCTATTGCGTCGATGACTGCCTTGGGCTTCTGCGAAGTTGCAGCGTTGTCCAAGTAGACGAGCGGTTTGCCTCCTATCTTCCTCCTTAGAATTGGGAAATCTGCTCGTATCTTGGTCACATTCAGTGTCATTCTGTTCCCCTCGGCTCAGCGGACGCGCACGTCGAGCTGCCGGTGATCATAACATACGTCATACTTCTACGTTTCGCCATCCGCTCACAGGCCTCCCAGATCCTCCTCACCAAACCTGGCCGCTTCGACAGGTCAAGGTCATGACTCGATGGCACTCATTCCGGCGCTCGATGACTTTCGATAGGGCCCGCGAGTTCGCCTCCGAGACTTCTTCCGCCGATCCATCTTCCGAATGATGGCGTCTTGCGTCTCACTCATTCCGTGTTTCACGGCTCTTTGCTCAAGGGCACATGATCGACACCAGTCCAGCCGTGAAACTTCGTACGGTATTCCTCGTATGCAGCGGGAACCTTTGATAACCTCTCGGGGCTCCAGATTATCAACTCCTTTTCATACTCCGCCAGATCATAGTCCTTCGTGTAGTCCAGAGCTCCAGTTGGACAGTAGTCCGTGCAATTGTGCGCGGTGACGTTTCCAGCAACGTAGGATTCGTCACCTTCGACTGACAGGTTCACTACCGGTTGATTCGTGACGTCGACGGAGGATATGATTCGGATTGGTACGTACATGTAGTTTCGATCTATCTCGAACTTGGAGAAGGTCTTTGTGCGCGAGTCCTTGAACTTCGCATCCATGAGCATTGCCATCGCTGAAACAAAGCTGCCACGAACAGAAACTATGTACGCAGGCCTCCTGTCCCTGTGCATTGTGTACCCCATCTGCGCAACGATACCGTTTCTTAGGAGAAGTTGTTGCAGTTGAAATGCGAGATCCCTCGAAGTGGTGACGTATTCGAAGTATGTTGCTTTGTTACTTCTCGTCGGTTGGTGAAGATACCCGTCGCCTCGCCACGCCCCCTTGATCAATTCCTTCTGCTTCTCGATCGGTGCGAACATCATCGAATTCGGTATCCGCTTTCCGTAAGAACTGTGCCCGAAGGTCGAGAAAAACTGAACTGCCGCGACCGAATGCAACATTACGTGGGTGGAGTGGTGGATAGTCTGTCTCTTAGGCTGACTCCCGAAGAATTTCTCTAGAAGTCGAGCAGTGTCATTGATGTATTCTCTTTCGTGTTCGCCGAAGGAAAAACCTACGGTTCTCCTTACAGCGTAACCCTCTGCGAGGTAGTAGCCAACAAGCCTGAAAAGATCCGGGCTTGCCTGCAACCTGAGCCGCCTTATCATCCGCTTGCCGGTGCCCGGCTGCCCAATCTCGATATCTTGTTCGAAGAACTCTATGTCTCTGATTTCTTTCGCTATTGGAATTGTCAGATAGTCACCCCTCTTCAGGTCCTTGGGTGTCTTCCACAAAGGCTTCTGAGGTCCCTTCTCAAACCGTCCCCTTTTCGTGAACTTCCTCGACGAAACAAGTAGCGGATGATCCTCCGTTACTTTGAGATCGAATGGGGCGCCTAGGGGCCGGATAGAATACAACCTTCCAGAGTAATTGCGTTTGTAGATGTTACGCACAGACCGATACATGCCGGAGTGAGTTAAGACACGGTCGCCTATTGAAATCTCGCCGATGGGTTTGACGGAAGGATTAGTGGTCACCAGAGTGTCGGGCGTCACGCAGAAGTGGCAGAAGCAGCAGCGGATGTACCAGTACTGGGGGAATCTATTCTGAGGGTTTTGCGGATACGTCTTCTCCTGCGCCACGGGGACCATCGTGATGCATTTCTCGGGGCAGATCCACGCGCATATTCCACATCCCGTGCATCGATCCATGTATAGCAGGTGTCTTCCCCTGTACCCGTCCGGGATTTCATGCCTCTGGTAAGGATGCTTCAGCGTGAACGTTCTCTTGAAGATGTGTTTCACGCCTTCCCAGAACGCCTCAGCTGCTGACACTGGCGTCATCTCTTACCTGTCCGCTTCCACAGGCCAATAGTCTAGGCTCCCGTAGATTATCGGCATGTCACCTATGCGAACTCCTTTCAGAAGGAACGGCAGTGCTGCGAGGTTCTTGAATGAGCCGGTGCTCATCTTGACTCTGAATGGCTTGTCGCCCCCGTCGCCGACGACGTAGTGGTTTATCTCTCCGCGCGAAGATTCGACTCTGCCGATAGCTTCTCCTCTCGGAACAACTAGAGGGCTTTTTCTTGCAATAGGTCCTTTCGGGATGTCTCGCATCAGTTGTCGAAGGATCGAGATGCTCTGCTTCATTTCTTCGAATCTCACAAGCCACCGCGATAAGCTATCGCCCTCTTTGAACGAGGGAATCTCAAAGTCCACTCGATCATAGACACCATAAGGGGCGTCTCTCCTTACATCGCAAGCCACGCCTGACGCTCTAAGAACGGGGCCGACAACACCAAGCTTGATCGCATCATCTTTGCTTAAGACGCCGACGCCTCTTGCACGTTCCACAAAGAGCGGATTACTCACAAAGACACGGTCGATCGCACCGAGATGTCGTTCAATATAGTCCAGTGTCTGGGCAAGTTTCTCTACGAAGCCCTTTGGAAGATCCCGCCTCACCCCTCCCGGCACGAAGAACGAGAAAGTCATCCTCGCTCCCGTGAGCATCTCGTGCAAGTCGAGAAGCAGTTCCCGGTCCCCGAAACCGAACATGTACATCGTAGTGTGGCCCGAGAAGATTCCGCCCATGATTGCCATTCCATAGAGATGACTTGCTATCCTGTTGATCTCACAAAGCATTGTCCGTATGTGCAGGCCCCGTTCTGGAACCTCGACTCTCTGGAGTTCCTCAATAGGCGCGATGTAGGACCAGTTGAGGTGTGAAGAATCTGCAATGTTGGGTCGTTCCAGCATCGGGATGTTCTTGATGATATTGCGGGACTCCGCGATCTTCTCGCATCCTCTATGAACGTAACCGATATCCGGAGTTGCCTCGACTATGATGTCGCCATCGGTCTTGAGCTTGATCCTCATGTGGCCGGAGCCGGGATGTTGGGGTCCAACATTGAGGTCGAGTATGGACAAGTCAGGCCAGCTCCGGAATTTTCAGATCCTTCTTCAACGGAGGCGGACCATCCCAGTTGTCCTGCAACAACAGCTTCTGAAGATTCGGGTGACCTTCGAAATTCACTCCGAACATCTCATACGTCTCACGCTCGAACAGATTTGCGCTTTCCCAAATCGGTGTCAGCGAGGGCAACGAAGGGTTCTCTCGCTCAAGGTGAATCTTGAGTAGAACGACTACGTGTTTGAGGTTGTCATGTGAATAGGACGAGAGGAAGTATACGACATCGAGATGGTTCTCCCAAGGATGATCAACACCAGACACTGCGAGTGTATGATCGAACCCGAACCGTTGCAACCATACAGCGACATCTCTTGCGACTTCCTTGCGAGCGATAACTGATATTCGACCCTTGTCAAGCGCAGCTACGTTCTCTGCCGCGTTCCCTAGCTGCTCCTTGATGGCGACGGCGATACCCTGCTCTGGAGTCGAGGGTGTCGCGCTCACTTCGGATAGACCTCCTCCCTTCGGATCTTCTCTCTTAGCTTGATGATGCCGTTCAGAAGTGCCTCAGGCCTCGGAGGACATCCAGGGACGTAGACGTCAATTGGTATTGCCTTCTCAATATCATTGATTATGCTGTAGGAATCGTGGAAGAGACCGCCTGAGCAAGCACAGTCACCCATCGCGATCGCATATTTCGGGTTGGGCATCTGCTCCCAAATGACTTTGATCCGCTTCAACATCTTCTTAGTTACAGTTCCTTCGATTATCAGCAGGTCGCTTTGACGCATCGATCCAACTGCAGCTTGCATGCCGTATCTTTCTGGGTCATATCTTGGACCCATCATAGCACCGAATTCAGCTGAACAGCATGCCGTCGTCAGGTGAACCGGCCAAAGCGAGTAGAGACGACTCCAGTTGACCAAGTACTTCAGCGGAGCAGAACCCACCACCCGCTCTACCAGGTCTCTAAGGCTCCCAACCCAGATGCCCGGAGGCTGACTCATCTCCTCAGGAGGAGACGGCGGCTGTGATTCCTTTGCGGCGTCTGTGCTCATGCTCGGTCACCTTACCATACAACTCATCGCTGGCTTCCGCGCTGGAGGTCGGTTACGCTTCGCATATCCGGCAACTGCCCAGGTTCAAGCCTGGTTCGAGGCGTCTATGAAGATCACACATGAGCCTACTCTTCCTGACCTGCATTGACACTTCGTTGAGTTTGCCCATTACCTGCACCTGCCCTGCCTTTCCTGACACGAGCATGGCGGCAATCCTACTCGCGGCCTCGTCCACACGAGCGACTCCTTCCAGTTTGATCGCGACTCCCCGCTTGTTGTGCATATACTTGCTCACAGCTGGTTGAGTGATTCCCAATAGGCGAGCAGCCTGCAGTTGAGTCATCCCATGCTCATCCACAAGCCTACGGACAACCATTGCTCGGATCGCTGGAATCACGGACTTTGAGGCGATCTCGTCAGGCAGTAACAACGCTGTAATCGATCAAGGGAACCCCGTCGAGGCGTATTTAAGCATGACATAGGTTATCGTCTCGAAGAAAACAGCTGTAACCCACCGTTCATCGTGCTTTTGGAGAGCGCAGAGGCACATTTCCATTCTTGCTTGTAAAGCGGAAGATTGAGTTCCCGACGAGCTCAATGAGCACCCGAGGTATTGGAAAAGTTGGCAGGAACCGTTCACATTGAGAAGACGATCAAAGCTCCCGTGGTCCGTGTCTACAGAGCTTTTCAACAAACAAGAGCGCTGAAGGTCTGGTACGACCCGCGATGCCACATCGACAAGTTCTCCGTAAGAGGGAAACTTGCCGGCGACAACTACCCAAGCGCCGAGATAGTGGCGCTGGTGCGAAATCACACGATAGTGCATCGATACAGCGATATCGTCCCCGGATTGGGTATTTGGAGCTTCGTGGAGAAAGCCGGAGGCAAGGCCACACTACTCGTTCTTGACCACGTCGACGCACACGAGAGCACAGAAGAACGTGACTCCGTTACGTTCTATTGGAAGGGACTCGTCGAGAATCTTGCAGCATTCTGCGAGGGTCGCAAGATACCTTTTGATCATGATGCCGGAGACTACAGGCAAGGCATGAAACCCTGAACGGCGAACCCCTGAACGCCGCACTTAAATCCCGAATTCAT